>Ga0335072_10006537_pt1 | contig 17021 bp, 13 predicted proteins | sample Lox_Sample_21_FD_206725 | JGI IMG/M metagenome (GOLD analysis project Ga0335072, IMG submission 206725) | Soil microbial communities from Loxahatchee National Wildlife Refuge, Florida, United States - Lox_Sample_2.1 | ecosystem: Environmental > Terrestrial > Soil > Wetlands | place: USA...
CGGTCATCCGGGTCGATTCCGACAGGACCCGGCGCAGCGCGTGCATCACCGGCTCGGGGGAGTCCCCGGGACGGCGCAGCGCGAGCTCGGCGTACCCGCGGATCGCGGCCAGCGGGGTGCGCAGCTCATGGCTCGCGTCGGCCGCGAACCGCCGCAGCCGGGTCTCGCTCGCGTTCCGGCGGGCGAGGGCGGTCTGCATGTGCCCGAGCATCCGGTTGAAGGCGGCGCCGAGCTGCCCGGTCTCGGTGCGGGGGTCGGTGTCGGGTACTCCCGCGGGGAACTCGACCTCGCCCGACTCCAGGGGCAGCTCGGCGACCTGTGAGGCGGTCGCGGCGACCCGGCGCAGCGGACGCAGCGACAGCCCGACCCACCCGGTGCCCAGCACGCCAGCCAGCAGCAGGACGAGCCCGAAGACACCAAGCTCGGTGACCGCCAGGTCGTGCAGCGTGTCAGAGATCTGGCCGAGCGGCAGGCCGGTGATGCACGTCGAGTCCCCGTCGCCGTCGCTGACCGCGGTGAGGACGTACGACCCTCCCAGGGAACCGAGGGTGCGGTCGTAGGTGGGCGGCTGGCCCTTGCCCTGCGGCGGCAGCCAGCTGACCGGCAGGTCACGCAGTGTTTCCTGGTCAGCGGCCGACAACCGGGGGGTGCCATGGTCAACGACGGAGTCATCCGCGACGGTGCCGTGCTGGATGACCGCCTCAAACGTGCCGGTGCCAAGGCCATAGCAGGACACCATCGGATTGGGGACGTCCGCGGCGGCGGGGACCCCCGAGCCGCGTGCGCCGTGCCCTTGCGGGCCGGGCGGGCCCGGCGGCAGGCCATTCGCCATCTCGGCGCTGCCCAGGCAGTTAGACCACAGGCCGGTCGCGACCTGCAGCTGCCCTCTGATCCCGTCGAGCAGGGAGTCCCTGGCCCGCATGTAGGTGGTCACGCCCACGGCCGCGCAGCCGATCGCCAGCAGCACGACCAGCCCGGCGATGAGCCGGCCGCGCAGTGTCACCGGGAGAACCGGCCACGGGAGCAGGCGGCGCGGCGGGGCGGCGGCAGGCACTAGGCCGTCGGCTTCAGCACGTACCCGACGCCGCGCACGGTGTGGATGAGCGGGTCGCGGCCTGCGTCGATCTTCTTGCGCAGGTAGCTGATGTACAGCTCGACCACGTGGGCCTGCCCGCCAAAGTCATAGTTCCAGACTCGGTCGAGGATCTGTGCCTTCGACAGCACCCGCCGGGGGTTGCGCATCATGAAGCGCAGCAGCTCGAACTCGGTGGCGGTGAGGTCAATCAGGTCACCGCCCCGGCGCACCTCGCGCGCGTCCTCGTCCATGGTGAGGTCCGCGACCACGAGCGACCCCTCCGTCGTGCTGGCCCTGGCCAGGTTCGCGCGGCGCAGCAGCCCGCGCAGCCGGGCGAGGACCTCCTCCAGGCTGAAGGGCTTGGTGACGTAGTCGTCGCCACCCGCGGTCAGGCCAGCCACCCGGTCCTCGACCGCGTCGCGGGCCGTCAGGAACAGCACGCAGACGTCTGGCAGGTCCTGCCGCATCCGGCGCATGACCTCGACGCCGTCGAAGTCGGGCAGCATGATGTCGAGGACGACCGCGTCCGGGCGGAACTCCCTGGCCGAGCGCACCGCGTCGGCGCCGTTGCCCGCCGTCCGCACGCTCCACCCCTCATAACGGAGCACGCTGGATAGCAGCTCGGCCAGGCTGGGCTCGTCGTCCACGACCAGCACGCGCACGGGCGTGCCGTCGGCGTGCTGCGTGCCACCGCGAACCTGCTGGGCCGGCACCGCCTCGGCCGGGATGGACGGCGCGCCTGGCGCGGTGCCAGCCGCCGTCGCGTGCGTCCCGTTCGCAGGGTAATCAGGCATGTCTGCTCGTCTCAGTTGGCCATCCTGGTCAGTAGCGACCCCGCGGCGCTGGATGACCCGCCAGCGCGCCACGCTACCTTCCCAGGATGCCAAGCGGGCCAGCAGTAAGTTGTGTGACTGGGCTATGTATTCCCTCTGAGAACAGCTAACTGCCGAGCACCCGGGCGAGCTTCGATTCCTTGGCGGCGGGTAGCGCCCCGGCGGCCAGGAGGAGCCGCGCGGTGCCCGCAAGCGCCAGTCGCGTGTCCGCTGAATCTTCTGGCACCTCAACCTCCACCTCACGCCAGCGCAATGGCTCGCCGTCATTGTCTTTGGTGGCGCTGTCTTTAGTTGCACTGCCCGCGCGCCGCGCCGTCACGACGTCGTCAGCGACCTCGGCAAGCGGCTGCCCCGCCGTGTCCAGCAGGGTCACGACGGTCCGTTCCGTATGAAGGAAGGCGATGGGCGCGAGCGGAAGGCCGCCGGTGACCTCGGTCACGTGGGCGGCGAGCTCGTCGGGGACCTGGCCCTCGTCGCCCGCGGCCAGCGGCGCGCGGATCTCGCGGCGGGCGTGCTGGCCGGCTGGCAGCTTCAGGTGCCAGCCCTCATCAGGTCCGCCGGTCCGCCGGCGCAGGGTGATCTTGCTAGCGGCCAGGCGGTTGCCGGGCGTGTCGTAGTAGGTCGCCGACAGGTGATAGGTGACCGGCTCGCTGGCCGCCGCGCACCCGGGAACGCCGGCGAGGCCGGGGATCGTGAACTCTGTGCTGACATCGAACTTCCGCTCGATCTCGAGATGCTCGGTCATCGTCGCCTCCATATCGTTGCCAGCCGCGTCGTGCAGCGCCGTCCCCGCGGTGCTGCTGACACATTAGAGTGCCTGACATGACTCCAGCGACGACCCCTGGACCAGGCGTGGCCGACGCGAACGGTGGCGCTGCCCGGGACGCCACCGTGAGTGATCACTCGGTAGCTGATGGCATTGATGGCCGCTGGTCGCGGGCGCTGCTCGTCGCGGGGGCCGCGGTCGCGGCCGTGGCGGCGGCGGCCTATCTCGTGGCGCTGGCGACGCACCCGTGGAAGACCAACCTGGACGGCTTCGACCTGCAGGTCTACCTAGGCGGAGCGCACGAGGCGCTGCACAAGGCGGCCAACCTCTACAGCTGGCACTACCGCAACGACCTCGGCATCCAGTTCACCTACACGCCGTTCGCGGCGCTGCTGTTCATGGGCGGGCTGGCCGTGCCGTTCAAGGCGCTCATGGGGCTGGTGTCCCTGGTCAGCACCTTCGCGCTGGCGGCCACGGTGTGGATCGCCTTCCGCGAGCTGGGCTGGCGGCCGCTGGCCGCCCGCCTGGGGGCGACGCTGCTCGTGTGTGGGCTGGCGTTCTGGACCGAGCCCGTCCAGCGCGAGCTCTACCTCGGGCAGGTCGAGCTTGCCCTGATGGGGCTGATCACCTGGGACATGTTCCAGCCGGACCGCCGCCGCTGGAAGGGCGCCGCCATCGGCCTGGCTGCCGGGATCGACCTCATCCCGGCGCTGTACATCGTTTACCTGCTCCTGACGAAGCGGTTCCGCGCGGCCCTCGTCGCGTGCGGGTCGTTCCTCGCCACGGTCGTCATCGGGTTCATCGCGCTCCCGCATCCGTCGGTGGCCTGGTGGCTGCGGCTCGACTTCTTCGACGCGAGCCGGACGGGCTTCGTCGGCGACCAGGAGAACCAGTCGCTGCGCGGCATCATCACCCGGTTCGCGGGCAGCGTGGCCAGCGGGGAGGCGCCCTGGCTAGTCGCGGCGATCATCATCGCCGTGGTCGGACTGGCGGCAGCGGTCGTGCTGTACAACAGCGGGCGGTCGTGGGGCCGCTTCGCCGGCTTCCTGGGGTGCGCGCTGACCACGCTGCTCATCTCGCCAATTAGCTGGGATCACCACTGGGTATGGATCGCGCCGGGCGTGGCGCTCCTGGTGAACGCGGGCGTCCGGGCCGCTGGCCGGGCGCGCGCGGGGTGGCTGGGCCTGGCTGGGCTGGTGCTCGTGGTGTACGGCGCCTGGCCGGACTTCTGGTGGCCGCGCGCGGGCCTCCTCCAGGGCGGGCTGATCAGTTATGCCCCGGCGGCGGTGTTCGCGCACGGCGACAACCCCGCCTACCCCGAGTATCACTGGCATGGCTGGCAGATCCTGGCCGGGAACCTGTACTTGCTGGGCGGCCTGGGGCTGTTCGTCGTCATGCTCGCGGTGGCCGGGATACTGCTGCGCGGTGGCGGCCCGGCGCTGCTGGCTATCCCTGTGCCTGGTCGCAGGCGGGCCAGTACCGCCTGATCAGCGGGCCGGGACGAAGTCTGGGTCTAGCTCGGTCCACGCGTCGATCAGGGCAAGGTAGGCGAACGCCACCAGCGTCCACTGCGCGGTGCCGCCGTGCAGCCCCGGGCCCGGTACCGGCGCGTCAAGAAGGGCGCTGACATGCGCCGCCGGGCTGATGCCGGCGGGATCAGCCGCGGGCCAGGCGCTGGCATCGCCGTCGCCCCCTAGGGCCGCCTGGACCTGCACGTTGCGCAGCGCGAGGCCCTGGACGAACAGTCCGCCCGCCAGTTGCAAGTGCTCCACCGTCCACGACGGATCGCGCAGCCGCAGCCCGAGCTCGGCCATGATGATCTCGAGCATGGTCACCATCGCCTGGCGTGAGCAGGTCTGCGCTTCCTCCAGCGCGCTGGCGACCCGTCGCCGCGCGGCGCTGTCCGCGGCCCCGCCGTCGGCGCCGCTGGTCGAGCCAAGCGTTGCCACCAGGGCGATGTGCAGCCGCCACTGCGGGCTTTGCGACAGCATCCGGTAGTTGCGTTCCGTCGTGACGCGGACGATCTCGCATAGCAGGCCACGCCGCCCCGCCAGGGTCGCCAGCAGCGCCCGGTTCTCCTCGACGATCTGCCGGATCTCCGTGGTCGTCTCCGGCGTCACGACCGGACGCTCGCTGAACCAGCTGCCCGGGCCGGCGAGGTAGCACAGCAGGTCATTGATGTAGTCGTCCTTGTAGGGCCACAGCCGGTACGCCGAGCTGCGCGGTACGCGGGCCCGCTGGATGACCTCCTCGAGCCGCAGGTGCTCAATGGTGAGCGCGGCCCCGGCCTCCAGCGCCAGTTCCCGCCCCGCGTCAAGCATCCGCTGCCTGATCTCGTCCGCCGGGACCCGATCCGGCCGGGTCGTCATGGTGGTCTCCCGTGCGCTTTGCCCTCATATGAAGGGATTGCAGTGGGCAACATCTCCGAACACGGTACATGAGACATTAGACTCAGTGTCTCAAGGGTGCGGACGGGTGAGCACTGTTGGGACGGCCCTCAGGAGGGGGAGGGCCGGGGACGGGGCCGGGCGCGGAGGCACAGCCTCCGCGCCCGGGCATTTTCGGAGTAACGTCGCCAAACGTGGCGCACCACCCTCGCATCCCGCGCACGGACCACCTCCTGGCCGACCCCCGGCTGGCCGCCGCGCAAGACCGCCTCGGCCGCCGCCTCGTCAAGGCCGCGATAGGACACGCGCAGCAGGACGCCCGTGACGGCGCCATCCCCGCTGACCTGGCCCATGTGGCTGACGCCGCCGTGTCGTGGCTCCCGGTGACGGCCGCGTCCTTCACCCGCGTCATCAACGCGACCGGCGTCATCGTCCACACGAACCTCGGCCGCGCTGCGCTGTCACCGGCCGCCGTCGAGGCCGTCGCCGCCGCCGCGGGGGCCTGCGACGTCGAGTTCGACCTGCCGTCCGGTAGCCGGGGCCAGCGGGGCCGGGGCGCGCTGGCCGCGCTGCGGGCCGCCGTGCCGGGCGCGGAAGCCGTCGGGGTCGTCAACAACAACGCCGCCGCCCTCGTGCTCGCCGCCACCGCGCTCGCGGCGGGCCGGGAGATCGTCATCAGCCGGGGCGAGCTGATCGAGATCGGTGACCGGTTCCGCCTGCCTGACCTGCTGCAGTCCACCGGCGCCCGGTTGCGCGAGGTCGGCACGACCAACCGGACCACGCCGGCCGACTACCAGGACGCCATCAGCGGCGACACCGCGTTCATCCTCAAGGTCCACCCGTCCAACTACCGCGTCGAGGGCTTCACCGCGAGTGCCGCCGTGCGGGACCTAGCGGCGCTCGGCGTCCCGGTGGTGCACGACATCGGCTCGGGCCTGCTCATGCCGCACCCGCTCCTGCCCGGCGAGCCCGACGCGGCCACAGCCTTGCGGGACGGCGCGAGCCTCGTCACCGCCAGTGGCGACAAGCTCCTCGGCGGCCCGCAGGCAGGCCTGCTCCTGGGGGCCGAGGCGATCGTCACCCGCCTGCTACGGCACCCGCTCGCCCGCGCCCTGCGCGTCGACAAGCTGACCCTCGCCGCGCTGGAAGCGACGCTCTGCGGGCCGCCGTCGCCGGTGGCCCGCGCCCTCGCCGCGGGGCAGGCCACGCTGGACTCCCGGTCGCGGCGACTGCGGGCCAGCCTCCTGCCGCACCTCCCGCCGGATGCTGTGGCCACCGTCAGCTCGGAGGCCGCCGTCGGCGGCGGCGGTGCTCCCGGAGTGACCCTGCCCAGCACCGCCGTCGCGCTGCCGGAAGAGCTCGCCGGACCGCTGCGGTGGAGCGAACGGGTCCGCCGGGGTGAGGTCCCGGCGGTCGTCGGGCGCGTCGAGAAGGGGCGCCTGCTGCTCGACCTGCGCTCCGTGGACCCGGCCGACGACGGCCTGCTCACCGGCGCACTGCTCGCCGCCCTGACCGACAGTGCCCTGACCGACAGTGCCCTGACCGACGGCCGGTAACGCGTGCTGGTGATAGCCACCGCCGGGCACGTGGACCACGGCAAGTCCACCCTCGTCCGGGCGCTGACCGGGATGGAGCCGGACCGGTGGGCGGAAGAGCGCCGCCGTGGCATGACGATAGACCTGGGCTTCGCCTGGCTGACGCTGCCTGAAGGGGAGAGCGGGCCGGGTGGCGGGGGCGGGCCGGGTGGCGGGGGCGGGCCGGGTGGCGGGGGCGGGGCGGGGGGGGGAAACGATTGCCTTCGTGGACGTCCCCGGCCATGAGCGCTTCGTGCCGAACATGCTGGCTGGCCTGGGCCCCGTCGCCGCGGTCATGGTTGTCGTCGCCGCCGACGGCGGATGGATGCCCCAGTCAGCCGAGCACCTGGCGGCCATCGACGCTTTGGGCGTGCGGCACGGGCTGCTCGTGGTCACCCGGGCGGACCTGGCCGACCCGGGACCGGCCCTGCGCCAGGCCGCCGCCGAGATCGCGCCGACCAGCCTCGGGGACGTGGAGCGGGTCGCCGTCAGCGCGGTGACCGGCCAGGGCCTGGCTGAGCTGCGCGAGGCCCTCGCCCGCCTCGCGGCCACCACGGCCCGTCCCGGTGACGGCGGCCGTGCGGTCCGGATCTGGGTCGACCGCGCGTTCACCATCCGGGGGAGCGGCACCGTAGTGACCGGCACCCTGCCGGCCGGGACCGTCCGCACCGGGCAGGCGCTGCTGCTCACCCCGTCGCTGCAGCCGGTCCGGGTGCGCTCACTGCAGGCCCTCGGGCAGCCCGCCGGGGAAGTGACCGGGGCCGCCCGCGTGGCACTCAACCTGCGGGGCGTCCCGCCAGACGGGCCGCGACGCGGCATGGCACTGGTCGAGGCTGGCCAGTGGACGCTGACCAGCCAGGTGGACGTGCGGGTTGAGCGCGGTGCCAGCCCCTGGCCCGGACGGCTTCCCGGGCAGATGCTGGCCCATATCGGTGCCGCCAGGGTTCCGGCCAGGCTGCGCGTTCTTGGCGCGGCTGAACGGGGACAGCTCCCGCCGCCCGGCGAGGCGGCCGTGTTCGCCCGGCTGACGCTGCGTGAGCCGCTGCCGCTGCACGCGGGGGACCGGGTGCTGCTGCGCGATCCGGGCACGCGAGAGCCCGGCGCAGCGGGCGCCGTCGCGCTGATCCTCGGCGCGACCGTGCTCGACGTCGCGCCGCCGCCGCTGCGCCGCCGCGGCGGCGGCCAGGCGGCCGCGCGGGAGCTTGCCCAGTGGCCGGGCATACCGCAGGCTGGCGACCTGCTGCGCCGGCACGGCTTCCTGCGCGTCGCGACGCTGGCCGCGATGGGCGTCACGGAGCGGCCGCACCCGGTCGCGGGAGACTGGCTCGCCGCCCCTGAGCGCTGGGCGCTGTTGCGCGAGGCACTGGCCGCCGTGGTGTCCGGCTTCACTGCCCGCGACCCGCTCGCGCCGGGCATGCCCGTCGAGGCGGCCCGGGCGAGCCTAGAACTGCCCAGCCGTGACCTGGTCATCGCGCTCGCCGCGGCATCCGGGCGGGCGGCCGGCCCGGTGGTCACGCTGGATGGCGGCTACCTGCGGCTAGCCGGCTCGCCGCGGCCTGGCTCGCTGCCGCCCCCGGTGGCCGAGGCGATCCAGCAGGTCCTGCATGGCTTGGCCGACGACCCGTTCGCCGCGCCGGACGCCCAGCGGCTACGCGAGCTCGGCCTTGACGGCAAGGCGCTCGCGACGGCGGCCCGTGGCGGGCTGCTGCTCCGGGTTACTAACCAGGTCGTCCTCGCGCCCGGCGCCGACGAGAAGGCGGCCGCGATCCTCGCGCGGCTGCCGCAGCCTTTCACGATGTCGCAGGCGCGGCAGGCACTGGGCACCACCCGCCGGGTGGCGGTCCCGTTGCTTGAGTACCTCGACCACGCCCGCGTGACCGAGCGGCTGCCCGGAGACCTGCACCGCCTTCGGTTACGGGAGACGGGCATCGTCACGCTGGTGGCGGCGCTGGCGCTCAGCGGTGGCGAGGTAGAGGGCCCAGGCGAAGGCGAAGCTGGTGAACAAGCTGACGACGAAGTACAGCCACGGGCGCCTGATGCCCCGCCGATAGCCATCGACAATGGTCATGAGCGGCAAGAGGATCACGTTGCCGATCGTGTAGTCCTCGCCGGCCGAGCTCGCGGCCGGGTTGGCGTACATGAGCTTGATGTACTGCGCCCAGCTCCCGTCGCCCCAGAACGGGTTGGCGTGGCCGTGGGCGTACTGCATCACGAACGTGACGTTGAAGTACCAGCCCACGAAGACGGACGCGATGCCGGCCAGGTAGTAGGCGACCTCCAGCGGCGTGAACAGCGGGCCGGCGGCGGGCCGCCGGAAGATCGCCCGGTTGCCGGCGATGATGAGCCAGATGACGACCAGGCCCGCCAGCGCGTGAACGGTCAGCGAAAGCATTCCTCAGCCTCACCCGGGCCGCCAGTTCTGTCAATATTGTCAAAACGGCCGGCACGGTATATTCGGCGGCATGGTCAGGCCGGCGCACACCGCGCGCAGCGAGCGCACCCGCGAGGCGCTACGCCGGGCCGCCCTGGTCCGCTTCCTGGCCCAGGGCGTGGAGGGCACCTCGGCCGAGCAGATCGCCGCGGATGCCGGGGTATCGCTGCGGACCTTCTACCGGCATTTCACTTCCAAGCATGACCTGCTGTTCGCCGATTACGATGCCGGCCTGCACTGGTTCCGCCGCGCCCTGGCGGCGCGGCCAGACGACGAGCCGATCATCGAGTCCGTGCGAGTGGCCATCTTCGCCTTTCCCTACGACGTGCAGGCGGTCACGCAGATCGCCGCGCTGCGGGCCGACGCGCTCGACCCCGGGAGCATCGTGGGGCACATCCGCCAGGTCGAGGCGGACTTCGCGGCGGCCGTCGCGGAACGGCTTCGTACCCGTGTAGGTGCGGAGCAGGGTCGTTCACTGGCGGTCACCGTGACCGCGCGGTGCATCGCCGCCGCCGTCTTCGGCGCGATGGAGTTCTGGATGCTCGGCGGTGACCGTTCCCTCGCCGAGCTGGCCCGGCTCTGCCACGCCGCGCTCTCGGCCATCGAGGCCGGCCCGGTCGATGGCATGTTCTGTCATTATTGACGAAACATCGAAGGCATGTCAGCGTGTGGTCATGGAGGGCTACGACGCGATCGTCATCGGCGCGGGGCACAACGGGCTTACCGCGGCGGTCCTGCTACAGCGAGCGGGCTTGCGCACCCTGTGCCTGGAGGCCGGGCGGTACGCGGGCGGAATGGCCTCCACGGTCGAGCTGTTCGACGGCTACAAGTTCGAGATCGCTGGATCGCTGCAGTTCCCGACGTCGAAGGCGGTGAGCCAGGAACTCGGCCTGGACACCTTGCCCACCGTCGACATGGACGTCATGTCGGTGTCCACCCGAGGCACGGGCGACGCCCCGCTCGTCTATTACACCGACCCCCTGCGCCTGCTGACGCACCTGAGCGAGGTACACGGCGACGACGCGATTAACGGGATGGCCGGGCTGATGGCCTGGAGCCAGGCGCCGGCCAGGGCACTGGGCCGGTTTGAGGCCGGGCAGCCGCCCAGGACCCTGGATGAGATGTACGGCTGCGCGACCAATGAGCTCGAACGATCCAGCATTACCGACCTGCTCTTCGGATCGGTCACCGACGTACTCGACCGGTACCTCCCGGACCGGGACAAGCATGGCGCACTGCGCGGGATGCTCGCCTTCCTCGCGGTCAACACCACCTACCGCGGCCCCGCGACCCCGGGCAGCGCCGCCGCGCTGGCCTTCGGCCTGGCCGTCCCTGATGAGGGCACCACCTTGATGAAGAAGCTCCGGGGCGGCATCGGTGCGCTCACCGCCCACCTGAGCCAGCAGTTCGCCGCCGCGGGCGGCCAGCTGCGGCTGCGCACCGAGGTCAGGGAGATCCGCGTCGCCGATGGCCGGGTGATGGGCGTGACGGCCGGGGACGGATCCGCCACCGACGCTCCCGTCGTCGTCTCCTGCATCGCCCCCGACGTGACGCTCACCCGGCTGGTTACCGCGGGCGCGGTCGCCCCCGACGTGCGCCAGCGGTTCTCCCGGGTCGACCATCGCGGCAGCTACGTGCAGATGCACTTCGCACTGGACGGGGCGCCGCGGTTCGCCGAACCCTACGAGCTGCTCAATGACCCGTCGATGCAGGCGGCCATCGGCCTGTTCGCCACCCCTGAGGAACTCCAGCGGCAGTGGGAGGACTGCCGCCGCGGCATCGTGCCCGCCGATCCTGCCATCGCCTTCCAGATCCCCTCGGCGCAGGATTCCGGCCTGGCGCCGCCAGGAAAGCACGCGGCATCGGCATTCTCGCTCTGGTTCCCCGTCGAGGCGGGCCACGCCGACTACGCGCGGATGAAAGCCGAGATGGGCCAGCGGGTCATCGACAAGATCACCCGCCTGGCACCAAACTTCGAGCGCCTGATCACCAAGCACACCACCTTCACACCGCAGCACATGAACACCATGTTCGGCGCTCCGGGCGGCGACTACTGCCACGGCCTTATCCACCCCGAGCAGATGGGCCCCAACCGCCCCGGCCCGGTCGGCTACCCCGGCCAGCCCCTCGGCATCGACGGCCTCTACCTCGGCAGCGCCGGCTGCCACGGCGGCCCCGGCATCACCTTCATCCCCGGCTACAACGCGGCCCGGGCCGTACTCTCCTCAGGCTGAGGCATGGAAGCCTGTACTCGGGCAGGTCGCCACTCAGGCATCGCAGACGGCACACGGCATGCAGGCACTGTCCCGAACAACGTGTGATGCGAGTGGCGTCGGCTCGCAGGTGCCGTCGTGCGACGAGAAAGGTGACTGCCTAGACCGACAGCCACACCGCCGTGGCGGGCGGGACCGACACGGAATGGCCTTGGATCGCCGGGTCGCTCGCGAGCAGGACCTCCTGGTGCGGCGGGATCGGGAGGGGGACGGGGCCGAGGTTAGCGAAGAACTCAAACCCGGGCTCCCGGCGGAAATGCAGGACCCCCGCGGGCGCCGGGCCGTCAACCGCGTCGTCAATCCAGCGCAGCCCGCTGCCATCGCCGGGTACTCCCGTCCCGAGTGCGGGATGGGAGCGCCGGATCCGTAGCGCCTCGCGGTACACGGACAGGTACGAGCCAGGGTCGGCCGACTGAGCCTCCACGCTGTACGAGCCCCACCCGGTGGGCTGCGGAAGCCAGGGGGCGGGCGGGCTCGCCGGGCCCGTTCGGGAAAACCCGTACGACGGGCCGCCGGCTGACCAGGGGAGCGGTACCCGGCAGCCGTCGCGGCCGAGCCGGGCGCCGCCGGTGCGGCGGAAGGTCGGGTCCTGGCGAGCCTGCGCCGGGATATCGAGGACCTCCGGCAGTCCGAGCTCCTCGCCCTGGTAAATGTAGGCCGACCCGGGCAGCGCGAGCTGCAGCAGCGCGGCCGCCCGGGCCTGGCGGACGCCGAACCGGGTGACCGGGCGGACCACGTCATGGTTGCCGAGCACCCAGGGGGCCTGCGACCCGTTGGAGATGGCGTCGGTGGCGTCGATCGCGGCCCGGATCGCCGTCGCGTCCCACGGCGCGGTGATCAAGTCGAAGTTGAACACCTGCGGCAGGCCGCCGGGCGCGAGGTACGGCAGGAGGGTTGCCTCCTTGTCGTACCAGACCTCGCCGATCGCGGTGCGCGCCCCCGGGAAGCCCGCCACGGGGTACGAGTCGAGGATCGCCCGCCACGACCGGAACAGGGCCTGGTTCTCCGGCCGGTGGTAGTACGGCGACGGCGCGTGGTTGATGACCGGCGCCGGGACGTCGGGTAGCGCGGGGTCCTTGAATATGCCGTGCGCGACGTCGATGCGAAGCCCCGCCACGCCGCGGTCTAGCCAGAACCGGATCACGCGCTCGAAGAGCGCGACCACGTCCGGGTGGTGCCAGTTGAAGTCCGGCTGGCTCGAATCGAACAAGTGCAGGTACCAGTCACCGTCCGGCAGCCGGTCCCAGGCCGGGCCGCCGAAGGTCGACGGCCAGTTGTTCGGCGGCTGCGCGCCGTCCGGGCCGCGGCCCGGACGGAAGAGGAACAGGTCGCGTTCGGGGCTGCCCGGCCCGGCCTTCAAGGCGGCCTGGAAGAGCGGGTGCTCACACGAGCAGTGGTTCGGGACGATGTCAACGATGACCTTGATGCCGCGCTCTCGCGCGTCGGCGAGCATGGCGTCGAAGCCGGCGAGCGAGCCGAGCCGGGGGTCCACGTCGCAGTAGTCGGCGACATCGTACCCGCCGTCGTGCAAGGGCGACGGGTAGAACGGCGTCAGCCAGATCGCGTCCACGCCGAGCTCGGCCAGGTAGTCCAGGCGGTCGCGCAGCCCCGCGAGGTCGCCGATGCCATCTCCGTCGGCGTCGGCGAAGCTGCGCGGGTAGACTTGGTAGACGACGGCATCCCGCCACCAGGGGCTTTCGCTCACTGCCAAGGGGGTTCTCCTATAGTGACGGGCGGAGGCGTCTGGGCTCCTGGTGGTCCCCCTGGTCTTCAAAACCAGCGGGCCGCGCGCAGCGCGGTCGGCGGGTTCGATTCCCGTCCGCCTCCGCCTTAAACGACAGCAAACCTGATGGTCGGCGTTAGCACGGCCGACGGAGCAGGAACCGTCAGGGAGCAGGGCCGACGTAGTGGTGCGGCCACCAGCCGATCAGGAAGATGAGCAGGCCGGCCGACGCCACGGCGAGCGGCCAGAAGACGTAGCGCGGTAGCTTCACCGCCGCGAACCCGATGAACAGGCCGAAGGCACTCCACACGAACCGCGGCTTGGTGCTCTGCGCGTTGGACACGATGCAGGCCAGCACCGTCAGCACCGTGAACAGGGTGAGCTCCCACGGCAGCCGCGACCTGATCATGAAGATCACGCCAACGACTGCCACGACGAACATGATGTCCAGCAGCGCGGTGTAGAACTCGTTCTCCGTGGTGGCCTTGCCTGCCTGCCAGGTCAGCAGCTGGAAGGTGTGCTTGCCGAAGTCGATCTTCTGGTTCCAGCCGTGCTTCTCGGTCCGGAACCAGAACTTCAGGTCGTGGTAGCGGGTCCCCAGGTAGAGGAAGAACGCGACCACCCCGGCCAGCGACAGGGGCGCGGCGGCCAGCGACCGCCATTCGCGCCGGGTCCTGATGGCCACGAGGGCGCCGATGCCGAGCACCCCGGACAAGACGATGAGCGTCGGCCGCTCGAATGTGCCGACCGCGCCGAGCAGCCCGGCCAGCACCCAGCGCCGGTCGAGCATGGCCAGCAGCGTAGCCGCGGCGATGGCGATGGCGAGCGGCTCGGAGTACAGCATGCCGAACGTCATGGCCCCGGGGAACAGGCAGAACAGCACGACCGCGCGGTCGGCTACCGACCGGTCGCAGATCTTGCCGGCCAGCAGCCACACCAGCAGCGACGCCGCGGCGCCGCACAGGATGCTGGTGACGAGCGCGCCGATCAGGAAGCTGCCGCCGGTAACCCAGTGCACCAGCCAGACGAGCACCGGCAGGCCCGGGAAGAACGCGGGAAGGTACGGGTACGGCGCGGGCGGCGGGGCGGGTGCCGCCAGGACCGAGCTCCAGGCCGATGGCCGGTTGACCAGCTCGAAGGGGGGATACCCGTGCGGTACCGCCTTCGGGGGGAAGACCAGCCGCGCCGGGTATCCTTGCTGGGCGATCGCCAGGTAGTGGACGGCGTCCTTAAAGATGAAGTAAAAGGTCCACGACTGAGGGTCGTGGTAGATGGCGTTGCTCGTCTCCCAGGTGGCGACGATCAGGACCCACGTGGCGGCAAAGACGAGCAGCGGGAACAGCCACGGCCGGGGCAACCGGTCGCTCAGCGGCCGTCCAAGGCCGAGGCGGCGCTCGCCGCCCGCCGCGTCATCGGCCAGCGACGTCGCTGGCCCGGTGGACGCTTCCGTGGATGCCATAACCCAGTTACTTCCCATCGGGGGCCTTGCCCGCTCTGTCAGGGTCCGCATTTGCCCCGAGGAGTAGCGCACTCTCACGAATGTCCGCACTCTCGCGAATGTCCGGACTGGTGCAGCAGCTTAACAAACTCGCCCAACTATACCGGGCCGAATCGCCTGTCTGCTCGTGGCTGGCGCGGAACATTCGCGCTCGGTAACGCGTTTGATCATGCTGCTTGGCCCATGGGCCGACGGTGCGCATGGTGCGGATCGGACGCGTAGGCTTGGACGATGCTGGCTGACTCATACGGGCGGATAGCCACCGACCTGCGGGTGTCGCTGACTGACCGCTGCAACCTGCGGTGCGCGTACTGCATGCCCCCCGAGGGCCTGGAGTGGCTGCCTAAACCCGAGGTACTCACCGGAGCCGAGGTAACCCGCCTGCTCCGGATCGCCGTTGAGCAGCTGGGCATCCGCGAGGTCCGGTTCACCGGCGGCGAGCCGCTGCTGCGCCGTGACCTCCTCTCGATCGTTGAGGAGACGGCGGCGCTGGCCCCGCGGCCGGAGATATCGCTGACCACTAATGGCATTGGCCTTGCGCGCCTGGCCGCCCCGCTGAGGGCGGCCGGCCTGGACCGGGTCAACGTATCGCTGGACACGCTGCGCCCCGAGGTATTCCGCAAGCTGGCGCTGCGCGACCGCCTGCCCGACGTGCTGGAGGGGCTGGCCGCCGCGGACGCGGCCGGGCTGGCCCCGGTCAAGGTCAACGCCGTCCTCATGCGGGAGGTCAACGACGAGGAGGCCGTCCCGCTGCTGCGCTACTGCCTGGAACACGGCTACGAGCTGCGGTTCATCGAGCAGATGCCGCTGGACGCCCAGCACGGCTGGAGCCGGTCGGAGATGGTCACCGCCGACGAGATCCTCGCGCTGCTGTCCGCGGAGTTCACCCTTTCCCCTGATTCCGCGCGACTGCGCGGCGCCGCCCCCGCCGAGACCTTCCTGGTGACGGGGGACGGCGTCAGCGGCACCGCCCGGGTCGGCGTGATCGCGTCGGTGACGAGGCCGTTCTGCGGGTCCTGCGACCGGGTCCGGCTGACTGCCGATGGCCAGGTCCGCAACTGCCTGTTCGCCCGCGATGAGAGTGACCTGCGCGCCCTGCTGCGCGCCGGGGCCACGGACGCCGAGATCGCCGCGCGGTGGCGGGCGGCGGTGGCGGTCAAGCTGCCCGGTCATGGCATCAACGACCCGTCTTTCCTGCAGCCGGACCGCCCGATGTCCGCGATCGGAGGGTGAGCCGTCTCACGGCGGTTACCTGTCGCGGCGGATGTTAGGAGTGGCGCGGGGCGGGCAGGGGAGTCCACGCATCCTGCTGACAGGACAAAAACGAAAGGAACCGCCCATGATGGTTCTCACCGAGGCGGCCGCCGAGGTCGTCAAGTCCGTCACTTCAGTCCCGCAAGCCCCTGACGGGGCGGGGCTGCGGATCACCTCCCTCGCGGAACCCGCGACCCCGGGCTCGCTGGAGCTCACGGCCGCCGCGGGTCCTGACGAGAACGACCAGGTGGTCGAGGCAGTCGGGGCACGGGTATTCCTCGAGCCGACGGCCGCCGCCTACCTCCGGGACAAGATCCTGGACGCGCAGGTGGACGCACAGGGCAATATCAGGTTCTCCGTGGGCGAGCAGCGCCCGCCGTCGGAAGCCTAGGCGCTCTACCCGAGGCCGGCCGCGGGCAGCCGTCCGTGGCCGGCCTCAGGCTTGCGCCCGCGGCGCCGTGGTCACGCCATGGCCCGCTGGTAGGCCCGGGTGCCCCAGTACAGCGCCAGTGCGGCGGCCGCGCCAGTGACGGCGAAGCCCGTGCCGATGGCCTGCCCGCCGATGCTGCCGGCGGCCAGGTCGCGGGCCGCCTGTACCGCGTAGTACATCGGGTTCAGGTGACCGAGGACCCGCAGCCACGCCGGCCCGAGCGACAACGGCAGCAAGATCCCGCTGAGCAGCGTTAGCGGCAGTTGCACGCCGGTGACGACGGCGGCGAGGCTGCCAATCTGCTTCAGGGTAAGGCCAAGGGCCGTAGAGGCCGCCGAGCAGGCAGCGGTCAGCAGCGACAGCAGGCCCAGCATGATCGCCAGCCCCAGCGGGTGCGCGTGAAACCCGGCGACCGTCGCGATGGCGAGCACGACGACGGCCGGGACGATGAACATCACGATATCCCTGATGACGGTGCCCGCCAGCAGCGCCAGGCGGCTGGCCGGGGTGACCCGCAGCCGCTCGATGATCCCCGTGTCTAGCTCCCAGATGACCGGCCAGCCGGCTCCCATGCCCGCGCCGAACGCGATCAGCACCAGGATGCCTGGCACGAACACGTCGAGCACGTGGCCGGGCGGGAAGCCAGGGCCGCCGGCGAGGGAGTTCAGCAGCGGCGTGAACAGGCCCAGGTACAGCAGCGGCGTCGCCAGTCCCATGACGATCCAGGCGGGCTGGCGCAGCGACTCCAGCATCTTGCGCCGGAAGAACAGGGACACC
>Ga0335072_10006538_pt1 | contig 17021 bp, 12 predicted proteins | sample Lox_Sample_21_FD_206725 | JGI IMG/M metagenome (GOLD analysis project Ga0335072, IMG submission 206725) | Soil microbial communities from Loxahatchee National Wildlife Refuge, Florida, United States - Lox_Sample_2.1 | ecosystem: Environmental > Terrestrial > Soil > Wetlands | place: USA...
ATTTTGCATAGTAACGAGAACACTAAACGGCTAGGAAGAGCAACGATGGCATATGTCTCGGGCCTGAGGATATTCTACATCAAGAGAGAATATGCGCAAGTAGAGGGTAACGAGAAGGTAAAAGTGTTGAAGACGAATTAGAACGCTTCAAGCAAGCCGACCAAGCAAGACTTCGGGATCAGCATATACTCCTGCTGATCGAGTAATCACGGCCTGGAAAAGCCTTCCTTTTATAGGACGTATAACCCCAAAGTGTAATATTTTATAATTGTTTAAAAACAGATGTCATGCTCTTCACCCCACCTGAAATCAAGATTGTTTATGATCACATCCCCTATTGTGTATTGGGGCCGGATTAACTGCTTCAACGGCATCATTCTGCTTGAGTGGAAGATTGCTGAAAATAAAGCTCATAGCAGCGAACCGGTCGAGGAACTCAACTGGCTTAAAGGAATTGAAGGCGATGTCCTCGTGTCAAACGGTAAAATTATTCTCTTCAGATGCAATAATAGGTTAATAAATCAATAAGCATGCATGTCTTCTGCCAAACCCGAAGCTAAATACTCATGGGAAAGCGAGATAGAGCTCAAAAGCAGACATCATTGAATGGTAAGAGATTTAGCTTAGTAATATGACCTTCTTCTCCGTTTGAGTGTCTTCCCAAAAGCAAAGAGCTTGACGAGAGTCGGCCACATTGAAGGGGGAGTCTTGCCTTGCGGAAAATTAAAGTGATGAAAATAAACACAAGCAAAGCACGTTCCCGTGCGTTTCAGACTTTGGGTCCGTCTTCACACGCGTTGAACGAGCTGCTCCGGCTCGCTCCGTGCAGCTTTGCTATTTTGAGCTCCACGGAATGCAGTGAGCCTCGTGGTTGACTAGAGTAATCGTCAGAGACACTTGTTGTCTCCCGGACGGTGACAGGTCGATATGTCGGAACTCTACTCCCGAACGCGGGTGCTAGCTGTTGACTGCCAACGCAGCGGCGAAACTCCAATTTCAAATATTTCAAAATGTTTTTCAAAAGAGACAATGTGTTATGGATTGGTAATGCGTGGGGATGTTTGACCAACTGATGCATATTATTGGTACTAGTCTGCAGGATTGTAAGCATCAGGTGGGACGAATTTTGATGCAAGGATCTTGTTCAAGACTCCAACGTGGAGATTCGGCAGGCCCATAACTGAGAGAGATGAAATTCAGCTAAAGAGATCGCGGGATTGAATCGAGTAATGCGAGTTCCTGTAAGGTACCATCTGTGAGTTTGGGGTAAGATTGAGATGGATCACAAACGCCGCCGTCCTCCACGTTTCGTCAAGAGTTGTCGTCGGCGGGCTCCGATGGCCAAATTTACGTCAGCATGCGCCACAACAGGTATGGCTTGGCGAATGTCAATCTCTCCAACAAGCCTTTTCCTGGCGATTTGGACCCCAGTATGTTTCTCTATTTGGATCGCAGCGGTCCGTTGATTTCCTGTCTCGACTAATAACACGCCAATGGCTGCAGGTAGCCGTCTGAAACACAAGCAAGAGTATTGTATTTGAGGCTTGGATACTCTACTCCCACACGACAGAATATTCGCCGTGGACCGACCAAAAAGCACTGACCAGACAGGGAGCTTTAAGCGGCGGTGGCGCATAGCTAGAATCCAAGCATAGCAAATTGACTTCCTTGCGATAAGACACAGTTTACGGACCAATGACAATGAGGCATCTCAATTCCCAGGCTTCTCGAAGGTCGCGTGTGCTTGCTTCTTCAAGTCAAGCGTGCCGAGAACCGTTTAACCTCATCAAAGCAGTACTGATATTAGGAGCACATTCCGCGTGGCTGACAGTCAGAGTTCATGACATTTGAGCGCAGGTTGCCGTGGATTTGCTTATTGCAAGCTCGAGGATTGATGGCACAGTAAGGAGTCGTATTGTTACAGTCCCAAGGCAAATGCTGGAGTGGGAGAGAGGAAAGTTTGGTGGTCGAGCATATCTGGGTTGCATTCTCGCCTTCGCTTAAAAATAGTGGCGTTCCCGGAGGCGCTCGACAAGGGCGGTGCCGATCTCTTTTTTACCTACAGTATGAAACATTTTCCTCCCCCACTTGCTGCCATACAAACCACTTGCCATAAGGTTATGCATGTATGCATGTATGCAAGAATTGGGACCACGGAATGGAGGGGACCGCCCTCCCTTTCTCACTTCGCCCGATGGCACTACGATCACGGGTCACCCAGTGCGTGGTTCATCTGTTGTAAAGTGGTAGCGGAAGTGCTTGACTACTGCCGCCCGATCGAGGTTCCACTTCCTGGAAACTCTAGCTTCGGGCCCTAAGCAACCACGTTTTCCCTGTCAGTGCTCCATTTCCTTATCAGTCCTGCCAATGGTCGAATCGCGTGAGCTTCCCTGTCCTTTTGACATCAGGGCTTACCCAATGGTCTCCCACCTTCCATGCCGTCCTCTCGATGCCGACCTCCACCATGCTGAGCTCCCCGCCCGGCGTGGTCCGCAACCAAATCCCACCTCACAAAGCCAATCATTGGCGTCAGGGTTCGTATCAACTGTCAAAGTGTATCCCAGCTTGGCACTGTTAGTGCACGGCTACTATCTTATATATTTCTCTTGTATCCCCTCAACTGAGGTTTCGTTCAGCAGCTCATCACCGCCAAGAGATCTACCGAATACTACGAGTCTCTCTGTCTCTTGAAATAGTCAGCTCTTAATCAAAGACTCTACAACATCTGCCGAAATGGGTGTCCCTCCTGAGAAAGGCAACGACTACGATGTCGAGAATGGTATAGTTGAGAAGAATAGCCGGGGCGAAACCAGCTCTACAGAATATATTGGAGATGAAGGTGCTGTTCATGCTGAAACTTTCATCATTGGCGACAGCTTGTATGCGAGGTTGCAACGATTCGCAACTAAATTTGGTGTCGAGGCCAGAGGAATTGAACGTGTACCAAGCGATGAGCGCACAGATGCTAGCATGAGCAAGATTGGCACGTTGGTATGTATCAGCCTTCTCTTTCAAAATTAGCCAACGAAGCTGACAATCTCTGATAGTGGTGCTCTGCAAACATGGTCGTGTCTGCTTTCGCCATTGGTGCTCTGGCCTATCCGGTCTTCTATCTCGGATTTATCGATACAATCCTCACAATTTTCTTCATCAACATTCTGGGTATATTACCTGTGTGCTTCTTTTCTACCTTTGGTCCAAGGTTTGGCTTGAGACAAATGGTTCTATCGAGATTCTTCTTCGGGTGGTATGGAGTGAAAGTTAGTAAGTGTGCCCAACATCTTTTTTATGGGAGCGATCTTATCCAAGAGTCAATTTGCTGTAAACAGTTATGTTACGGCGACCTATAATTAAATCATGACTGATCTTCGTATGAACAATTTCCTTGAGTTCTACTTCTATCAAGGATGGAAGACACTCACGGTCGGTTCATCTGGATCATTTCACAAAATCGTGATCAGTCATATTATTGAGCAAAAAGTTGCGAGAACATTCAAGACTAACAATTAATAGTCGCCTGTTTCAATATTCTCGCTTGTATCGGCTGGTCCTCTGTCAATGTCATTGTGGGCGCCCAGCTGTTCAATGCTGTGAATAGCAACATGCCTGGCTGGGCCGGCATTTTGGTCATCGCAATTGCAACCTTCCTCGTTACGCTTTTCGGGTATAAGATTGTGCACACCTATGAGCGCTATTCTTGGATCCCATGCTTGATCATCTTCTTGATTGTTCTTGGCGAGTTTGCCCATTCCGGCCAGTTCTATAACATCCCTATGGGCGTTGGGACTTCGGAAGCAGGCTCTGTTCTCTCCTTCGCTGCTTCCGTTTTCGGCTTCGCAACAGGCTGGACATCCTATGCCGCCGACTACACAGTCTATCAACCAGTCAACAGATCCCGCATGTCTGTTTTCTTGTGGACTTTCGCTGGCCTCGCTTTCCCTCTGCTCTTCACAGAGATGCTTGGAGCCGCAGTCATCACTGCTTACGTCAATAACACAGACTACCAAAATGCCTACAACAACCAACATATTGGTGGCCTCCTAGCAACAGTCCTCGCTCCTCTTGGTGCCTTCGGCAGTTTCTGCCTGGTTATCCTCGCACTTTCCATCATTGCAAACAACTGCCCGAACATTTACTCTGTCTCGCTCTCCCTCCAGCTCCTCGCTCGTGCATCTTCTCGCATTCCTCGATTCGTCTGGACTTTCATTGGTACACTCATCTACGTAGCTATTGCTATCCCTGGCTATAACCATTTCGAAGATGTCCTAGAGAACTTCATGCTCCTCATCGCGTACTGGCTCGCCATCTACGAAGGCATCTCACTTTCTGAGCACATCCTCTACAAGCGTGGCTTCTCTGGATATCATCCAGAACACTACCTCGACAGGAATAAGCTGCCTCCTGGAATTGCCGCCATGATCGCCTTCTGCTTCGGAGTCATGGGTGCCATTCTCGGCATGTCACAGGTGTGGTTTGAGGGCCCTATCGGCGCTCTCTGTGGCGCTCCTCCGTTCGGTGGTGATATCGGCTTCGAGCTTGCATTTAGTTTCTCGGCCATCACCTATATCGTTTTGAGATATTTCGAGAAGAGACACTTTGGCCGGTAGATAGCTTTTCCTCGAATATAGATCTCAATTTCTTTCGTCTGTATGGGCCTTATGATGCAAAGGGAACTTGATCTACGATGCTTTTATCTATACAATACTCTGCTTGTTCCTATTCGAAATTGATATAATTTCACACACAATCTTATCGCACGTGAATTGCGCTGAAGTTCTATTTTGGAGTAATATTCTTAGAAATCCTCGAAATTCCCTACCCCTATATGAGATGGCGAGGTTCCTCAAACATATCCGGAAAACAGGACTCGGTTGCAAAAAGTTCACAAGAAAATCCCAAACAACAGACTTCTGGTTTGCCACTTAAGCAACGTGCTCGTGATAAAGTTCAATTGCTACCAAGGAAGTGTGGCTTACGTGTCAATAGGAAGAAGCAACTGCTAACAAGTTGAATGGAACTCCGTCAATCGCTGGCGGCCCTATACGCGACTGCGTCTCGAGATAATGCCCGTTTTAATTTTGCATGTTTTGTAGGTTAGGCTATAGATTTGACGACGGATAAGAATTCCATGACAAGAGGGGGCGTTTGACAACGGAAGAGGAGTCGACGACGAGAAAACCTTTGACGGAGAAATTGCCATCACAATACCACAAGTTCCGCTAGCGACGAATCACATCCGAAGTGAACTTTCAAGGGCAAATATGAGCCCTGAATAAGTCATTATCGATAGCTTCAGAAAGTGCATTTGTGGGGCAATTTCTTGAACTAAAAAAGTTATTTACAGGCAGCATATGTTCTATCTCTCATCCCTCCCTGCGTCCACGTGCTCTCAATAGGGATCCTTGATATACTTTTAACCGGGAGTCCTGAAAGGCTACGCTTACTATCCTCCTTGCCGTCACATCTATACTCTATACTCTCACCATTACTCGTTTTCTCGTTATTGTCTCTTCTCGTCGTATATACGAGCGCGTGAATACTTCGTGTTCAAGCTCCCCGCCAATATTCCATCAGAGCTCGCCGCCCCTATGATGTGCGCAGGCTTAACAACCTACAGCCCCTTTGTCCGCGCCGGATGCAGTTCAGGCAAGAAAAGTAGCTATCGTAGGGCATTGGCAGCCTCGGCCACTTTGACTTCATTCTTAACACGGCAGACGTGATTGATTCTTCGAATCTGAAAGACGACATAAGCACTCTGGCTGTGAACAGTACATTCCACCATGCCGGCATGCCGGGCAAGCCGTTGCCTGAAATTCGGGTGCAAGATTTCTGTCTAAGCGGTGCCGTTATGTCTGGTGGCCACATTGGGAATCGTACGGAGGCCATAGAAATGTTGAAGTTGGCAAGTGAGCTCGATATCAAGAACTGGGTAGAGACCATCGACATTAATGCTGAGGAGTGCGAAGAGGCGGTGGAGAGGGCGAGGAAGAATAATGTCAGGTACAGAGTTATGCTAGTTAACTATAAGAGGCCTTTAGCTGGTGAGAAGAAAGTTCGTGATTGGAGAGGGGGAACTCACGCAGTGTCAGCTGGCCTAACCATAAAAAGTTGCTTGTTCTCATTTGCCAAAAACGAAATAGAAAGCAACAAGTAGCAAGTAACAGGGAGTCCATGGAGCATCATTAGTTTCACAAGCCCGAAATGCAGCATTGAAACATTATATTCAAGCAATGGGTGATCCTCCGCTTTCATGGTTTATTATACATGGTACATCGTATTTGACTGGGTCTCGTTCTGAGAATAACAACAAGGCCAACCGCAAAAAAGAGCTATAATAAAGTTCTTGAAGTGTAGTGGCCAAACTTTGGCCCATATTGTGACTATCAGGGCTACGGCTGCGATGGCCGCGCTTGCAATACCAGCTATGTCACCAGCACTGAGACCTCCTGAACCAGACGCAGAGTTTGAGGAGCTAGACGTGGTAGGCTGAGGGGAAGAACTAGTTGTGATTGATGGATTATTTGCAGATGAGGAAACCACTGCCGTAGTAGGTTCCGGCGTACTTGAGGTAGTAACGATAGTGTAAGGTACACCTACACCTGTTTAATAAAAAGGTCAGTCTATGGCAAGTGCCTGGCTGCATGAGTCGGAAAGTTTTGCAGCATACTGTCGCATTGCTGAACAGCATACTCAAGCCAGAGCTGCTGATCAGCAGGATCACATAGATTTTCCAAACAGACTTGGCACGCAGCCAGATAGGTCTGATCGCTGCAGAGACATGCTAACGAGTCATAACAGTAGGTGGCATAAGCCGCAGCATCCTCAATGCAAGCTGTCTGCCCCCAATCTTCTATGTTAGTGCACGATGCTAAGATTGAGAATGCTGTGAACTTACAGCGCAGGTTGGCGGGGTGGTAATAACCATGATTTATTGAAAAGGATATGTCACTCCTGTGTTTATCTTAGCAGTGGAGGACACAATATAAGACATGTTGAGAGGCAAGGGTTGGGGAGTCATGGACCCTCCATGCCGAGCTCCTTTGCGGCTGAAAATAGCTGATATACACTGCTTGTCTCTGACAAGACAAATAGCTAATCTAGATAACCTTGCATGTCTGCGCTTTACTACAAGAGATATACCTCAACGCCAGGAAAATGAGAGATGCAAGGTGATACCTGGCGTGCGCCAATGAAAAGGAGTGTCACTTTCAGCTTCCGCGCCACGCAACGCCGCGATGCCAATCACCGGACCTTGAGGGTGTACGCCACTCGAAGGCATAGGGCTGTGATCCAGCACTTACAGTATCAAGCGCCAGCCAAGCAAAAGCATTTCAAGGAGGAGGGAAAGAACGGACGAAAAGGGAGGAGTAGTGTATTTCTGTAGCAATAAAAGGCGATTGAGGCTGCAATAGCCCTACAACGAATGCTATAGCTGTTGCGCGGGGTGACATATGCAGAAAGCAGAGACCAGAGACCCAGAGAGCAGAGGGATGAAGAGCAGAAAGCGAAGTGGTGAGAGTGGATCAGGTCAGGCTGAAATAGCCCGTTCGGAATCCGGTTTAGCCAGGCCGCACGTGATATTCTTGGGGATTCACCTCGTGCCTGGCGATCAGTGTTTAAGAAATTGAAAGTTACCTGCAAAGGAAAATAGTACAATCAGGAATGCGGTTTGGCCACCTATGACTGGGCACACAAAAACGACCCAAATGTCCTGTCGTCAACTACACAATTACCATCTCGCAGTAATAAACTCCCCAATCTCAGCCTCCAGCGTGCTCTCCCTCTTCGCTCCCATAGGCCTCCACCTGGAACCCCACATAAAGAGTACAAACTGATAGAATTTTCCCACCTCCTCTGGGCCCAAATGACCAATCTCGCTCATTTGAATGAGACCTGCTTTCTAGAATGCCCTTGCAACAGTTGTCGCTTGGGGAAAAAATGGCAGCTCTTCTGCCTCGAGGAAGTAATACCCATCCTTACCCTACCCAGCGGCGGGCTTGCCCAATGCTGGCGCAGAGGAGGATAGCGCGGAATCAACTAGCAGCGTAGACCCGGTCATGCGGCAAGCTCGCAATGACCGCTGCATCATCGCCGTGGCCGATAACCGTCGGAGTTGCGACGCTAAAGGGGAGCGAAATATCGATCAGGTAAGCGGCGCTGGAAACGTGGATATATGTCACCCTTTCTGCCCTCTGCGAGGCCTTTGATCCACGCAAAAGTACCTGTGGTCTTCGTCGGCCATTTGGAGGACCACGTCTGTGGTTTCCGCTTCCGAGGTCAAGAGATCAAGGGAGTCGAGAGAGCTTTCTACCAGTTCCAGGGATGGAAATTGAGTCATGATCGGAGAGGATTGCTCAATTGCAGCAATCTGGGAAGAATGGAAAGCGAACACATGCTATGAGTTGATTGGGAAAGCCTACCATATGAAGGAATCCTTAGTACATTACATACATTTAACAACAGAAACAGAGAACAAAAGCTCCTTTTCCGCGGTGAGATCTTTGCTTAGTGTCATCACAACGTCGTGTTTGTCATAAGGCTAATGTAACCAGGTAACGTAGCGTTCCAGCTCCACGGTCCGGACTCCCGACAGCGGAGCGAAGCGGGGACGCCCTCCACTATTGGTAACTACGCCCGCAACTCATAGAAATTAAAGCTTATGTCTTTGTAAACAGGTAGCCTGGCACTTTCGAAATTGCAAAGAGACAGCGTAGCTACTCTATTCAAGACGTAAGCACGGTCGAGTTTCTTAATTTTCGTTCGCACGCAGTCTCCGAAATATTCTCGTCAAAGGCGACAAGATCAAGGGAAGATCTGTCTACTTCTAGGTCTACTGCCAATACGCTGACTCACTTCCATTCGTTCATTATTACCACGACTAGCATTGTTGATTATTCATGTCCGAAATATGTTGGTAGAGCATCTGACCTGATTTCATTCCGCGTTTCCAATATAGTCAACAAAAGTTGTCTACCACGGACTATCTCTAGGTAACTCGACGATGTGACAACTAGTGTCTTCAATACAGCTTGGTCAGCTTCTCTTCAGGACTGAATGACCCTCGGGCTCGAATAGCGATTTTACCCTTCTAGACACTTGAAGCAGAACCCTTTCCCACATCTAAATCCGTTCTCACCACATCTCTTCTTGCTCCCTCCAGGTGTCTCAATCATAGAACCACTTGGGCTGGCTTCGAAACTCCTCCTGAGAATGCTTGCTCTAGTCGTGCTTATCGGTGTTCTCCCTTTTGGTGTTGGATTTCGGGCTGGAGTAAGCCGTACCTCGTCCAAAGAAGCCTGAATACCTTCTCCGGATCCAGGGAACTTCGTCTTCTCTTGCGGTGATTTTTTCGAGAGAATTGGAGAGCTTTCCCGAAGCTCCTCAAAATCGTCGGGTCCTAGAATTCCAGATAGCGTCATATGTGAGTCAGTGACTGAAGGTAGAGTTGTGCTAGGTTCCAAGAAAAATTTTATTTCTTCTGATTCAGATAAGTTGTTCGCAGAAGACGAGCTCGAAATGGAGATCGGCGATTGAATACCTTTGTGAGGTGAACTTATCGATGCTTGCTCGTCCGATGTGTTATCAGCGATCGCAAAATCCTCAATTGTGAGGTCGATAACCTGCTTTTTGCCAGGATGTCTGTAGGTAACAGCGTCTGGAGCTTGAGAGCGGAAGGGATGGTGGGGCTGCACAGCCTCTATCTCATCCTCCTCGTCAGAGAAATCGTATGATACATCAAAAGTTTTGTGTGGAATTTGCTGCAAAGTCTGGCCACCTTGTGAAATATTGGCTCCTTTCGTGAGCACCCCTTTGTCCGTGGACAAAATTTTTTGACAAGTCTTAACTCGAGAGGCGGTATTATTGTCTTCGGTAGCAACCTTGTGATCGTCTTCATTAATATCTCTAGCTCCATAGGTCCGACTATGTACTTCTCGACTTGAACATGACGTGCTTTCTGCCTTAAAGCCAAACTTCTGCGGTACACTGCTAGATCGAAGACCTTCTACAGCAGGAATACCGGCTAATGTTGTACATGGTACACTGGCTCCTCGTTTGAATTGAACAGTAGGCGACTGTGATAGCTTTGATCGTTGTTGCCACGGGCTACCAGTCGCTTCTGTCTTTATGGAGTCTATCACCAAGGGAGGACGCAATGCGGGATCCAGAACATCATAATCAATAGCTTCTGCTCTAGAACTTTGACTTAGGTCTTCTTGGGGGAAGGCATTCTCTGGAAAAGTCCTACACCCAGACATAGAGGCGTCTTGTAATGTCTCATAAGAACTTTCGTCAGAGGAAGAATACTCTTCCGCCTCAGGTTGAAAATCGATCGTTGTTTGATGAACAGCATTGGAAACGTCAGTTCCATTTCTCAAAGTTCCTCCAAGATCCTCTTCTCCAATCGAAGGAGTGACCGTCTTCTGCCAGAAACGCCTGCGATAACGGTCCATCCAGGAAAGATGACTATGCCTTGGATTCTGTTGTCTTATTAGCATCTTCCCAGCATAATTATATTCTAGCTTACCTTTTCAGCCAATTTTTTCCAATGAGTTGGTGACCATAGAGCAAATCCTTTCTGCAGAGCCTCTTTCACCCACTCTAGAAGTACTTTGTCATCGGCTTCAGTAAAACGCACCTTAGGTGCACGACCTCCCTTTGATGAGGGATCATCTTTATGCTTATGGTGAGGCTGACTAGGCTTAAGATTCAAGTTGCCCAAAGTCCTTTGTTCCGGGAGAAAACTTGGATTGGACCAGGAACGGCGAGGCTTATAGAATTTTGCCACCTTTTCTTCGGAAGAATCCGGCTCTTTATCTGAAATGTCATTTAATCCGTATATATCGCTGGAGTCGGTTTGCTTCGAGTGGGCCCATGGACTAAGTTCCAACTTAGATTTCCCAGTGGCGAGCGTTTCGTTCAATGGTACACTCATAGTACGTTTTGACTGACTCTGAGCTATACATTGTTTAGTCACTGTTGTAGATACATACCCACTGGAATACCAAGTTCTATCTCGTATGATTGTTTCGCCTCTGAAGACGGCGGCAACATCTGCCCCGTCTCTTCTCGGCCGCCCTCGCGGCATCTTGGGAGCCCAGACAGAAGTTGACCCTTTTGGAGAGGGCGATCGGTCACTGTCAGGTTGAAGAAGTATAGATTTTAGGATGGGTCTTTTTCCGGGTGTGGCCAGCGGCAGACCTGGTGTTCGCCAAGCTGGCTCAATATTTGAATCGTCTTGAGCTCGTTGCTGCGAGACGTATCTCGCAATCTTTGGTCCTAATTCCTTGCCGAATTGTGCTAAGATCTCGCTTTCCGATGGATATGAACTTTTGGGTCCTACAACTTTCTCGTCACCTTCATGCTGGTCGGACAATAAATCTTGAACCAAGCCAGAGCGTGGTGGTGGCGTTTCTGGTCTGCCGAATGGGACGCCAGAATTCTGAAAGAGAATCATATCATCCTCTTCCATATCTTCTAGTTTAACATGGCTCTCATGTACCTCATCCGTATCATCATCATCTGCCTCTGTAGAACCAAATGTTTCATCCGGCTCCTGAGTAAAAGCTTCGAGGAAGCTTGGCCTCCCTGTCCCATCATCTCTCTCATCCTCCATCTCAAGCAGATGTCCATTGTCAACTACGATCTCCCCTGTTCTTAGGTCGATCTCATCACCAATTCCGGTGAAATCTCTGCCATATTTTTCAAAAATCGCCTCGAACTTCGATTTTAGTTTGAGATCCAGTTGAGCGCGAGTCTGCTCCAGTTGCAAATCAGGGTCACCCTGCTCGACGTCTTCGTCTTCGTCTTCGTCGCCCTCCTCCCGCCCATCCTCCCCGGCTTCTAGAGCGGTGTCTTCGTCATCATATAGGTCAGAATAGTTGTCCGAATCATAAGCAATGCTAGGTCCGGATTCGTCTAGCTCAAAGAGACGGAGTCGTTTGAGAGGGGGCTCCATGATACTGCATCCTTGATGCCACTTCAAGTAATACAGATTAAAGTGCCCATAATTGCTTCCAGCACCCAATGTTGCTTCATGCCACTACCTTCCAAGGTTGCGTGAATCTTTAAGTTTGGTCGCGTAGAATTCCCCAACTAAACGGCGAGTCGCGATACGCGTAAATTAGATTTGCATAATTTGTGCAGCCTGGATAAATCTCTCGCATAATTTCAAGCTTCGATATTCGTAACCACAAATCTATACACCATCTCAACTTCAGTTAGAGATGAGCTGGGGCATCAAAAATGTATTGCCAAAAGTGCAGAACTCCCCTAAAGCTGGACAGCTCTTTGGAGAACCTGAATCCTGCAGCCTTCAACCTTTTAGTCGGTAGGTACCCGAAATGTACTTTCTGAGCCTCTGCTGATGCTTATAGGTTCCACATCGACACCCACACAGCTACAGTCTAAGACTCTATCGCCTTCTCGACCTGCATATCCTCAGGAACGAAAAGCACTTTATGATCAAGTCTCTCGGGACGCAACATCGCCTACATATAAACGAAGTATCGCCTCCAGGCACGATGGCTCTGTGCCCACATCCTCACTTGGAGTCAGAGGAGGCACCAAGGATAGACAGGAGATGTCATTCTACTTACTTAGTGAGTCAGAGGTCGTGCCACCTGTCAATATTGTATCCGAAAAGCCGAGTGTAAAGGTACAACAACAAGATGTTCCTCATACAATGGATGGTTTCCTGAATGAGGGTAAAGCAATGTCGCATGAGATGGAGAGGGTCTCCAGACTCTTTGAGATACTGTCCGCTCGATCCGATATCGATCATCCAATATGTGTGGAATGTACGGAGCTCCTTGTGGATGGTCTTCAAAAGCGTCTTGAAGCCGCAACAAAGGAACGGGATGCATATATCGGATTTCTGAAGCAGGTTCAGGCTGAGATACCCACAGAAGAGGAGATCCAAGAGACACAAGCTAGCTTGAAGAAAGCACGTGAAGATGAGGCTGCGGCGATCGAAGAGTTGGTAAAGCTGGAGGCGGAAAAGGCTGCTATTGATGACGAAATCGCCGATCTAGAGGAAGAGGCACGAGCTCTTGATCTGGAAGAAGAGCAGTTTTGGAGGTCACGGAACGCCTTTGCAATAAAACTTGCAGAATTCCAAAGCGAAAGAGACAGTGTAAATCTCAAATATGACCATGATTCTCAACAACTAGAGAAGCTACAAAGAACGAACGTCTACAATGATACATTCTGCATAAGCCACGATGGCCAATTTGGCACCATTAATGGATTACGGTTAGGGCGTCTGTCGAACGTGCCAGTTGACTGGCCCGAGATTAACGCTGCATGGGGACATACTCTCTTACTCCTTGCAACAGTGGCCGAGAAACTCGGATTCAAATTCGAAGGCTACGAGCTCCAACCCATGGGCTCAACCTCAAAAATAATCAAAATGGACTCCCCATCCCCAGCAGCCAGCCGTACCGGCCCTCCACGACGAAGCGCCCCTCCCAAACGGTCAATCCTTGAGCTCTACTCATCCGGTGACATGCCTCTTGGCCTGACCTTCATGCATCGCAAATTCGACAACGCAATGGTAGCTTTCCTGGAGTGCATGCGGCAACTAGGCGCTTTCGTGGAGCAGGAGACTGCGCGTGTGGGACGCCCGCTAAAATTGCCGTATAAGATTGAGGGCGAGAAGATTGATGATGTGAGTATTAGACTGGGCATTGCGCAAGATGATCTGTGGAGTAAGGCGTGCAAATATACACTTACTTGTTGTAAATTCCTCTTGGCGCATGCAAGTAATGTCAATAGACGGGTGGCGGCTTGATGATATTGCAGGTATGGTAAGGCATGGCGTTGAGTGACGGAGGCGGGCATTACTGAGAATGGAGTTCGTGATGGGATATGGATAGGCGTATGAGGCGGAAGTTATAGATCACATATAAGTCATGTCAAGTTCGGACTAGATGTCATTACTACTGAGTTTACCTATTCCTATATGTGTAGGTGCTGTTCTCGTTTGTTTTGAATTCTGTTTCTGATTTCTCAAAAGTCAACTCTAAATCGCAAGGGGTATGAATCACTCCAACCCATAACACCAGTGAGTACCTCTATCGTTTCAATAGGCATCCTCTCATCGCATAGTCCTTTTGCTGTCACCAGAAAGCAGTCTGCCTATAGCTCAGTGAGCCACCGATGTGCCGGTGGCTGCTTTATCAGCGGCAGTCAAAGCTAAATACAGCTGTGAGGAGTGACGGGAGTGTCGTCCACTGTATCCGCTATGGCTGCTGGAACCAAGTCTCCTTAGACTTCTTGGCTCTCCGGTGCTGGCGTGGCCTGGGGCTGTTGCGAAGATGGTAGACTATCAGCAGCGTTGGACAACATGGTCGAAGCACGGGAGAGCAATTGAATGCTGCCAATGATTTCTTCCTCTTTTCTATATGTTAGCAATGGCGGCCAAGCCTTGAACAGTCCTTACGCACCATCTAGAGTACGACTCGTCCAGCGATGAGCTCGGTGGGCTTGCCATATGGCAACGATGCCGATAAAGACCATGATAGCGGAGAAGATGACATTGCTAATGGTGACTGGAATCCATGTGTCTGATGAGCCGTTGGCCTGAGGGAGGTTTGGCGCAGTTGCTGGATCACTTGGGAGCGCCATAGTATAGGCTGATGAAAGATACAGCAAGAATATTTGAGTCTGCCTTGTACATGGATATTGTGGAGAAATTTATTGGACAAGGCTGGCTGCCTCGGGCAGGCCTTGCTACACAAAAGCGGACTTTAGGGCTTGGGAGAATCGGAATATGGAAGGGGGTATGAGCACGTACTTATACAGGAACTGTCTCAGGAAGCAAGACTTCACAATTGGACGCGTCCTATGACAAATGTTCTGCTATCTTTTAATGGCTACTGAATCCTACAAAGAATGAAATGGATGGGTAATCTAAGCCCAAATGTAGGTTCGATGGTCCTAGGAGCACATGTTTATTTATACCTAGTTTTCTTATTCTATAAAATTCTAGCTCCATACAAGGGAATACCCGAACCTCGAAATTAAGACGATGGCCATGTGTGGTACAAAGTGTACATGAGGCAGGGGACACGTCCTGGATCCTCGTCCTGGGTCCTGAGTAGTGTCCAAGCTCCTCATAAAATAACAGCTTTCCCGTAAATCAAAACACGTCACTTGGAGCAAAAGATGGAGTCCCTTGTCAGAAATTATCGGTTAAGGTGTGGGTTTTCCTCAGATCAAGTGGTCCCTTACGAATGTGTTGGAGAAATCAGCGAGTGTATAGGTTGGTAGGTTCCGTGCTCCACTTTACATGGATGATGTTACGGACCGCTTCGCGGACCATCCAAACCCTGGGATGGGCAGTTTGAATAGGCGGTTGGCACTTGCCTTTACGGGCAGGTTTACAGGCAGGCTAACAGCTGTTGCGGACACAGCCTAATTACGGACCGTAACCGTTAGCGACCTGTTAGGTAACGCATGTGACTATTAATTGTATATACATATCCCTTCTACAGCACCACTCCTTCCCTTCTTCTTTCTTCCTTTAGCTTTAGATTCTTGTATTTAGAACTGCTAATTGTACAGGCTGTCGCTCAGTTCCTGTGTGACTATACCTCGATTGATTGAGTTCGTAACAACAATACTAGTAATAGTGTTTTAATATCACTTTGGCAGGACAGTGCTATAGTCAAGTTTGCTACTACAATTCATTAAGGCACTAAATGGGTTGTCTGAGAACGCAAGAAACCTCGAGATTCATCATCATCAGCTGCAATAACTAAGGCACCCTTTAAAGCTTTTCCTGCAATTAGAGCCCAAAAACCTATCCAAACAGGACGAAAAAAGAAGGAGTACGTTCATGTCCGGCCATTACCAATTCCCCAAATGGTAGACGATTATAACTACTTCATAAATAGTGTTAATATTGCAGACCAACTCCGAGCTAGGTTTACCACTAAGGAACTAACATCACGAACTTGGATGCCACTCTTCTATTATTTATTGGATACAGCTGTCACGAACTCAGTCAATCGAGGTATAAGTCACACATAAAATGGGCGACAACCTGTACAATTGGTAGTCCTAAAGACGAGGATCTAAAGCTAAAGAAGAAAGAAGGGATAAATGCTACAGAAGATGCGCTTATAAGCAGCTAACGGGTCACGTGCGTAGCTAACGGGTCATACGTCGCTTGTGGGCTGTCCGTAAGTGCCCGTACTAAGTGCCAAGTGCCCATTGCTAACTGCCTATTGCTAACTGCCCATTGCTAACTGCCCACACTCGGTTAGCTAACGGTCCGTCAGAGTCGTCCGTAAAGTGCGGTTCAGGGCCGTAACAACAGCTATCTGTAATGCTTATATACTATCTGAGCATTATCGTAAATCCCGACTATCATACAACCCTAACAAAAGGATCCGTAGCACCCACTGAGCGTTCCAAGAGGCCTTAATTGATGCTCTCCTAATTCAGTACAAAATCGCACCTGTACGCATTTATACGAACCCACAGCATTTGCTAATATCTCGATTAGACCAACCTATCCAGATCCACACCAAAAAACGAGCTAGCTATCCAGGTAAGTGTCTATTTTGTCGATTTTCAAAGGACATGTGTCAAGTCCAGCTAGGGCATATTGGTGGCATAGGAAGTGGCATCAAAGTCAAGATGACTCGAATATTGTGCAATTACTGCGGTATATATTTGTGTGGCAATTGTTTTAATCCATTCTATAAGTTTAAGTCTGTACTATAAATTTCATTATGTTTGAGTGGGTTGGGCTCTATTTGTCTTCGAAAAGCCACAATTGCATGGGCAAACGCTACTAGCATGATTTAATTGGATAGATTAGTTGTAATATAAGCCCAAAAACACCATAAAACTATATATAGTATAAACCTGAACCGTGCACACGCGTTGTAGCCAAATTACGTGTCGCTCACCGGCGAGGGGATAACAGTCTGCAAAGATCCTAGACCCCCCCAATTTTCACTGACAGTAAGGATCCAACTTTTAACAGCTAAAAACTTTAAATGCAGGCCAAG
>Ga0335072_10006539_pt1 | contig 17019 bp, 20 predicted proteins | sample Lox_Sample_21_FD_206725 | JGI IMG/M metagenome (GOLD analysis project Ga0335072, IMG submission 206725) | Soil microbial communities from Loxahatchee National Wildlife Refuge, Florida, United States - Lox_Sample_2.1 | ecosystem: Environmental > Terrestrial > Soil > Wetlands | place: USA...
TTAAATGAATGAAAGTAGGAAACGCTTTATAATTTAGAGCCATTTCGGGTATTTCCCAGTGTTCTCATTGAGAAAGTACGAGGCATGGCTCACGTTGCATTGGGGATTTCGGACTGATCACCTAGTCCAAAGCCAATATGCTAAAATACATTTTCAATTTCTCGTCCGCCTTCTCTGTACTTGTGTGGTGACGACGGTGGGGTGTAACTATTGACGGCGGCATCCTTTACAAGCAATGCTCCTCCCAAGAAGAAGAGCTTATGCTCACCTTCGCTAACAGAACATCCACACAGATCATGTACCCCGCTCCTGTGTATGCGGGATGCGATAATGGTTTGTTTGACTATGAATAATGCGGCGACATGACCAATTCGAGACATAGCCATGTCTCGAATAGTGACCTACGAGGCGCCAGAGACTTTCTCAAGGAAGACTTTTGGGCGGTATGTCTCAGTATAGTTTTTGGTAGCCCCTCTAAATTCTCTTGACTCTCCCTCTGCGCTGACGATCCTCTTTTCAGTTTTCAATATTCTCATAGAGCGCGCCAGGATTCCTACTTCCACCACTAGCGACAAGCATGGCAGCACTTCCAAACAAGACTCCTAGCTCAAGATTGCAATCACTCCCAGAGCCCTACGCCTGGTTCAAAAGCATCCACTCCAGCTATTCGGCACGTATGATGCCCAAGGGCAGAAGTCGCATCCAGCTGCAAGAAAAATCATGACGTAGAAGTCAGTGGTTTCAATAAAAGTCTTCCTCTATCAAGGTATAAGACACTATGGCTGCGTCGTCATAGACCGCTTCTGTATTCTTTGAATGCTTGCTGGACCGACATGCCATTTATGACGGCGTCCTTCACTTTAAGGTCGGCCCCAACGAGACGAGGTAGGAGCTCGAGGACTTCGTCAATTTTTGACTGTGGAATGATGACAACACCATTTACACGGTCGCTGAAGACAAGATCGCCAGGTGTAATGGTGATTCCTGAGATCGTGATTGGAACATTGAGAGCATATGGCTTGCTTTCAGCACCGGCTCCGACTGTGGAGGTTCCTTTCGCCCAAATCTAATGCAGATGGAGTCAGTCTAGGTTATTAACGAAGAAGAAAAAAACATGTATTGACATACCATCAGGTTACTCGCCTTCAGCTCCTCTATGTCTCGAATCCTTCCATGGACTACCACCCCAAGAGCAGACAGCTTCTTCATTCTAAGCGCCATTATACCTCCTAACACAGCATTCCTTTGACCTTCCGGCTGACTCAGAATAGCAATGGTTCCAGGCTGTGTCAAATCCACCCAATGTTCCCCTGCCGGGATGTTGCTCGGGGGATAGGCAGATCCGCTGTCATTCTTCGGAATGAACAGCACCGTGGAGGCAGGCGCCACAATAATTGGTTGGAGTTTGTAAGTGTCCTGCGATAGTTGGTCGCAATACTGTATCAGATCTGGCAGGAAGCCAGCTCCCGGGACCTTGAGCTTCAGCAGAGCGTCGGAAATGTCACATGCCCCGTACCTGCGAAGGATTTCCAGGGCTTTGGGGGAGTATTGTGAGGAGGAAGACATGGTGCGTCCGCACTTCCCAATTGAGGGGGCACGAAAGCAGGTAGCTGTTGCCCTCATGAACTTGAGATGTTGAGGCATTGCGGGGAGGCCGAAAATCAGTCGGGGACATGGAAAGCTCAACTCTTATCGCCGAGATCAATTCCGATAAGAGCTCCAGTCTACAAACGCTGCTTTAAGCTCTAGGTTAGGCTTTGAAGGGGTTTTATCATGGCTTCTTTTCACCTCCAAGAACGTTTCTAGGACTGTTATTCTCTTCATAGATACAAGAGCATGACTGAAGAGTCGGCGTCTTGCAATTTCTTTCAAGGCTTGATGTCCAGGGATCAATCTCACTGCATTTATCAAAATGCCTTTGTACGTAAATATGCATATTCCTAGCATTTTGCTACTTGAGGGCCTCTAAGAATCGGGCAAAAGTGTGTACGGGAGCGAACGAATCTATGTAACAGATCATGAATTAAGCTGATCATGCAATGATTAAAACATCATATATGCACCAATAATTTGAGACACAGAACAGTTTCGACCACGTGAGGCGAGGCTGATGACGACTCTATCTATCAAGCGGCAACCTAAAAGTGACAGTTTGCCTTCCAATTCTTTGACAGGAATCTTGACTTTGCACTCCATGGGTGTTGCTCCTCACCCAGCAATAGATTTTACAGATATTCTCAGCTCGGCTTCGTACCGATCGTGCCTTACCTCGCTCCAGGTATCACACGGCGCAACTGAACCTCTCAGCCTTCTTACCTCCGAGACTTAGTCACTATTCCATACGACATCCTATCTATACCATATCCTTTTCACAGTTACAGACCTAGTTCTGTCAGGACCTTGAGAATACTTCCAGGCACTAGCATAATTCCCCCAAAACATATCTTATTGGGCGGCACGGTACGGAACGATCGTGGGAACTGGGGCTCAGTACAGTAGCAGATCGTTTTGGGAAGCCCATCTTCCTTCCCTATAGCAATCAAAGCTTTTAGGTTAGAGAGAGGTCTAGAGCAGTAGTAAAAATGTCTATAAAGTCAGTATCCTAGGTCTGGAACCCCCGAGCAAAGAATCATGCTAAAGCTAACCGTGCTCGTGCGAACAGTTGGGTGATGCTGCCTCCAAATCAAGAAGGATTTATCAAATTACCAAACGAAAGAATATTATACGCCTCGCCGCCCAGGACAAGTCTCTCATTATCGTCCACAAATTCACATCCCGGGACCCAACCATGGTCGATGAATTGTGATGGGGGAGTAGTGTATATTACAAATCAACGGGTCCGTGGCTTCCTGTCTGTAAAGGTGTGCTCTTACTGAAAGAACCTTTCTAACGTTCCATTTATATAGATGGTATATTTACCAACGACTCCCACGCCTGAGTTCCAGAGCTTCTCTGCCCCAATCCTTAACCTCCAAGACACATATGTTCGGGCACCGTTCTTTGGTGCCAACTACTGGAATGCACTGGTCCGGCCGGTTGCAGGCGGAGGTATACCACCAAATCACCCAGCTGTCGAACTCCGTATGATATTCCGCGAAGGAGGAGCCTTTGATTACCATACTATATTCGAACGAATAAAGGAGCGACTTCAACATGCAGTATCCATAGCACGAGATGAAGGTCGAGATATTGGAAGTGTTGGGGTTTTAGGCAGTGCAGATCTGGCTGGTGTCCACCTTGAGCAGTTACCTGCTTATGAGCCTCCACCACAAGCTCCGGGCGTCAAGCCTACAGAAGAACGAGATCCAATACCCCCGGTCCACCCTGTAGGTAGGGATAGTGGTGTTGCAGGCTTGAGAGGTCAACCAAAACCGGAGGAAGAGGATTCCACGTCTCCTGGAGAACCACCCAATGAGCCTCCGCCAGGATATGAGGAGGCACAGGCGCAAGCGGTGGGCATTGATCTTGATCAAAGATTAAGAGAGGAGGCAGAGAGAGGGTCACCTTGATTTGGATGCATCCAGTGGAAATTTCGACAGGGCTGGACTTGGCCCTTGTCCTGGTATTCTAGGTCATGTTCTAATAGAAATCCTTCATTTGGCTGTTTAAATAACAGTATTAGCGTGATTTTAAAAGTTATTATAGATCATAAAGTTGTATAAAAGTGACCAGATGAAGGCGCTGATGTTCGCTGTCGGGAAAATGTGGAACATATCGAAAGTCCCCTGCAGCCAATTAGCGTCTCGCGGAGCTAGCTTTGATTTCTTTCGTCGATCATCAATTTGCATTCCAACCAACGATAGCAGCTCACAACTCTGCCATTACCATCCATTGAGGTGTCATTCAGCCTCAATTGAAGCTTTGCCAGCTCGTAACGCTCGCACGATGGGTCTCTTTGATATTGTGAGCGACCTCTTTGAGGCGGCGACGCCTTGGTCGACTGTCGAAGCCGAGGCCGTTCAACGGGGCGGTGCCGGGTCGGAGAAGACACCGGCGGATAAAGATGAGGGTGGTGAAGGAGAGGCGGAGGTATGTCCTTTAATGCTTTATATCTCAAAATATGCTGGGTCCCATTGGGCAGATGCGCTTCTTCGAGCTCATGAAGCAACCTGCCCGTTGGCAAAGCTCTAGCTGCCTGCAGATGTGGATCCGCTGCGTTACCCGAAGCAGAACTCTAGATGAAAAGTCTCACTAATGCTCTACATACAGGATGACGCAGGCTCGGAAGATAGCGTAAGCCAAAAACCAAGCTTCCGGCGTTGATTTAGCTAATGCACTTAAGGGGAATGATGATGAGGAGAAGGATGAGGGAGGTGATGAGGCCGAAGAAGAAGAGGAAGAGGAGATGGTTGATCCTAAGGAGAAGTTTGAGGAGGGTAAGTCTACACCTTTTATTTCTATAGGAAGATTATATTATAGCATTGCTAACATTAGTCTGTAGAGTGCAGAGAGTCCAAGGGCTGCGCGCCAGTGAAGCACCACTTTGACGAGTGTGTTGAGCGTGTCACAGGTGCTGCGGAGGGCAAACTAGTCGATAAGAAGCACCCACATGAGGACTGCATCGAGGAGTGTAAGTCCACTTTATTATCAAATTATTTATTTCCAGACTATCAGTCTTTACATGATAGCTAATATATATGTGATCGTAGTCTTCCATCTCACCCACTGCGCGACCCAATGCGCTGCACCAAAACTATGGTCGGTTCTCAAATAGATGAACTCCAAGCCACGTATAGTTTCCCGAAGCAGAAGTCTATAGAAGAGTAAGTGAGTGTCAGAGTGGATTGGTTAGAGGCGGCAACTTGTACAAAATTCAAGTCCTCTCCGCACAGCTTGCTTGGTTGTAAGGCATATTTCTTTTGTTCTGTGCTTGTGCTTATGCTCGTAATGTAGTATAGGCAAAAAGCAATAGATGCAACTATATCATGATCACAGTACTCTAAGCTGAAACTCTCGTAATAGTTTTGAACTCAATACCGAGATTCTTGATGTCTTGGCTTGGGTCAAGACTAAACAAATGTTCGAGAAGAAGCAATAGCTGAGATATGATCTTCGCAAGGAATGTGGACAGGTTTATGGCTTGATCACGGAGCAACTCACTCATGGAAATTATGCTAGGCCCTATTGCTTGATCATACTATAAATGTAAGAGCTTGTGCTTGAGTAAATATGCAAAAATAGGAACAAGCCTATCAGGCGTCTTAAAGCTTACTTTGAGCCTCTTGCAGTGAGTTGGTGATTGGACAAGTCGCTTGCAATTCAGGCTGTCGCTAGCGATGCAAGGCTTCTGAAAATAGCAGGTGAATGATGCCGAGGAGGTCACGGACAGGAGCGAATATGGGACGGATGCAACCTCGCAAATCAGTCTGCTAGTGCTAATTCTTCCCAAAGCCAGATTCACACCCCCTCTCCATCTCAATGACCTTGAAATTCAATTTCGCAGAAGAAAAACTATTGAGTTTGGGGATTTTAGCCGTCTCCTAAGTAGCACATGCAACGAAATTGACAGCCTCGTAACCGTCCGACGCGGTGCGCTTATTCCGATGGCGACTAGTCCCCTGGGTCCGGCCTCTAGGGACAACAAGGCTACGATGGGGACGAGTGGAGACAAAGATAGTGGCGCACCGATCGGCTGGATGGACTTGAAGAATATAGGCAGCAGAATACGCGTTCGTGGCCAGAAGGACAAGAATGAGCTGCGAACCACAGAGTCGGGCGCCAGCGCTGATCCTTTGGCCTTGAGCGAAGTGACGAGTAACGATGGGCTTCTGAGCGAAGAAGACGGGGCAGCAGAGGCCGCGAGAGGTGTTGACGGAGTTCCTAATGCGAATGGAGATGCTGCGTATGGTGCCACTACGTATAAGGTGTACAAGAGACGGTGGTTTGGGTTATTTCAGTTGGCATTGCTCAATATCATTGTCAGCTGGGATGTAAGTAACTGCTTTTGTCTCGATTCTAGTCTCATGGAACTGACATGGCTGTGACAGTGGCTCACCTATGCAGCACTCAGTACCACTTCATCTCAATACTACAACGTGTCGACAAGCGCCATAAACTGGCTGAGCTCGAGCTTTCTGTTCTCGTTCGTTGTCGTCTCACCCTTTACAATTTTGATCCTACACCAAGGAGGACCTCGCCCAGCAATCATCATCGCGTCCGTCTTGCTCCTTGTGGGAAATTGGATCAGGTATGGTGGCACGAAGGCGAATAACTTTGGTGCGGTCATGTTTGGGCAGATCTTGACTGGTCTAGCTCAGCCGTTTGTGCTCAGTGCTCCGACGAGATATAGCGATTTATGGTTCACAGGTCGTGGGAGGGTTGCGGCAACAGCAGTGACCACCTTGGCTAATCCGTTTGGGGGCGCATTGGCTCAGCTAATTGACCCGTTTTGGTGTTCGGATCCTTCGCAGATACCTGATATGGTGCTGTGGATTTCTCTTATGGTATGATACAAGTCCTTTCCAAGTGAAGCTGCTTCTTACGAGGATTGGCCCTTCCGTGGGAGCGCTGCGGAGGATTTCCTTCCCATAACGCGTGGAAATGCTAACTTGATCCAGAGCTCTGTTGCATGCATCCCGAGCTTTTTCATCCCAGCTAAGCCGCCGACACCATGCTCTATATCCTCGGCCGCCTCAAAGGAATCTCTGATGCCCTCCATAAAGTATCTTCTGACGCTGCCCGAATTTTACATGATCCTTATCCCCTTCGTCGTCTACGTTGGCCTCTTCAACTCCATCTCTTCCGTCATAAACCAAATCCTCTTCCCTTACGGCTTCTCAGAGACCGAAGCTGGAATCGCTGGTGCCTTGCTCATCGTTGTCGGCCTCGTCGCATCAGCTATCACGAGCCCAATTATCGATCGGAACAAGAAATTCTTACTCGCGGTCAAAATCTTTGTTCCCATCACGGCTATCTGCTACCTCGTCTTTATCTGGGCCCCGCCAACAAGGTCTGACGCGGCCGTATATATCATTCTTGCCATTCTCGGCGCAGCTTCTTTCTCCCTCGTGCCTGTTGTCTTGGAGTATCTTTGCGAGATAACGCATCCCGTATCACCTGAGGTCACGTCTACGATATGCTGGAGTGGCGGTCAGCTCCTTGGAGGTATCTTCATTCAGATCGCCAATGCCTTGACTGACGGTCCCAATGGAGGCGGCGGTGGAGACGTCCCCTATAACATGCAGCGCAACCTATGGTTTCAGGCCGTTTTCGCCCTAATTGTCGTGCCCCTGCCTTTGTCATTGGGGCTGTTTGGCCGTGCCAGACAGGTTAGGTTGCGGAGAGTGGAGGCCGACAAGGCCAGCTCCGCTGCGGGTGTGGATAATGCGGCGAACGACACGGCGGTGGCGCCTTGATTTTGTGTATATGGTTTGCGATCTGTTTGCGTAAATATGAAGCGTTGTATGGATATTATTTGGATATCAATTTTATATACCCATTGAGCCCTGCAAGTCGGGGTAGCTATCATTCTCGTTACTTAAAATATCTTCATTCGTCTTATGGCAGAATTATGAACAATGATCATGTTTAGATATCAGATAAATTAGCATGAGGTAATTAAAGTTGTCGTTATCTCCAAAGCATTTCATATTCATAATAAATCAAGTCTCCAGATCAACTCAATCCACAGCTTGCTACTGGACTTCGCGTCTGCCTCGAGAATTTCGTATCGCATCATCCATTTCTTCACATCATCTGGTTTCCCACCTTAAACCTTCTCAAATCGGAGAAAGAGCCGATTGCTTTTCGGGCCACAGGTATATCCATCCATCTGCTCGATCCCGTCATCATCGACAATATGAGTCTTGAAATTAGTATATATAGCCGCTGTGATAAGCTTCATCTCTATAATGCATGTCAGATGCGATTTCCAATCTGCGCGAGCTCAACTTACCTTGCATAGCGAAATTACTCCCAATACACATCCGGCCACCGCTCGAAAAGGCCCAGAACCATCTGTCTCTCTCTCGGCGCGCTTCGTTGTTTTGGCCCGGGCTGTCGAGCCACCGCTTGTGGTCCCATATAGAGGGGCTCGGGTAAACGCTGACATTGCGGTGGAGGCTGTAGGCTGCGGCCCCTACGCGGACACCACCGGGGATCTCGTACTTTCCAATGGTGCAGGAAGGATAGGGAGTCATGCGGGGTTGGCTGCCGGGGATGGCGGCTTTGATTCGGAGCGTCTCCATCATGACTGCGTGGAGGATGGGGAGACTGTCAAGTTGCTTTGGGCTGGGCATTTGGATGTCATTTACCCAATCGCCGTGGCCCTCTTTGAAAGATTGTTCGGCGGCGGCGGAGGTGAATGATGGTGGGTAGTTCAGTGGATTGTCGAGGGTCAGGAGCTCGGCGCGGAGAGCGTTCTGTAACTCGATGTCTTGGGAGAGGTGCCATGTCAGATAAGTCATGGTGATTCCTGCTGTCTCATGACCTGCGGCAAGCTGGTCAAGCATTTCGGAATAGACAGAGAGCTCAGGTTCTCTTAGGACTGTGTCATTAAGAATAGAATTTGATCCTTTCTGCCGTCGTTCCTTCTCATGGCCTGCCAGTAGAGCGTTCAGGACGACGGCTTCATCAGCCGGGTCTGCTGAGGAACCCGGCTTGGATTTGATGGAGGCAGTTGCAGCTTTGCACATGCTGGCACAGAAAGCTTCGATTTCTTGATTGGCATAATCGACCCATCGAGGAACAAGTCGTACACCGATTGCGTGAGCTATTTTTGTAAGGCGTGGAAGCTCCTGCGGAAAGAAGGTATACTTCTTCCTGCTCTGGTATAGCTCAAGCCAATGTTGGCGATAGCCGACGTTTTGGAGGAAATTGGTAGAGTGGGGAAGTCCGAAGATATAGGCAGTGATGAAATCCATTGTAGCGGCGTTCCACAGATCATGAACGTCAATGCCATGTGGGATTTGTGACGGCTTGATAGAAGCAGTGATGATTGGTAGGAGACGTGAGAACAGGATGGTCCTAGCCTGACTGGCGAGTGCTGCAGAACTTTGGAGAGTTGATTTCGAATAAATGTGAGATATCATGCGCTTCCGGATAGAATGTGGCCGCGAGTGCCACGAGGAAAACATACAGGGAACTCTAATATTGACAGTTAATATAATATGAAGTTGGGGGAAATCGGCTGTCCACGGGCTGTGAAAAATGATCAAAGCATCTTGAAAGTTTGATAAAACTTACGACCAAGTTTGAGATGAAATGACCTAATTCAAATGAAGTAACATACCCATAGTTGTCGAAAATGGAATACCAATCACCCTTTTCGAAGCCACTGCCATAAACGCTTCTAATCCCTCCGTCAACGCAGTTCACACTGATCTCGTTTGGTCCAAGCCTAACAACAGGGCCTTTCTCTAGATGTGCACCATGTGTCTCCCTGTTCTCGCAGTTGGTAAAGCGAATCCATAGAATCCATGCAGAAGAGATAGAAGCACTCCAGTGAGCGTTTGGAACTCTGGCCAACGGAGATATCAATACAGGATATACGAGAAGTTTGTAAACCGCGGCAAGGGTGAGCAACCATGCAAAGACTATCGGCCAGAGGGTTCCATATCCCGTTGACCCTATGGACAAGAACGGTTCAGTATGAACCATTCTTTCTGGACGGCGGCTTAGATTGCTCGCTCGAGTTGATAAATCTAAGTCAATGACCAATGTTGGGGTTGAAGAATAAGACCCAGTCAAGGAACCGATAACTGAGTAAGAGTAGGAGGCAAAGAGGTCTGCAGGAGATTCCCTCAGAGCATCCCATACAAGGTTATAGAGCTGATATACTCGTAAGCTTTTGGGGGAAAGACCCGCCGATAACTCGTAACCCAGATACCTTATCTTCTGCAGGGAAGAGGGGGCAATCAGTCCTCATTAAGAATATGCTGTGCACTTCTCATGAGAATACCATGACTGTTGTCACACAAGCTCTGATCAAAATAAGCTTATTATTTTCAATTCCTCAGCAGCGTATATAAGTCGTGGGGAACCTCCTCTCACGCTATTTGGAGGTGTCGCCGTTTTCGGAAGGCCGAAGATGATTACATAAGTTAAACTGCAATATCAATAGAGGTCTTCAGGAGCCAGGATTTAAGTTGGGATTTAGGGAAGAGGTTTAGCGGTGGCGTTTTTAGTTGTCCTGGCATGTTTTACTTTCCTTTCTCGGCTGGCGGGTGATGGACTTAATTAAATGCCACACAGACTTAAGAATCAAATCCCAAAAGTTACGTGGAGAGGTATAGTCGATGCTTCCCAAGTCCAACGAACATCACTTTTACATGAGACAACACCTTTATCACATGATTTCACCGCTAACACCAGAATCAAAGCACACGAGTGACTTGCCTGATTGCTCTAGCTGCATATTTTAATCCAAGGCTCCTGAAGACCTCTAATAGCATCTTTTGTTTCGGTCGAGACTTAACCGGATAATATAGTGAGTGTTCGCCTTTGGCTTTCCCTTGATTGTACTATGATCCGTCGTCTTGCCCATATATGCTTCCAGACTACCGGCATGGCTGCTGCTCATAATTTTGTCCAGTAATCTCATCACCACTTAATCCTCCAAAAAAAAAAAAAAAAAAAAAAAAAAAAAAACACTCCCAATATCTAGTCGGCAGTGTTCTTCACATCTCGGGCGCTTGTCTCGAGGTGTTATTCCAACCTTGATGACTGTTGCTATAAGGCCTGTATGATATCAGGCAAGATCTATTAGTTAGATTCTACGAATCTAATGTGGAGACTTTACTTTTTCTAGTCTCCACGCTGACAAAACGGTAGCATATACCGTTGAAGAAGCTAGATTTTATAATAGTGACCGCGTGCTAGATAGTATCGCTCGCGATTTTGACATTGCATAATGTCATCTTTATCTTCATTAACATGCTGACGACCTTCTTCAAGCACTCACATATTCTACCCCTCTTCTCATTACCTATGGGAACTATGTCACAATGGGTCTCTCAAGATACCTTCCGCATTCATGAACAGCGCTATACAGTCGGAAATAAGTACTCGCCCCACTTCAGCACTATTGCGGCTGAAATCTGTCTTAAGGTTATTGAGCATCTCCATACTGCAAAGGATCTAGCACATCTTTCGGAAACCTGCACGAGGTTTCGAGACCTCATCGTTATAGATGGTTGGAGGGTATTTGTTCAAGTAAACTTCCCCTCCTTGATCAAAGAACTTCCGCATGGGATCGAGAACACTGCCGCTGAGTGGAAAGACCTGGCTGACAGTCTTACCTCACAATCTCGGGCGTGGGACAAAAGAGCAATTGCCACGACTTCATTGACGGCAGACCCTCGTCAGATTTTCCAAAATGTAAATGCATCTCGAAGCGATTTGCATTTCGAAGACGACAGCTACAAGAAATCCTTGATTTCTTCTCCTCAACAGTGGGATAAATCTTCCAAAAGATTGTCATCATTCCGCATTTCTGAGGCAATATCTGTTGATCAACCTTGGGAAGCTCATCCACCATCATTTCCTCGACGCCAAAGTACCCCCTTTCATCCCACAATAGATACAAGGCTTGAATTTTCTGGCAAGTTGACGTCCAAGAAGCAGACTGTAGCGTGGAGCACAGGTCCCGAAGTTTTCGTTCAAGTCCGCAGAAGCGGCTTATTTCTTCCTGAACCAGAAGATGATCGTTATGCTTGCGATCCGTACTTGGATGACTACTCGAATAGGCTCAATTTGTTCACTATACAACACAGTGAATTCCGCGCCGGAGTTGATGACGTAACATCCATAAACATACTGGACCCATGTACGGATGTCAGAGAGCCTTTACCTAATACTTTAACTGTGGATTTTATTGCTGGAAGAGCAAGCGGCCATCTCCATCGATATAGTGTTTCTAACGCGGAACCTGTTCGAGTGGTAGTAAATACATTTCGTTCTTTCGAGACACAAGGCTCACCTTCCCGTCGTTCTGTTCGTTCAACAGATGTCAACGGCAAAACAGAAGCTTCACTCTTGGTGGCCTGTTCTGACAAGGTGATTTCTTTGTATAAAACTGATGCCGAAACGCACGATGTACGGCCTACTGCCGAGTTTGAAATCGAACTTGACCTTCCGCAAGCTCAAGCCTGGACAATAAAGTTTTCCTCTCATGAGAATCTATTGCTTGGTTTGGGGCAGTCTCCGTGGCCTTTGCATTCTTACCAGGCCAGTCCTACTGGTCTTGTGTTAATAGAAAAGCTTGGAGATCAAGGCGATATATCAAATGTACTAGCGCTTGCCTCCCGTAGCGTCTATGCAATCGAGCCACTCTCAGGAGCTTCTCGGGCTGGTGGTAGCAGTAATGAGGATGTCTTTCTCTCAGGCTGTTATGATGGGGTTTGCAGGTAATTCTTCCTTCACTCGCACTGCATGGTTTCTTTGGCGGCTCGATTAACGTGACAAAGGCTTTATGACCGTCGTGCGGGTTGCTCCTCTGTCCAATCATTCTACGACCCTTTTGACACTGAATCTGCGATATACTCTCTAGCCTCGTTCGGCCAGGAACGTTTCCTCGCAGGCTCGGCGAATAGCAGACTCAAGATCTTCGACTTCAGGGGTTCTTCTAAAGTCTATCATTACACAGATGGACTTGAATGCTCCGAATTTTCTCCCAGCCCTATACCCAATTCTAGATTACGAAACAATATTGAAGGAGAAAATCGAGATTGTCACCATGACTTTCGCACAGACATTGTGAGAGCCTGCCGCTTTCACACATTGTCCAGGATGGATATCTATCGCAGAAACACGACCATATTCCTCTATGGCGCGCCTCGCCATCTTGGTCCACGTAACCGCGCCACGTCCCGCCATGAGAATTCTCCTATATTCTCCCTTTCTAGTCCGGATCCAATTTGTCCAGTCGTCTACGCCGGCACGACAGGTAGGGTATACGAGCTTGAAATTTCCGAGATGGATTATGATGGCAATTTACTAGATCCATACTTCGCAGCCCCTCCAGGTGCAGGTCTTGCGAAGCAGGCCCACGAGCTAGCCATGTATGAGATGGACGAGGGTGACTCAGGCTATCACACTCCTCTTCTATGGGTACAGCCTGAAGGACGTCGCATCGGAAACGGGCATCTAACAGGCAAGAGCCGTCTTGATCCCAGATGGCGTTGATGATACGCGTCAAGCTAATTGAAAATGGATCTGATCGACTTCTGAGAACAGAAAGAGGGAATTCAGACGAGAGATGTAGGATTGGCGAAATGAAAAGAGACTGCCCAAATTTGGAGGGCTGGGTTGCACGTGAGCTATGGTCTCCTAAGAGAATATCATAATTAGGTAACAGCTGGACAATCCACGGGTCAAGCAGCCTCCTGAAGCAAGGCCCTGAGAGGGGTGAGTCTAGAGTATAGAATAACATAAGAGATGCAAGACGCTAATCACCAATCGGAGTACTGCGATCAAAGCCTAGTTCTTATTCTCAAGTATACGTACAAAGCGATTGTAGATATAGATATACGCAATCCCATCCAACATTACATGTCAAACGCCTACATGCTCCTTACATGAGATATCGCTTAAAAGTAAGATACATGCATACAACAACAAACGAGAAAATAAATATCCACATGCACCAATCCCTAGTGCGTAGCACATCACCCCTTCCAAAGCTAGCAGCTCCTATCTCCTAAATGAACTACTGACGTCCGCTCTGGTCCACTCAATCGCCGCGTCACCGTCATAGATATCAGTGCTAACAGTAGCAACTCTCTTCTCCACATTCTCATAATAGTTCTCACATGCGTCCAGGACCTTTGAAACCAAGCCCCTCGACAACCCTGGATCATCAGCATCTCCGAAGTGCTTCTCGACTCGCTTCTTGAGCGTCTCAATCCCGCGTCTGATCTCTTTGGAGTCATAAGATGCAAGGAGGCGCTTGAAAGTCGTCTTGCTATGACTCGCACGCTCTGCGATAGTCGCAGGCGAGGACCCCAGTGGGAGTGAAAGCATCTGACTCTCTATAGATTCGAGGAAGTCGAGAAGTTTGCCCAACGGACGGCGAATAACAGCGCCAAGGTAGAGCGTCAGGTGCTCGTCGAGTTCCCGGGTTGCCTTTTCCTTCCATTCCTCTAGCACCGGGTTCTTCCTTGTATCAACCTCTTCGATGTAGTGATTCATGTTTTCGATCAGGAGGATCTGATAGTTGAGGGCTTCTTTGTCTTCTGGGTCACCCATTGCAGCGCCCGATGTGGTAGCATTAGGATTTTCACGTGCAATTACCTTGAGGCTTTCAAACATTGTCTTATGGATTCGAACGTAAGCGTTATTTACGGTCTCACGGATATCGAGATCTTCCGTTGAAACCAGCATTGTCTCTAGCGCCGTAGAAAAGGACGGGAATATTCGGATGAAAGCTATGACGCCTTTACGTTTGTTTATTTTGACTTTTGTATCTTCGATTGCCCTTATTTGCTCATCGAGGAATTTAGTGAAAAGACCGGTAAGGCGAGAATGCAACTTTTGGAGAGTTCTAGCCAAGAACTCTTGGCTTGTTTCTTCAACTTCAAGAAGCTTGCGCTCGATTATCGCAATGATGCCCACACCCTGCCTGCAGGAACTATTAGCATCTAGCAGACTCCATCACCAAAGGGTTATACATACAATGGGTCTGCTTGAACAGCCCACTCAATCATACTTTGCATTTCAGCTGGGAAGAAAGAATATAGCTCCTCCATTGATTGAACGACTCTTTTCGCCAACTCGCGGTTCGGATCCATAGGCTTCGGTTTTCTGAGATCACCTCCGCATCGAGCTTCAGGCGCCGCAGCAGTGACAGAATCCGGAAAATCTTGCAGTTCCAAAGAAGAAACATGGAAGAACTCCACTATGAAGTTCTGCTCCATTATGATCAGAGGAATCATTTCCTCAACAGCCCCAGCAAAGACCTCATAGGGTTGCAATCGGCCATCCTGGATTTTATCAACATTGGTTCTGCTACTAGTATCGCCTATTGGTGACCGCAAGACCTTTCCCAAAGTCCCGCTGCGCTTAACAGTTAACTTCCGGGCAGTGGTCGATGCCAGTCCTTCCGTCTGCTTCTCAATCTGCGACGTGAACAGGATCTCGCTCTCATCACCTGTTGGCTTTCTTGCATTCTTTTTCCATAATTGAACGGCAGCTCTGAATTCGTCCTGATAAACTGGCTTGCAGATATGTTCGTAGGTCTTGATTATTTCCTCCCATTCCACTCGGTCAATCTCACGCGAGAAGAGCATAAGGGGACTGTACCTCCATAAAGCGCTTCGGGCTAGATCATGGTTCTTGGGTTCAAGCTTGGTTTTTCCTATCCGCCTGGATAGGCTCCCATCATTCTCTCGCTCAAGCGCCCTTTTCGTCTCATCAACCGCCGCGCCAAACTTGACTTGTAGGAAAGGCTTGAGCCGGCGAAGGAACACAATGCTCTCGTTTCTGTAAGTATCTTTCTTCTCCTGAAGAACCCTCATACTGCCGATCTCACTATTACCAATGCCACCAATCTTGGCCGAGCTCACGCTGCCATCTTCACTAGCACGTGGCGTAGATAAGCTAAGCGTAGGGTCGATTGTGACCATCGCCTTGAATAGCAGAACTAAAGAGCTTTCAACTTGCTCAAGCCCTCTGGGCGATTCCAATGATGCTTCACGGAGACTCTGCAGTTGAGATGTCGAAATGGAGATAGTCTCAAGGAGTGATCTTAACTCGGTTTGTAAGAGTTTCTGGTTTGCAGCCTGCACTTGAAGGCCCTGTGACTGGGCTTCAATATAAGCAATGTCTTCACTAAGGGTCTAATAAATGTCAGTAAAATCCTAGAGGATTGGTTTTGCCGTCACTCACACCGAGTTCGACGCTATATAGAGTAAGTAAACCGTCGAGCTCATCGCACTCAGCGATGCAAAGATCTATGCCTTTCTTGATTGCTTCCACCCTCTCATCCTCTACGTCTAGGCGTGTTAGCCAACCTCCTGCTTGAGCACTATTGAGTTCACGGTCGATATCGTCCTTCATCTGATCAATATTTCTGGACCGGATTCCCTCTCCCGCCCATCCAAACTCATCTAGGAGACTTGCAAACTCTGCTCCTTTCCCATCCAACGTGTTCCAATCAACGCCAAGCGAGCTCAGCTGTTTCTGTGTTAATTCTGATGCCGGTTTTTGTCTTCGTGCTTCTCGAGTCTTGACTCTGTCTGGAACCACGGTTTCTGATGTGCTTTTCATAGGTCCTTCTATGCTACTTGGTCGTTCTGGCGGCGATATAGTAATTTTGACCTCAGGAATAGTGTCGTTGATCTTTGTTGTAGCAGGCTTTTCCTTGACAATCGGATCAGGAGTAACAACTCTTGCACTCTCGGTACTAACTCCACGAACCAAGGACGGTGCTGGAACAACGCCTGTAATGCCGTCTGGGCCTTCTGATGGCTTTGCCTGCTGCTCTCGAAGACGTTCTGCGGCTCCGCCTGCACGTGGCTTAAATGCATTTGCGGCATTGGCGGCTTTGCGAAAGGTGTTTGCAACATCAGCTCTAGATTTTTTCTTCTTAATCATAGGTCCAAGACCAGGGCGCTCGTCGTCTGGCGTTTGTACAAAATTTTCCGTTGGCGTGGGTAATGAATCCTCATCGATTATCGTGTCTGTTACAGGTGCCACCTTTTCGGGACTCTTACTTCTTTTAGAACTGGAAAATGGTTGAGGGGACTCGACTTTAGCGGGCATCTCTGTGATATTAAGGTCGCCGTTTGTCTGAGACCTGTTGACCTCGAGAGCCTTTTCTAACTTTGGTGTCTGAGGCCTATCATCGCTCCTTACTGGAGCTTTGGTTTCCTCTCTTCGCATCGATGGACTTGATAAAGGTGCCGGAATCATATCATCATTTGAGTTACGTCTTCCTGTACGGATGACTTCCGGAGATGCCGGCATTGGTGGTCTCCTCCTTTCTGGAGGAAGGGATAAAGGTGCAGGCACCGGCGGGATATCGCTTGTGGCATCGCTTCCACTGGTGATATGGCTATCAGGTGTCACAGCACGTTGTGATGT
>Ga0335072_10006540_pt1 | contig 17016 bp, 15 predicted proteins | sample Lox_Sample_21_FD_206725 | JGI IMG/M metagenome (GOLD analysis project Ga0335072, IMG submission 206725) | Soil microbial communities from Loxahatchee National Wildlife Refuge, Florida, United States - Lox_Sample_2.1 | ecosystem: Environmental > Terrestrial > Soil > Wetlands | place: USA...
GCCGCGGGCGCTCCCTAGACCGCGGCCGAGTGGCGCGCGGCGCCGCCGTCGAGATAGCGATCGAAAGTGGCGCAGACCGCGCGTACGAGCGGCCGGCCGGCCTCGGTGAGCTTGAGCCATCCGTCCTCGAGCGACACCATGCCATCGGCGATCATCGGCTCGAGGCCGGCGCGCGCGTCGTCGAGCGCCTTCGTCGTGGCGCCATGGCGCAGCGCGATCTCGTCGATCGGCGCCTCGAAATCGCACATCAGGCGCTCGATGATCTCGCGCCGCAGCCGGTCGTCGTCCGCAAGCGCGATGCCGCGCACGGTCGCGAGCGCGCCGCGCTCGATCGCCGCCGCATAGGCCGCGACGTCGGTTGCGTTCTGGGCGTAGCCCTGGGGCAGGGTCCCGATCGCGGACACGCCGAAGCCGATCAGCGCGGCCCCGCGATCCACGGTATAGCCCTGGAAATTGCGGCGCAGCCGGCCGCTCTCGCGCGCCGCGACCATGGCGTCGTCGGGCCGCGCGAAATGGTCGATGCCGATCGCGACGTAGCCGTGCGCCGCGACGCGCGCGGTCGCCGCCTGCAGCTGGGCGAGCCGCTCGCTCGGGCCGGGCAGTGCCGCTTCGGGAATGAGGCGCTGGTGCTTCTTCATCCACGGCACGTGCGCATAACCGAAGATCGCAAGCCGGTCGGGGGCGAGCGTCATGGCCCGATCCACGGTCGCGGCGACGCTTTCGACGGTCTGATGGGGCAGCCCGTAGATGAGATCGAGATTGATGCGCGCGACGCCGGCGGAGCGAAGCAGCTCGGTCGTGCGCGCGGTCGTGCGGAAGGATTGGATCCGATGAATCGACTTCTGGACCGCAGGCGCGAAATCCTGCACGCCGAGGCTCGCGCGCGTGATCCCGACGCGGCCGAGGGCGGCGGCCTGCTCGCGCGAAAGCACGCGCGGGTCGACCTCGATGGCGAGGTCGGCGTCGTCGTCGAGGATGAAATTCCGGCGCATCGCGTCGAACAGGCGCTCGAGGTCGCGCGCGTCAAGGAGGGTCGGCGTTCCGCCGCCGAGATGGACGTTGGAGACGTGGCGCGGACGATCGAGGTGCTTCGCCACCCGATCGATTTCCGCCACCAGCAGGTCGAGATAACGCGCGACCGGCGCGTAGCGATTGACGACCTTGGTGCAGCAGCCGCAGAACCAGCACAGCGAGCGGCAAAAGGGAATATGGAAATAGAGCGAGAGCGGCCCGTCGTCGCCGAGCGCGTCGAGCCAGGCGCCGTAACGCGCGCCGTCGATCTCGGGGCCGAAATGGGGTGCCGTCGGGTAGCTGGTATAACGCGGCACCGGCCGCGCGTATTTCGCGGCGAGCGCCGACGTGGCGGGCGAGCTCCGATCCATCGGCCGGCCCCCGCCTCGGCTCTAGCCGAGCGAGGCCGGGGTGCGAACCGCGTCCCCGGCGGCTTTGGACGCGTCCCGCGGCGTTTCGGCGAGGGTGATCGCTCGGTCGGGGAAAGCGAGCTGCTCGCGGTCGCGCCAGCTCGGCCGGACATAGTTGATTTCCATGAGGCGGCGCACGCCCACGATGGGGCGGGGATCGAAGCCGTGCCAGGTCGCGGGCCCCGGCACGAAGATCACGCCTGAGTCGAATTCGCCCGACGAGCGGCCGACCCAACGCAGCTCGGAATCGTAGATGTCGGTGCCCCAATCCTTGGCGTCCGGCCCGGTGCAGAGGTAGATCACCATGGAGAACAGCTTCTCCGGAATGTCGCGATGGGGCTCGAGCCACGCGCCGTCGGTGTCCTGGATGTACTCCATGCGCAGATAGCTCCCCTCGGCGGGGATCTCGCACGTCTCGGCCATGAGGCGTGCCACGTCCGGGCGCTGCAAGGCGTTGGAGAGGGTGGCGCAGACCGGGAACTTTGCGCGCAGCGAGGGCGTTATGAAGCAGCGCTGGCTATTGTAGGTGTTGCGCGTGCCGTCGGTCTTGCCGAGCTGCGGGGGGGCGATCGGCAAGGTGAGGATGCCCGTGCAGATCGCCTCCGGCAGCACGTCGGCGAGCTGCCAATGGCGATAGGGCCGATCGCTACGCAGCGACTGGCGCACGGCCTGGGTGAAATGGCGCGCCACCTCGGTCGCGTCGGGGATCGGCGGATAGGCCATGGCTCGTCTCCTCTCGGGAACGCGGCGATCTAGAGCAGGCCGGTCCGGCGCCGGGTCTAGAGGCCCGGAAGCCGGCGCGGCGCCCAGTCGATGATCTTGCGCATCATGGGCACCGACTTGGCGAAGGCGCTGAGGCTGTGGCGCCAATATTCGCGCTGCACGTACCAGTCGGAATCGACGTAGCAGAGCTGGAGGCTCATGCGCTGCCCTTTCTGCGGCAGGAAGCCGTGCCACGAATGGTCGCACACGCGGAACATCAGCATGCGCCCGAACTCGGGCGCGAACTCGAACGCGTAATCCTCGCGGTCCGCGCTGCGTAGGACGCGCAGCCGGCCGCGCTCGAAGGGCCATTCGCGCGTGAAGCCGACCAGCACGGTCACGATCTTGTGTTTCGAATCGGGATGGGCGTAGCCCTCGTTGTAGTGGCCGGTGGTGTTGCCCATCATCACGATGCAGGGCGGGCAGGCCGAAAGGTCCATGTCGAACTTGCGCTCGACCACGCGGCGGAAGCGCGTGCTCAGGAGATCCTGAACCACGGCGCCGAAGCTCGGGCCGTAACGGAGATCGGGAAGCGCGTAGCTGCCGCGGTCGGGGATGGGCGGCGCGTCGGCGAGCACTTCGTCCTTGAGGCGCGCGTCGATCGCGTGCTCGACGAAGGCGAAGTCATAGGGGTCGTGGCGCAGCTCGGCGGCGTCGATCGCGGCCTCGTCGAGCATCGAGAGTGGCGGCGTGTCGTCCTGCATGGTCGGTCCCCTCCTCGGGCCAGCGTTGCGGCCATTCGCGCCAAGGTCGGACCGTCCCGGCGCGGGGGCGATGACCTGGATCAATCGACAAGGCCGCCGCGGGTGCGGCAAATGCGCCTATCGGCCCGGCTGTCTTGTCCGTCCGAGATCGCGCCCGCGGCGCCGTCAGAAGGCGGGCAGCGCCGGCTCGTCGGCGGCCACGGCCGCGACCCCCTCGACCTCGATGAGCCAATCGGGCCGGCAAACCGCGCCCTCTACGATCAGGGTCGGCAGGCCGGCAAGGCACGACTCGAGGTAGCGCGCGACGCGCGGGTAGTCGGCCGGGTCGCGGAGATAGACGGTCAGGTGCATCATGTCGCCGAGCTCGGCATCCCCCGCGTCGAGCAGCGCATCGACGTTCCCGAGCGCATGGTCGAGCTGGCGCAGCACGTCGCCGCGATGGACCACGGCCCCGGTCTTGTCGATGCTCGCCGTGCCGGAGATGAAGTGGTGCGCGCGGTCGGCATAGGCGATGCGCGTGCCGCGCTCGAAGGTGACGCCGTAGTCGCGGGTCGCGCACAGGCGCTCGAAATCGTTAAGGTACGACACCTGCTCGGGCGCGAGACCGAGCACGGAGTAGGCGTCCATCGCCACCAGGTCGTAGCGATGCGCGCAGGCACCCTCGATGCCGGTGCTGGCGATGTAGTGGGTCCGGGCGGTGAGGCCGTGGCGCTTGAACAGCTCGCCGCGGCTCTCGACCATGTCCTGATAGAAGACGTCAACGTCCTTGAGATAGATCCAGGTACGCACGCAATGCTCCGCGAGCGTGCCGCCCGCATCGCCGAGCGTCTCGATGAGATCGGCGAAGATGCCGCGCGTCTGTCCGGCGGCCGAGTGCGGCGACGCGTCGGCACCCGCGCACAGGCCGGTGCTCCAGAGATGGCGCAAGCCGCCTTTCTCGACCATCACATGGTGCGGCGCCAAGCGGCGCTTCGCGAGCGCCGAGCCGCCGGCGACGTGATAGGCGAAGAGCGCGACCTTGGCGCCCGGCAAAGGCGGCTGCTGCACGATCGAGACGGCGACCGGCCCGTCCTCCGGTGCGTCGTAAAGGCGGCTCGCGCGAACCGCCGCCGCCTGATTGAGCACGTCGCTCACAAAGATGCGGCGGAACACGGCGCTCGCGGGCTCGAGCCCGAGGGCGCGCTGCGCGGCCGCGTAGCGCCGCTCGACGAGATGGAGCTGCTCGGCGAAGGAAAGATCGGGCGAGGATTCGACGGTGATGAAATGCTCTACGCTACCCGACGCGCCGCTAAAGCTTCGGCTCGACATGCCCGCGTCGTGCCACATCCCCCGGCCTCTCCTTGTACGTCGACGCCGCCGCCTAGCGCCCTCTAGCACCCGGCGACGCCCGCCCTTGCGGCGGCACCCATGGGTAGGCTCGCGCCGGGAAATCTTCTTTGATCTGAATCAAATGAGCGGCCGGAACTGCCTTTTTCCTCGGCAGTGGCGCGGATTGCGGCGCCCTAGCGCCTTACGCGGGGGTTGCGAACAGCTCGGGCTGGGTCCCGCGCGAGTCGATGTCGCGCCGGCTTTCGGCCAGGGCCTCGAGGAAGTGCTGCGCCCACCCCTCGATGTCGTGCGTCGCGAGATGGGCGAAAAGGCGATGGTGGCGCCGGACGCGCTCGTCCTGCGGCATCTCGAGCGCCGTGCGGATCGCGCTCGACATGGCCTCGGGATCGTGCGGGTTGACGGTGAGGGCGTCGGTCAGCTCCTCGGCGGCACCGGCGAAGCGCGACAGCACGAGCACACCCGGATCGGCCGCGTCCTGGGCCGCGACATATTCCTTCGCGACCAGGTTCATGCCGTCGCGCAACGGGGTCACCAGCCCCACATGGGCGGAGCGGTAGAAGCCCGCGAGCGTGGTGCGCGAATAGGAGCGGTTGATGTAGCGGATCGGCGTCCAGGCCGGGTTGCCGTGGCGCCCGTTGATCTGGCCCACGAGCGTGCTGATCTCGCGATCCATGTCGGCATATTCGGGCACCGCGGTGCGGCTCTTGGGCGTCAGCTGGAGATAAGTCACCTTGCTCAGCCATTCCGGATGGCGCTCGAGGAAATGGCCGAACGCCTGGATGCGTTGGGCGATGCCCTTCGTGTAGTCGAGCCGGTCGACGCCGAGAATGAGGCGTTTTCCGGCGAGGCTCGCGCGCAGCTCCTCGGGAAGGCGTCCATGGGCCGCGTTCTGCGCCGTGCGCGCGAAGGCCGCGGTCGCGATCCCGACCGGGAACGCGCCGATGCGCACCGACGGCCGGCCGGCTTGCGCGAAATAGCGCCGGAGATTGTCCGCGTCCTGCTCGGTCTGGACGCCCACGAGATCGTAATGCTCGAGTGCCCCCAGGCTCTCGCGATGCTTCGGCACGGTGAGCAGGATGTCGGGCGGCGGGCAGGGGATGTGGAGGAAGAAGCCGATCGGGTTCCGGTGTCCGCGTGCGCGCAGCTCCTTCGCGAGCGACAGGAGATGGTAGTCGTGCACCCAGATCATGTCGTCGGGCTCGAGGTAGCGCGAGAGCATCTCGGCGAAGTGGCCGTTGACGCGCAGATAGCCGTCGAGCTCGACCGCCGTGAACTCGGCGAGGTCGACGCGGTAATGGAGGATCGGCCAAAGCACGCGGTTGGCGAAGCCGTTGTAGTATTCCTCGTAGTCGACCGCCGAGAGGTCGAGGGTGATGAAGGTGCGGTTATGGCGCTTCGTCACCGTGGGCTCGGTCGCGGCGTCCTCGGCGCGCACGCGCCCGCTCCAGCCGAACCAGAGCCCGTCGCGCCGCTTCAAGGCGGCATCCACCGCGACCGCGAGCCCGCCCGCCTGGCGCGGAGCCTCGGCCTCGGGAACCGCGACGCGGTTCGAGACTATGATGAGGCGCGCGACCACACGTCCTCCCATTTGACCGAAAGCCGCATCGCGGAATTGATGATCGCCGCCATCGAGTAGGTCTGGGGGAAATTGCCCCACAGCTCGCCCGTCGCCGGATGGATGTCCTCCGAGAGCAGGCCGAAGGAATTGCGCCGGTCGAGGAGATCCATGAACATGGCGCGCGCCTCCTCGCGCCGGCCAAGGGCGGCGAGCGCGTCGATGTACCAGAAATTGCACACCACGAATGCGGTCTCGGGATGGCCGAAATCGTCCTCGCTGGTGTAGCGCATGATGCGGCCGTCGCGCTTGAGCTCGTGCCCGATCGCCTCGCAGGTGCGCGCGAAGCGCGGATCCTTGGCCGCGACCAGGCCGAGATCGCCCAAGAGCAGCACGCTCGCGTCGAGCTCGTCGCCCTCGAGGGCGCCGACGAAGGCACCCTTCTTCTCGTTCCAGGCGCGCTTCAGGATCTGGTCGCGCAGGCCTTCCGACTGCGCGGTCCAGTAGTGCGCACGGTCCGCGATGCCGAGCCGATCGGCGATCTGCGAGAGCCGGTCGCACGCGGCCCAGCAGAGGGCCGCCGAATGAGTATGGACGCGCGCGCGCCCGCGGTATTCCCACAGGCCCGCGTCGGGCTTGAGGGCGAGCTTGCTCGCCTGCTCGCCCAATGCCTCGAGGCGCCGGAACAGGGTCGCATCTCCCATGCGCGGCAGGCGCTCGTCGACGAACATCTGGGTCGTCGCCAGCACCACGCTGCCATAGACGTCGTGCTGGTCCTGAAGGGCCGCCTCGTTTCCGACCCGCACCGGTCCCTCGCCGAGGAAGCCCGCGAGCTGGGGTGCGATCTGCTCTTCCGGCAGGGTGCTCGGGACGATCGCGTGCACGGGACGCAGCGGCGCCGAGGGATCCGCGGTCACCGTGGTCACGTAGTTGATGTAGGATTCCATGGTCTGGGTGGTGCCGAGCCGGTTCAGCGCCTCGACCACGAAATAGGCGTCGCGCAGCCAGCAATAGCGGTAGTCCCAATTGCGCCCGCTGCCCGGCGCCTCGGGGACCGAGGTCGTGTGCGCGGCAACGATGCCGCCGCTCTCCTCGAAGCTGCACAGCTTGAGCGTGATCGCGGCGCGCGTGACCGCACTCTGCCATTCGAACGGCACCGCGAGCGAGCGCACCCACCATTGCCAATAGTCGCGCGTGCGGTCCTCGAACTCGCGCGCCGTGGTCTCGATGTCGCTCTGGAACGGCTCGTCGGGGCCGAGGATGAGGGTGAGCGGACGCGTGAGCGGGAAGGTCGTCTCCTGGGCGATGTAGGAAAGCGGCGCGTCGGTCGAGAGACGCAGCACGTCGCCCGTGCCCTGGTAGCGGATGTGGTTCGAGCCGAGCGAGTTCTCGCTCGCGGGCTTGCCGTAGGCGTGGGCCGGGCGCACGCGCAACGTGATGCGCGGCATGCCCGAAAGGGGCACGATGCGGCGGACGATCTGGGGCGGGCGGAAGATGCGCTCGAAGCGCTCGAAGCGCGGCGCGAAGTCGGTGACCCGGAGACGCGCGCCATTGCGGTCCTCGAGCTCGGTCTCGAGGATCGGCGTGTTGCGCACATAGGCGGCACTCGCATGGGCGAGGTCGGCGACGACGAGGTCGCAGAAGCCCTTCTCCTCGGCGCCCGACAAGAGCCGGCAGAAGGCGGGATTGGAATCGAAGCGCGGGAAGCACCACCAGAGAATGCGCCCCGCCGGATCGACCAGCGCCGCGGTGCGGCAATTGCCGATCACGGCGAGATCGAGGGGCTGGCTTCCGGCCCAGGGCAGGCGGCGGCTCGGCGCGTCGGTCATGCGGTCAACCTCCTGAGCCAGGCGCGTACCGCGCTCGGATCCTCGAAGCGGCCCGAGAGGCCCGCCATAGCGGGGCCGACGCCATAGGCCTTGCCGCCGAGGGCGAGGGCGGCATCGAACCCCGCGCGATCCATCGGGCTGTCGGAAATGAACACAGGTGCCCGTCCGGCGAACGGGCGCTCCGCCATAAAGCGCTCGATCGCGGTGCCCTTGTGGAGGCCGTGCGGCTTGATCTCGAGCACGTGACGCCCCTCGACGACGTCGAGGTCGCTCGCGGGAAACGCCAGCACCAGGCGCTCGAGCGCGCGGCGCAATGCCGCGACCGGCGCCTCGTCGGGGGTCACGTGGAGCGCCAGGCTCGCGCCCTTGCGCTCGAGGAAGCGCACGGGATAACGCGCCGCAAGCGCGTGGACGGAGTCGACCAGCGCCTCGGGAAGCGCATCGCTCCGGCACTCGATGCCGTCGGCGCCGGGCACGCGCCGTATCTCGGCGCCATGCACGCCGCTCGCCCTGAGGCGCAATGGCTGGAACAGGCGATCGAGCTCCGCGATCGGCCGGCCGCTCAGAAGCGCCAAGGCGCCGCCAAGACGATCCTCGGCCGCCGCGAGATCCGCGATGAGGCCGTCCGGCACCGCGACGCCGTCGGGCGTGGGCGCGAATTCGAGCAGGGTTCCGTCGACGTCGAGGAAGAGGCCGACCGTCTTCGGATTCGGTTGAGCCGGTGCGTCAGCCCTCATTCATCTCCTCTCGCCTCGTTGCGTTCCCCGAGCGCGCTGCGCGCGAGGAGCCTGGCGCGACGCCGAGACCAGGACGGCGAATGCGAATGGCCGCATGACCGCGGCGGCACTTGTGCAGAAGCGCGATCGAATCCGGTATTGGGCGATAAAATGGATATGGGGTCGGGCCGCACGGATCGCAACCCGTTGCGAGAGGGTCGGCGCCGATTGAGATCGGTCAAGGTGCCGGAAAATTCCCGTCACGCGCATTGCGCCGGTCCGATCTCGCGGGACCATTGCGCCGATCCAACTTTGTCAATGGCGGCGGCGTGCTACGATGATTTCCCACGTCGCGGCGCTCGCGCGAGGCCGCGCTTCGCCCTTGCAGTCGGCGAGACCGCTGCCCGGCGCCGCCGGCGCCCGGCCGCCGACGGCCATCGACGGCCAAGTCGGGGCGCGATAAATTTTCAGGAAATTGTCAGAATCCGCGCAGGATTCGGCAGTCACGTTAATATTACCAATTGTCATGTGGGGGCCGGTCATTTATTGGTTGCCAGGAACCTTTCAAGTTCCTTATAATTTGGGCTCGGTAAAATGCTACCGGATCCAAATTGTCCGGAATTTCGTGGTCGGGCCAGGGGATTGACAATTGTCAATTCCTGAAAAGCCCAAATTCGAGCGGCGAATGGGGTCATGCCAAGCGTGTCCTACGGGGCTAACCTTCCGCGTGCCGGCGACATCGAGTCGGACGCCGTGAGCGACCGGCCGACGGCGCAGGCCTCGAGCCCGATTCGGCTCGGCCTCTGGTCGAGCATCGAGACGCTCGACAACCAGGTCTATGCGCACACGCGCAACGGCTTCGAGCGCGCCGAGCTCGCCATGATGGCGTTGCTCGCGGCCGAGCGCGGCGCGACCCTCACCTTCGCAATCGAGGACGACGAGGGCCGGCCCTACTCGATGGCCTATTGGGTCAACCGCTCGCCGACCCTCAGGACCGCGACGCTCAGCGGCGGACTCTTTCTCCATGGCCGGCGCGACCTCGCCGGCATTTGCCGCGCCGCCGCCGCGGCCTATGCGCGCAATCCCTTCGATCTCGCCTGGTTCCGCATTCCGCTCGCGATCCAGGCGAAGCGCGTTTGGCTGCGCACCGTCAAGCGGCCATCGCAGCGCCGCCTCCTGGTCGTCGGCATGGCGCGGGCGAGCCAGGACGTGCTGCCGCTCGCGGAGACCTACGAGGCGTTCGTCGAGGGCCTCGGCAAGCGCACGCGCCGCAACGTCCGCCACTATCGCCAGCATGCGGCCGACAGCGGCATCGCGTTCAAATTCTACGACGGCTTTCTCCCCGAGGAGATGTATGGCGAGATCAACGAACTGTGCGCGAAGAACGGCCCGAAGCCGTTCCCGCCGGAAGCCGTGATCGCCTGGCGCGCGCGCCTGAAGAAGCAGGCCGGGCAGTTCTACTCGATCGTGTCCACCGATACAGGCGAGATGATCAGCCTGTGCCGCGGATTCGTCTGGGGCAAGAGTGCCGTGATCGTCTACCAGCTCAACAGCCGGGACCATTACGAGAAGTCGCCCTCGCTGCTGCACCGCTCGTTCCTGATCGAGCACCTGATCCAGCAGGGCGTGCGCGAGATGATCTTCACCGACGGCTGCGAGGGGCTCCTGAAGCGCGCCTGCCTCGAGAACAACGGCCTTTCGGCGCTGGTCATGCCGCTCTCGCCGGTCTCGATGTTCAAGGCGGCCGGCTTCATCGCGGCCCGTCCCGGCGCGTGGGACAATTACATCGCGAAGCTGCTGCGGCTCGAGCGCTAGCCGCGCTCGAGCGCCCCGCCTAGGCCTCGGCGCCGAGGGCGGCGAAGAACGACTCCTCCAGGCTCCGTCTCGGAATATTGCGCGTGATGAAGACGATGCGCGTGCGCCGGTCCGCGTCGGGCCAGCGCGCGAGCTCGCGCGGCGGGTGGAACAGGTGCTGCACCGCGTCGATCGCGACCGGCCCCGCGCGCCCCGATACATTGACGATGCCCTTGACGCGCAGGAGATCGGCGCCGCGTAGCGACACGATCGCGCCGAGCCAATCCGCGAGCGCGGTCCAGTCGACCGGCGCCGCGCGCGTGAGCGCGAAAGTCTCGATGCCGTGGTGCGCCGCGTGCGCGGCTCCATCCTCGCCACGCCCGGCGCCGTGATCGTGCGCCGGGAACGCCGCCGCGACGCGGGCGATGCGCTCGGCCCGGTCGGCCGCGTCGTCGGGTGCAAAGAGATATCTTGGCTCGATCGCGCCCATGACCGCGGCATGGATCGGCGCGCGCGGGTTGAGGGCCGCGAGCAACGCCTCGACGCGCGCGGCGGCCGCGGGCGGGATGAGGTCGGTCTTGGTGAGGACGAGCGCGTCCGCGAGCGCCACCTGCTTCGCGGATTCGTACTGCGTCGCGAGCTGGCGCTCGGCGTTCGCGGCGTCGACCGTCGCGATCACGCGCTCGAGCCGGAAGCGTCCCTCGAGCGCGCGTGCGGCCATCAGATCCTGGAGGATGGGGGCGGGATCGGCGAGGCCGGTCGATTCGATGAGCGCGCGCCGGAACGGCGGGATGGTGCCCGCGTCGCGCCGCGCGGCGAGCGAGGCGAGCGTGTCGACGAGGTCGCCGCGCACGGTGCAGCAGATGCAGCCGCTCTTGAGCAGCACCGCGTCCTCGAGCGCGGTCTCGATCAGAACATGGTCGATCCCGATTTCGCCGAACTCGTTGACGATCACGACGCTCGCGGCCATCTCGGGCCGCTTCAGGAGCCGGTTCAGGAGCGTGGTCTTGCCGCTGCCGAGGAAGCCGGTCACGAGCGTCGCCGGGACCGCGCCGGCCGGCCGCGCGCGCCCTTCGTCTTTCGCCGCCGCGTCCGTCATCGCCATGCCTCCGCGGCCCGAATCCAGCGCCAAGTTTATCATTGGAAAAATTAGCTCATTTGATAGGATTGCGCCATCGAGGGGCGGCGACAAGAAAAACAACGTCAGTCCAGGGAGGAAACGACATGGCCAAGACCGTTTGGCGGATATTGGCCGCGCTCGCGCTCGTGCTCGCCCCGATGGGTGCCGCCTCGGCGCAGCCGGTCACGATCAAGATCGGCTGGGCGCAGACGCCCGGCCATCTCGCCCCGCTCGAAGCAGCGCTCGCGAAGCGCCATCCCGAGCTGTTCCACCATCTCGGCAAGAGCTACGTCATGGTGCCCGTGCGCTTCCAGGGCAGCACGCCCCAGGTCCAGGCGCTCGCGACCGGCGATCTCCAGATCGCCGCCTTCGGCTCGGCCGCAACCGCCCTCGCGATCACGCGCGCCCATCTCGACGTGCGCGTGGTCGCCGACGTGGTGCAGGACGGCGTCGACGGCTACTTCACCCAGCCCTATTACGTGCTGAAGGGAGGCCCGATCAAGACCATCGCCGACGTCAAGGGGAAGCGCATCGCGACCAACGCGATCGGCTCGGGCAGCGACGCGGCGATGCGCATCATGTTCCGCCGCCACGGCATCAAGGATTCGGACTTCACCACGATCGAGGCCAATTTCGCCAACATGCCGGCGCTGATCGAGGACGGCAAGGTCGACCTGGTGCCGATCCTGCCGCAATTCGCGCGCTCGATCGAGGCGAGCGGCAAGTACCGGCCGCTGTTCCACATCCACGACGTCTACGGCCAGTCCCAGGTGGTCGAGTGGGTGATGACGGAGTCCTTCATCAAGGCGCATCGTGCCGCGCTGGTCGACTTCTTCGCGGACCATATCCGCGCGGTGCGCTGGTTCCTCGATCCCGCCCATCACCAGGAGGCGGTCGAGATCGCCCACGAGGTCACCAAGCAGCCGATCGCGAACCTGGAATACGCCTTCACGAGGAAGGACCAGTACCGCTCGCCCGACGCGAAGCCCAACGTGCCCGCGATCCAGCGCGAGATCGACGATTCGGTGAAGCTGGGCATCCTGCCCGTCGACGTGAAACTGGTGCCGAAATACGTGGACCTGACGTTGATTGAAGATGCGAAACGGCGTATCGACGGCAACTAGCTGGGCGCCCGATCGACGGGACCCCGAAGGCGACCGGATGCAAGGCATGGCCGAGAAGTCGCAGATCGTCATCTCGGACGTGCGCCATCTTTATCGCCCGCCGCGCGGCCGGCCGGTGCTCGCCCTCGAGGACGTGTCGCTCGAGGTCAAGGAGCGCGAGTTCCTCGCCCTGCTCGGCCCGTCCGGCTGCGGGAAGTCGACGCTCCTCTATCTCCTGGGCGGCTTTCTTCCGATCGAGACCGGCTCCATCCTGGTCGACGGCGCGCCGATCCAGGGGCCGGGTCCGGACCGCGGCATCGTGTTCCAGCATTTCGCGCTGTTCCCATGGAAGACCGTGCGCGCGAACGTGCTCTACGGGCTCGAGAAGCTGAAGCTTCCCCGCGCCGAGTGCCTGAGGCGCGCCCAGGAGTTCATCGACCTCGTCGGCCTCAAGGGGTTCGAGGACAGCTACCCCTCGCACCTTTCGGGCGGAATGAAGCAGCGCGCCGCGATCGCGCGCACGCTCGCGATCGATCCCGAGATCCTGCTCATGGACGAGCCGTTCGGCGCCCTCGACGCCCAGACGCGCAGCCTGATGCAGACCGAGCTCCTCGGCATCTGGCAGCGCTCGAAGAAGACCGTGATCTTCGTCACCCACGACGTGCAGGAGGCGGTCTATCTCGCCGAGCGCGTGGTGGTCATGTCGGCGCGCCCGGGCCGCGTCAAGGCGACGGTCGACACCAACTTCGACAAGAACGATCCGGACATTTTCAAGGCCGAGGCGTTCGTCGAGAAGGTCGACCAGATCTGGAACCTGGTGCGCGACGAGGCGATCAAGGCGCAGGAGCGCAGCGCGGAGTGACGGAGCGTGCGCCGCGCGGAGGCGTAAAGTGCGCGGTGCCGCGTCATGGACGGGCGCGGCGTCGAGCGAGCGAGGCGGGACGCGAGCCATGAAGGCGACGGCACTGCGCTATCTTCCGATCCTGATCTGCGCCCTCGTGTGGGAGGCGGCATCGCGCCTCGGCCTGGTCTCGACCCTCGCGCTGCCGCCCTTGGACCGGGTGCTGGTCGCCTGGTGGGCGCTCCTGAAGAGCGGCGATCTCGTGACCAACGGCGCTGCGTCGCTTTACCGCGCGAGCGTGGGGCTCGGACTCGCGATCGCGGTCGGCAGCGCGCTCGGCGTGTTCATGGCCTGGTCGCGGCCGGTGCGCATCCTCGCGGGCCCGCTCGTCGAGCTCTTCTATCCGATGCCGAAATCGGCGCTCATCCCGGTGACGGCCCTCTGGCTCGGCTTCGGCGACGGCTCGAAAATCCTGCTCATCTTCCTCGGCTGCATGCTGCCGGTGACGCTCGGCGCCTTCAACGGCGCGCGCGGCGCCGAGCAGTCGCTGCTTTGGTCCGCGCGCAGCATGGGGGCGAGCCGGCTCAGCATGCTGTGGGACGTGGTGGTGCCGAGCGCCTTGCCGGAGATCCTGAGCGGCATCCGCACCGCATTGGCGCTTTCCTTCGTGCTCCTGGTGAGCTCGGAGCTGATCGTGGCGCGCCAGGGGCTCGGCTACATGATCGGCTGGCTCGGCGACGGCGGCGTCTACGATTCCATGTTCGCGGTCGTCCTCACCGTGGCACTGCTCGGCTTCCTCGCCGACCGGGGCTACATGATGATCATGCGCAGGGTGCTGTCATGGCGCGATTGAACGGCGACGCGGCGACGCTTCCCGCGCGCGAGGTCGCGATGCCGCGGCTCGTCTCCATCGTCGGCAACCGCGCGGTCAGATGGGCGTCGATCGTCGCCTTCCTCGCGGGCTGGGAATTGCTCGCGCGCACCGGCCTCTTCACGCCCTACATGCTGCCGGCCTTCTCGACCGTGCTGGAGCGCGTCTGGTCGGACGCGCTCTCGGGCGATCTTCCGCTCAATCTCGGCCTCACGCTCTACCGCGCGCTGGTCGGCTTCGCGATCGCGGCCTCGGGCGGGATCGTGCTCGGCGTCCTCATCGCGCGCGTGCGCGTCGTGCGCTGGTTCTTCGACCCGCTCGTCTCGGCCGGCTTCCCGATGCCGAAGATCGCGTTCCTCCCGGTCTTCATCCTCTGGTTCGGCCTCTACGACGTGTCCAAGATCACCATGACGGTGTTCGACGCCATCTTCCCCGTGATCACCGCGACGGTCGCGGGCACCCAGGCGGTCGACCGCCATCTCCTCTGGTCGGCGCGCAACATGGGGGCGAGCGAGCGCGAATTGCTGTGGGAGATCATCCTGCCCGCCTCGCTGCCGCAGATCATGACCGGCCTCCAGATCGCCCTCCCGATCGCCCTCATCGTCGAGATCGTGACCGAGATGCTGATGGGCGGCGCAGGCCTCGGCGGCGCCATGGTGACGGCGTCGCGCTTCGCGGATTCGCCCGGCGTGTTCGCCGGCCTGGTCGAGATCGCGATCGCCGGCTTCTGCCTGGTCAAGGGCATGTCGATGCTCCGGCGCCGGCTCCTGCTTTGGCACCAAGAGGCGCTCGAGCCCACCACCGTGTGAATTCCTTCCTCAATCCGAAAGTCCGCCATGCCCCACGATGCATCGAACCTGAAGCTTCTCGCCCATGACGAGCTACGCGGCCACGGCAATATCGGCGAGGGCGTGAGCCTCCAGGTGCGGCCCGACGGGCGGCGCGTCCTCTGGCTCGCCCACGAATCGGCGCCCACCAACTTCACCGGCGTCGACGTGACCGACCCGCAAAAGCCCAAGGTCGTGACCCAGACCGAGCTCCCGCACAAGCTGGTGCGCTCGAACTCGCTCGAAGTGTGCGGCGACATTCTCGCGGTCGCCTACCAGACCGCGCGTCAAGGGGGCACGCCCGCCGGCATCGAGCTCTACGACATCTCGAGCCCCGAGGCACCGCGCGGGATCGGCTTCTTCGACTGCTCGGGCCCCCATTCGCGCGGCGTGCACCAGCTCTGGTTCGTCGACGGCGAGACCATCCACTTCGCGGGCGGCGCCGCCGATTTCAAGCCGCGCGATCCGAAGGACGACCAGTTCTACCGCTCGATCGACGTACGCGATCCGACGCGGCCGCGCGAGCTCGGGCGCTGGTGGATGCCCGGGACGCGCGAGGGCGATCCCGAGCCGGCGCCGCCGCGCCATCCGAAATTCGATTCGGGCTTCCGCGCGCACAATACGAACGTCTATCCCGAGCGCCCGGACCGCGCCTATGTCGGCTTCATCGACGGCGGCGCCTGGATTCTCGACATTTCGGACAAGACCCGGCCGAAACCCGTCGGCCATTGGAACCCGCACCCGCCCTATCCCGGCTTCACCCATACGGTAATGCCGCTGTTCGACCGCGGCCTTCTATTGGTGACCGACGAATGCGTGCGCGACAATGGCGAGGATTGGCCCAAGCTCGTCTGGGTGCTCGACGGCCGGCGCGAGGACAATCTCGTGCCGATCTCGACCTTCCCGATCCCGCCCATCGAGCGCCAACGCGGCTTCGGCGGGCGTTATGGCGCCCATAACCTCCACGAGAACCGGCCTGGCCCCGCGTTCCGCTCGGATACGATCGTGTTCGGGACCTATTTCAACGGCGGCCTACGCGTCCACGATGTGAGCGATCCGTTCCAGCCGCGCGAGATCGCCCATTTCGTGCCCGAGGCGCCGCGCGGCTCGCCCGTTGGCTCGGCCCAGATCAACGACGTCTATGTCGACGAGAACGAGATCGTCTACGCGGTCGACCGTTTCGCGGGCGGCCTCTACGTGCTCGAGGCGACTCTCTAAAGCGTGATCCTGTTCACTCGAAACTCACCCCCACCCAGCTTGCGCTAAGGCTCGGCTGCGCCTCGCCAAGCGCAAGCAACCCCCCGACGCAAGCTAAATGCAGCGTCGGGCCCTTGAGGGGGAGGGTAGGGTGGGGGGTGATGATTCGACATAACCCAATAAACCCTAGGATCCCGGCAGGATGCGCGCGAGGCTCGCGGGCCGGAACGGGCTCGAGGGCAGGGGCTCGCCGCGCCAGAACCCCTCGAGGAGGGGCGCGAGCGGCCGCGTGTCGCCGTGCGCAAGGGCCGCGCGCGGCATCGCGATGAGCCCGACGCCGCTCGCTTCGAGCGAGGCGAGTGCCGCGCGCCGATCGCGTCGCGGGGTCGAGGCACTCTCGATTTCGACGGCTACGAGCGCCGTCCCGGTCCAGAACGCGAAATCGACGCGCGCGGTCCCGCCGTCGCCGAGCGCGAGATGCGCGCGCGGCAAGGGACAGAATGCGGAGAAGCTCCAATCGCGCGCGTCGAGAAGCGCTTGCTGCGCGCCGAGGGCTGCCGTGAGGGCTACGCGCTCGGCCTCGACCGTCGCGCAGATGGCCCGGAAATAGAGCGCCACGAAGTCCTGTTGCGGACGGCTCCAGAGATCGCACAAGGAAACGAGGTGCTCCTCGAGGAAGGCGAGGCGCGCGTCGGTCCCGGCCAGCCGCTCCGGGTCGGGCGGGTTTGGAAATTGCCAACGCATGTTGTTGAGGCGAAGCGGCATGGCGCGCGCGCGGTCGATCTCGACCGTGAAGGCCGCACCCGCCACGGGCTCGGCAACGCCGTAAGGAATTACGAGCGGCGCGTGCGCCGATCCGGCGGCTCGTTCCATGCCACGCCTCCGATTGCGGACACGTTTCCAATGGCGTCCGGCCGATTCGCGCGACCCTATCGGCGCGACCCTAT
>Ga0335072_10006541_pt1 | contig 17016 bp, 16 predicted proteins | sample Lox_Sample_21_FD_206725 | JGI IMG/M metagenome (GOLD analysis project Ga0335072, IMG submission 206725) | Soil microbial communities from Loxahatchee National Wildlife Refuge, Florida, United States - Lox_Sample_2.1 | ecosystem: Environmental > Terrestrial > Soil > Wetlands | place: USA...
AAGGCGGCGTTGTCGGCCAGGTGCTGTAGCTGGTCATCGGGCAGATCTCCCTCCCAATAGATCGCCCCGACCCGACAAATCGACATGCATGCGCCACAATCCACGCACTCATCGCGGTTGATGTACATCGTTCGCGCGCCCTCGTAGATGCAGTCGACTGGGCATTCCGCAATACACGACTTTTCCATTACATCTACACATGCAGCACCGATTACGTAGGTCATGAGCTATAAGCTAACCAATCCGGGGCCGATGTCGCGCTCGCCCGACGGCCTTAACACTGAGGACCAAAGGCTCTTCCGCGCAAGGAAGTACCGCTAGTCGTTGCGGACCACAATCACTGGAACCGTTGCCAAGTGAGCAACATGAGAGCTTACCGAGCCCAGCAGCATCCCTGCGAACCCACCACGGCCATGGCTGCCGAGCACCACCAGCTGAGCGCGTTCAGACTCCTGAACCAGCCATCGGGAAGGCTTGTCGCAGAAGATCAATCGCTTCACGGGCACATCCGGATATTGTTCTTGCCAGCCGGCAAGACGTTCGGCGAGGATCTCCTGTCCTTTAGCCTCGCTGTCCCGCCAGTCCATCCCCAGCATCGGAAACACTCCCACATCACTCCATGCGTGCAGCGCCACCAGCTCAACCCCTCGGCGGGATGCTTCATCAAAAGCCAAGGCGATCGCGGACTCCGATGCGGCCGATCCGTCGATCCCCACAAGCACGGGTGCGTTGGAGTCAGGGGCCGCGTCTTCATCCGTATGAATGACCGCAACCGGGCAGTGGGCATGGTGAAGCAGCGCCGTCGTGACGGAGCCGAGCAGTAGGTGCCCCAACGCACCCAGTCCTTGGCTGCCGGCCACGATCATCCAGGCATCCTTGGAGGCATCAATCAGTGCTGGCACAACGCTGGAATACACCAGCTCGGTGCGTGTTTCAGGTGGGTCTGAATCAGCCAGGTTGGCGCTGAGTGTCTTGCGAGCCTGATCGACGACATGCTGTCCGTTTTCTTCCTGCCACCCAGGCATGTCCGCATATAGTTGGCCCACCGGCCAGCCGACAACCACCGGCGGCACAGCGTGCATCAGCGTGATAGGCAAACGGCGCATGACGGCCTCGCGGGTTGCCCAGGCCACCGCGGCATCAGATGCCGCCGATCCGTCTACGCAGACCAGCATTCCGTGTTTTCTTGCGGTCTCCGACATTTGGCTACTCCTCCATCCGAAACTCACTAATGCCCTCTGATGGCTAGGTAATACGATCAGGCAAATCGATGTTTAGATGAAGGACCGTCCCGTAGCTCCCTCGCTCACGCGGCCAACCCAAATCGGAAAAGACCGCGAGCATAAGATGATTCGCGGCTAAGACGTCGGCTACGAATCGCCGGATACCATGAGCTCGAGCGATCTGAGCGAGACGTTTGAGCAACATCGTTCCGACGCCGTGCGAATGATCCTCATGCGCAACCAAAATCGCGATATCAGCAACGGCCGGATCAGCCGAGACCATATAGTTCGCCACACCAATGAGCCGGTCCCCATCGAATGCGCCCAAAGCGTACTGCCCAACCGTAGGCTCGGTGAGCTTGCGAACGAGCTCGTCAAGGTGGGCCGGATTCAGCGTGAAGAAGCGGAAGTACCGATCATGATCGCTGAGATGCCGATGAAGTTCAGCAACCGCTTCGGCATCCTCAGTATCAAGAGGGCGCAGCGAGATCTGCCGTCCGTCTAACAATTCGCACGTAGCTGTGGTTTCCGCTTGACTGCGCATCATCCCTGCTCCTACCGCTGCTACGCGCCGCAATGCCTCCACATGACGTTATGCGTGGCCCAGGCGAGCCAGCAGGGCCGTTGGGCCCCGCACCTGAGCCATTGGTCCCGTGCGGCCGCAATAATAGATTCGACAATTAGTGATCGGTCAGCGGAGCGGCCCAGTGAACCCGGGTACCGCCCGCAGGTTGATTGGAAATCTCGCAACGGCCGCCAACTTGCTCGGCCCGGTACAACATATTGGCAAGGCCGCTGCGCCGTGGATTGTCGTCCGGTATGCCACATCCGTTGTCAATAATGTCGAGAGTCAACATGTCGGCGACATTGACCTCGACAGTCAGTCGTGAGGCACCGGAGTGGCGGACAGCATTGCTGATAGCCTCCGCGGCAACCGCTTCGGCGTGCTCGGCGAGTTCGCCGCCAACGGCAGTCGTCGGTCCGTGCATTCGGACGGTAGTGACAATGTCACGATTCCCGGTGAGATTGGTAACCACCTGCTGAATCCGACGTCGGAAGCTGCCGTCGTTATCGATCGGGGATTTCAGCTGGAAGATGGTAGTGCGGATCTCCTCGATGATGGTTTGGAGGTCGTCGAGCGTGTGGTTGAGTCGGTCGATCACCTCCGGCGACCGTGCCCGGGCAACGGTGCCCTGGAGATCCATGCCTGCAGCAAACAACCTTTGAATGACGTGATCGTGCAAGTCGTGCGCGATGCGCTCACGCTCGGCCACGATGGTCAGCTGGCGCGCGTGCGCACGGCCCGACGCAAGCATGAGGGCTATCGCAGCGTGGGTGGCGAAATCGCTTACCAGCGCCAGGTAGCTGTCGTCGAATGGTGCCCGGTCTGCGCTGCGGGCCACGGCGATAACTCCGGCGACTTCATCGTGCGCCCGCAGCGGCATCAGAATTGCGCTGCGTTGCCCGACATCGGTGAATGCCGGAATCGGGTAACTCAACGCCTCGGTGATCAGCGGTTTGCCAGAGCGGAAAACACCGCCGCTCGTGGAGCGGTCGACCGGAATCCGTTGGCCGACAACCTCGGAAGCGTTCCGCCCCACGGCCGCAGCTACAACGAGCGTGTCGATTTCCTCACTGGGTATGTCGGCGTCGTCCGGAATGAGCACGATCGCCTGCTCGGCATCGGTGAGAGTGCAGGCCTTCTCGGCGATCAACTGCAAGGCCGAAACGTCTGGCTCGACACTGGACAGCAGGGCGGTTGTGATTTCCCGGCTAGCGTCCATCCACTTCACCGATGTGCGCTGGCGCTTGAACAGCTGCGCATTATCGATGGCGACCGCCGCCGCAACCGCCAATGCGCGAGCGGCGACCTCATCGGATTCAGAGAACAGCCGACCCGGCTCGCCGTGGGTGAGATAAAGGTTGCCGAATGCCGTGCCCCGAATGGTGATCGGCACACCAAGAAAAGCTCGCATCGGAGGATGATGCTCGGGGAATCCGACCGCGGCCGGGTGCTTCGTCAGATCATCCAAGCGTAAGGCCGGCGTATCGAGGAGCGAGATACTGAGAACTCCCTTGCCAACCGGCAGGGTTCCAATTCGCCGCACCGTGTCAGCGTCGATTCCCTCGTTGGCAAACGAGATCAACGTGCCGTCGTGATCCCGTACAGCTAAGGCGCCGTAAGGGGCAGAGGTCAGGTCCCTGGCCGCCCGGATTATCCGCCGCAGCGTTGCGTCGAGATCGAGATCTGAACCGATCTCGACGATCACCTGCAGCAATTGCGCCATTTGATCGCGGGCTGCCAGCAACTCGTCGAGTTGCTCATGCATCCTGCCTACCAGCCCGAGCTGGCCTAGTCCGGCAAACGCCGAGCCGCTGTCGTCGCTGGCCACCCGACCCGATACCTCCACGACACTTCAGCCTCTGGCAGCTTGCGTGTCGCACAAAGCAACGGGTACAAGGCGAGCAACGCGAAGTGCCTTCAGTCAGCTTAGGCCTTCAACATGAGGTGCCCAAGAGTGTTTCGTTAAGACACAAGACTATCCATTTCGCGAGATGTGATTTCGCTGCACCTCACGAGCAGTCCACTGAGAACGGGGTTGATGGACCTTCATCAGGTGCCACATCGCGCGCTTCCAACGCATAACGGACGCCGCCGCGCAGCCTTCCTTGCGTGGCCGCTGTCCAGCGTCGTTTATGAACCCGCGGTCGGCGGGGCGGACCGTTGGTCCAACTTCGAAGCAAACACGGCAGCTTGGGTCCGCCGTTCCATGCCGAGTTTGGCCAGCAAACGGGATACGTAGTTTTTCACCGTTTTCTCGGCCAGGAACATCCGGGCGGCAATTTGTCGGTTCGTCAAGCCCTCGCTGAGGAGTGCGAGTAGCGTTCGCTCGCGCTCAGTCAACCCGGAGAGTGGATCTTTGTGTTCCGCAGCACCCCGGAGTTTCGCCATCAACGCCGCGGCCGCCCGGTTGTCCAGCAGGGATTTCCCGGCACCGACGTCTTTGATTGCTTGAGCCAGCTCCATGCCCCTGATGTCTTTGACGACGTAGCCGCTGGCGCCGGCCAGAATCGCCTCGAGCATGGCTTCGTCGGAGGTGAACGATGTCAACATCAAACACCGCAGCTCTGGGAGCTCGGAAAGCAAGTCGCGGCACAATTCGATTCCGTTGCCATCGGGAAGACGCACGTCGAGCACGGCGACATCGGGCTTCAGCGCAGGTATCCGCACCATTGCTTCGGACACCGAGCCCGCGTCACCAATGACTTCCAAATCGGGGTCCGAAGCGAGCAGATCGGCAAGGCCGCGACGAACGACTTCATGGTCATCGACCAGGAAAACTTTAACCATTGCGAGCCCCTCCCGCCGATCGTTTGTGCCAGGGTCATGGACCCCACACTCAATATCCAACATGTCTAGTCGCCCAATTTCACAAATGTTGACGATTGACAATAAGCAGCGAGCAATCGGCGTCCTGCAGTATGGCACTGCCAACTGGTCCGACTAGTTCTCGCACGTGCTGGCGGTTGTGGGTGCCGACCATCACCAAGCCCACGAATCGCTGATTGTGAGCTAGATACTCCACGAGGGTGCCATGTACTACTGCCGGCTCCACCCGCAGATGCGGATAGCGTCGCTTCCAACGGGCCAGCCGGCGATCTAGGTCGGCAAGTGCCCGGCGATCGCCCTCGCCCTCCCCCACTGCATCGTCCGACGCAGTTCGCCGGCAGATGATTGCGTGAACTGTGGCGTTGCGCAACCGGGCTTCTTCCATGGCGGCGCCCAGCAATACACCGTTGTCAGGAGAGCTGTCTATTTCGACGACGATCCCACGCGCTGGCTGTCCGGGTCGATCATGATGATCGCGAATAATGGCCACCGGGCAGTGCGCTGAGATAGCCAGGGCCGCAGCGGTGGAACCCACCCGGTCCGGTCGAAAGTGGCGTAATCCGACCGCTCCCACACACACCATGGCCGACGCCGCGGACACACGAATCAACGACCCGATCGGCGGACCCTGCGTAATCTCCGTGTCGATCTTTACCGGTTGGCCGGTGGCTTCGATCGCCGTGACTGCGTGGCGAACCGCGGTTTCCGCGGTCGTGAGCTTGCCTGCCACAGCTTCCGGCTCAGCTCCCAGCGCGTCGCCCTGATCAATCGCGTAGAGCAGACGCAGCGAAACGTCACGGCTCACCGCCTCATCGACGGCCCAGAGCGCGGCGCCTATCGCCGCCTTTGAGCCGTCGATACCGACGACAATTGGCCGGGGCGGAGGTAACTCGTTCATCGCAAGGCTTTTCGATTCAGTCACGGATGGCACCGAGCAGTCCGTCGATGTCTACGACCACCGACTTCGACTGCAGCTGATTCATCGGAACTCCTGACTTACTGGTGATAGTCGATCGCTGACCGGCCTGATCTCAGGCTATTGAGCCGTCGCTCTCCACGGAGGAGTCCTTAGGCCCCACATCGGCCGCCGTTCGTCCCGAACAAGTCGCGCTAAAACTGGTCCGATCCGGCAACGCTCAGCACTGACGTGTGACGTCGACCGGTTCCGCAGATAGTGCGAACAACTTCTCGACGTCCGCTCGGGTGCATGCTGCGGTACCAGGTGTCATCAACATCGCGGCGCCGGCCGCTATCCCCAAGCGAACGGATTTGGCAAGCGGCCATCCGCGAGTGAGTCCTACCGTGATCGCGGCGACCATTGCGTCGCCCGCCCCGACACCGCTCCCGAAGCCCATCGGAATCGCCGGGAATCGCTGGCTAACCTGCTGGGTCGCAAGCAGCGCACCGTGAGACCCCAACGACACCAGCACCACTTGTGCGCGACCGTTTTCTATGAGTCCGTGTGCAGCGGCGAATTGTTCCGACTCGGTGGTCAACGGCCGCCCGACACATTCCCGCAGTTCACGCACGCTCGCCTTCAGCAGATAGACACCGGAGGAGACGCGCCGCAAGCCGCCACCAGAGGTGTCCAAAATAAAGCGGACGCCCAGCTGCCTGCAGATGTCGGCAACGCGCTGATAGAAGTCAGGAGGTACGCCCGGCGGCAAGCTCCCGCTGGCTACGACGAACTGGGCCGACTCCGCCAAGAACCGCAGCCGGTCGAGACACCGGGTCTGGTCTGTGAACGTCAGCCGTGGCCCGGGAAGGACGAAGCGAAACTGCTGGCCTGTACTGGTCTCGTTGACGGTGAAACTCTCGCGGGTCGCCGCATTGACCGAGACTTGTTGGAAGGGCACTCCCACATCGTTGAGAAGCGACATAACAACATCACCGGTCGCGGCACCGACGGGAAATACGGCTGACACCGCGGCGCCCAGAACATGCGCGACACGTGCGACGTTGATGCCGCCACCACCCGGATCGTAACGCGTTGTCTCGCAGCGTAATTTGTCCGTGGGCCGCACTACATCGACGCTTGTTGTGATGTCCAGCGCCGGATTCATGGTCAATGTGACGATCTGCGCTTGGCGGGGAGCCGGCTCGGCCGGTGCCTCCATATTATTGACTCCGCTCGTTGGTTACAGCCCGCTCGGATATGTTTCCGGCGTTTCGCCGGCAATCCACAGACTCGTAAGCTCCAGGGGTTCGAGCGCCCGGGTCCTATCGATATGAATCATCGCGTCGAATTGGTCGGCGGGCCGGACGTGGAAGTAGTGGCTTTGCCGTTCCGTTTCGGGCCGGTAGATGACGCCGATGGCGCGACCCAATCGAACGTCGCTGAGCGGCTCTGCGGCTTCCGGATTAATGCGTGGCGATATCAGGAATACACTCCTGCCGGTTTCGTGTAGCAGTTCTTCGATACTCCCGTTGAGCGCCGGCCGCACCACCTTTCGTTCGGCAATGCCGCCCCAGTCGCTGGCCGCAGTGACCGTGCCGGAATACGTGCTGAACCCAATGAGACGCGACTCCTCACCATATCGCTGACGAACAAGTTGACCGAGTGTTAGCTGTCCGTCTGCCCACACCTCGGTTGCCCGCGCGTCCCCGACATGAGAGTTATGGGCCCACACCACTATTCGCGCCGACGGGACATCATGGTGGCGGTGAAGATGTTTCAGCAGCGCCTCAAGGGTCTGCGCCATGTGCTTGTCCCGCAGGTTCCACGAGGTGACACGCCCGCTGAACATCGCGCGGTAATACACCTCCGCGTTGCGGACCGTTTGGGCATTTTGCTGGGCGTAGAACAGTTCGTCTTCAGCAAGCAGCCCGTCCCTGCGCGCGTAGGCCAATGCGTTGCGCTGGATGTCGACGAGCTGCTCGATCGCTTGCTTTTCACAGGATGGGCCGGCGCCGAAGGCCGCCGCAAAGCCATACGCCTGACCATCAGCGGCCGAGGCGTGATCGAAGCATGCATAACGTTCCCTTGCCCGTGCCGCCGCCTTCGGGTCGATCTTGACGAGGTAGGTAGTCACTTCTTGCATCGACCGGTGCAGGCTGTATAGGTCTAGACCGTAGAAGCCGGCCTGACGCTGACCATTTGACTCCTGCCCCCGGTTGCGAATGCGCAGCCAATCAACAAAGTCACGCACGACGGTGTTGCGCCACATCCAGGCCGGAAAGCGTTCAAATCCGCTCAAGGCCTCGTCGGCGGTTTCGTCCTCGCCGAGCCCGCGAACGTACCGATTCACTCTGTAGGCGTCGGGCCAATCCGCCTCCGCGGCGACGGCGCAGAACCCCTTCTTCTCGATCAGCCACTTCGTGATCGCGGCCCGAGCCTCATAGAACTCGTGCGTACCGTGTGAGCTCTCGCCAATCAGGACGACCCGCGCGTCACCTATTAACTCCTCCAACGTGTCGCGCAGCGGGATACCCGCAGGGGCGTCGACAGCCACGCCGCGGATAATTTCGGCCGGCGTCCGCGCCGTCGGGCTAGTAATCGAGTTTCCTGTCGTCGGGGTGCCGAGCAGTTGATGAACTTCCTCGTCAGTGACCTGGCGGAAGTCCCAGAACGACTCCCCGACCGCGAGAAATGGGGTGGGCATGCTCGCGCATACGACGTCGTCCACCAGGCCGGCGAATTCCCGGCAGGTAGATTCCGGGGCCGCCGGCACCGCGATCACGATATGGGCGGGCTCGGCTTCACGTAATGCCTGCACCGCTGCGAACATGCTTGCGCCGGTGGCCAAACCGTCATCGACCAGAATGACCGTCTTGCCGGTCACATCGACGGGTGGACGTCCGTCGCGGTAGACAGTCTCGCGCCGGACCAGCTCCCGCCCTTCACGCTCGGCGACGTAGCGCAACTGCTGCGGCGTGATCCGCAGACCCCGCACCACATCGTCATTGACCACGACGCGGCCCCCGCTGGCCAATGCCCCAACCGCAAACTCCTCATGCCCGGGAGCGCCGAGCTTGCGCACGATGAAGGCATCCAGCGGGGCGTGCAGCGCGGCCGCCACCTCCCACGCAACGGGTATGCCGCCTCGCGCCAAGCCAAGGACGATCACATTCGGTCGGTCGCGGTAGGCGCCGAGTAGGTTTGCCAGCACCCGGCCGGCCTCGCGGCGGTCGCGGAATACGCGCCGGGGCGAGGGCCGGGCGATATCAGCTGCTCTGGTCACGGCGCGGCAGGGTTACTGGCCGTTGGCGGACTTCACCTGTACACGCCGCTCGGCGGGTTTCGCTTCCGAAATTGCCACCGAGACGGTGAGAATGCCTTTGTCGTAGGTGGCTTCAATGTTGTCTTCGTCAGCACCCGTCGGCAGCGACACGGTCCGAACGAACGAGCCGTACGAGAATTCCGATCGGCCGTCGAAGTCTTTCTTCTCGGTGCGCTCTGCCTTGACTGTGAGTTGCCCATCGCGCACCGTGATTTCGATGTCCTTTGCCGGGTCGACACCCGGCATTTCTGCGCGTACCACGTAGCGGCCGTCCTTCATCTCGTCCTCGAGCCGCATCACGCGGGTGTCGAGAACAGGACGTAGCCCGGCCAAGGAAGGGAAGCCCGCGAACAGGTCCGAGAACTCCGGGAAGAGTGACCTCGGCTGACGCCGAACGGCAAGAGTACTCATGGGTGTCTCCTGGATTTCATGATTTGGGGATACTTGCGATGTCCATCGCACCAATCAGCCACAATCGCGGAAAAGGGACGGAAGTCACCGGGTCATAGGTCGTTCGTCAGCTCTCTCGGCTGATCCGGTCAACTCAACGGGTTCGTCGAACCGGTCGGGACACTAGCCCGATATAGGCCATGACCCGGTTGAGGACAAGGCGGTATGCATCACCATCTTCAGCGATACGGGACAACCCTCGGTGACGGAGGAAGCCGTCGAGACGTCGATCCAGCGGCCAACCCGCATACGTGTCGTCAGCATAGGCCGAGTTCATGAAGTGCCACGCGAGCGCGTCAACGTCAGAGTCAGTCAGTAGTGGCGGATCGCTGAGCGGAGAAATCATTTCACTTTCCTTGGGGTGCATGGTCGACCCTCGCCGACTCACGAGATCGACGCGGGTACGGTCGCCGAAATGGCCAGAGCGAACTGGCGATGATGAATGCTTGATAACAATTCACCTGCTTGCGTTCGGGGATATGCGAATGAGAGCCGCCACCTCGGGACAAAGATCGAAGCCGGCCCAATCCGAGCTTGCGGACGCTACGTGTTGAGGCTTTGTGTTGCAATGATTGCGCTTCGACAGGAACCTGCGTACCCGCGTATTGGTCGACTGTAGTAACCATTTCACTTTCCATTGCGTGCACAAACGGCTTGGGATGAGTCGTTAGCCTGCCCCATCATTTCGGCGGTGCAAAGATGTCGCATAGGGTCTGAAGTCACTTACCTACAGGGTCATCCACCTATCGTTTGCTACGCGGAAGTTGGCTCGAGCGGGAATTCGCCCTGTGCATGTATTAGCGGCCCGGCCGCTCAAGACCGACCACTAGCAGGGAGAAATCGCTGTCACGCAAGGCGTGAGCGCCAGTGCCGCCGAGCAGCTGCTGTACGTCGCCGGTCCGGTAAGCACCGACCATGACTATCTGGATGGACGCGGCATGCTCCACGAGGTAGTCGAGGAAGGAGCCCTTCAAAACAACCGTGTCGATTTCGACCTCGGCGTAGTTGTCCATGCAGCGCTTCAAATGAGAATCACCGGTTTCGGGGCGCTGTCCCTGCCAGGCGTCACTGGACCGCGACTGTGTTCCTATCAGCACCCGCAAGGGAGCGTGGCGGTGCCGCGCCTCGTGGATCGACATCTGCAGAACGTCGATGCCATCTGGCGAATCATCTACGAGCGCAACAATCCAACCGCCGCCCATCGCGCCCGCGTCGCCGGGGTCACCTCGGACGATTGCGACCGTGCAATGGCCCAGCTGCGCCAATTCCTTTGCAGTGGAACCTAACCAAGCATCCGGGTGCTGCGCGGCTCCTGTGTCCCCGACACATAGCAATGTCGTAGAACGCGAAGCAGCAATCAGCGCCGGCACCGGATGGCCGTGGTGAACTTCCGCCTCGACCTTCAGCGGCTCGCCGATTTCAGCCACGGCGGTGCACGCGTCATGCACGACCTCCTCCGCCGCCGCCAGCGCCGCTCTTGCTTCGAGTGGGTTGGCGCTCGGGTCCGCTTTGGTGACATAGAGCAGACGCAGCGGAATGTCCGTGCCGGCTACTTCGTCGACGGCCCAGCGGGCGGCGCAAAGCGCCGCATCCGATCCGTCAACACCAACGACTACCGACCTCGGTGGATACCTGTCGAACATCGTGAACTCCCGGCGACGGAGGGCATTGGAGATGCTGTGCGGAACGCTACGGCCCATGCCGGTGGCTGATCAGAGGCCTTGGTCCTCAGCTCTGGATGTCTTATTCCCCGAGTACGTCCCAAAACGGCACGCGGTGCCATTCCATGTCGACAGCCCTAAGGACTTCGGACCCTACCCGCGAGCCCGACGAAGTGATCGGATCGCAGTACCCGTCGGCGCAGTGGCCGCTGCGGCAGGAAATATGAGGAGCGACTGTGACGGTGCCGAATTCCGTTCGGGCGTTTAACAAACGTCTGCTCAATCCGCTGATGATGCGGTTGGCCGGGCGAAAGCACTGGTATGCCTCGGTCGTCGAGCACACAGGGCGGCGCTCCGGAAAGCATTATGCGACGCCCGTTGCGGTAGAACGAGTGCCGGACGGCTTCGTCATTCCGCTGCCCTACGGCGTAGACGTCGACTGGCTGCGGAATGTCGTCGCCGCCGGGCATGCGAACATCCAGACCCATGGCCAACGCTACCGAGTGGTGCAGCCCGAGATCATCTCCGCGGAAGGGGCTGGCCCGCACCTTCGGCCCGAGCGGCGACGCACCTATGACCTGTTCGGGGTTAAAAACTATCTCCACGTGAAGTCTGAACCGACCTAGCCCTCGGCGCCGGCGATTTCGCAGCTGGCAGGTCCCTATGTTCCGTTAGCCTTTTTCAGGCGTGCGATTTCGTTGCCCCACACCGACTGCGAGCCGGCATCACCGATGCGGTAGATCTGAATCATCGACGAAACGCCAACGGCCAGAACTACAATCGCGACGATGATGTTCGTTACACGCCCGGCATTGCCCGTTCGCCGCTCGGCAAAACGCAGCGCCACCAGGGCAATTGCGACGACCAGCAACGCAACAGAGAAATAGATCATCATGTCGCCGCGTTGGGCGTGCTCGCGCAATATCGGGTCGGGGTCGCGTCTCAAGTCATACAGCCACCCACCGGCATTTGTGGTGATTGGCGTCAACACCGTAATCACGATGGCCAAGAGCAGTGTGAGCCATAGTAGTTGTCCCCGACGAGCGGTAGGCCAAAGCGCGCAAGCGATTTCCAGCAGGGCCGTTAGTGGTACGAGCACGACCATGAAGTGCACGAGCAGCACGTGAGCCGGCAGGCCATTGATGACATTCATCGGACTCCTTGGCTGATGACAGCAGCGGGCGGGCGATCGCGATCATAACTCCGCCGCAGGCAGAAGCCGTGGAGCTGTGCGGGCTCGTAACCTGTGGCTTTGGTGAACCTTCGCTTGCTGGCGAGTCGGTCCTAGCGGCGAATCTCTAACACTTCGCTCAGGGGGCGTCGCGGCGTCGGTTCGGGAGCCAACTCGCCCTCGGGTTCGATGCCGACTCGGATCAAAACCTGAGGTACCGCGGAGAGACCGGTCGTGAGATCTCGGATCATCTCCCGACTGGCTTCCAACTCCGTGATGTGCGTTACCGGGCACGTTGACAATCCAGCCGTCGTGCACTCCAGCAGGATCGCCGATAGCGCCTCGCCGCAATTAAGGGCATCGACGCGGGTATCCCTGAGCGTGGACAGCACGAGGATTTTGGCTTCATCGTAGGTGCCTGCAGAACTCCGCTCGTCGAGCGGATCGATGGGGAACCGACGGTTCACGTCAACTCTGCGGCCATCCGATTCTGACACCAGCGCACTTTCGGGTATCCCCTCTGATTCTCGCAACGGCGATGTCCACCAATCCAATTCTTGGTGATAGCGATCGTCATAGCGGCGTAGGGCCTCGGTCAGGCGCGACGCTTCCGCCAACCGCGGTCGCACATCGTCTTCCAGGACCTCGAGGGTGACGAAAGTGTCATCAAACGAACTGCGCAGCACTGGCTCGAACGACGCCCAGTGCTTCGGCGCACGGAATGGTAGCCGGTTGGTCCGCCGACGCAGTATCGCGTCGGCGCGATCGCGCCGAGCCTGCGCCACGTAATCGACCGAAGCGAAGTCGATCGAGGCGAGGTGGTCGAGATTGTTCGGGTTGGGAAACTGTTCGACGTTCGTCTCCCAGCCAGCCGCACCCATCGCGACTCGAAAGTGATCGAGCGCGGCGCCGCAGCTGATGACCGCTTCGCGTCCCGACCTGTCGGTCGATGTCACCGTTCGGAGCGGGTCAACGAAGAGATCGACGCTTGTGCTGCCGGCAACCCAGTGCCATGGCTGACTGTTGTGCAGCGAGGGAGCACGACACGCTAACTCGACCGCCGTCGTGATCACCTTGGTGTCCGCCATCATTTGGGTCATCGCCACCTGCCTCCCGTATAGCCACGACCTTCAGGCATCTGAGTACTGGACGCCAGAGTCCTAGGTCCCCAGCGTCAGGACATTGGACTCTCCTGGTGGGACCGCATCGCAGCTCCAGCCACAAACGCTTGAGCCGCAAGGACGAAACGCGTCTTGACTGATGACTTTCGTCTCTATTGCGGTATGGAGTGCTCGGCAAACGATGAAGACGCCCAAGCGACCGAAAAGGGACAGTCATGGCAGCGACCTGCCGCATCGAGCACTCCGCGGGGAAACTTCACGCGGCCTCGAGGAGGCCCTCGGCGCCAGTGCGTGGCCACATCTTTAGGACCCCTCATGGAAATCATCCGCAAAACACCTCACGACTACCGCGTCCAGCCCAACCTCATGGATTACCAGCAGGCGCGTGCGCGTTTCCACTGGTCCGATGTCCCCGGGTTGTGCGAGGGCATGGGACCGGGCAGGTGCAACATCGCCTACGCCGCCGTCGACCGCCACGCGGCGGGCCCAAACGCGAGACGCACAGCGCTGCGGTTCGTCACCGATAGGCGCTGGGACGGCGCGATCACTACGCGGGATCTCAGTTACGCGGAGCTCGGCCGGCTTGCCAGACGATGCTCCAGTATGCTGCGTTCACTTGGCATCAATAGGGGGAACCGAGTATTCACGGTCATGGGCCGCAGCCCCGAACTCTACATCACGATGCTGGGTGCCTTGCGCAACGGCAGCGTCGTTTCGCCGTTGTTTTCGGCCTTCGGCCCGGAACCGATCGCCACCAGAGTGAACATAGGGCAGGCCGATGTGCTGGTGACCACCAGGTCGATTTACCAGCGCAAAATTGCCAAGATCCGTGATCGACTGCCGTCGGTCCGGCACATCTTGGTAGTCGACGAAAACAAGGCCGATGTTCAGCTGCCCGGAACGCTCAACTTCTGGCACTGGATGAACGCAGCCAACGAAAACGCACCGATCGAACCCACGACCGCCGATGACGCGGCGCTGCTGCACTTCACCAGCGGCACAACCGGCACACCGAAAGGCGCCATCCACGTGCATGGTGCGGTCGCCATGCACTACATCACCGGCTTGTATGCCCTCGATCTACATCCCGACGATATCTATTGGTGTACAGCCGATCCCGGCTGGGTCACCGGAACGTCCTACGGCATCATCAGCCCGCTGCTTCACGGAGTCACCTCCATCGTCGACGAGGCCGAGTTCGATGCCGAGCGGTGGTATGGGATTCTGCAAGACCAGGGTGTGTCGGTGTGGTATACGGCCCCAACCGCGATCAGGATGCTGATCAAAGCGGGCTCCGAACTGCCCGCGCACTATCATTTTCCGCGGCTTCGTTTCATCGCAAGTGTTGGCGAACCGCTCAATCCCGAAGCGGTCTGGTGGGGAAAGCGCGTGCTGGGCTTACCAATTCACGATAATTGGTGGCAGACCGAGACGGGCGGCATCATGATCGCGAATACTCCCGCGTTTGATATCAAGCCCGGCTCGATGGGCAGACCGCTTCCTGGCGTGGACGCATATATATTGCGCCACAACGACGACGGCACCACCGACGTCATCGACCAACCCGGGGTCGAGGGTGAGCTTGCGCTCAAGCCGGGCTGGCCATCGATGTTTCGTGGTTATCTGAACGCCGAGGAGCGATATCGAAACTGCTTCACGGAGGGGCTCTACCTGACCGGCGATCTCGCGAAGAAAGATGCCGGTGGATACTTCTGGTTTGTCGGACGCAAAGACGACGTGATCAAGTCTGCGGGGCATCTGATCGGTCCCTTCGAGGTAGAGAGCGCGCTCACCGACCATCCGGCGGTCGCCGAAGCGGCAGTCATCGGCAAGCCCGACCCAACAATCGGCGAAATGATCAAAGCCTTTGTCACGCTTAAAAACCGTGTAGTCGGCGACGAAGAGCTGCGCCTGGAATTGATAGGCCACGCGCGCAAGCGGCTCGGGGCCGCAGTGGCGCCCAAGGAGCTCGAGTTTGTCGATACGTTGCCGCACACGAGCAGCGGCAAGATCATGCGACGGCTGCTGAAGGCTCGCGAACTCGGGCTGCCCGAGGGCGATATCTCCACCATCGAGCAACAGCCCGAACACCACGCCGAAGGGGTACCGTCATGACCGATACCAAGCTGGCCCATGAACTCCTGTCGGACATGGTTCGCGTACGCCGCATGGAAGAGAAATGCGCGGAACTCTACAGCGCGGCCAAGATTCGTGGGTTCTTACACCTTTACGTCGGGGAAGAGGCTGTCGCTGCCGGTTCGCTGCGCGCATTGGCCGACGATGACGCGGTCGTCGCGACCTATCGCGAGCACGCGCACGCGCTGTTGCGCGGGATACCGATGACCTCGATCATGGCCGAGATGTTCGGCAAGCAGGAGGGCTGCTCGCGTGGACGCGGCGGGTCGATGCACCTGTTCGACGCGGCCAAGCGCTTCTACGGAGGTAACGCTATTGTCGCCGGCGGCCTGCCACTCGCGGTGGGCATCGCGCTGGCCGACGCCATGCTCCAGCAGAAGCGTGTGACCGCCTGCTACTTCGGCGACGGGGCGGTGGCCGAGGGCGCGTTTCACGAGTCGTTGAACATGGCCGCGCTGTGGAACCTGCCGGTGTTGTTCTGTTGCGAGAACAACCTTTACGCGATGGGCACCGCATTGGAGCGGGCGCAGTCGCAGACAGATCTCACCGTGAAGGCAGCCGCATACCGCGTTCCCACGCTGGCTGTCGACGGGATGGATGTCGAGGCATGCCACACCGCCGCGCAACGGGGTGTTGATCACGTCCGCGACACCGGTGGCCCGTTCTTCATCGAATTCCGCACCTACCGGTTCCGTGCGCATTCGATGTTCGACCCGGAACTATATCGGGACAAGGCCGAAGTAGCACGGTGGCGCGAACGCGACCCGATCCAGTCATTCACCGACAAGTGCTTGGAGGACGGCACGCTGTCGGCGGCTGACGTGCGTGAAATCGAGGATTCGGCCGTCGCCGAGATCGACGATGCAGTGGCGTTCGCCGAGGCCGGAACATGGGAGGACGTTGTGGATCTCGAGCGCGACGTGCTGACTCCGGAGTCGGCGCAATGAAGACCACTTACCGAACCGCTGTTCACGACGCGATTCGCGACGCGCTACGCGACGACCCGCGCGTTGTGCTGATTGGTGAAGACGTCGGACGTTACGGGGGTACGTACGCGGCCTCCAAGGGTCTGCTGGACGAATTTGGTCCGGAGCGAGTGCGCGACACACCGCTGTCCGAACTGGGCTTCGTCGGAATCGGAATCGGCGCCGCGCTCAACGGGCTTCGGCCGATTGTGGAAGTCATGACAGTAAACTTCAGCCTGTTGGCGCTCGACCAGATCGTCAATACCGCCGCCGCACTTCGCCATATGTCAGGTGGTCAATTCTCGGTCCCGCTCGTTGTCCGAATGGCCACCGGGGCTGGGCGTCAGCTCGCGGCTCAGCACTCGCACAGCCTCGAGCCGTGGTATGCCCACATCCCGGGCATCAAGGTGGTAGCGCCGGGCACCGTCGAAGATGCCTACGGGATGCTCGGCCCAGCGCTGGCCGACCCGGACCCCGTGGTCATCTTCGAGCACGTTCAGCTCTACAACACCTCATCCGATATCGACGCTCTTGCCCCCACCGATATCTCTCGGGCAGCGATCCGTCGCAGCGGGTCTGACGTCACCCTGGTGGCCTATGGCGGCTCGCTTGGGAAAGCTATCGACGCGGCGAATGAGCTGTCACTGGCCGGGATCGATTGCGAAGTGGTCGATTTGC
>Ga0335072_10006542_pt1 | contig 17015 bp, 13 predicted proteins | sample Lox_Sample_21_FD_206725 | JGI IMG/M metagenome (GOLD analysis project Ga0335072, IMG submission 206725) | Soil microbial communities from Loxahatchee National Wildlife Refuge, Florida, United States - Lox_Sample_2.1 | ecosystem: Environmental > Terrestrial > Soil > Wetlands | place: USA...
CCGTGCGGGTCATCAACGGCCAGCCGGTCACGCTGGCCCAGCTGCGGGCCGCGATCGAGGTGATCCGCCCGCTCGCCAATGGCGAGACGGCGGAGTACAAGGGCAGCCAGCTGCGCCTGCCCTGGGGTGCGGCCTCGCGCCTGCCCATCTGGGTCGCGGCCTACGGCCCGAAGGCCCTCGCCCTGACCGGCGAGGTGGGCGACGGGTTCATCCTGCAGCTGGCCGATCCCGACATCACCGCCTGGTCGATCGCGGCCGTCCGCCAGGCGGCGGCGGCCGCCGGCCGCGATCCCGGGGACGTCACCATCTGCGTGGCCGCCCCCGCCTACGTGACCGACGGCAGCGACGCCGAGCTGGCCCACGGGCGTGATCAGTGCCGCTGGTTCGGCGGCATGGTCGGCAACCACGTGGCCGACATCGTGGCCCGCTACGGCAACGGGGGAGGCGCCGTCCCGCGAGCGCTGTCGGACTACATCGCCGGCCGCCAGGGCTACGACTACAACGCTCATGGCCGGGCGGGCAACCCCCACGCTGACTTCGTGCCCGATGAGGTGATCGACCGGTTCTGCCTGATCGGCCCGCCGGAGCAGCACGTCGCCCGGCTGAGCGAGCTGCGCGAGCTCGGCGTTGACCAGTTCGCGGTCTACCTGCAGCACGACGCCAAGGACGCGACGCTCGCCGCCTACGGCGAGCGGGTGCTCCCGCAGGTCAACCGCCCCGCCGCCGCCCGCAAGCCAGCCGGCGGCGAAACGGCGGTGCCGCTGACATCGTGAGTCGTTTCTGAGCGCACTGGCGCTGCCACTGACCCCGTGAGTCGTGAGTCACTCTGACCTCATGAGTCGCTCGGACATCATGAGTCACTCTGACATCATGAGTCACTCTGACATCATGAGTCACTCGGAGCGCACTGGCCTCAGCGACCAGTCCACGTTGCCCTGGTTACGGTGCGGGACGGCTGAACCGCCACCGCCCGGGGGGCAAGTTGTTGATTGTGCCGCAAAACGCGGCACAATCAACAACTTCAGCGATTCTGACGGCCGATTCAGCAGCCGATTCGACGGCTGAGAGCCACAAGCACAGAGCCACAAGCGCAGAGCCGCAAGCACGCCACCGCCTCCGTTACGCGTGTCAGCTGTCGTGACGCAAGGAGCTGTCGGCACCAGCGAAACGCCGCCGCTACAGTGCGCCGAGCAGATTCCCGTATCGGCCGAAGACGTGTCCGGGTCCGTCGGCACGGCCGCCGATTTCTCTCACTTCAGCCCATTGACGTCCCAACCGCCGCATGCTTCCATTATGGGCAATGGGCTGGCCATAAACCATTAAAACGGTCCCGGCGGCGCGTGCCACCAGCGACGCGCGGCGGGCTCGACCGAAAGGGAAGGCCATGACGCAAGCCGACCGACTGCTTACCCTCGACGAGCTGCGATCACTGGTGGCGGCGGGCAAGGTCGACACGGTGGTCATCGCGATCACCGACATGCAGGGCAGGCTCCAGGGCAAGCGCTGTGCCGCCCGGTACTTCCTCGACGTCGTGATTCCGCACGCGGCCGAGGCCTGCAACTACCTGCTCGCGGTCGATGTCGACATGAACACCGTCGGCGGGTACGCGATGTCGTCCTGGGAAAGCGGTTACGGTGACTTCGTCCTGAAGCCCGACCTGAAGACCCTGCGGCTGATGCCGTGGCACGAGGGCACCGCGCTGGTGCTGTGCGACCTGGAGTGGGAGGACGGCCGCCCGGTCGTCGCCTCGCCCCGGCAGGTGCTGCGCGGTCAGATCGACCGGCTCTCCGAGCGCGGGCTGGTCGCCTACGTGGGCACCGAGTTGGAGTTCATGCTGTTCAAGGACGCCTACGAGACTGCCTGGGACAAGGGGTACCGCAACCTCGAGCCGGCCAACCAGTACAACGTCGACTACTCGCTGATCGGCACCGGGCGGCTTGAGCACGTGCTGCGGCGCATTCGCAACGGCATGACCGGCGCCGGGATGTACGTCGAGTCGGCCAAGGGCGAGTGCAACCTCGGCCAGCACGAGATCGCGTTCCGCTACGCCGACGCCCTGACCACCTGCGACAACCACAGCATCTACAAGACCGGCGCGAAGGAGATCGCCCACGCCGAGGGCATGAGCCTGACGTTCATGGCCAAGTACGACGAGCGCGAGGGCAACTCCTGCCACATTCACATCAGCCTGCGCTCGAAGGACGGCGACCCGGTGCTGGCCGGCGACGGGCCCGGCGGTTTCTCCCCGATGATGGGGCACTTCATGGCCGGGATCCTGGCCGCCCAGGCCGAGCTGACCTACTTCCTGGCGCCCAACATCAACTCCTACAAGCGCTACGTGCCCGGCAGCTTCGCCCCGACCGCCATCGCCTGGGGCGAGGACAACCGCACCTGCGCTCTGCGAGTGGTCGGCCACGGCGAGTCGCTGCGGGTGGAGAACCGGGTCCCGGGCGGGGACGTCAACCCCTACCTGGCCGTGGCCGCGCTGATCGCCGCGGGCCTGCACGGCATCGATGCCGAGCTGCCGCTCGAGCCGGCCTTCACCGGCAACGCCTACGACTCGGACAAGCCGCGGGTGCCGGCCAGCCTGCGCGACAGTGCCGACCTGCTCGCCCAGAGCAAGATCGCCCTGGCGGCCTTCGGGCCTGAGGTCGTCGAGCACTACCTCAACGCGGCCCGCATCGAGCTGGGCGCCTATGCGGCCGCCGTCACCGACTGGGAGCGCTTCCGTGGCTTCGAGCGTCTCTGAGGGCACCCCCGAGCGGGCCGCCCCCGCCACCGGCCCCGCCGCTGCCGCCACCGGCCCGGCTACCGCCCCCGCCGGCCCGGCTACCGCCCCCGCCGGCCCGGCTACCGCCCCCGCCGGCCCGGCCACCGCCCCCGCCACTACCGCCCCCGCCGGCCCGGCCACCGCCCCCGCCGGCCCTAATACCGCCGCCACCGGGCCGCGGCGGCCGCTGATCGGCCTGACGACCTACCGGGAACGCGCCCAGATGCTGGTCTGGGACACCGAGTTCGCGCTGCTGCACAACGCCTACGTCGACGCGGTGGCCCGGGCGGGCGGGATCCCCGTCCTGCTGCCGCCCCAGGAGCACGGGGCCGAGGTGGTCATCGAGCACCTCGACGCCCTGGTCCTGACCGGGGGCTCAGACATCACACCCGAGCACTACCAGCAGCGGCCGCATCCGCGCACGGCGATCGTCCGCCCCTGGCGCGACCAGTGGGAGCTGCGCCTGCTCGAGCAGGCCCTGGCGGCCGACCGGCCGGTGCTGGGCGTGTGCCGCGGCGCCCAGCTGCTCAACGTGGCCCTCGGCGGCTCGCTGGACCAGCACGTTCCCGACACGCTCGGCCACCAGGACCACTGCCCGGCCCCCGGGGTCTTCGGCACCACCCGGGTCGCCCTGCGATCCGGCAGCACCCTGGCCAGGGTGCTGGGCCCGGAGGCCAAGGTGGCCTGTTATCACCACCAGGCCCTGCACGAGGTCGCCCCCGGCCTTGAGGTCACCGGCAGGTCCGATGACGGGACCGTGGAGGCGGTCGAGCTCACCGGCCGCCGGTTCGTCGTGGGCGTCCAATGGCATCCAGAGCAGAACGGCGACGACCTCCGCCTCTTCGAAGCCCTGGTCGCGGCGGCCGTCAAGCAGCCACAACCCACCCTTGGAGCGAGCCGTGTCGGCACATGACGTGATCAACCCCGCGACCGAGGAGGTCACCGCGACCGTGGCCCTCGCGGACGTCGCGGAAACCGACGCGGCGATCATCCGGGCGGCGGCCGCCCAGGAAGCGTGGCGCGCGGTCGCCCCCGCCGACCGGGCCCGGCTGCTGCGGCGCTTCGCCGAGGCTGTGGACGGCGACCTGGAGAACCTGGCCCGCCTCGAGGTGGCCAACTCGGGCCACACGATTGGCAACGCGCGGTGGGAGGCCGGCAACGTCCGCGACGTGCTCAACTACTACTCTGCGGCTCCCGAGCGCCTGTCCGGCCGGCAGATCCCGGTGGCGGGCGGGGTCAACATCACGTTCAAGGAGCCGCTGGGCGTGGTGGGCGTGATCGTGCCGTGGAACTTCCCGATGCCCATCGCCGGGTGGGGATTCGCGCCGGCGCTCGCGGCCGGCAACGCGGTCGTGCTCAAGCCCGCCGAGCTGACCCCGCTGACCGCGATCCGGCTCGGCGAGCTGGCCGTGCAAGCCGGGCTGCCGCAGCACGTCTTCTCGGTCATACCGGGCAAGGGATCGGTGGTCGGCGAGCGCTTCGTCACCCACCCCGGCGTGCGCAAGGTCGTGTTCACCGGGTCCACCAGCGTCGGCAAGCACCTGATGGCCCGGTGCGCCGAGCAGGTCAAGCGAGTGACGCTTGAGCTCGGCGGCAAGAGCGCGAACATCGTCTTCGCCGACTCCGACCTCGAGCTTGCCGCCGCCACCGCGCCTTACGGCGTGTTCGACAACGCCGGCCAGGACTGCTGCGCCCGGTCGCGCATCCTGGTCGAGCGCCGTGCCCTGACCCGCTTCATGGAACTGCTCGAGCCCGCGGTCAAGGGAGTGCGGGTCGGCGACCCGAGCGACGAGAAGACCGAGATGGGCCCGCTCATCTCCGCTGGCCAGCGGGCCGCCGTCGCGGCGTACGTCCCCGACGACGCCCCGGTCGCCTTCCGCGGCCAGTGCCCGGACGGCCCCGGGTACTGGTACCCGGCGACCGTCCTCGCGCCGGTGGACACCAGCTCAAGGCAGTGGCGCGAGGAGATCTTCGGCCCGGTGGTGGCGGTGGTGCCGTTCGAGGATGAGGCCGACGCGATCCGGCTGGCCAACGACTCCGAGTACGGCCTGTCCGGCTCCATCTGGACCCGCGACGTTGGCCGCGCGTTCCGGGTCGCGCGGGCCGTGGAGAGCGGCAACCTGTCGGTCAACTCCCACTCATCGGTGCGCTACAGCACCCCGTTCGGCGGCTTCAAGCAGTCCGGACTCGGCCGGGAACTCGGCCCGGACGCGGTCGATGCGTTCACCGAGACCAAGAACGTGTTCATCGCGACTGAGATCTGAAAGAGGCAGGACATCATCATGGGCAACATCGGCAACCGCCTCACTGACCGGGTGGCCGTGGTCACCGGGGGCGGGAGCGGCATCGGGCTTGCCTCGGCGCGACGGCTGGCCGCCGAGGGCGCGAAGGTCGTCATCGCCGACATCGACCCGGTGGCAGGCAAGACCGCCGCCGACGAGGCCGGCGGGCTGTTCGTGCCCACCGACGTGACCAGCGAGGCCGACATCGAGAACCTGTTCAAGGCGGCCTTCGACGCCTTCGGCTCGGTGGACATCGCCTTCAACAACGCGGGCATCTCCCCGCCCGACGACGACTCGATCCTGACCACCGGCATCGAGGCCTGGCGGAAGGTGCAGGAGGTCAACCTCACCTCCGTCTACTACTGCTGCAAGCACGCGATCCCGTACATGCGGCGGCAGGGCAAGGGCTCGATCATCAACACCGCCTCGTTCGTCGCGCTGATGGGCGCGGCCACCTCGCAGATCTCCTACACCGCCAGTAAGGGCGCCGTGCTGTCCATGTCGCGAGAGCTCGGAGTCCAGTTCGCCCGCGAGGGCATCCGCGTCAACGCGCTGTGCCCGGGACCGGTGAACACGCCCCTCCTGCAGGAGCTGTTCGCCAAGGATCCCGAGCGGGCGCAGCGCCGCCTCGTCCATATCCCCATGGGCCGGTTCGCCGAGCCGGAGGAGATCGCCGCCGCGGTCGCGTTCCTCGCCAGTGACGACTCGTCGTTCATCACGGCGTCGACGTTCCTGGTCGACGGGGGTATCTCCGGAGCGTATGTCACACCCCTGTAAATGATTGCCGACCAAGGAGGACCGTCATGATAGAAGATGACGGAGCCGGGGCGCCGACCCTGGCGCGCGAGCTCACCGCGGACGAGAAACGACTCCACGAACTGGGCTATGCCCAGGAACTCCGCCGGCATATGTCCGGCTTCACCAACTTCGCTGTCTCCTTCACGATCATCTCGATCCTGTCCGGGTGCCTGACCCTTTACGGGTACGGCATGAACACCGGCGGCCCGGTCCTCATCACCTGGGGCTGGCCGGTCGTCGGCCTGATGACCTTGTTCGTTGGGCTGGCCATGGCCGAGGTCTGCTCCTCGTTCCCGACGGCCGGCGGCCTCTACTACTGGTCGGCCAAGCTGGCCCCGCGCAACCCGGCGGCGTGGTCCTGGTTCACCGGCTGGTTTAACTTCCTGGGCCAGGTCGCGGTGACGGCCGGCATCGACTTCGGCGCGGCGTTCTTCCTCAACGCGCTGCTCGACGTGCAGTGGGGATTCGACACCCGGCCCTGGCACACGATCGTGCTGTTCGCCGCGATCCTGCTGCTGCACGGCGTGCTGAACTCCTTCGGGGTGCGGCTGGTCGCCTTGCTGAACAACGTGTCGGTGTGGTGGCACATCCTCGGCGTGCTCGTCATCGTGGGCGTGCTCGCCTTCGTGCCCGCCAAGCACCAGTCGGCATCGTTCGTGTTCACGCACTTCGTCAACAACACCGGCTGGCACTCCACCTTCTACGTGCTGCTGCTCGGCCTGCTGCTGGCCCAGTACACGTTCACCGGATACGACGCCTCGGCCCACATGACCGAGGAGACCAGGGACGCGGCGGTCGCGGGCCCGCGCGGCATCGTGACCTCAATCATCGTCTCGCTGGTGGCCGGCTGGATCCTGCTCATCGGCGTGACGTTCGCCATCCAGAACTACGGCTCTGAGGTCGGCGCGACCGTGCCGCCGGCCCAGATCTTCGTCGACGCGATCGGCGCGACCGGCGGGAAGCTGCTGCTGCTGGTCGCGATCGGTGCCCAGCTGTTCTGCGGCATGTCGTCGGTCACCGCGAACTCCCGGATGATCTACGCGTTCTCCAGGGACGGGGCGCTGCCCGGGTCGGCGTTCTGGCACAAGATCAACGTGCGGACCCGGACGCCCACCAACGCGATCTGGCTGGCCGTCGTGGGCGCCCTGATCCTCGGCCTGCCCTACCTGTGGAACAGCACCGCCTACGCGGCGGTCACGTCGATCGCCACCATCGGTCTTTACGTCGCCTACGTGATCCCCACGTTCCTGCGGCTGCGGCTCGGGTCGGCGTTCGTCCGCGGCCCCTGGCACCTGGGGCGCTGGTCCAGGCCCATCGGGATCATCGCGGTCGCCTGGGTGGTCATCATCACAATCCTGTTCATGCTGCCTGCCGCGTCCCCGATCACCTGGAAGACCTTCAACTACACGGTCATCGCGGTGGTCGTCGTCCTCGGGTTCGCGGGCATCTGGTGGCTGGTGTCGGCCAGGAAGTGGTTCACCGGACCGAAGGTCCAGGGCACCGCCGAGGAACTGGCCGCCATCGAGTCGGAACTGTCCTAGCCCGCGCGGCCGGGGCAGCCCAGGCGCCGCCTGGGCTGCCCCGGCCGCCGGACCGGCGCGGGAGGCTCCGGGACCGGGCGGCGGGAGGCCCCGGGCCGCCGATGGCCGCTCCGGGCCGTCCGGCACCCGCCCTATCCTGGTGAGCAGGTCCGCGGCATGAGCACCGGCGCTTCGGCCGCGGGGATGGAGGCTAAGGTGGCGGTCAGTGTTTTCGACTTGTTCTCGATAGGAATCGGCCCGTCGAGCTCGCACACTGTCGGCCCGATGCGGGCCGCGCGGATGTTCGTCAAGCGCCTGGATGGCGAGGGACTGCTGCCCAGGGTGACGCGGGTTCGCGCCGAGTTGTTCGGCTCGCTGGGGGCCACCGGGCACGGGCACGGCACCCCTAAGGCTGTCCTGCTCGGCCTTGAGGGGCATCAGCCGACCACGGTCGACGTTCGTGCGGTGGACCCGGAACTGGCCCGCATCCGCGACAGCGGCCAGCTGCGCCTGCTGGCCACGGAAAAGGGCGAGTCCCACGCGATCGGCTTCAACTCCGACCGGGACCTGGTGCTGCACCGGCGCAAGACGCTGCCCTATCACTCCAACGGCATGCAGGTGTCCGCCTTCGGCGCGGACGGTGAGCTGGTGCTGGCCAAGACCTACTACTCGGTCGGTGGCGGGTTCGTGGTCGACGAGGACGCGGTGGGCGCCGACCGGGTGGTGCTCGACGACACGGTCCTGAAGTACCCGTTCCGCACCGGGGCCGAGCTGCTCCGGCTGGCCGAGTCCACCGGGCTTTCCGTGTCCGGGCTGATGCTCGAGAACGAGCTGGCCTGGCGGAGCGAGGCCGGGGTACGGGCCGGGCTGCTGGAGATCTGGCAGGTCATGCGCGAGTGCGTGGCAACGGGGATCGCCACCGAGGGCATCTTGCCCGGCGGGCTGAAGGTCCGCCGCCGCGCCCCGGCGCTGGCCCGCACCCTGCGCGCCGAGGGCCGCAGGGAGCTGCACGCCAGCGAGTGGGCCACGCTGTGGGCGATGGCGGTCAATGAGGAGAACGCGGCCGGCGGGCGAGTGGTCACCGCCCCGACCAACGGTGCGGCCGGGATTATCCCGGCCGTTCTGCACTATTTCATGGAGTTCGTGCCCGGAGCCGACGAGGACGGCGTCGTGCGGTTCTTGCTGGCCGCGGGCGCGGTCGGCATGCTGTTCAAGGAGAACGCCTCGATCTCCGGCGCCGAGGTCGGCTGCCAGGGCGAGGTCGGCTCGGCCTGCTCGATGGCTGCCGCGGGCCTGGCCGAGGTGCTGGGCGGGAGCCCTGAGCAGGTGGAGAACGCCGCCGAGATCGGCATGGAGCACAACCTGGGCCTGACCTGCGACCCGGTCGGCGGCCTGGTGCAGATTCCGTGCATCGAGCGCAACGGCATGGCCGCGGTCAAGGCCGTCACCGCCGCGCGGATGGCGCTGCGCGGCGACGGCAAGCACCACGTCTCGCTGGACAAGGTCATCAAGACGATGAAGGAGACCGGCCGTGACATGTCGGTGAAGTACAAGGAGACCGCCCGCGGCGGGCTGTCGGTGAACGTCATCGAATGCTGACCGGCCGCGACCCGGCGGGGTGATGCTCCTCCGGGAGGAAGTAATCTCTAAAGGTCAGGTCATTAGGCAATGGAGAGCGCCCACGAGGGGCGCGCGCTCGCTCACGGAGGGCCCGAGGAGGGCAGCGTGGCAGCCAGTCGCGGGGTACCGGAGCCGTCCGCGCCGGCCGGAGCCGTCGATGACGCGTTGTTCCGCCCGGTCCGGGCGGGTAACGCCTTCGAGGAGACAGTGGAGCGGCTGCTCCAGACGATCCGCCTCGGCGTCGTGGGACCCGGCGAGCGACTGCCCGCCGAGCGGGAGATGGCCGCCCGTCTCAGCGTCAGCCGGGTGACCGTCCGCGAAGCGATCCGGGCGCTGCAGCAGGCTGGCTACGTCGAGTCCCACCGCGGCCGCTACGGCGGAACGTTCGTCACCCGCACCATTCCCCGCCCGAGCCGCAGGAACCTGCGGCAGATGGCCCAGGAGATGGGCGGCGCGCTCGAGGACGCCCTCACCATGCGCTACGTACTTGAAGTCGGAGCGGCCGAGGCGGCCGCCCTGCGCGAGCTGAGCGACTCCGACCGGGGCAACCTGGCCCAGCGCCTGAAGGAGGCCACCGACGTTGGCCTTGAGGACTTCCGCCGCCTCGACTCCCGCCTGCACCTGGCCATCGCCGAGGTGGTCGGCTCCCCGTCCCTGACCTCGGCGGTGGCCGAGGTCAGGGCCCGGCTGAACGAGCTGCTCAACGCGATCCCGCTGCTTGAGCGCAATATCGAGCACTCCAGGGAGCAGCACACCGAGATAGTCGCGGCCATCCTGGCCGGCGACGCCGAGGGCGCCCGCCGGGCCATGGCCGGGCACCTGTCGGCCACCGGCTCACTCCTGCGCGGCTTCCTCGAGTAGCCCCCGCTCCAGGCGGCGGCAGGCCCGTGCGCTCGGCCAGGGCCTGCTGGGGCGCAATGCCGCTCACCTCCTGAGCCACTCAGGGCGCGTTGGCCTCCATGACCAGTCCAGTGGCGTCACGTTGCCCTGATGCTGGTGCCAGAGGGCTGAACCACCCCCGTCCGAGACGCAAGCTGTTGATAATGCCGTAAAACACGGTATAACCAACAGCGCCAGCCATTTCTGGCCGACTGAGGAGGGCAGGCCGCAGGCCTGCGCGCGAGTCCCGGAGCAGCGCGCTCGGTGCGCTATCGTCATGTTCGGTGCATCCCTGGCCGACATGGGCCGGATTGGGTTGCGGGCCGTGGAACTGGCCCGTACCTCCTGCTTCCTGACGAGGCGACAGCCTGTACGCGGAGGTTGACCAGTGACGACGATCCTGCTTTGCGGTGCGCTCTCCATGGTCATCGCCATGGTTGCCACCCGCCCGGCAATCACCGTGCTGCGCAAGCGCAAGCTTGGCCAGCAGGTGAGGACCGACGGTCCGCAGGCGCACCTGAGCAAGTCGGGCACCCCCATCATGGGCGGCATCGTCATCATCGTTGCGTCGCTGATCGGGTATTTGCTCGGACACGTGCTGACCGACGATCCGATGACCATCTCGGGCGTGCTCGTGCTGTTCCTGATGACCGGCCTTGGCCTGGTCGGCTTCATTGACGACTACATCAAGCTGTTCATGCGGCGCAGCCTGGGGCTGCGCAGCGGGGCCAAGCTGCTCGGGCAGGCGGCCGTCGGCGCGATCTTCGCCATCCTGGCGGTGCGCTTCCCCGACAACTACGACCTCACCCCGGCATCCCTGCACCTTTCGTTCCTGACCGACTTCGGGACCTCCATCGGCCCGGTGCTGCTCGTGGTGTGGGTCGTCCTCATGGTGACCGGGACCTCCAACGCGGTGAACCTCACCGACGGCCTCGATGGACTGGCGACCGGCCCGGTCATCATGGTGCTGGCCGCCTACGCGATCATCGGGGACTGGCAGTTCAGGAACGACTGCACGACGGCACTCACCCCCGGTTGCTACGAGGTCCGCGATCCGCTCGACGCGGCGGTGGTCGCCGCGACCGTGGCTGGCGCGTGCTTCGGATTCCTGTGGTGGAACGCGCCGCCCGCCAAGATCTTCATGGGCGACACTGGCTCCCTTGCCCTCGGTGGCACGCTGGCCGGGCTGGCCATCATCACCCGGACCGAGTTGCTGCTACTCCTGCTGGGCGGGCTGTTCGTGATCATCACGCTGTCGGTGCTGATCCAGGTCGGCTCCTACAAGCTCACTGGCAAGCGGGTGTTCAAGATGGCGCCGCTGCAGCATCACTTCGAGCTCTCGGGCTGGGCGGAGGCCACGATCGTGGTGCGGTTCTGGCTGATCGCTGGCATGTTCGTCGCGCTGGGGCTATGGGTCTTCTACCGGAGCGGGGCCGCGGGCCTTCTCTTACGCCCTTCGGGCAAGGGGCTTGACTCTCCACTGAGTGGAGACACGAGAGTGGGGTTATGGACGGCGACAAGCTCTACTCAATCGGCGACCTGGCCCGGCGGACCGGGCTGGCCGTCAGGACCATCCGGTTCTACTCCGATTGCGGGATCGTGGCGCCGGCTGACCGCAGCCCGGCTGGCTACCGCCGCTACGACGCCGGGGCGGTGGCGCGGCTGGACCTCGTGCGGACGCTGCGCGACCTGCACGTGGATCTGCCTACCATCCGCAAGGTCGTGAACCGGGAGCTCTCGCTTCCGGAAGTCGCCGCGGCGCACGCCGAGGCCCTGGACGCGCAGATCCGCATCCTGCGCCTGCGGCGCGCGGTGCTGGCCGAGGTAGCCCGGCGTGGTTCAACCCCCGAGGAGATGGATCTCATGCACAAGCTGGCCCGGCTTTCAGAAGAGGAGCGCGAGCGCCTGATCGGCGACTTCCTGGACGCCGTCTTCGGTGGCCTGGGCGCCGAGCCCGCCTTCGCGGGGGTCAGGCGCTCGATGACCCCCGAACTTCCCGAGGATCCCGAGCCTGAGCAAGTCCAGGCCTGGGTGGAACTGGCCCAGCTCCTGCAAGAGCCGGACTTCCGGGCCAGCCTGCGGCGCATGGCCAACGACGATGCGGCCGAGCGCGGGCCGGGCAGCCCCCCGGTCCCGCGCCGCGAGATCGTCGCCGTCGCTCGCGATCAGGCCGCGCCCGCCCTCGCGGCCCGCATCGAGCCGGGCTCGCCGCAGGCCGCCCCGATCGTCGCGGCACTCACGGCGCACTACGCTCAGATCCTCGGCCGACCCGACGACGCCGCCCTCAGGCGTCAGCTGCTGGCCAGGCTAGAGGCCGTGAACGACCCTCGCCGGGAGCGGTACCTAGCGCTGCTGGCCGTCATCAACGGCTGGCCGGCCCCGGAGAGCCTGACCCCGGTACTCGACTGGTCTATCCAGGCCCTCGCTGACGTACAGTCCCGCTTACCTTCTTTACCTTCTGGCCCACTCTGAGCGCACTGGCCTCAATGACCAGTCGAGTGGAGTCCCGTTGCCGGGATGTCGGTGCTCAGACGGCTGAACCGGCCCGGCCTGGGCTGCTAGCTGTTGATCGTGCCGTAAAACGCGGCACAACCACCAGCGCCAGCAATTTTTGACCGGCTGGGAAGGGCAAGCTGCCCGCCGTCTGCGTTACGCGGCTTGCCTAGCGTGACGCGGCGGACTGCTGGTGCTGGTGTTGTGGGACCGCGGCTCGGTGCCGGTCAGGGAGCTTGGCCGCGCTCTCCAGCTCGACTACGGCACGCTGACGCCGCTGCTGAAGCGGCTGGAGGCTCATGGCCTGCTGACCCGGGAGCGGCGGGCCGACGACGAGCGCTCGGTGCTCATCACCCTCACCGAGCAGGGCGCGGCCCTGCAGGCTAAGGCGAGGGCCGTCCCGGGTTTCATCGGCAACGCCATGGACCTGGATGCGGCCGAGTTCGAGCAGTTGCGGGCGTCGCTACGTCGCCTGACTGGCAACGTCACCCGGGCCGCCGACGCCGCGTCCGACTAGCGCGTCTCTTTAAGGCCGGACTACGGCTTCCGCCCCACACCGCCCCATTGGATGGTGGGGGCCTCAGCGGCCACGCCGGTGACCGGGCGCCACTGATGCTTGGGGACGAGGCCCGGCTCGAGCAGGTCGAAGCCGTCGAAGAAGCCGAGGATCTCCTCGCGGCCGCGCGGCCACACCCGCTCGCTGGCCTTCTCGTACACCTCGACCGCCCGGGCCATGGCCTGCTTGTCGGGGAAGAAGTCGCTGCCGATGTGGGTGATCGCCAGGTAGCTGCCCGGAGCGATAGTGTCGCGCAGCCCGGCCACGAGGGCGGCGGGATCTTCCTCGTCCGCGATGAAGTGCAAGACGGCGAACAGCGTGATGGCCACCGGCCTGGTCACGTCGAGGTGGGCCTTGACCTCCGGCAGGGCCAGGATGCTGGCCGCGTCGCGCAGGTCGGCCTGGACCATGATGCTCTGGTCGCGAACGGCGAGCAGCGCCCGGCCATGGGTGACGACCACCGGGTCGTAATCAGCGTAGACGACGCGGGCGTCCGGGCTGACCTCGTGGGCCACCTCGTGCACCGCCCCCTGCGTGGGCAGGCCCACCCCGATGTCCAGGAACTGGTCGATCCCGGCCTCGCTGGCCAGGTACCTGATCACCCGGCGCAGGAACCGGCGGTTCTCCACCACCGCCCGGCGCAGTCCGGGCACCAGGGCCAGCACCTTCTCGGCGGCGACCCGGTCCGCCTCGAAGTTGTCCTTGCCGCCCAGGTAGTAGTCGTACATGCGGGCCACGTTGGGCACCGTCACGTCCAGGCCCGGCGGGGCTTGCCTTCCGGTCACGCCCTTCACCCTAGTGCACCTTTTGCCGGAGGGCTGAAGCCCGATCGCCGGGCGCCCGGGATCTGTCCGGGCGCCCGGCTGGCCCCTTCGACCGCACACTCAACATACGGATACGACCGGGGAAAGGGATTGGGCCAGCGGACCCCGGCCTAGCTGAGCTTGACCTGTCCGCCACTGACCGTGACCGGGGCGGAAGGCAGCGGCTTGGGCGCCGGCCCGGCGACCACGCTGCCGTCCTTGATGCTGAACTTGCTGCCGTGGCACGGGCAGTCGATGGTGCCGTCTGAGACCTGGTCCACGATGCACTGCTGGTGAGTGCACACCGCGCTGAAGCCCTTGTACTCACCGGCCGACGGCTGGGTGACTACCACCTTCGCGGCCGTGAAGACCTTCCCGCTGCCGACCGCGATCTCGCTGGCCGATCCCAGCACCGTCCCGCTGCCGCTGCCACTCCCGCTGCTCCCGGCGGCGGCGCTCGACGACGACGCGCTGGTCGGGGTGTCCGACGTCGGGGCGCTGTAGGGCACGCCGGTGACGGTGGAACTGGGGCTGGACGCGGAAGAGCAGCCGGCCAGCGCGGCCACGCCAGCTAGGCCCGCGCCTGCCAGCGCCGCCCGCCGGGTTGTCTCGCCGTCACGCAAGGGTTGATCCGTCACCAGTGGGTACCTCCCGATGCTGCCTGGCGGCCGGGACCGTCCCGGCCCTTGGCTTCGATGCTGGCAGCCCAGGGCCGGCCCGCGCGCCGTAGTAACAGCCCCGTAAGAACTCACGGGCGAACGGGCGGGCCCCGGCTAGCCGCGTCATCGCGGGCGGTGGTCAGCACATGGCGTAGGAGCCGCCCAGGTGAGCGTCGAGCCCGTCAAGGACGGACGTCTGGGTCGGGAAGATGACCGGAGCGTTGGCCGCGCTGGAATCCCACAGGAAGCCGAAGTGCGGCAGGCCGGCGATCGACGCGGCGTTCTTGGCCGCGAAGCTGGTCAGGGCCGAGTCGTTGAGGTTGTGGTTCGAGCAGTAAATCGCCCGCTCAAAGATTCCCTTGGAGATCAGGTACGACTTATAGGGGTGCTTCCCGCCCAGGGCGTTGCCCAGGTCGCAGGTGCGCGGCCAGGCAGCCTTCGTGGTCGGGTCGCACGGCTCGCTGAGTATGCCCTGGCCGTCGACGGTCGGCTCGGACTGCCCTTGATCATGGTGGGACCGGTAGGTGGCATTCTGGGCGGGGGTGTCACGGATGACGGTCAGCGCGAGCTCGTTGGCGAGGCGGTTGTAGTAGCTCGCCGTGGTGGGACACCCGTACTTCTTGCAGGCGGCGTACATGTCGGTCCAGGCGTTCACCATCTCGCCCTGCGTTTGCAGCGCGGACAGGTCGCCCGCCGCCGTGCACCCCGAGGTGAGGTGGTCGGCCACCATGAACTGTGATCCGGCGCTGCCGGGGGCCGGGCCAGCGTAATGGAAGATGAGCTCGCTGCGGATCCAGCCGGCCTCGTAGATAGCGCCGCCGCCATGGCTGTCGCCGGTCATGTACACGGACTGCCCGGTCACGAAGTACAGCCATGCCGAGTTGCGCAGGTAAAGGGAGTTCGCGAAGGCATCGGCGCCGCTGCCGCCAGGCGGGCCGTTCTTATCGTGGTGCTGGACGACCCCGCCGCATCCCTTGGCCTTGAATCCGTTGGTGGTGACGTAGTTCCACAGCTCCTCGGCCAGGTAGAGGTAATTCTTGGTCTTGGTGAGCTGGTAGGCGTTGAGCCACATCTGCTCCCACCAGCCGATGTCATCGAACCAGGTATTGCCGGCCGTGTTGACGGTGAACGGGTCCTTGCCATTCTGATCGGCAGCGGTAGGACACTGGCCCGCGCAGATGTTGCGGTAGGACGTGGCCAGATCGCTCTTGATCTTGGTCGCGTCGGCCGACTTCGAGTGTTCCTCGGCGTAGCTGACCAGCGCCATCCAGGCGTTCGCCGACCACCACCAGCAGTTGCCGCCAGTGTTGACGGTCGGGCACTTCTTGCCATTGCCGAGGTCGAATAGCGATTGGTTGGAGTTCCAGTCGGCCAGGAGCCTGCTCACCGCGGTGCTGGCCGCGCCAAGCTCCTTGGCGGTCGTCGTCTCGGCCGCGGGAACCGCGCTAGTCGGGCGGGCCGCGCTGGCCTGGCTTGAGGCATAGGTAGGCTGTGACGCAGTGGTGGTTATGAAAAGGGCGGGTACGAGGAGGAGGGTGAGAATGCAGAGAATCCGTCTGATCATGAAGCGTTTCCTCTCGCCGTCTCGGCGCGGGCATCTTCGGCCGGGGCCAAGCTAAACATAACCCCGCAAAAAGAAGACCGAGGCACGGTTAGCGCGGCCGGGCGCGGAACCATTCCGCCCGGTCCAGGGGGTCGGGACCGATCCGGCGGCGGGCCGGAGGTGGCCCGGCGACCGGGGTGTAGTGGGTCACTTCCGAGGTGAACACGCCCTCGCCGCTGGTCTGCTCGGGCAGTTGCCGCAGCAGAGGCTGAACGCTCCTGGTCGGGAGCGTGCCGGCCAGCGCGAGGGACTCGGCGGCCGGGCTGGTCCCGGTCACGAGGCCGGACAGCCTGGTGATCGTCATCGTCACGGCGGGCAGCGCGCCGGGCGGGATCTCCAGGTGGAACGTCTCGACCGGCTCGCAGACGACCGTTCCCGCCGCCCGCAGGGCCTCGTGGATCAGCAGCGGGGCCAGGTTCCTGAAGTCCGCGCCGACCGAGGAAACGCTCTTGTTGAATTTCTGGTGCATGGCGCTTTGCCTGGGACAGTAGCCGGTGTCGGTGAGGACCACGCGGGCGTCGGGAATCGCCCAGCCTGACCGGCCCTGGGCCAGGCCCGTCCGGACCCCTTCCCAGGTCGCGGCGAAGAACGACGGCGGCATGGATCCCCGCTCGACTTCCAGGCCGCAGGCCAGGCCGGAGCCAGCCGGGGCCGGCTCGACCCGGAACCCGAGCGTCGCCAGGTAGGGCGTGGTCTTGTCCGGTATGCGGGCCACGGCGGTGCCCGCTGCCCTGATCCGCTCGATGTGCACGGTGACGGTCGGGCGGAACGTGGCGGCCACCCCGAACTGCCCGGCCAGCAGGTCGCCGATCACTTCCTTTTGGACCTCGCCGTACAGGCTGACCGCGATCTCGCCGTGCTCCTCGTTGACCCGCAGGTTGATCAGCGGGTCGGCCTCGGCCAGCTCCCGCAGCGCCGAGAACAGCCGGCCCCGCCCGGCCGGGCTGACCGGCTCGACCACGGACTCAAGCGCGGGCCGCGGGAACTGGCGGGTGGCCCGGCCTGGGATCGCCGCGCCGATCCAGGCCCCGG
>Ga0335072_10006543_pt1 | contig 17013 bp, 15 predicted proteins | sample Lox_Sample_21_FD_206725 | JGI IMG/M metagenome (GOLD analysis project Ga0335072, IMG submission 206725) | Soil microbial communities from Loxahatchee National Wildlife Refuge, Florida, United States - Lox_Sample_2.1 | ecosystem: Environmental > Terrestrial > Soil > Wetlands | place: USA...
GCTCCCGTATGGGTATGCTCGTGCACCATGAGCTCATTGAGGTCGGGATCAGACCAATTCCTCAGCGCATACCTGGAGAATTGAATGGTCCCATTGTTGAAGGCCACTGCAGCAGGGCGGTTGGGGCCGCCTTCATGGCCCACCCGAAGGTTCCACGCACCTTCGCGTTTGCTTTTTTCCAAGGCTTGCAGCGTGTTGTTCAATCCTGCCTCGATACGTTGCCTGCCCTGCGGCGTGAAAGCTCCGCCACCGAAAAGCTTTTGCATGGCCCAGTTCGTTCCTTGCATCCAGGCACGGCCAATCTGCGCCTTCGCTCGGCGGACATTCTCGATGGCGCCATCCAGCGCACGGAGCATGCGTTTTCCAAGATTTTTCGGTAGCCATTTGCCGTCTTTCCGTTCCAGCTCCAACGTGGCGACTTCCTGGCCGGAGCGTGGATCAAGTACGCGCCATGTCTGGCTTTGCCGGTCGAAACCTCCCAACTGATAGACATCTTCGTCTATTTTTGTGAAATAGCTATTGGTCCGGTTGGAATTATTGCGCGTGAAGATGCCGTATCGATCAGGCTGCAACCCATCCAGGTTTCTAGGGGATACTCGATAATTGAACAGGTCGCTCAGGTCACTGCTGTCGGAGCGTGCGCGCATGTCCGGCGTTTCCGGCGCTCCAGGAGGGAATCCGGCCGGTCGTTCGATACGGGTGATTTGAGGCCCGGTCGTGTTGGGTTGGATGAAGTCGGTATTGGCGCTTGTCCTCGGCGGATATGGGCCTTGGTAACAGGGCCGGTCATAATGGGTTGAAGGGGGCATGTAGGCCGTGTACATAGTATTTCTCCCGTTGCTTATGCACCATTGAGCCCTGGGATGATGGTGGAGGCGGCAAATGCGTTGCGTGTGGTACATGCATGATTTTTTTGAGCAGCCGCCACATGACATCTGCGCGGTCGCCGGGTCACTGAGTACAAGAGCGCGCAGCAAGCGAATGCTTTGATGTCATCGTTGCGTACCTGAAGCAGCTATTTCGCAAATTGGCTTGTTCGCTTTTACCCACCCTGCGCCCCTCCTGAACCAAGGGCATCAGTTCAGCTTCGCGCTGTCATCGCAATGTTTTTCCATCGCGTTTTCCGGAGGGAGTTTCCGCCCACCAGGAGAACCCCATGCGTCGTTACCTTTCCACGATTCTGATCGCGCTCGCCGTGCTGGGCGGAACGTTGGTACAGACCGGTTGCGTTGTCGTCGCGCCGCGCTCGGGGCGCGTATGGGTACCTGGCTATTGGGCGCCGGGGCATGTCTGGGTGGGTGGCCATTGGCGTTACCGCTGACGGCGTGAGGGTGCAAGGCGTTGCCGCGCAACCATGTCGCGCGCGCCCCATTCGCGAATGAAGTCGATGAACACGCGCAGTTTCGGCGGCACCTGGAAACGGCTTGGGTAATACAGGTAAAAGCCGTCGAATGGCGGCAGCCAAGGTTCCAGCGCGCGCTTCAGGTGCCCAGCGTCCAGCGCTGCACGCGCCGAGGTTTCCAGTACGCAAGTCAGGCCGATACCGTCCTGGGCGGCGCGAACCGCGAGCGGCACGTCGTTGACGGTAAGGCTTCCGTCCACGGCAACCTCATACCAGCGGCCTTTCTGTGGTCCGCTGCGATGCGCGAATTCCCAACGGTAGATGGCGCCGCTGCTATCAAGGCGGTGCCTGATGCAGTTGTGGTGCTGTAGATCCTTCGGTTCCTTGGGGTGACCATGGCGCTTGAAGTAAGCAGGTGAACCCACCACTACCGAACGCATCGGTCCACCGACGGGGACGGCCACCATGTCGCGCAGCAGGCGTTCGCCGAGTCGGATGCCCGCATCCAGACCTTCGGCCACCAGATCGGTCAGGCCGTTTTCCACGCGTATATCCAGCTGCACGTCCGGCCAGCGCGCCATGAACTCGCCCAGTACGGGCTGGATGATCGATTGCGCTACGACCGCCGGCACCGTGATGCGTAACGTGCCGCGCGGCCGGTCGCCGTGCTGGCGAATCGCATCCAGCGCCAGATCCAGCTCATTGAGCGCGGGCGCAATGCGCTGAAGCATCTCCTGGCCCGCTTCGGTAAGGCCTACGCGGCGCGTGGTGCGCTGGAGCAGGCGTGTGCCGAGCTGGCTTTCCAGTTGCTGCACGGTCTGGCTCAGTGCGGAAGGCGTCACGTCCAGCACGGCGGCGGCGCGGGTAAAGCTGCCGCATTCGGCGACGGCACGAAAGGCGCGCAGGGCGTAGTGGTCACGCATGACCAGCTCCATTTGTTAGCGTGGCTACATAATGCATCAAGCCGAGGGTGGTTTTTCAACAGGATCGCGCAGCGCACACTGCGCTGCGTCAACCACCCAAGTCCATTACCCCAGGAGTCCGCCATGTCGCTCGATCACTACTTCACGCTCGGGCGTTCCGGCCTGCGCGTCAGCCGTCTTGCCCTCGGTGCCATGACCTTCGGCGAGGATTGGGGCTGGGGTACCGCGGAGCAGACCGCCCGCGCCATGTTCGACCGTTACCTGGAAGCGGGCGGCAATTTCATCGACACCGCCGACCTGTACACCGAAGGCACCAGCGAAAGCATGCTGGGCAAGTTCATCGAAGAAAGCGGCACGCGCGATCGCGTCGTGCTCACCACCAAGTTCACCTACAACGCGCAGCCCGGCAATCCGAATGCCGGCGGCAATGGCCGCAAGAACATCATGCGCGCGGTGGAAGGCTCGTTGCGCCGGCTGCGCACGGACTACATCGATCTGTATCTGCTGCACACCTGGGACCGCATCACGCCGGCGGAAGAAGTCGTGCGCACGCTCGACGACCTGGTGCGCGCAGGCAAGATCCGCTACGCCGGCCTGTCCGACATCCCCGCGTGGTATGCCGCCCGTGCGCAGACGTTTGCCGAATTGCATGCGTTGACGCCGTTGGTGAACATGCAGCTCGAATACTCGCTGGCCGAGCGGCATATCGAACACGAGTACGTGCCGCTGGGACAGAACCTTGGCATGGGCATCACCGCATGGAGTCCGCTGGCGATGGGCATGCTGTCGGGCAAGTACAAGCCCAGCCAGCAAGGCGGCGAGGGCGATGGCAGGCTTGCCAAGATCAGCAATGCGCCGGGCTTCGAGCGCTTTACCGAGCGCAACTGGACGATCGTGGCCGAATTGGAACAGGTGGCGAAGCAGGCCGGGCAAAGCATGGCGGCAGTCGCCTTGAACTGGGTGGCGACGCAGCCGGGCATTGCATCCGTGATCATCGGCGCCACCAAGCTGGAACAACTCGATGCCAATCTCGCCGCGCTTTCCTTCGCGTTGCCGGCACCCTTGCGTGCACGGCTGGATGCGGTCAGCGCGCCGGAAAAACCGTTTCCTTATTACATGTTTGCCGACGCCCAGCAGACACGGATTCACGGCGGCGTGGCGGTGGGCGACAAGCCGGCCGGCTATGCACCGCCGGTGTTCGTGCCGAAGTTGGAGGCACGCGAGATCAAGGCGCGCTGACCAGCTGGGAAAACGTCATGACCCACCCAAACTCCGAATGGATCGAGGTTCCCCACGCCCGCCTGTACACCGAACAGGCGGGCGTGGGCGACTCCATTACGATGCTGCATGGCTTCCTGGTCGACCGCCGGCAATGGGAGCATGAATTCGCTGCCCTGGCCGCCACCCATCACGTGCTGCGCTACGACGCCCGCGGCTTCGGCCGCTCCACCATCGAGCCCGGCCGTTATGCGCATCACGAAGACCTGGCCGCCGTGCTGGATGCCGCCGGCATTCGACGCACCGCCTTGCTCGCTTGCTCCGGCGGTGCAGCCACCGCCCTGGATTTCGCGCTGGCGCATCCACAGCGCGTCAGCGCGCTGATCCTGATCGGTCCAGGCTACTGGGGTCGCTTTGCCAACAGCACGCCGGCCGCACGCGCGTTCCTGCAGGCGCTGGCCACCTTCGACGTCAACGGCATGATCGACAGCTCGCTGCGCGCCTTCACCGATGGCCCGCGCCGCGCTGTCAACGAAGTGGACCCCGCTGCCCGCTTGCATACCCAGACGATGACCACGCAACTGTTCAAGCGCGACACCAGCTATTGGACGCGTGCCGCGCAGGACCAGCGCACGCCCACGCCGAGCGCGCTCGAACGCCTGCATGAGATCGACATACCGACCGTACTGATCGTTGGCAGCGAGGACCAGGTCGAAGTGCATCAGCTGGCGAAAGAACTGCTCGCAGGCTTGCCGCAGGCGCGCATGCATGTGGTGCATGGGGCAGGGCATCACGCCAATCTGGAAGCGCCCGCGCCGGTGCTCGGCATCGTGCGCAATGCGCTGTCGGCGGTGGCGCTGGCGGATTGATACGCACCGGCTATCGAGCCGGACTTGCGGGGTTATCGATCGTGTACAGGGTAGGCCTTATGCTTGGATCATTGCCAATGAACCGTCATAAGCCCACCGTCATTCCGGCGAACGCCGGAATCCAGTGCAAACATGTTGTGCGCAGCACTCGATATAAAGCTGTTGTGTGCTTCGCACGTCGTATTCAAACTGGATTCCGGCGTTCGCCGGAATGACGGTGGCGGGCTTCGGAACCCCGTCCCCATCATTCCCGCCGCTATGGACTCCCACACAACGGATAACCTCATCCGCCACGGCACACCGGCCTTCAAGCGCACCAACCTTGCGCTGTTTGCCGCCGGTCTCGCCACCTTTGGCCTGCTGTATTGCGTGCAACCGCTGATGCCGCAGTTCAGCCAGCACTACGGCATCAGCGCCGCCACCAGCGCTTTGTCGCTATCGCTGACCACCGGCGTGCTGGCCTTCGCCATGCTGTTCGCTGGCGGTGTTTCCGATGCGCTGGGCCGCAAGTCGGTGATGGTGGCGTCATTGCTGTCGTCCGCCGTGCTGGTGCTGCTGACGGCACTGATGCCGAACTGGTACGCGCTGCTTGGCTTGCGCACGCTGCTTGGCATCACGCTCAGCGGTTTGCCGGCGGTGGCGATGACCTATCTCACCGAAGAAATGCACACCGAGTCGATCGGCCTCGGCATGGGTTTGTACATCAGCGGCAGCGCGATCGGTGGCATGAGCGGTCGTCTGATCGCCGGCGTGGTGGCCGACTTTGCCGGCTGGCGTGTCGGTGTCGGCGTGGTGGGCGTGATCGGTTTGATCGCCGGCCTGGTGTTCTGGAAAGCGCTGCCGCCGTCGCGTCATTTCCATCCGCAGGCGTTGCGCTGGCGCGCCTTGTTTTCCCGCTTCGCCGGCATCTTTCGCGATGCTGGCCTGCCGTGGCTGTTCCTGGAAGGTTTCTTGCTGCTCGGGGCCTTTGTGACGGTCTACAACTACTTGGGCTACCGCTTGCTGGCGCCGCCGTTCCGTCTCAGCCAAACGGTGGTCGGCCTGATCTTCGGCATCTACCTGGTCGGCACCTTCAGTTCCGCGTGGATGGGCCACCTGGCCGGCAAGCTGGGTCGACGCAAGGTGCTATGGACCGCTTTTGCGCTAATGCTGTTGGGCGTGGCGTTGACGATGACCGCTTCGCTTGCATTGATCATCGTTGGCCTGACGGCGATCACCTTCGGTTTCTTCGGCGGCCATTCCATCGTCAGTAGCTGGGTAGGGCGGCGTGGTGGAGCGGCGAAAGCACAGGCCTCCTCGATGTACCTTTTCAGTTATTACATGGGTTCGAGTGTTGCCGGCTGGAGCGGCGGCTTGTTTTACGCGGCGGATCGTTGGCCGGGTGTCGCGCTGTTTGTCGGTGCGCTGGTGCTGGCCGGCCTGCTGATCGCGTTGCGCCTGTATCGCCTGCCGCCTTTGCCGCAGTGGGCTACGCCACCGACACCGATGAGCAAAGGCGCCATGCCGTAGGCCGGGATGACGATCCCGGCATCGCCATGCATGCCTGCGTCAGCCCTTGGCTGTCGCCAGCAACTGCACGAAACGCGGCACCAGTGGCGAACGTTCGTCTTCGCGATATACCACGTGGATTTCCGACATGGCATTGGCCTCCGCCAGCGGCACGTAGCTGACGCCTTCCACATGGATGTGATCGCAGGATTGCGGCAGGATTGCCACGCCGAAGCCGGCAGCGACCAGCCCGATGATGGTGGACGCCTCGCGTGCTTCCTGCGAAATGCGCGGTGCAAAACCGGCCTCGCGGCATAACGTCAGCACATGCTCGTGGACGCCGGCACCCGCGTTGCGGGCGAATACCACGAACGGCTGCTGCGCCAATGCCTTGATCGACAGCTTGCCGCGTGCGCCCAGGCGCTTGAGCGCCGGATGATCCGAACGTAGCACCGCCACCAGCGGATCGCGGAACAGCCGCTTGGAAAGCAGGGAAGTCGGCAACGTACCCGGGCGCAGAATACCCACCTGCAGGCGGCGATCGAGCAGGGCATCGATCTGCTGCAGCGAATTCATTTCCTCCAGTTGCAGATGCACCGCCGGGAAGCGCTGGCGGAACACGAAAATGGCGCCGAGCACCTCTTGCGAAAGCGGCGTGGTGCGCATGAAGCCGATGCGCAACTCGCCCAGCTCTCCGCGTTGCGCACGCTGCACCAGATCCACCGCACGATCGGTACGCGCCAGGATCTCGCGCGCTTCCTGCAGCAGCACGCGGCCGGGCTCGGTCAAGGCCACGCGCCGGTTGGTGCGCGTCAGCAAGCGGGCACCGACGGCGTCTTCCAACTGGCGGATCTGCTGGCTGAGTGGCGGCTGCGACATGCCCAGCCGTTCGGCCGCCTTGCCGAAATGCAGCGTATCGGCGACGGCAACGAAATAACGCAGATGGCGGAGTTCGATGTTCATGCCGCTACTTTCGCGGCATGGGGCGAGATGCTCAAGTGCTGGGCTCACCGCCAACCTACGAGCCCTGCGCCTGAGTTCGGCACATCACTGCCCCGGCGCGGGCTTCAACATCCCCTGCACATCCTCCAGCTTGCCATCGTTGAACATCGGCGTGATCCCCAGCAGGTGCGCCATCAGCGGATACACATCCACGTTCGGGAAGCTGTGGTAGCGAATGCCGCTTTGGAACGCCGGGCCATGCGCAATGAACAGCGCCTGCATCAGCGGGTCGGCATTGTCATAGCCATGTTCGCCAAGGCTTATGTGTCCCTTTTTCTTGGCCAGGTAATCGCTGGTGGTGATGCGCCAGCCCACGTCGGCCAGGCACACCAGCTGCGGCACGCGTGCGTTGGAGCCATAGTTGAAGCGTGCGGGCATGCGCGTCTTGTCCCAGCAGTGCATATGCTGCTGCGGCTGTTCCAGCTGTTCTTCAATGGCGTTGAAATCGTGCCCGCGCTTGGGGTTGAAGCCGGCCACTTCGCCCAGCACCACCTGTTGCACGTCATCCATCGGAATCAGCTTGTCGATCAGGATGGAGTGGTCCAGCGGCACGCCGGCCATGCCATGGTCGGCCAGCACGATGATATTGATCTGGTCGAGCAGGCCGCGTTGGCGCAGGCCTTCGATCAGGCGCGCCATGGCCGCGTCGGTCTGGCTCAGGGCCTGGTTTACTTCCGGCGAGTCCGGGCCATGCATATGCCCTTCATGGTCGACCGCATCGAAGTACAAGGTGAGGAAGGTGGGGCGCTTGCCGGGCGGCAGGTCCAGCCAAGCCAGGATCTGATCGACGCGCTGGTTGGGCGTTACTTTGGCGTTGAAGGGCTTCCAGTAATCCGGATGCTTGCCCTGGATGTCCGCTTCGGAACCGGGCCAGAACATGGTGGCAGTGCGCATGCCGTTCGCATCGGCGGTAACCCACAGCGGCGTGGCCTGGTCCCACCACAAGCCATTGCTCACCGCCTTGCGATCGCTCAGCGAGAACTTGCCCAGCTGCGCATCGACCATGGTGTTGTTGACGATGCCGTTATGGTCCGGCACCAGGCCGGTCACGATCGCATAGTGATTGGGGAAGGTCAGCGAGGGGAACGATGGTTGCATCGAATCGGCATGCACACCCGTGGCCGCGAGTTGCTGCAGGGTCGGACTGAAGCCGCGGTTGATATAGTCGGCGCGATAACCGTCGATGGAAATCAGCAGCAGCGGCGTGGTGGCGGCCGCCTTGGCCTGCTGTGCCTGGGCTTGCGGGGTAAGCGTGGCGGGTTGGGTTGCGCAGCCGGCACCGAAGGCGACGAATATGCAAAGCAGCAGGCGGGACAGGTATGTCATGGAGCAGGCAATCCGTTCGGTTCAAGCGAAAGTCGCCAATGATGGCGCAGTTATGTGACCAAATCAGCACCTCTCATGATAGGGGCATCTACGCCACCGAAGGTCGCAAGTTCTCACTCGGCCGATGGCGTTGTCGTCGCTGGCCGGGTCTACAATTCGCATCTTTCAAGAACGCCTTGGTTCGGAGTCGTCCTTCATGTCTGCGATCGAACAACGCCCGCCCTTGCCGCCTTTTACCCGCGAAACAGCCATCCAGAAAGTACGCTTGGCCGAGGATGCCTGGAACACGCGCGATCCTGGCCGCGTCGCGCTGGCCTATACGCCGGGCAGCCGCTGGCGCAATCGTTCGGAATTCGTCAGCGGCCGCGAGGCGATCGTCGCCTTCCTCACGCGCAAATGGGCGCGCGAGCTGGAATATCGCTTGATCAAGGAGCTTTGGGCGTTCGACGGCCCTCGCATTGCCGTGCGCTTTGCTTACGAGTGGCATGACGATTCCGGTAACTGGTTTCGTTCCTACGGCAACGAGAACTGGCTGTTCGATGAAAACGGCTTGATGGCGGAACGGCATGCCAGCATCAACGATTTGCCCATCACCGAAGCGGAGCGCAAGTATCGGTGGCCGCAGGGGCGCCGGCCTGACGATCATCCCGGTTTGAGCGCGTTGAATCTGTAGGCTGGAATGCAATCCCAGCTTGCTTGGGTGTTCCGATGCTGGGATGGCATCCCAGCGTAGGTGATCATGCCGTAGCGCGCGCCTTCAACCAATGCGCTGCACCCATGCCCGCGCGATAGCCGCTCGCAAAACACGCCGTCAGCAAGTAGCCGCCCGTCGGCGCTTCCCAATCCAGCATCTCGCCCGCGCAAAACACGCCGGGCAGGGCGGTCAGCATCAGCGCATCGTGCAACGCTTCCAGCCGCACGCCACCGGCGCTGCTGATGGCCTCGGCCAAGGGACGCGCCCGTTGCAGGCGCAAGGACAGGCATTTGATGGTGCGTGCCAGGATCTCCGGATCATGGCGTTGTGCGGGTTCCAGCACTTCATGCAACAAAGCCGTCTTCACGCCCGCCAAGCCGGCCTGGCGCCGCAGATGCTCGCTCAGCGTGCGGCTTGCGCGTGGCTTGGCCAGATCGTGGCGTAGCCGATCCAGTGTGCGGTCCGGCGCCAGGTCCAGCTCCAGTATGGCGTAACCTTGCCGCGTGATGGCGTCGCGCAAACGGGCGGATAGCGCGTAGATCAGGCTGCCTTCGATGCCGCTCTGCGTGATCACGCATTCGCCTTGCAGCATGGGCGTGCGCCCGGACGCATCATGCAGGCGCGCCGCAACCGGCTTCAGCGGCGCGCCGGCAAAACGCGAGGACAGATACGCGCTCCACTCGATATCGAAGCCGCAATTGGCCGGTTGCAACGGCGCCACGTCGACACCACGCGCAACCAGTTGCGCTTGCCACGCACCATCCGAACCCAGCTGCGGCCAGCTGCCGCCACCCAATGCGAGCACCGCCGCGCCGGCATGCACGAAGCTCTCGCCGTCGGCCGTCGCGAAATGCCAGGCGCCATCGCCGCGCCAACCCAGCCAGCGGTGATGCACATGAAAACGTACGCCGCTTTCGCGCAGGCGATGCACCCAGCCGCGCAACAGCGGCGCTGCTTTCAAATCGCTGGGAAACACGCGGCCCGAGCTGCCGACGAAGGTATCCACGCCGAGGTGGTGTGCCCAGTTGCGCAGTGCCGTGGCATCGAAATCATCCAGCCATGCACCGATTTCCCTGGCGCGCTCGCCATATCGTCCATCGAAGGCCGGACGCGGCTCGCCGTGTGTCAGGTTCATGCCGCCCTTGCCGGCGATCAGAAACTTGCGCCCGACCGAACCTTTTGCCTCGTACAGGTCGACGTCAATACCTTGGGCACGCGCTGTCTCGGCAGCCATCAGCCCCGCCGGGCCGCCGCCGATGATGATCATGGAAGAACGCGGTGACGACATGCGCTACCAAAGTGTGGAAGACCGTCCATTGTAAAAGAGCTACGCGTTGTTTCAGCGCGGTGCCAGGCGCCGGATCACGGCCTGATGCTCAGGATGGCGGCTGATCAGCGCCTGCGTGTCCGCCAACTCGAAGGCGGCGAATTCAAACCCCGGCGCCACCGTGCAACCCACCAGCGAATAGCCTTGTGACCCTTCGCGTTCCGCCGCAAACCAGCAGCCGGCAGGTACTACGCACTGGAACACCGCGTCCGGCTGATGCAGCATGTTGCCCAGCCGCTGCAGGTTCCACGCGCCGTGCGAGTCCAGGCTGTGGATCAGCAACGGATCGCCGGCATAGAAGTGCCACATTTCATCCGAGTCGATGCGGTGCCAGGCGGAATAGGCCTGATCATGCAGCAGGTAGTAGATGCCGGTGGATGCATGGCGCTGCGTGCCGTCCGCCTTCGCAACCCACTCATCGGCGCAGTAGTTGCGACGATAGAAACCGCCTTCGGGATGTGGCTGCAGACCGAGTTTCTGGATGATGTCGTCGACAACGGAAGCTGTCATGCGATGGCCTTCGAAGCACGCAAGGGCGTGATCGACTCGCAAGTTATCCCACCAGGGCCGGGATTTCATCCCAGTCTACGCGTGGCATCGTGCAGGGCAGCCGCTCCGAACAAATCCCCGCGCGCCACCTGATCTTCCATCGCCAGCAAATATCGCTTGGTCGGCAAGCCGCCACCAAACCCGGTCAAGCTGCCATCCGCCCCGATCACCCGGTGACACGGCAATACGATCGGCAAGGGATTGCGTCCGTTGGCCGCGCCCACCGCGCGTACCGCCTGCGGCTGCCCGATGCGCTTGGCCATGTCGCCATAGCTGACGGTCGTGCCGTAGGGGATCTTGGCCAGCGCCTGCCACACCGTTACCTGAAACGGCGTGCCAATCGGATGCAACGGCAAATCGAAAACCGTGCGCGTGCCGGCGAAATATTCTTCCAATTGCTTGCGCGCGAACGCCAGCTTGCGCGGATCGTGCGTCCACGATGGATCGGGTTGCTTTCGGTGCTTCCCGGTTTCAAACCACACTTCGCGCAGTCCTTGCGTGTCCGCTGCCAGCAACAGCTTGCCGATCGGCGTGGAGAGGTAGTCGTACCAGATGTCGTTCGATGTCGTCATGCCACGGCTTTCTTTCGCGGGGCCACGGGCAGCTTGGCCGGAATGCTTGCGCTACGCCATAGATGCATGACTGCATAAGCGCGCCAAGGGCGCCATGCTTCGGCCATCTGCATCAAGGCCTTGGTGCTGAGTGGATTGCCGTCGCTGGCGGCGGCGCGGCGCAAGATCAGGTCGGCGGCGGGGAAGGCATCCGGATGGCTCAAGCCGCGCATCGCCATGTAATGCGCCGTCCATTCGCCGATGCCGGGCAGCGCCACCCAGCGCTGCACGAATTCATCCAAGGATTGTTCGACGCGGAAATCCACTTGCCCATCCAGCACCGCACGCGCCACGCCACGGATGCTTTGCGCGCGCGCCGTGGTAATGCCCAAGGCATTGAGGTCCGCATCGGCCAGCATGTCCGGTGCGGGAAACAGGCACTCCAGTCCCGGTGCCACCGGCAGCGGCAGCTTTTCGCCATAGCGATGCACCACACGGGAGGCCAATGTGCGCGCGGCTGCCACGCTGACCTGCTGGCCGAGAATCGCGCGCACCGCCACCTCGAAGCCGTCCCAGCTTCCTGGCAGGCGCAGGCCGGGGTACTTACGCAGTGATGTGCGCATCGGCACGGTCGTCTGCAAGGCCGCTGCAATGGCCTGCGGGTCTGCATCCAGGTCGAACATGCGGCGTATGCGCGTCACCACTGACAGCATGTGTGCCGGTTGTGGGCAATGCAATTGCAGGCGCAGCGCATGTTCCTGTCCCGGCCACGCGCTCAGCCGCAGCCAGCCTGGCGTGTGGGCAGGACCGAATACGCGTGAGTAACTTCCATCGTCGACCACTTCAATGCCGGGCAGGGCGCGGCCGCGCAGAAAGGCCAGCAGCGAGGGAAAATCGTAAGGCGGCCGGTAATGCAGGCGCAGTACCAGGCTATCGCTGCTGCTGGCATGCGGTTTCCGGCGCAACTCGCGCGGTGCCATGCGATTGGCTTGCGCGAACGCCGCATTGAAGCGCCGCAAACTACCGAATCCCGCGGCGAGCGCCACATCGGTCACCGGCATATTCGTTTCGGTCAGCAATTGCTTGGCGAACAGCAGGCGGCGCGTGGTGTGCACGTCGATCGGCGGCGCGCCCAGGCGTTCCACAAACAGGCGGCGCAGCTGCCGCGCGCCGACGCCAACGCGCCGCGCAAGCTCATCCACCGGATGCTCCTGCAGCAGCCCGCCATCGATCAGCTTCAAGGCGCGCGTCACCACATGGTCGCCACGCTGCCAGGCATCGTTGCCCGGCGCCAATTCCGGCCGGCAGCGCAAGCAAGGGCGGAACCCTGCCGCTTCCGCCGCTGCGGCCGTCGTGTAATACGTGACGTTCTCGCGCTTGGGTGACGGCGATGCAGGACACACGGGCCGGCAGTACACGCGGGTGGTACTGACGGCGATGAAGAACAGCCCGTCGAAACGCGCATCGCGGCTCAGTCGAGCCCGGTCGCAGGCCTGCGGGTCCAGTGCGGGGAAGGTGAGTTCTGTCATGGCTGCAGGCTAGCACCGCCAGCGGCCACAAACTCGCCGTTTTCGGACATCAACCCCGGCAGGATTCATGTATTGCGGTTGCAACGATGGACGTGGTCAAGCCCGTAGGCCGGGATGCAATCCCAGCCACGCCAACAAAAGCTGGGATTCCATCCCAGCCTACCGTCGCATCATTTCTTGGCGAGCCACACTTTCAGGTTGGGCCAGCCCCGGATCAAGTCCGGGACTCATCCCAACCTGCGCCCAATCCCCGTCATGCTCGACAACACGCCATCGCGCCGAATCAACCCGTGATACAGCGCGGCGCCCAGATGCGCGAGAAATGTCAGAAACAGCAGCATCGCCAGCCACGCATGCGCATGCCGCAGGATCGCAAACGCCACCGCATTCACCGGAAAAATCGGCGGCAGACGCAGCGAGTGACTGAGCATCACCGGATAACCACCCGCCGACAGCATTGCCCAGCCCACCAAGGGCATCGCCAGCATCAGCGCATACAGCAAATAATGCGAAGCATGCGCGGCGAGTTTCTGGATGGCGGGCAAATCGGCCGGCAAGGGTGGCGGTGGATTGAGCAGGCGCACGATAAGCCGGATCACGGCAAGCACCAGGATCGCGATGCCAAGCGGTTTGTGGATCGCCAGCAACCATGCGTGCAGTTCGGAGACGGACGCCACCATGCCCACGCCGATAAACAACATCGACACGATCATGATCGCCATCAGCCAATGCAATACACGGGCGGCCAGCACGAACTGAGTGGGTGAGCGCGTCATCACTTGGTCTCCGGCTTGGTTGCGGGTGCGGCGGTGCCGGGCAGATGCGCTTCTTCGCTGGTGCGGCGCAGATAAGAGGTGGCATACGCAGCAGAGCGCGCCGGCAGCAGCGGGTCGTCGGAAATCTCGATGCCGTGCGGCAACACGGTCGGGTCGTAGTTGATATCGCGGCATTCGCCGCTTTCCTGCGGCTCGGTGCTGGTCAGCACCAGCGTGCCGGCATCGATCTCGCGTCGATCGGATGGCCACTGCTTGGTGGCGTCATTGGTGGGATCGCCGGGGTTGGCCAGTGTCACCATCAGATGCCAACGCTGCGGCCCTTCCGCAAGCCGCTGCGCGAGATCGGCATCCAGGTAATTCGCATCGCTGCCGCCGATTGCCGCGTCGCTGGCCTCCGGCACCATGCGCCAGCGCACCGCGTGTTTGTCGCCGTGGGCGTCGACGAACTCGAAGGCGTTCAAGCTCCAATACGTTTCCGTGGCATAGCTGGCGGAAGGTTTTGCCGTTTTCACCCAGGCCAGAAACGCCGCGGTTTCCGGGTGCGCGGCAAAAAATGCCTTGACCTTGGCGGGGTTGGGCTTGCCGGTGGCGGGATCAGGCTGCTGCGCCTGCAACTGCTCGAAGAACGCCTGCGGTGTCGCCACCGGAAACACCGGCATGCTGTTCATGCCCGTACGCCACTGCTGTCCGTTCGCTTGCGTGAAGCGCAACGCAAAGCTGCGGATCGGCACACTGCTGTCCGGCGCATACGGATTGCCCCCGGGAATCGCAAAACGTCCCACCACCGGCGTTCGGCCCGGTGCGAACACCTGCGCCACCGAATACGTTTGGGCCTGGCCACTGCTATCGAAATAACCCGCCACGCACACCCCTTTGGCGTGATTGCGGCGATAACCTGCGAACACGCCGGCATTGGCCTGCAGCTGGTTCACCATGCGTTGCGCGGTCAATCGATGCGGTGCAAGCCAGCCGCCGACATAGCCGAAGGCCAGGACAATCACGAGCAACACGAAGGCGATCAGCGCGAAGCGTAGAAAAACACTGCGGCCGGAAAGGGGAGGTGAGGCATGCATGGATCATGTCCTGACGGTTGTAAGTTGCGGAAAGGCGCCATCCCTAGGAGCCTGGCGGGCTTGATCAGGTGCATTTGCAGCTCGGCCAATCCAAGTTCGGCAGGCTCCTAATACTTACCGGTCACCTTCGCTGGTGCCGGACCTGCGGTTACATCGCGCGCATACGCGCCGATCGAGCGGGCACCCTTGCACGCCATGGGTGAGCCTGCGCGGTCGTGAAAGGCCCGTCAATGGACATGGCCGCTTTTTGCCGCAGCGCAGTTGGCGGCCCCGAAACGGGACGCCCATAATGACGGCTTTCCCTAGGCAGTCGCAGGCACCCCGATGAACGCCCCCACCCGCATCGACACCTCCCGCACCATCCACGCCCCGCGCGGCACCGAGCTCACCTGCAAAAGCTGGCTCACCGAAGCGCCCTACCGCATGATCCAGAACAACCTGGACCCGGCCGTGGCGGAAAACCCGGCGGAACTCGTGGTCTACGGCGGCATCGGCCGCGCCGCACGCAACTGGGAATGCTTCGACGCCATCCTGCGCGCCCTGCGCGAACTCAACGACGACGAAACCCTGCTGGTGCAATCCGGCAAGCCGGTCGGTGTGTTCCCCACCCATCCCGATGCACCGCGCGTGCTCATCGCCAACTCCAACCTGGTGCCGGCGTGGGCGAACTGGGAACACTTCAACGAGCTGGATAAGAAAGGCCTGATGATGTACGGCCAGATGACGGCCGGTTCGTGGATATACATCGGCTCGCAAGGCATCGTGCAGGGCACGTATGAAACCTTTGTGGAAATGGGCCGCCAGCACTACAACGGCAGCCTGAAAGGCAAGTGGATACTCACCGCGGGCCTCGGCGGCATGGGCGGCGCACAGCCGTTGGCTGCCACCTTGGCCGGCGCATGCTCGCTCAATATCGAATGCCAGCAGAAGAGCATCGATTTCCGCCTCAAGACGCGCTACGTCGACGAACAAGCCACCGATCTCGACGACGCACTCGCCCGCATCGAGAAATACACCAAGGCCGGCGAAGCCAAATCCATCGCACTGCTCGGCAATGCCGCCGACGTGCTGCCTGAACTTGTACGCCGCGGCGTAAAGCCGGACGCCGTCACCGACCAGACCAGCGCGCACGACCCGGTCAACGGCTACTTGCCGCAAGGCTGGACCGTGGAACAGTGGTTCGAACGCCGCAAGAGCGATCCCGCCGGCACTGTCAAAGCCGCCAAGCAATCCATGAAGAAACACGTGGAAGCCATGCTCGCCTTCCACCAGCAAGGCATTCCCACCTTCGACTACGGCAACAACATCCGCCAGATGGCCAAGGACGAAGGCTGCGCCAACGCCTTCGATTTTCCCGGTTTCGTGCCCGCCTTCGTGCGCCCGCTGTTCTGCCGCGGCATCGGTCCGTTCCGCTGGGTGGCGCTGTCCGGCGATCCGGAGGACATCCTCAAGACCGACGCCAAGGTCAAGGAACTGATCCCCGACGATCCGCACCTGCACAACTGGCTGGATATGGCCGAAAAGCGCATCAGCTTCCAGGGCCTGCCCGCGCGCATCTGCTGGGTGGGGTTGGGGCAGCGCCACAAGCTGGGTCTGGCGTTCAACGAAATGGTGCGCAAAGGCGAACTGAAAGCGCCGATCGTGATTGGTCGCGATCACCTGGACTCCGGCTCCGTCGCCAGCCCCAACCGTGAAACCGAAGCGATGAAGGACGGCAGCGATGCCGTTTCCGATTGGCCGTTGCTCAATGCGCTGCTCAATACCGCAGGTGGCGCTACCTGGGTGAGCTTCCATCATGGCGGCGGCGTAGGTATGGGTTATAGCCAGCACAGCGGTGTGGTGATCGTGTGCGATGGCAGCGAAGCCGCTGACAAGCGTATTGCGCGCGTGCTGTGGAACGATCCGGGCACCGGCGTGATGCGGCATGCGGATGCGGGGTATGAGATTGCGGTGGAGTGCGCGAAGGAGCAGGGGTTGAAATTGCCGATGATTTGAGGCGGCGGTTTCAAGCAGGTTGGTTTGACATTTACACCCTCGCTTTTGAGGGTGTAATTTTTTGTGGGGCGGAATTGGCGTATAAACGGGGCGGGGCAGCACGCGATCGGCGGTTTTAGGGGGTAAGCTATTGAATCTTGGTGAATCCTCCTGTGATCTTGTGCTTGTTCGGGGTATGGCGGTGTACAACACCTCATTTTTGAAACCGAATTAAAGCTAGACGGCAGGGGGCTGTATGAAGAAACCTTTTTTTGTCGCGTTTCTGCTTCTTCTATCGGGCTGCGTTACCAATCCGGGCGTTGTGCCAGATGGCCCAGATGCATACCGCATAATGGCAGTCGGCAGTACTGG
>Ga0335072_10006544_pt1 | contig 17012 bp, 16 predicted proteins | sample Lox_Sample_21_FD_206725 | JGI IMG/M metagenome (GOLD analysis project Ga0335072, IMG submission 206725) | Soil microbial communities from Loxahatchee National Wildlife Refuge, Florida, United States - Lox_Sample_2.1 | ecosystem: Environmental > Terrestrial > Soil > Wetlands | place: USA...
AGAAGTCAAACGCGAACTCCCGGCCGAGCGATGCGAATGTTCAGAGGACATCTCTGATCCGGCGAAGGGCGCGAGCCTTCCCGAGCCCGAAGACAAACCTGGCAAGAAGAAGGGGTTGAACGGCTTTCGAATTACCCACCCGAATAAGGTTGTGGATCAGAAAAGCGGAGCGACGAAACAGCAACTGGCCGAATACTACCTCTCAGTTGCGGAACACATTTTGCCGCATATCGCCGATCGACCTCTCAGCGTAGTCCGTTGTCCCAATGGCGTCGGGAAGCCGTGCTTTTTTCAGAAGCACCTGGGGCCTGGTTCGCCGCACGGTGTCAACAGCATCGTCATTGCGAACAGGAAGACGGGCAAGAACGAGGATTTTCTCACCGTGAACTCCGTCGAGGGCTTACTCGGCCTCGTTCAATTGGGCGTTCTCGAAATTCATCCATGGGGATCGAAAAACGGATCGATCGACAGAGCCGATCGCATCATTTTCGACCTCGATCCTGACGAGGCGGTCCCCTGGACCACGCTGGCATCAGCCGCACAGGAACTGCGGGCTCTCTTAAAGCAATTCAAGCTGACAAGTTTCTTGAAGAGCACGGGCGGGAAGGGGCTGCATGTCGTTGTCCCCATCCAGCCCGAATACGAATGGCCAATTATCAAACAGTTCTCTCACGCAGTCGTTCTCCGAATGGAGAAGGGAAGGCCGGGTCTCTACATCACGAAGATGTCGAAGGCATCTCGCGTGAATAAGATCTATCTCGATTACCTGCGCAACGATCAGGAGTCGACTGCGATCGCACCGTTTTCAACTCGTGCGCGGCCCGGGGTTCCGGTTGCAGTCACCCTCGATTGGAAGGAACTGGAGTCGTCAGCCCTGCCCAGGTTCTACCTGGCAGACTTTGCCCGATGGAAGCAACGCCTGAGCCGGGATCCGTGGAAGGCGATGGCTCGTTCCAATCAGCGACTCACCGAAGAGGCGCTCGTCGCATTCAGCGTGAAGCTTAGCTGACACCACCCTGACCAGGTTTCAATCCAGCGCCCGTTGCTTCCAGTCCCGAAAAATGAGCGGCCTCGGGCGAACACGTGGCGAAGACTCTTATTTTGCCCTGATTTTGATTCACGAAGGCTCTTCGATTGCGATAAACTCTTGACTCTACAGGGTCGAGTGCGTCCCCAAACGTAACTCGAGGAGGTCTTATGGCACGTCCCTATTGGACGGGAAATGTACAAATATCGCTGGTCTCCTTCGGTGTGAGTCTCTACGTTGCCACTGAAAGCAAGAGCGGGATCAGCTTTCACCAGATCAGCCGCAAGACCGGCGAGCGAATCCGCCACCAGAAGGTGCTCGAAAGCGCCGCCGAAAGCAACGAGGGGGCGACCGCCGTCGACAAAGATGAGATCGTAAAGGGTTACGAATATTCAAAAGGTCAATACGTCATTATCGAGCCGGCCGAATTGGAGAACCTCCGCATACCTTCAAAGCACACCATTTCAGTATCGCAATTCGCCGACTCGTCCGAGTTGAATCCTGAATACGTTGAGAAGCCATACTTCGTCCTTCCTGAAAACGAGTCTCAAGCAGAAGCCTTCGGCGTGGTAAGGCAGGCCCTGGTAAACACAGGCAAGGTGGCGATTGGCAAGGTCGCGTTCTCCGGGCGCGAGAATATTCTCGCCCTGGTTCCTGCGCCCGGCGATGATCGCGGTATGATGGCCTACTCGCTGCGCTTCCAGAATGAACTGCGCAATCAAAACGATTATTTCCGTGACATCAAGCCAACCCCAATCGAGCGCGACTCCCTCGAACTTGCCGAAACTCTGATCAAGCGGATGTCGGCCAAGCTCGATATGAGCAAATTCGAAGACGGTTACGAAGTTGCTGTGAAGGCGCTGGTCGATGCAAAGATCCATAATCTGCCGGTACCCATCGACGAGGCGCCGAGGCAACAGCCGGGTAAGGTGATCAATTTGATGGACGCGCTTCGCAAGAGCATTGGCCCCGATACACGGACCGGAAAGAAGCCGCCTAAGAGCGAGAAGGAACTTCCCGGCAAGAAGTTGGGGCTCGTCAAAGCGCCTGCCAAGACGGCATCGAAGCGCAAGTCGGCCTGAGTGGGTTATTCAAATGCCACTTGAACTTGTTAAGGTGGTGCCGAATAAGGGAACAATCTCCTTGTGTCCGGCAACTCCTTTATTCGAGAGCTGATTACCAGTCCTCCTGGTACCCGGCTTCGTTAGCTCTCAACATTTATGCATGCCCCAATGGCGTCTATCGACAGATCTACAGGTGCGCGATGCCCTCGCCCCTTGAGTCCCGGCATCTGCTTCGGGCATCTTTAATCCCATGTGCGAAATTCCCCGGGATCAGCGGCGCGACTCATCGTTGACCATACCTCACGACAGCCACGGTCGCTTCTTCAATCCGGGCATTCCAGAGCACGGCTTCCGCGAATTACTAAAGTGGATGGGAAGCCGGCACCCCGGCCTCTGGCAGAGTTGGATTCCCTCATCTCCCGGGCCGAAGCCTCCGAAGCGCGTCTCAGGCTCTGACCTCCGGGTGACCTTTATCAACCATTCGACCGTCCTGTTACAGACCGAAGGCCTCAACCTGCTCACCGATCCCGTCTGGTCGCAGCGGGTCGGCCCGTTCTCCTTCGTGGGGCCCCGGCGCCATCGCGCGCCCGGCGTTCGCTTCGAAGACCTCCCACCGATTGACGCCATTTTTATCAGCCATGACCATTACGATCATCTCGACATGGCAACTCTAAAGCGCCTCTTCAGGCAGCACCAGCCCACTGTATTCTGCCCCATTGGCGTGGCCCGCCAAGTCCGCCGCTGCGGACTGTCTGATGTTTGCGAATTGGACTGGGGCCAATCCGCAAATTGGCGTGGTCACCGCGTCCATTGTCTCCGCACCCAGCACTTCTCAGGACGTACACCCTTCAACCGCAATCGAACTTTGTGGTGTAGCTGGCTGATAGAGGCTTCCGCGGGCAATCTGTATCTTGCCGGCGACTCCGGCTTCGGCGATTTCTTCGCCGAGATAGGCCGCCGCTATTCCCCCATTCGCCTCGCGCTGCTGCCCATCGGTGCTTATGAGCCGGAGTGGTTTATGGGGCCTGTGCACATGACTCCCGAGCAGGCTGTGGAAGTCCGCAACCAACTCGGTGCCGCTTATGCCCTCGCCATCCACTACGGTACATTCGCGCTCGCAGACGATGCCCAAGCCGATCCTCCATCCCGTCTACGCCGCAGGTTGGCCGGACGCGAAGACGCCGACCGCTTCTGGATTCTCCCGGAAGGCGAGGGGCGTCAGGTTCCTATTTTGTCCGTAGACATTCCTACGAATTTATAGCTTCGGAGCAGATATCGGCGAACTGAAAATCAGGTTGGATATTGACTCAACACTCAACACCCGGTTCTGGAAGAATCGCATTTCGCCGCTTCGCATTCTTGACCAGCCTCTGTCGGCAGTTCTCGTTTTTTTGAAGAATGCGACAGCCAAGTAATTCGTCGCTCGCAAAACCAATATCCGCATTTTCTGGGATCTGACTAGCCCGTTTGTATGGCCGTCGTCATTGGGCGGCGGACTCCTTTGGAAGGCAACGGGAGACTTACGGTAATTCGAGCGCCGCGCACTTCCCGATTTGTGACTTTAACAGTACCGCCGTGAGCCTGGACCACCGCATCGACGAACGCTAGGCCAAGACCATGGCCGGTGGAGGCTCTTCCTTTTACTCGGCCAACGAAGAGATGCTCAAGAACTTCCGGTTCAAATCCCTTGCCATTGTCCTCTAGCGTCAGGATTGCCATGTCGTCGCTGCATTGCAACGTGATACTGACGTTCGACCCGGGGGCGAGGTGTTTGAGTTCGTTATCCAGGAGATTGGCAATCATCCGATGAAGGAGCCCCTCATCGCCGGTTACGATGGCTGCGCTCTCACCACTCACGCGAATCCGAATTCCTCGATCCGCCATGGACGGCTCGTAGAGGTCGACCATCGTTTCCATAAGCTGACTTAGATCGATCTGAGTCCGAGTCAAGCGAAGCGCATCGGCGCGGGCCTCCGCAACATCCAGTGACTTGTTGAGAAAGTCCGTGAGTTGGTCAAGCTCCTCAATTGCAGACACAATCGGTTCTGTTTGTTCCTCGTTTTCGGTATGAGAAAGGGACATCTCAAGTTTTCCGCGAATCGCAGTCAATGGGCTCCGGAGATCATGCGCCAGAGCGTCGGTGATCGTGTGCAGTTGATGCATGGACCTTTCAATGCGATCGAGCATTCCATTCAAAGTGTGAGCCAGTTGGCTCACCTCATCGTTACGTTGTGTCGCCGGCACCCTCTCGCTCAGGTCAGAATGGCCGATTCTGGAAGCCGCTTCAGTGATTTTGCGGACATGGCTCAGCATGCGCTTTGTGACAAGGAAAACAATGCCAAACCCCAGGAATACGACCAGAAGCCACAGAAAAAAGAATCGAAGTTGGAGCTTCCTTAATACCCTCAGCTCGTCGCGCTCGGAAAGTCCGAGGTAAATATGGCTCCCGTCGCCCAACTGCAGACATGCGACTCGAAACGGGACTGGAAAGCCTGATACTTGCACATCTGTCGGTGTGTCTGGCTGGAATTTCGTTCTCCTGATCGCTTCAAAGTTCGATTGACCATCGCCGGCGCCCACCCAGAGCTCCGACTGTTGTTGGGCGCTGGTTTCCAAAAAGAATACGGCATCATTGCCGTCGCCCCTGGAGGTTGATCTGTTTGGCACCTCGCGTGCGGCGAGTTCTGCGACTTCGCGCACCACTCGACCGTATAGCGCGTTTCTCGGAGTCCGTACGGCCACATCGCCGAGCACCTCGACTTCGCCGGAAAGCCATGCATCGGTCCTGCGTTGAATATCGCTTGACATGAATTGGTGCAGGAAGAGGAAGATCACCAGAGTGCCGCACGCGAATGCGATCGTCGCCAAGAACGAAATGCGCCAGGCTGCGCTGCGCATTGGTAACTTAACGGTCTTTGAGGACATATCCTATGCCTCGCATGGTCTTGATGAGGGGGTGCTGCCCTGCGCCATCCACCTTTCCACGAAGGCGGTATATATGGACGTCCACAACATTCGTATCAGGAACGATGCGCATTCCCCAAACTTTGTCGAGAATCATCGATCGTGTGACCACACGCCCAACATTTCTGCACAAATACTCAAGCAGGACGAACTCCTGCTGTGTGAGTTGCAGAAGCTGTCCCCCGCGACTAGCTTCTCTGCGCAAAAGGTCGAGTTCAAGATCCTGCACATGCAGCCGGGTCGCTTCACCCGGGAAAGGGGAATTGCGTTTTAGCAAGTTACGCAATCTCGCCAGCAACTCAGCCAAGGCAAACGGCTTGGTCAGGTAGTCGTCGCCACCCTGCTCCAGCCCGCGTACACGATCATCCACAGATCGGCGCGCCGAAAGAATCAAGACCGGCGCTCGCATTCCAAGGTCGCGCAATTGCAGTATCAGGCTTATCCCATCCCGATCCGGCAACCCGAGATCGACAATGAGGATGTCGAATTGACTGCCGATGGCGAGTTGCTCCGCAGTTCGTGCGTTTGGTGCAACTTCCACTTCATATCCCGCTTCTTCAAGAGAGCGCTGCAGGAATCCCTGTATTTCGACTTCGTCTTCCACAAGCAGCAAGCGCATAACGAAAGTTTAGTGCAATCGCGGAATAACGTCAGGTTAGTTGGAAAGCTGGCCAACGAGATCAAGACCAATCGATACGTCATGCTCAGCTTTCCAGAACAAGAAGCTCGGGTCCTTGAGACCCCACTGAACATAGGGAATGACGAAGTGCGCTCTCGCGGTTGCCTTGGAGCCATCGATGTGTATTTGCATCGGAATCGTCAAGTCGTGAGAATCGCCGAGTAAGGTGAACACTCCGCTCACCTGAATGGTTGAGTCACCAGAGGATGCGATGGTTCCGGTGTAGGTTTTCGGTGCAAAAGTGATGGTTGTGAATTGATCCACTTTCAGAATGTCATTATGCATCTTCTTATCGCGGCTGTTGTTTCCGGTCTTTCCACTGTCGGGCAGCACAATTATCAACCCCGACATCTTTGGATTGCTGCGATCATACCCGACCGATCCAGATTGAATATGAAACGTGCCATTTACGACCTCGTGAGTCGTGTTGAGCGTCATCTTGACTTGGCTAGCATCGGGATTGACATCGAAGGTTTGATGCTGGGCAAGCGCGGCTGGAGCGAGCATGACCGCGAGAGCCAAGTTTGCGAACAGTTTCATTGCATCTCCCCGTGAAGGTATGACTACCGGCGATTTTCTCGTTGTAACTAGATGTCAACTGGCAAACGCCGCCGGAGCGACGGCGGACGGCTGGGTGACACGAGTAAGCCGAGCCGTTACCCGCATCGCACCGGGCCAAAGCCTGAGACAGAAAGGCAATACGGCCCGCGCGAGTGCGTTGCTCAAGCCATTGGCGGCGATTTCGGCGAGACGCATCTGTGGCACCATTGCCGCGCGCAATTTTGGCTGAAAGAGCGGTGCCGGTTCCGCGGCAAGATAGGCAGCGGCGGCACGCCGGGCCGTATGCAGGGCGATCGAAATGCCATCCCCCGTGAAAGATGGAATTACGGCCGCCTGATCCCCGATGCAGTAGAGCCCATCCTCGGTTGCGCGGCGGATGTAACCGTATGGGATATGAGTGATGGTGATCGGCTTGTCGAGCAGCGGCTCCGCGCCGGCAAGCCGCATCGCAAGATGAGGGCAGTCGTCCTGCATCTTCGCGAGAAGACCCTCCCAGCGAAGACCCACACGTGCGAAATACCGCCGTTGAACTACACAACAGAAATTCGTAATGCGGTCTTCCACCGGCTGGATACCACCGTAACCGCCGGAATAGAGCGTCAACTCGGAGGCGTCTCCCAGGTCAGCTGTCTGTGCTGGTGACATTCGGTAGTACATCTTGAAGCCGATCCATTGGTGTGGGTCCTTCGGGCGACTGTGGCCGCGTAGGTCGTGTTTGCCCGTAGCGAGAAAAGCGGTTGGAGCCTCGTAGGTGGCGCCGTTGTCGAGCGTAGCCTGCCATAGATTAGCGGCCGTGCGACTGAGCGATTGCACAGCGCGGCCGCGCTCAACTCGGACTCCCGCAGTAATGGCTTCTGCGATCAGCGCGGTATCGAGCGCCTTTCGCGTAAGCGATTTCGCGGGAAATGGTAATGGAGCCGTAGCTGCGCACCTTGCCGCGGCCAGTCGAACGTGGTTGATCGGCACGGCGCCAAGCGAGGTCACGTCGATACCGAGCGCATGCAGATCTTCAAGGGCCTCACCGCTTAAAAACTCCCCGCAGACCTTATGGCGCGGTGTGGGTTCGCGTTCAATCAGGGTTACGCTCCGGCCCCCTTTCACGAGCGCAATCGACGCGGCGCAGCCTGCCACTCCACCACCGATGATCAAAACTTCGTCTTGCAAAGCAATGCTCCTAATTCCATAAATGTCCAAGCAACTTTTGGATGGGCTCCTCTCTCTAGTAGACGTCTAAAAGGCAGTTTCGCGGGGCATTCTGAACAAAACGTCATTTTGGAGCGGACCAGGTGCATTTTCTCTCGACATCTCACAAAGTTAATCTCAGATTTGAGGCGATGAATCGCGTCGGGTAGTGAGCTCTCGCCAGTTAAGGCCGATATCCACGATCAGGAGCGAGACGAGTGTGAAGGCAATCACGCCGACTGCCGAGAGAACATCGCCCAGGTGGCTCCAGTAAGCGGGCACAAGGTTCAGTACGCGGCTGGAAACGAAGGTAAACGTGACCGCGTAGGATCGAGCCATCCACTGCCGGTGTACCTTAATCTGACGGTTACGTGCGGTGACGACTGCAACGATGGTGCACACCATCCACGCTGCAGCCTGCATCGAGGTACCGGGAAGCCCCGGGCGGCCTGCTGCGAGCGCGATTCCCGTGAAAGACCCGACAAAAACCGAGAGGGCGTAGGTATAGCCAAGGATGCGATGGAGTTGGAGGTGACGCTGGCGGATTCGCGAGGAGAAATTGATGGGGCCGATCAAAAGAGCGAGAGTTCCGGCGAGTGTATGCGGGATGAGGAGATGGCGGTCGGCGATGACCTGCAGACGGTAGGTATGGTACATCGGATAGTCTGCGATGAGGAGCAGCTCTGAGGTAATGAAGACAAAGAGCGTCGTGAGACCAAGCGATGCCCAGACGAAAATCTTAAACTTGGGAGCGGCGGATTTGGGCGCTAGTTGCGTAGAAGTTGCCATTGTTCGCCTTTCAAATCATTAGACGAGATGAATTGGGCCAATGTGGCATTGAGCAGGAGTCACTCGAACGAGCGGACCCCATTGCGTTGCAGCTCACGATATACACAGCCTCACTTCCATCGCCCCACGCACAACCGCCCCGGCCGCCAGTGCTCGACCGTCACAGCTTCCTGGGGGATCCCGGCCAATGTTAGTAATCGCGTCCAGTCCTCCTTCCGGAAGGCCCGCCGAAAGGACACTGGCCCATCATGCCGTACAAACCGGTGCCATCGCACCAGACCCGCCACCAACTCAAATACCGTGCAGATCCATTCCGACCGCTCCAAATCATTGATGAACCAGCCTGTTTGCGCAGTAGCTTCCATCCACCGCAGCTGCGCGATGATCTCCTCATCCTCCAGATGGTGCATCATCAGCGAACTCACGACAATATCGATTGCCTTCTTCTGTCGATACTCCATGGCATTCCCTGTCAGCCACACGATTCCGAGCTCCTTTGGCGTGGATTCCGCGGCAGCACGCGTTGCATAAGGGTTCAGATCGATTCCGGTTAGCTTCACCGCAATTCTGCGTCGCTGAGCCCAGACCGCAATCTGCCGCAGAAGATCGCCACCGCCGCTTCCGACATCGACTACGCGCATCGGCCCATGCGGCTCACGCGACAATCGATCCAGCCAGGCCAGCGTGGGGCGATATCCTCTCAGCCAGCGGTTGACCTGTTCCAGGCTGCGCAGGCAGTCGCGGAAATCCTCATAGTTGCAGTCGCCATCCATCAACTCGGGCAACTCACGCGGAGGGATCCGACGACTGAAATCAGACTCAACACTAGACCGCATGGAAGCGCATCGTCTCCGCTGTCAGGCCCGGCCCGAACGACATCGCGCACCCGAGCTGCCCCGGCCGCGCCTGCTGCATGATCCTCTGCAGCACAAACATCACGGTCGCCGAAGACATGTTGCCGAAGCACGACAACACCTCGCGCGACGCCGCCAGCGCTTCAACTGGCAGTTCCAATCCGTTCTCTACCGCGTCCAGGATCGACCGGCCGCCTGGATGGACCGCCCAAAGGTCGATGTCGGCGCGCTGGTGCATCAACTCGCCCTCATGTAGAGCGCGGCCCAGTTCTCCCGGCACCTGCCCTGATAGAAGCATGTCGAACCCGAGATCGCGGATTTTCCACGTAATCAGCCGTCTCGTGTCGTGAACCATAAAGGCCTTAAAGCTATCCAGAGCAAGTCCCTGCTCGGTCGCGGTAATCAGACTTGCCGCCGCGCCATCTGCAAAAACCAGAAAGGATAGCATCTGTTCCAGTTCTTGGGTCTCCTGGAAGTGCAACGTGCACAGCTCCAGGTTAACCATCAGAACACCTGCATTTGGATCTGAGCGCACAATGTGCCGTGCCAGCTTCAGCGCGTTGATTGCGGCATAGCATCCCATGAAACCGACCATCGTGCGTTCGACGTCGGCCGAAAGCCCAAGATGATCGACGATTTCAAAGTCGAGCCCCGGCGCATAAAGTCCCGTGCAACAGGTGACCAGCACATGCGTAACTCCGGAGCGTTCTTTCTCGTTGAGCGCAAGCCGATCCACGGCGTTCCTCATCAGTTCTGGTGCATTCTGCTCAAACAGTTCCATGCGCCTCGCCGTGTTGGGAAAATTGCCTAGTCGGTAAAACTCGCGCGCGTCATGCAACGAGAACTGGCCGGAGTGCTTGAATGGATCGAGGAATGAATAGCGATGTGTGATGTTGGCACGACTCGCCATTCTACGGAAGACCGCACGCAGTCGCGGGTTGGCAAGCATCATCTCGGCAAAGCCGACGAAGGCCTCATGCACATCGTGTTGGGGTACGGCAGTGGAGATACGGTTCAAGTAGGCCGTAGTCATGCGGAGTAGGCCCTCAGCCCCGATTGTGGGGTTAGATGTCGAGTGTATGTTCAGTGGAAACTGGACCACGAAGAAACGACGAGCCAGCCACGGTCGACGATTTGAGAGAACAGGCTCCGGATTCCCACACGATGGCTACTCTAGAGACGAAAACTCTCTTCTTTTGATAGCACTTTTCAAACGGCGTACAAGATGACGATTTGTTCATGGAAGACGCATTCGCTCGGGTGAAGTGCGCATTCTGCCTAATCTGTAAGGTTCTATTCGCCGGTGAGGTCGCCCAACAGACTTTTTGATTTCTGACCGCGATTTATGGAGTGAATGGCGGACGTCTTTGTGACCCTGACTGCAGTTGCTTGGCAATACCCCGAACACACTGGAAGTCGCATCCCTCCAAGTTTCGAAAGACCTTATGGGTTCATCGCCAATACCACACTCATCGCAATAACAGACCTTCATTTCGCCCGCCTCTACCTGGTCAGCCCCACGATGTGAACAACGTACAGAAACTCATCGAACCATTCTTCTTCGAGTCTTAACTGTTCAGTGTTGATATCGCGGTCAAGCGCTCAATTATAAGAGGCACCCGGCCCTCATCGAGCACATAACCAGGAAGCACATCTAAGAAGAGAGGTGCGTTTAACAACTCTGTTGCAGCATGAATAAGATACTGCTGCAGTTCGCTCGGCGAATCGGAGATTTCCTGAACGATGTGGTGACGTCCATCGACAACAGCGACGAAATCTTCGAGATCATGGCTGGCAAGGAAGTCCTTATTGCCACGTCCTCGGAATGCTTCCATTTTTGTACCCAAAAAGAATGGCGCTGACACAACCTTGATCAACTTGCCACTCGGAAGGGCGATCGTTCTCGCATTTCGGAGAGAACCTTCATGCCACATATTGGTGTACCCTAGAACGTCTTCAGACAGTGGCAACACATCCAAGGTCAATTCCTCGTAATGCCAGCGGCAAGTCAAAGGCTGCTCGCCCGAATCTTCTTTGAAGTGCTCGTGGCGGAGCCGTTCCGAAAAAGCAATATAGTCGACGTACGTAATGATCTCGGCGATCACATCGACATCATTTGTACCTCGAATCGGAGCGGCAGCAGCATCATTGATAAGCAGCCCTAAGGCTACCCCGCCGACGAATACGACTTCGTCGAGAAGTGGAACTAGCTTTGAAGCCGCTCGTTCGAGAAGCGGGAGATTAGGATCAGACATTCAGCGCCTTTCCAATTAGGTCCATTGCTATTTTCCTCTCACGGATTCTTCCCCCGCGAGCCGCGTCGCACAAGGCGAGGAGTTCGTACATTCTGTAATCTGCCAAAGCTGCCTTGGGAGCACCCGCGTATAGGGGTAAAAACGAGATTCCTCTCACAGTACCCTCAGGGTAGGGCCAGACTGGAGGGGGCTCGTTACTGTCGACGAAGTACGCGTTCAAGGGCTTTGTTGCAATTGCCGTGGGGATTCCACGCACAAGGCCGTTTTTTTGCGGAGGAAAGACGTACCTCATCCCGTGTGTAAGGAATTCCATCAAGGCCGGTCGGTTCACTCTTTTCTCGAGGTCATTCCAATAAAGGAGTCCAGAGTCCCTGCACCGGCTTAAGGATTTGGAAACCTCCGATGCGGAGATAAATAGCTCGTCTGCGAGTTTCTTGGACAACACTCGTGGCTGCTCCCGCATTGAGAGCTTGAGAAGGACGGCAATGTCTTGACCAAGCACGATTTATATATTATGTCAAAAGAATTTCCAATTTCCAAATTGGAAATTGGAATGTCCTGTTTTGCCGAGCCTATGCAACGCCAAAATTCGCCATGTAGGGGCAGCATACTCACCACAAATAGAAAAACCCGCCTGCCAAGGCGGGTCCTCCCGTTCGCTCATCCACACGCGAATCTTTGCGCAGGACGGGTGTCTGATGCAATCCCCTAATGCCATGGCGGCCAGGGAAACCGATGTCCAGAAGAGCACACCAGGTCAGCTAAAATCCACTGTCGCCGCGGCGCCGTGCAACGAAGCGCGGTAGCCATCGCAAGACGCGGCAGTTCCGCCCAGGTCGGTAATGTATTCGTTGATGGTCCGCTTGCCGTTGCTGCGCACTCCAGGAAAGAGCTAGTGGCGTCGTATTCCTCTTCGGCCTGCATGCCCCAAAAGTGGAGTAAATCCCGATTGCAATCTACTACTTCGCTGCCCCAGAAGAACTATTGTGGTTTTTCATCCTGAGGTTGATCCTTGCTTCAAGGGCTTCACCGGGCTGATCAGCAAAGCGCATGTCTCGGCCCGGAGAGATTGGCGCTGACGAGGAATCCAAGAAGGAGATTGAATATGAAAAGGGTATTGAGAAGCCTTTCCGCATACATGATGAAAGCAAAGAGATCTGAAGAGGGTCAGAACATGGTTTCGTATGTGCTTCTCATCGCCCTTGTGGCGTTTGGTGCCACGGCTGGTATGTCTTCGACGGCAAGTGGTGTCAGCAATGCCTATAGCCATCTCGCGGGCGATCTTGCGTCGGCGATCTCGAGCCCCGCTCTCCCTGCCCCGCCTGCCAAGAATCCAAAGACTCCGAAAACTCCCAAGACTCCGAAGAAGTCCAAAGGATAGTCGGTCCCCCAATCCGACTTGGCTAGGTAGAGTTGAACTACAGTTTAGCCTTAGCGAGACAGACAAAACCGCAGTTTTGTCCCTCACTGAGACCGATTGGCTGGATTTTGAGGGGATTTACTGCTTGCAACTGACTAATAATATTGATTATATTGACTTTACTTGACAGCTTGGTGCCGAAGAAGGGAATAATCCCCTTGTGTCCGGCAACTCGTTGATTCGAGAGCTGATTACCAGTCCTCCTGGTACCCGGCTTAGTTAGCTCCCAACAATTTTCCGTGCCGGACCGAGGGCAAAAGGACGAAAAGTTCCGCGCCCTGAGTATCTCTCCCTGGGGAGGAGATGCGGTGGCACGCGAGAACGTCAAGGCGTCACTGGTGATCTACGCCAAGCTTCCCGTTTTCATCCGTAACAATTTGTTGTTTGAAGAGAGAGATCACAATGAGTGCGCCATTGCGTCACGCTCATGTGCTTCGGAGAGGCAACTCAGGAGGACCATCACGATGAACGAGAAATTGGCGACCCAACATTGGGCCAGACCCAACCACTCAGGTGTGTTTCACCTAATTCTCCTGCTCGTTGTTCTTTTGACCGCGCGGTACTCTCTTTCTCAAGTCGATCTCACGACGATCATTGGAGCCCCTGAACACGCGCACACGCTCCCAGTGCGATTCGGGTTCGTAAACCTCGATAATGGCAATCTTCATCTAGAGATTCCCCTCTATTCGCAACCATTCCGAGGGCACCCCACACAGACCGTCGCCCTTGTTTACGACAGCATGTTCTGGAACTACTGGCCTTTGACCGGAGGGCCGGAAATGCTGTACCCTACCGATTCTGGATGGACTTCAGGAGGAGTAACCTCCGATGCTCCTCCGGGTGCATTCGGATCTCCTTCTTCTCAGATCGCATGTAGCGTTTTGGGCGGTGGCCTCAGTGGATATATCTACCTATATTCTGAGTTTCAAGCCACAGACGGGAGAAACACAACCCACACATTTAAAATAATCAATCAATCGCCGATTGCTGACGCCCATTGCTACTATACGAATGGCAGTGGCGAGGATCCCGACGATAACGACTCATCTGTGGACGGATACCCTCAGAATGGCACCATTTACGCGCAAGACGGTTCGGGCTACCGACTCACCGTATCCAAATCAAACTACATCCAATCTCTTTCTGTCACGACCCCCAGTGGAAGCGGAGGAACAACTCCGAACGGCAATTATTGGTCCGACAGTTCCGGCGCGCACGACGACCTTGGAAGCCCGATTCCATCCACGACGGGGATAATTATGGGTAGCCAACTGTACCCAACTACCCAAAGCTATGTGTCCGACCAACCATATTCGCCGACAAACCCTGTCACTGGCAGCATTACTCGTCAAGTTCTTGTCAATGGGGCGCTTGGCAATACGATGTATTCCTTAACATGGAACTACATACCCGTCTGCACTGGTAACTCATCGACTGACTATTGCGGCGGCATGTGGGCTCTGGGATCTGTAGCACTCCCCGACGGCGGCGCATACACGTTTAGCTACGATCAGGGAGCATCTTCAGTCCACCTCGGAAAGCTGACTAGCATTACCCTGCCAACGGGCGGAATTATCTCGTATAGCTATGGACCGCTTGAGTGTTCAGGGATTTTCTGTGGAGGCCAAATTCAATCTGTCAGCGACAACGGGGGAGAGACGCAATTCCAGTTCAGCGCTCCCGGCACCGTGTCTGGGGTCGGATCATACGGCGCATGGACATATTATCCCGTCACTGTTACCTACCCTTCACACGTGACCGTCGCTGGGGGTACGGCGATGGTGCAAGACGCGACAACCTACTCGGCATCGATAGACACTCTCACCAAATCAGAATTCTCCGGGAGCAGCACCCTACTGAGAACAACCACCACCACGACCGACAATTATTCCAGGCCTGTTAGCGTGAAGGCAATCTGGAGTTCTACCGGCGAGAGTCACGAGATTGACTACAAATATGCGGATGACCCGAGCGTCTCGGGGACGATGACGTATGGTCAGCTCGGCATCGATATGGTGGCTCTTGAAACTGAATATAATTCTGGTTCGCTCGTGAGAAGCGTTCAGACGACTTATTTGAAAGACAACAGTACAGCGTCCTATGTCTCCCAGTACAACATGATTAACTATCCCTCGCTTGTAACGTTGATGAACGCTTCCAGCAGCGTGGTCTCCCAAGTTCAGTACACCTACGACGAGTACTCCGCGAGCTACTGCTCGCAGCACTATCCGGCCGGGTTGTCAGGAATTCCGATGCTCAGCCCAATAATGGGAGCTGCGGGCCATGATGATGCGAATCATGGATCTGGCTTTGTCGCGCGGGGAAACCCAACGACAATCAGTTACTCCGGCGTGAGCGTCAGTTCGCCCGTGGTTGTCCACAAATGCTATGACACGCTCGGCAACGTCGCCCAAATCATTGATGGAAACGGCAATGCTACGCGGTTCAATTACGTGGATAATTTCTATGAGACGAAGTGCCTTCCGAACGAAGGGACTTCGCCTACATACGCATTTCCGACGACTGTCACTGATCCATTGGGGCATCAAACGATAACCTCCTATTACAGTTGCTATCGTGCCGCTGAATCTGTACGCAGCCCGAACGATATTGCAAATGGACGTTCGGGGACCAGCTACTCGTACGATTCCGCTTTTCGCCAATCGTGTTCGACAACCCCAGACGGTGGAGAATAGTGCCCGTCATACCCGAGTCAGACGGAAACTGATGTCATCACGACGGTTGCGCCTGAAGGAACTTCCGATGCGATCCAGCATTTTCTCGACGATTACGGGCGTGAGACTTCTGTTATCGACGAGTCCACCGGGGCAGAGACGGATACAACCTTTGACGCATTCAGCCGTATCAACAGCATCTCAAATGCGCATTACCAAGCGGCGTCACCTTCGGACGGTGTCACCTACTTCGCATACGACGCCATTGGACGCAAGACCAGCGAAAAAGATCCTCCAAGCTCAAGCATGCAGACCTGGGCATTCACAGGGAACACAGTCCTGTACACGGACGGAAATGGAAACCAATGGCAGCGCACCTATGACTCGCTCGGCAGGCTCACGAAGGTTCGAGAGCCAGACGGAACTCATCAGAGTCCCTCCATGGAGACCGATTACACGAATTACGACGCCTTGAACAATCTGTGGACTGTGACGCAGTGTGGAGGATCCTGCCCAGGTCAGAATCGCATCCGGAATTTCACTTTCGATGGCCTCTCGCGACTGTTGTCTGCGACGAATCCCGAAGACGGCACATCGACCTATTTTTATGACGCAAACGGGAACCTGACCAGCAAGACGTCCCCGTTGGTCAACGCTACATCGGGAACGCAAACCATTACATATTGCTATGACGGGCTGAATCGAATGACCTACAAGTCCTATGTAAGCGGCTTTAGTTGCTCCAGCCCGACGAGCGGACTTGCCGCCTCGTACGCCTACGACAGTTCCGGCATCTCAGGCGCCCAGAATGATATCGGCATGCTCACGGATGAGAAGTCCTATGCGGGAACAACACTGGCATTTGATCGATCTCCATTTGCATATGATGCGATGGGCCGACTTCAGAAAGAGCGACAGTGCGTCTTGGGAAATTGCTCCACTTTGGAAGTCCAGCCAGCCTATACCTGGGATTCGAACGGAAATCTCTTGACCTACTCGACCGGGATCAGCCCAACGTCGACGGTCAATCCACTCACCTTTACATATTCATACGATGTCGCGAATCGGCTACAGACAATTACGAGCAATTGGGTTGATTCGACGCACCCGGCCACAATCTTGTCCACCCAGACAGGCACAAATCACTGCTCGAATGCGCCTCCGACTTCATATTCCGCATTCGGAAAACTGATGAATGCCGAGTTGGGAAGCGGCTTAGTTCTAAACCGCGCCTTCGACGGTGGGTTGCGAGAATACTGCGAGACCGATCTCGGGTATGTGGTTCCATGAAGGGAGAGAATTCAATGCGAAGACTTTTTACAGCATTGATGTTTGCTGGCTGTGCACTCGCGCATGCGCAAAACGTTCCTACATACGTTCAGAGTCGGTCGACACCTTCCGGCAGCGGGGCATCGACGCTCGCGTATTCCTCGAATGTGACCGCCGGGAATGCGCTCTATGCCGTGGTGTTTTGGGGGTCGGGGACCGGGGCAGCGCTGAGCTTCACGGATTCGCAGTCCAACACTTGGACGCTAAGCAAAT
>Ga0335072_10006545_pt1 | contig 17009 bp, 12 predicted proteins | sample Lox_Sample_21_FD_206725 | JGI IMG/M metagenome (GOLD analysis project Ga0335072, IMG submission 206725) | Soil microbial communities from Loxahatchee National Wildlife Refuge, Florida, United States - Lox_Sample_2.1 | ecosystem: Environmental > Terrestrial > Soil > Wetlands | place: USA...
ACTCGAAGTTGCCCTCGAACCAGAACCAGTTCGCGCCGCCTTCCCAGGCCAGGATGTGCGTGGCGATCCGGTCAAGGAACCACCGGTCATGGCTGGTGATCACCGCGCAGCCGGGGAACTCGAGCAGGGCGTTCTCCAGCGACGACAACGTCTCCACGTCCAGGTCGTTGGTCGGCTCGTCCAGCAGCAGCAGGTTGCCGCCCTGCTTGAGGGTCAAGGCGAGATTCACCCGGTTGCGCTCGCCGCCTGACAGTACCCCGGCTGGCTTCTGCTGGTCGCTGCCCTTGAACCCGAACGCGGCCACGTAAGCCCGGCTGGGAATCTCGCTCTTGCCAGCGGTGATGTAGCTCTCGCCATCGGAGACGACTTCCCAGACGTTCTTGTCGGGCGCGATCCTGGAGCGAGACTGATCAACATAGGCGATCTCGACAGTCTCGCCGATCTTGATGCTGCCGTCGTCAGGCTGCTCCTCCCCGACGATCATCTTGAACAGCGTGGTCTTGCCGACGCCATTCGGCCCGATCACGCCCACGATGCCGCCCTGCGGCAAGCTGAAACTCAGCTGCTCAAACAACTCACGGTCAGCAAAACCCTTGGACAGGCTGTCGACCTGGACGACCTGGGTGCCCAGCCGCGGGCCCGGCGGGATCTGGATCTCCTCGAAGTCCAGCTTCCTGTTCTTGTCCGCCTCGGCGGCCATCTCCTCATACCGCTGCAACCGGGCCCGGCTCTTAGCCTGACGCGCCCGCGGGCTGGACCGCACCCACTCCAGCTCATCTTCCAGCCGCTTGCGCTTCTTAGCGTCCTTAGCCCCCTCGACCTTCAGCCGGGTGGCCTTGGTCTCCAGGTAGGTCGAGTAGTTGCCCTCATACGGGTAGGCGTGGCCGCGGTCCAGTTCCAGGATCCAGCCCGCCACGTTATCCAGGAAATACCGGTCGTGGGTGACGGCCACCACTGTGCCCGGATACTTCTCCAGATGCTGCTCCAGCCAGGCCACGCTCTCGGCATCCAGATGGTTGGTCGGCTCATCGAGCAACAGCAGGTCCGGCTGCGACAACAACAGCTTGCACAACGCCACCCGGCGCCGCTCTCCACCCGACAGCACGCTCACATCCGCGTCCTGCGGCGGGCAGCGCAGCGCGTCCATCGCCTGCTCCAGCTGGCTGTCCAGATCCCACCCGTCCCGGTGATCCAGCTGCTCCTGGAGCCGGCCCATCTCGGCCAGCAGCTCATCGGAGTAATCGGTCGCCATCTGCTCGGCGATCTGGTTGTACCGGTCCAGCAGCGCCTTAGTCTCCGCGACCCCCTCCTCGACGTTGCCGAGCACGGTCTTGGAGTCATCCAGCTCGGGCTCCTGATCCAGGATCCCGACCGTGAACCCCGGCATCAGCCTGGCCTCGCCGTTCGACGGCTGCTCCACGCCGGCCATCATCCGCAACAGCGTCGACTTCCCGGTGCCGTTCGGACCCACCACGCCGATCTTCGCGCCAGGCAAAAACGCAAGCGTGACCTCATCGAGGATGACCTTGTCGCCGTGCGCCTTGCGGACACGGCTCATCTGGTAGATGAACTCCGGCATGCCACCAGGGTAGGGGGTTTCCGGCAAGGGCTACGAATCGGCCTGGCCAGGCCGGATAATCCCGGCACGCCCAGGCCGGTACTCCGCGGCCTGCCTCAGGGAGGCTGAGGACACGGCCGACCCGTGCTCCGGACCCGCCCGACCCGTGCTCCGGACCCGCCCGACCCGTGCTCCGGACCCGCCCGACCCGTGCTCCAGGTCTGCCGGGCGGGATGCTCAGGACCCGCCCGGCAGTTACTCCAGACCCGCCCGGCTGAGAGCTCCCACCCTGCTTACCCAGTAGGCGCCCAGCCGGAGGTTCCCGGGGCCCGGCAGATGCTTAGCACCCGACCGACGCAGGTCTGCGAACCCCCGAGGATGGTCAAGGCAGGCCGGATCCCAAGCCGCGGACAGGACCGGAGCATCCGTACCCGGTCAGGTCGCGGCGCCTAGTGGCTCAATCGCTTCACCCGCGTCCGCCAGCATCTGGCGAGCTTCCTCGTCGTCGAACTCCTCGCCTTCAGCCAGCTCAGGGTCAGCGGGGCCGGAGTAGTCCCCGTCCGGCTGCCGGGCCGACGGCAAGTCAGCGGGGCCGGGGTAGTCCCCCTCCGGCTGGCGAACGCCCGGCTCGGCGGCCCCGAGATCTCCCGGCAAGGGCTCGCGGGTGGTAGCGGCGATCTCCAGTTCGTGCTCGGCAGCCGTCTTCTCCAGCTGCTCCGTCGACCTCTTGAAGACCGTGGTGCCTCGCGACAGGTCGTGGCCGATGGTATCGGCGATGACCTCGACCGCTGTCCGCTTAGGCCCGTCCTCGTCGCCGTACTCGCGCACACGCAGATTGCCCTTGACAACGACCGGGTCTCCCCTTCGCAGGCATAGCGCCGCGTTCTCAGCCACCTTCCGGTAGCAGATGACACTGACGAAGGAACTGGGCTGATCTCTCCACTCTCCGGTGGCCTTGTCGATCCGGCGGGGCGTCCAGCCAAGCCTCATGAACACGGTGCGCGTCCCGTCTCTGGTCCAGCCGCCCTTCGGCTGTGTCGCCACGTATCCGCTCACGCTAATAGTCGCCTCATTAACCATTCCCTGGCCTCCTCGACGTCCGCCGCGGCGGCCGTGCGCCGCCAGCGCGTGTCAAGGATGTGCCGTTACCCTCACGGACGGCAGCCCGCCGCACCAGGCCTGTGCACAACCACGAGACGCTCTCCGAGACCTGTGGATATGCCTGCATCACATCCGGGCACGCACCCATCCGCCTGCCTGGGTGGCAAGGAGTGCAGCGACGCTCAGTTGCCGGCCGCCCAGCCAGGCGATGAGTCCGGCACACCGGAGCCGGCCGCAGTCCGCAGTTCCGCCCTGAACCGCTCCAGTTCGTCGAGTTCTGACTCGGCCGGCGCTAGCACCAGATCATCTGCCGCGGCCGTCAGCCTGCGCCTGATGTCCTCGGCCAGCTCCCCGATCTCGCGCTCAGCTGCCTGGCTGACAGCCCGGGTGCAGATGCCCGCGACCAGCCAGCCGCCGGTCAGTCCGACTGCGACCACGAGGACGGCCCAGGGAAGTAGCCACGGATCGCTGAACAGCGACGGAATGCCTGACCCTACGTGCGCCAGCCCGAGGATGATCAGCGAGGCAAGCCAGACGATGCCGACCAGCACGCAGCCGAGCAGCAGGCCCTGCACCACACCAGTGAGCCGCCACCACCTGTCGACGGTCGCGCCAGCGGGCAGCGAAGCGCCGATCTCCTCACCGATGCGGGCCGGAACTTCCGCGGACCTCGACCTGACCGCCGCCCTGACAGTCCGCGACCATGGCGGGGGCAGCGGCGGCACGCTCCCATCAGCAACCTTCGTCAGTGCGTTGTCGATCTCCGCCTGCTGGGCCCCGGACGGTCCGGCCTGGACACCGCGCAGTTCGTCCCAGAGCTTGCCGAGCCGCACCCGGCGTACGGGGTCCGGGCTAGTCAGCCGCTCCGCCAGCCAGCTCACTGGCCAGCCCACGTAGTCCATGGCCCGCAGCTCGCGTGCACTCCGCAAGGCGTCCCCGATAGCGGGCACGCCAGCCGCAGTGGCGAAGTCTGTCGCCAGCTCCGCTGCCGTTCCCGGCCTTAGGTGGTTCTGGTCCGCCTCGGCTGACCCAGACGGACCGGCCTCAATGGCCGGCTGGATCGCGCCGTAGGGCTCGAACTTGGCTACTACCTTCCCGACATCAGCCGAGATCCGGGCGGTCGCGGCCTTCCTGGCGGTTACTGCCTCGATAAGGAGCTTGCGCAGCTCCTCGATGCCTGCCCCGCTCTTTGCAGAGGTAACCAGGATCTGCACGTCAGTCAGACCCTCGGAATCGAGCAGCCGCCGAAGGTCGTGCACGCAGTCCTCGATCTGGCCAGCCGAGAGCACGTCGGCCTGATTCAGCACCACCGCGATCACCTCTGAGTGCCCTGCCAGCGGCACAAGGAACCGCCTGTGCACAGCCGCGTCCGCGTACTTCTGCGGATCGAGCACCCAAACGATCAGATCCGACAAGCCGACCAGCTGGTCGACCAGGTTCGTCGCGTGGCCCATCACCGAGTCATGGTCGGGCAGGTCGAGCAGCACCAGCCCGCTCATTGACTGCTCACCGGTGCCGAGCGCGCTTGCCCTGGCATAACGGTGCCGACGCGGCACGCCAAGCCACTCAAGCAGCGGACCTGAGCCCGCGACGCCCCAGACGCAAGCGTGCACGGCCCGTGTCACTGGCCTGGTCACGCCCACCGTCGAGAAGTCGGCACCGGCCAGCTGATTGAACAACGAGGACTTGCCGCTGCCGGTACCACCGGCCAGTGACACCACGGTATGCCGGGAGGAGAGCGTGAGCCGCTGACCAGCCCTGGTCAGCAGATCGCTGGCCTCCGCCAGCAGGTCCTCACCGAAGCCGTCCGGGCCCGTCCGCGCGGCGCCGATCTGCACTAGCCTGGCAAGCGCGGTTAGCCGACCGGACAATCCGGCCCGCTCGGCACCGTCGGAAACCTGAGCGGTCAGCGTAGCGGTCATCGCGCCGCCTCGAGCGCGTCGCCAGCCTGAAGCAACTCGCTGACCGCGCTGTCATCGAGAACGCCGGCCGCGTCAATGATCGCGAAGAATCGCTCCGCCTCCACCCCGAAGAGCTGGCCGACCCGCTCGCGCAAGTCCAGCCTGATGCGCGCGCCGATATCGCGCAGCAGTCCCGCACCGAACAGCGACTCCAGCAGCTGCTGCAGCACGGCACCGCCGAGCGCACCGTCGCGCTCTACATCGGCCTGTGCCGCTGACCCGAGGATGCCCATGGTGAGCACGAGGGCCAGCGATTCCTCGTCGAACGAGACCACCCGCGCGATCGAGCGCCGGGTGACGTTCTCGTCTTTGACCAGCCTGCGGATGTGCTCCTGCCAGGCGCGGACGGCGGCCGCCGCTGCTGCGGCGATCCCACTAGTCGCTCTGGCAAGCGCAGCCGGATCCCGGTCCGCCGCATCGGTGCTGGCGTCGCTTACCAGGCCGAGGTCGGCCAGCGCGGAAGCGACATAGTCTGCCTCGCTCGACCTGGCGCTGCTGGCTGCGGCCCCGTGGTCGGTGAGGAGGCCGCTTCCGGCAGGCTGCTGCTGCCACTGCGCCACCACGAGCTCTGCCGCCCGGTCCGCGGTCGCGGTAACCAGGGAAACCATGCTCGCATGCAGGGCGGCTTTCAGCGCGATCGCTCTGGCTGGTAGCTGCTGCTTTCGCTGCTTGCCACCGCCCCGGCCCCGCCGGGCTTGAAGCGTGCGCAGCAGATCGCCGGTGCCGGCGAAATCCTGCCAGCGAGCTAGCACCTCGCCAGTCAGCAGCGATCCGTTGCCGGTGGCCGCCTCGAACTCTGCCAGGCCCGCCGCGTACGCAGAATCCACCGTCTCGTGCAACTGGCGCCTCAGCCCAAGCTGCGCGGTCACCTGGTCGGCCAGGGCCGGTATCCGGGAGCGGAATGTGTCGAGCACTCCCGACATGGTTTGCGTCAGCACAGCGACCCGGCGATCGTCTTGTCTGGCCGTGTCGGCCAGCCAGTCACGGATCGGAGCAGTGACCTCGGGCGGCAGCTGAGCGTCCGTGATGACTGTCTCAGGAATGATGAACCTGCGAACCTCGCGCAACCCGTTGGCCTCGAGCATGGCGTCGAAGTGAGTCGCCAGCTCGGCCGTGGCAGGCGGCGGAACCCTGGACAGGGCAATGGCCAGCGAGGCACCGCGATCGCGAGCGTCCTGGAGCATTTCCCAGACGGCTGCGTCGGCGTAACGCCGGGCGGTCGTGACGAACAGCCAGAGATCCGACGCATCCAGGAACTGATCGGCGAAGTCACGGTGGGCTTGCACTACCGAGTCGATATCAGGCGTGTCCAGCACCGCGACGCCCTTCGGCATGCCCTCGCTGGCAGCCAGCACCAGCAGTCCGTCCCTGCCGGGCATGGCCAGGCCCTGCTGACGGACGCGCGGCAGCGTCGGCAGGAACACGTTCTCCGCGAACCATCGCATGTCGTCTGGATGACACGCGAGCACCGGGCTGTTCGTGGTGGGGCGCCGGATGCCGGTGGCACTGACCTGCTTGGCGACCAAGCTGTTCATCAAGGTCGACTTGCCCGCGCCAGTTGAGCCGACCAGGGCGACCAGTATCGGCGCGCCGGACTGTCGCAGCCTCGGCAACAGGTAGTCATCGATCTGGCTGAGCAGCTTGACTCGCGCCGCCCGTGCCTCGGCAACGCCGGGCGACTCGAATAGCAATGGCACGGTGACGATGGGGTGGCGCAGGCCGAGCAAGGCAGCTTCTAGCTTCCTGGCGTCAACCCGCGCGAATGGCTCATCGACTGCATCCGTCTCAGCGGTGCTGCCGCCAGGTTCCGCATCCGCCGTCCGATCCCAGATTGAGCCACCCGCCGTAGGCGCTGGCTGCCCCGGTTCCCGCGACGGCGCTAGGGCGTCCGGTCCGCCTGGCGACCCGGCAGGTGTGCCACCAGGCCAGCCGGTGCCGGACCGCGCACCAGCGCCGGCCGCCCGATCAGTGCTGTCCTGCTGGCCAGCCCCGTCCGCAGCATGCGCACCACCTTGACGGCCGGTGCTGCCCTGCTCGGCTGCCGTTACGGCTCCGGGAGAACCGGCCGGCACCGGGGCGGTCATGGCTACCTCGGCGAACGAAGCTGCCGGGCCGGCAAAGCCGGGCACGCCCTCGGCATCGCGGAAAGACGGGTATCCGGCGGCAGCCGACCCTGGCCGGCCGGCTGTGCCGGGCGGCGGCTGCGCCGCGGCCGCGTCCATTCCCTCGGTCATGCTTCCGGGTCTCCTGCCCCAGCACTGCTCTTCACTCGTACGTCTGCCCCGCGCCGTGCCCAGTGCCGCGGCCTGGCGGCGGCGCAGGCTTGCCGGCAAGCCGGCAGCACTGCCTGGTTCGGCTGTGCCGGTCAGGTCACGCTTTCCTTTGATGACTTTCAACCGCCAGGGCCGGCGTTGTCCAGTCCCGGGCAGACAGTATCTGCCCTTTACGTAATTGTGCGCCGCTAGCGCAGATTACCGACACTAATACTGCAACCTGGACCGGCGAGAAAGCCGGCTCGAGCGGGCTGTTTACCTGCCGAGCCACCGAGGGCATCATCAGCCGCACCACACTATCGGAATCGACACAGTCAGACGGCCTTAATCGACCAGGTATTCGAGCTAGCTACCAATGGCTACTTCTCGGTCACGCCGGCCGAGTCGAAGGTCGCTACGTCCCGCAGCGCGCGGACGGCACTCTGCACGATGGGCAGCGCGAGCAGGGCGCCGGTCCCCTCGCCAAGCCGCAGGTCCAGGTCGACCAGCGGCCGGAGGCCAAGGTGCTTCATGCTCACCGTGTGGCCGGGCTCAGCCGAGCGGTGTCCGGCGATCAGGCAGCAGGCGGCACCCGGGGCGATAGCGCTTGCCGCCAGGGCAGCGCTGCCGGCGATGACACCATCCAGGATGACCGGGACTCGCAGCGCCGCGCCCGCGATGATGAATCCGGCGAGGGCAGCATGCTCGAAACCGCCAAAGGATGCCAGCACGCCGACCGGATCAGCCGGATCCGGCTGGTGAAGCGCGAGACCGGCGCGGACGACCGCTACCTTCCTGGTCAGCGTCTGGTCGTCGACCCCGGTGCCGCGGCCGGTAACCTCGGCGGCATCCCGGCCGGTGAACGCGCATATCAGCGCCGCTGACGCTGTCGTGTTGGCGATGCCCATGTCGCCGGTCAGCAGGCATCGGTTGCCCGCCGCGACCAGGTCTCTTGCCAGCTCGATGCCAACCCCGATAGCGGTCACCGCCTCGTCCCGGCTCATCGCCTGGCCCGCCGTGAAGTCGGCGGTCCCCCTGCCGATCTTGCGGGGCAGCAGGCCAGGTACCTGACCGAGGTCACTGGCGACGCCCACGTCGACCACGACGACCTCGGCGCCTGCCTGAGCGGCGAATGCGTTCACGACCGCGCCACCAGCCAGGAAATTGCCCACCATCTGGCCGGTAACCTCCTGGGGCCAGGGTGTCACCCCTTGTGCATGGACGCCGTGATCGCCGGCGAAGATGGCGACGGCAGCCGGTTCCGGCAACGGTGGCGGGCAAGTGCCCGCCAGCCCGGACAACTGAACGGAAACGTCCTCAAGCACGCCGAGTGAGCCAGCAGGTTTGGTCAGCTGGGCCTGGCGCTGCTGTGCCGCGGCCACCGCATCGCCGTCCAGGGGCCGGACGGCGGCCTTGACCTCATCGAGCAGGCTTACGGCGGCGTGACCCGGTATCTCCCGCTTGCCGTACTCCTCGGCATGCACGGCCCAGCCGAGCGGACGCCTGCGAGCCCAGCCGGCCAGTTCAAGCTCGGGCTCCGGCGCGAAGCTGGCAACGTAACCGACGCACAAGTAGGCGACGACTTCGAGATGCGGGGGCAAACCGAGTTCTGCGGCGAGCTCCCGCTCGCTGAAGAAGCTCACCCAGCCCACGCCCAGCCCTTCGGCCCTGGCCGCCAGCCACAGGTTTGCGACGGCGAGAACACTGGAATAGACGGCGGTCTGCGGCTGGGCATGCCGCCCCAGGGTGTGCCGGCCACCCCTGGTGGGATCACAGGTGACGACGATGTTGACCGGCGTCTGCAGGATCGCCTCAGTCTTCAGCCGGTCGAACGCGCGCGCCCTCGCGGCCGGCAGCGCCGCAGCGAAATCCTCGCGTGCGCGCTCTGCCAGAGCCTTAATCCTGGCCCTCCGGTCAGCGTCAGTGATGACGATGAAGTCCCAGGGCTGCGAGAAACCCACCGATGGCGCCCGGTGGGCCGCGGCGAGCACACGCTCGAGGACGTCCGGCGGGATCGGGTCGGGCAGGAAGTCGCGCCGGACATCGCGGCGTTCCTCGATTACGCGGTAGACAGCGGCGCGCTGGTCATCAGGAAATATATACATTTCGGGTGACAAGTTACCGCTCATTTGCTCTGGTCTGCACTATGCCCTTCCATACCGAGCCTGCCCTTCCACGCCGGGCCTGCTAGCAGTCGCTTTCTAGACGGTGCCCTCGTTGTCAGCCATGGTGGCCCGCTCCTCCGGCCCCCAGCCTGCCCGCGACCCTGGCACGGCCAGAGCGCTTGACAGCAAGGCGTTAAACGCGGCGACGGCAACCGCCGGCCCGCCTTTCTCGGACACGTTACTCACCGACCTCAGACCACTTGCCCGCAGCGCGTCCTTGGCCTCAGCCGCCCCGGCGAAGCCAACAGGCAAGCCGATCACGAACGCCGGCTCAACTCGGCGGCTGAGAATCTCCGCAAGCCCCTCCGGGCTACCGCCGGCAACCCAGACAGCACCCGGTCCCGTCTCCCCGAACGCCAGCCGGACCGCCGCAGCGGCCCTGCTGATCGACGCTGTCCTAGACAGCCGCAGCGTCAGCGGCTCAGCGATCTTGCACAGCACAGGGCTCCCGGTGATACCCGCCGCCACCATGCCCGAGTCGGCGACAACTGGCGCGCCTGCCGCCAGCGCGGCGACGGCTTCGGCGAGCGACTCCTCATCACAGACCAGGTCGGTGAAGTAGTCGAAGTCCGCGCTAGCATTTATGACCCGTTCAGTCACGTCTCGGCTGAACTTTGGTAGCGGTGAAAGGTCAATCCGGGAGCGCAGTATGCGGTACGACTCCTCGGTGACCGGATTCATGACTGCTGGCGCCCCCTCCGGCCACGTCATGCTGCCAGCACCTCCCTGCGCCCTGTCTCAGCATGGCACAGCGCGGCTGGCCCAGCGGTCGCATCGGACCGCTCGTTCCCGCATAAACGTCAGCGGCTAGGCGGCGCGGAATCGCCAGGCACTAGCGCCAGGGGGCCGGTGTCGCTTCCGCCCGAGGTCTCGGTGGTCGCGAGGTCGGCTCCGACCGTGGCCGCAGCCTCCTCGTCCCGGCTCTTGTTCGTGAACAACACGTAATGGAAGATCAGGAACCGGGCCACGAAGGTGACGCAGTTCATCAGGAAGTACGCGCCCTGAACGACAACGTGCTTCATCAGATGGGAGTAGCCCATCGAGTGCGCCCAGACGCTCGCGTAGTGAGACGTCTCGCCCAGGATGATCCACACCGCGACTGAGACGGCCCAGAAGGGCACGGTCTCCCGGAGCCAGTCCGGCCTTCCCTTGCGTTCCCAGGCCCAGCGGCTCAGCAGGTAACTCACCAGGGCCGCGACCATCGAGGCGATGCCGCCGGAGAAGCCCGCGCTCAGGTTCACCGGACCGGTCAGCAGGCCGAGCACGACCTGGCTGGTGATCACCGCGGCGACGGCGACCAGAACGAACCGGGTGAACCGCTTGCCCGCCTCGGTACGCAGCTTTCGCTCGAGCGGAGCAGGAACCACGCTCCAGGCAGCCTTAGCGATCTTGTCCGGTACGGAAGTCATGAGTGTCCTAGATTGACGAACGGCTCCGGCTGGGTCAACCACGTCTACAGTACGGGAACCTAACCAGAGGTTCGCGCGAAACCCTGAGGCGCACCCGGGTAGTTCCTGGCGATTCAGTCACGCGAGAGTAGCCAGCGACCCGACACGAGGTCGCGGCAGAGCTGGTAGGTGGCCGACGGCACGCTCCGCTCCGGCGTCGCCTCGACGCGCCAGCACTCACTTCCGCCCGTGCCCCCGGCCGCCGGGCCATCCGCTGCCGGGGCGGGGTCGGCGACCGTCGAGGCGGGGTCGGCGACCGTCGGGGCGGGCGTGACCTGCTTGTCCAGGACGAACATGACCGTGTGCATCCGCCCGCGCCAGACGAACCTCGCGGGTCGGCCGTTCCGCAACCAGACCTCGACCGGCTCGCCGCGGATACCGCGCATGCTCCCGCTCCCTGGCACAGGCACCACACGGGTGCTGCCACACCGCCCAGGGGAAGACAGGCAGAACTACTACATTCGAACATACATTCGCCGAGCCTCCAGAGCAAGCCCGCAGCCAGGCAAGCCTGATCGATGATCGCGCTGAAGTTAGGGGTGCCATAAGCTCCCCGGATTAACGGCGATCATGCACCGCTCAGGCCGCGGCCCAGCCGGGCATCGGATAACCAGCGAGCAGGTCACGCACTTCACCGGCTACCCGCTCGATGACGTCGTCGTCATCCTTCGCGGCAGCCGTGATCGCCTCGTCCATCCACGCCGCGATCTGATTCATGTGCTCTTCTGTCAGTCCCCTGGTAGTGACCGCCGGGGTGCCGATGCGAATGCCAGACGGATCGAACGGCTTGCGCGTGTCGAACGGCACGGTGTTGTAGTTCACCTCAATCCCTGCCCGGTCGAGAGCCTTGGCGGCGGGCTTGCCGCCGATGCCCTGGGCCGTGAGGTCGAGCAGGATCAGGTGGTTGTCGGTGCCGCCAGACACCAGCGTGTAACCGCGGGCAAGCAGCGCATCGGCGAGAGCCTTGCCGTTAGCGACAACCTGGTGCGCGTAACTGCGGAACGACGGCTGCGCGGCCTCCCGCAGCGCGACGGCGATCGCGGCCGTGGTGTGGTTGTGCGGCCCGCCTTGCAGGCCAGGGAACACAGCCTTGTCCAGCGCGGGCGCGTGCTCGGCCGTCGACATGATCATCGCGCCGCGCGGCCCGCGTAGCGTCTTGTGGGTGGTTGTCGTGAGCACGCTCGCGTAACCGACGGGCGACGGATGCGCGCCGCCGGCAATCAGCCCGGCGATGTGCGCGATGTCCGCGACCAGCACGGCACCGATCTCGTTGGCGATCTCGGCAAACGCCGGGAAGTCAATCGTTCGCGGGATTGCCGTCCCGCCGCAGAAGATGACCTTGGGCCGCTCCCGCCTCGCCAGGTCGCGGACTTCGTCCAGGTCCAGCCGCCCGGTGTCGGCCCGGACGCCGTACTGCACCGACTTGAACCACTTGCCGGTTACCGACACCGGCCAGCCGTGCGTGAGGTGCCCGCCCATCGGCAGTGCCATCCCCATGACGGTGTCACCAGGCGAGAGGAAGGCCAGGTACACGGCGAGGTTGGCGGGCGAGCCCGAGTATGGCTGGACGTTGGCATGATCCACGCCGAACAGGCTCTCGGCCCGCTCGCATGCGATCCTCTCGAGCGGGTCGATGTACTGCTGACCCTCGTAGTACCGGCGGCCGGCGTAGCCCTCGGAGTACTTGTTGGTCAGGACCGAACCGCTGGCCTCCAGCACCGCTACGGAGACGTAGTTCTCGGAGGGGATCAGCCTGATCTTGTCGCGCTGACGGCGTGCCTCCGCCTGGATCAGTTCCGCCACGTCCGGATCGCTGCCGGCGACATGCGGGATGGGTGGCTGATGCATCGCGTGCTCCTCAGGTCTGGCGGCCAGACCTTCATCATGCCGAATGCGGCTTCACTCGTATACGTCGGCTTGCCAGCCTGGCCGGGCCGGAGGCACCGCCTTTCCTGAGCCAGGCAGACGCCGTCTGACCAGCAGGTACTGCCTCGCTGGCTGCGAGGAAGGCTCCGATGCGCGCGCCGCAACGCCGCCGACCTGCTTCTCAGCTCCGCGTATTTCAGGACTTCACTGTCAAACGCGGCCAACCTTCGGCCAGCCGGTCTGGCCGGACCGCATTCCGGACGTCGCGGTCCGGCATCAGCTGCCGTGTTCGCGCTTGGCTAAGAGCGCAGCGGCCGGGCGCGCTGGTACTGGGCGAAGCCGAGCCGGATCAAGCCCGAGCCGGGCAGCGCCTGACCGGCCGCCGCCCGGGCTCAGGTCAGCCTGCTACGGCCTCCAGCAGCCTCTTGCGCTGCTGGTCACCCAGTCCGCCGACGCGGCGGTTGTCGTCAATCCCGGCCTCTTCCATCACCGCGGCGGCCTTCGCCGGGCCGTACCCGGGCATCGCCCTGATGACCTGCGAGACCTTGGTCTTCTTGGTGATGTCGTCGGTCTTAGCGAGCACTTGCGCAATGCTCGTCTTTCCGGACTTGACTGAGGCCAGCAGCTCGCTCCGCTTCTTGCGAGCAGCCTGGGCCTTTGCCAGCGCCTCGGCGCGTTGCTCCGGTGTCAGTGTCGGAAGAGCCATGTCACTCCTTCGGTCGAGTCGATCAACTGTCCCACATACCCGCTGCTAGCAGCGGTAGCCACGGTTCGTGTCGCTGTCAGCAACTGAGCTGGGACAGCCACCCGGACAAGGTGAGGCCGGCTGCCGGGGTCGCGTACGATTTGCGGTGCTTTGCGGGCTGCCCTCAGCGTCTCTTCGCCCGAAAGCTGGTACCAGAAACCGACTTATCGGGATCAACAGCCTCAGCTGGAGGCCGTTTCGAATGAAAGGTCCCGCAGGTTGAAGCGATAGCTAGAACCTGTTCTACTTTTCGCTATGCCGGACGAGAAACTTACCGCGCGCGATCTGGCTCGCCGGTCGCAGGCCGCCGTCAAAGTTAAAGATCGCGAAGGCTGGCTGGGCTTGTTTGCTGCCGACGCGGTCGTGCAGGATCCAATCGGGCCGTCGCCGTTCGACCCCGACGGTAAGGGTCATCACGGGGCGGAAGCCATCGCCGCGTTCTATGACACAGTTATCGCCCCGAACGACCTGATCACGTTCGAGATCGAGAACTCTTACCTGTGCGGCAACGAAGTCGCGGATGTCGGCATCATCCGTACAGTGCTGCCCGGCGGCAGGCATGTCGCGATCGTGCACGGCGTCTACACCTACCGGTGCAACGACGCCGGTCAGCTCATTGCGCTGCGGGCGTTCTGGGAATACGACAAGGCTGAACTCACCGAGGCCTGAGCGGAACCGACCGTGGCCAGAAACAACCCCTGACCGGGCGCCAGCACGGTCCCCCCGGCACCAAACGTTGCTTGTCTGCAAGTAACCTGCCTACGCGGTCGTTCAGTCTGAGCGAGCGCGCGGCAGTCCGGCGGGCGGCCGCTCCCGGAGAATTCGCCTCACCCCGTACTCGGAGCCGGCAGTGCGCATCGGGCAGATTGCCATCGACCTCGCACCGCTGCGCGAGAGCCGCGATTACCGCCGGCTGTTCATGGGGCGTTTCGTTTCCATGGGCGGGAACGCCCTCGCAACAACCGCGGCTAACTGGCAGGTCTATGCCCTGACCCGCAACTCACTAGCCGTTGGCCTGCTGACGCTGGTGTCCGGCATCGGCATGCTGCTCGGCCTGCTGAACGGGGGGATGCTTGCCGACCGGCACGACCGGCGCAAGCTGATCATGGCCGTCCAGCTGCCGCAGGCCCTTCTCGCTGCGGCACTGATGGCTAACAGCCTCCTTGGCCACCCCGCACTCTGGCCGCTCTACCTCGTGACGTTTTTCCTGGGGTTGTGTGCCGGGCTGGCGTCGCCCGCCTCGACTGCCACGACTCCGGCACTGGTCGGCATCGACAAGCTGCCCGCAGCCGCGGCGCTGAACGCGACCGCGGGCCAGCTCGGCCAGCTCGGCGGACCAGCCATAGCCGGACTGCTGATCGCAGGCCCCGGGCTGGCCAGCTGCTACGCCATCGACGCCGTCTGTTATGCGGTTTTCGGCCTTGCGCTGCTCGGGGTCTCACCGCTCCCGCCGACGGTCAAGGCGCAGCGGCCAGGGCTGAAGTCGCTCGCCGAGGGGCTCGCGTACGTCCGGCGGAACGGCGTCGTCGGCAGCATGCTGCTGATCGACACCAACGCCATGCTCTTCGGCATGCCATCGGCCCTGTTCCCGGCACTGGCCAGCACGCACTTCCACGGCGGCTCAGCCACTTTTGGCCTGCTGGTAGCCGCGCCTGGTCTTGGCGCGCTGATCGGCGCTGCGACGAGCGGCTGGACCGGACGGGTGCGGCGGCCCGGCGTGGTCGTCATCGGCGCGGGCATCGTCTGGGGCGGCGCCATCACGTTGTTCGGCGTCGTCAGCAGCCTGCCGCTGGCACTCTTCTTCCTGGCGCTCGCCGGAATGGGCGATCTGATCTCCGAAGTGCTGCGCAACGCGCTGCTTCAGCGGTACACGCCTGACCAGCTGCGCGGCCGGGTGTCGAGCCTGTACCTCGCGCAGGTCACTACTGCGCCCGCTCTCGGCAACGTGGAGGCTGGCGGCGTCGCGAGGCTCGTCTCGCCGTCATTCTCCGTGATCAGCGGAGGCCTGGCCTGCGTGGCCGGCGCGCTGGTGCTCGGAGCGCTCATCCCGGCGCTGCGTAACTCGAGCCTGACCGAGACGCCAGACGATTCGGACGCAGATGCCGTACCTGGCTCCGAGTCAACAGCGCAGAACGCCACTGCCTCGTGATCGCGCGGTCGAAGCCGCCGGCCGTGTCCGCTGCGTGATCTGCATCGGGCACAATGTCCGCGTAAGCGCCTGTAGCTCAGCCGGATAGAGCAGCTGCCTTCTAAGCAGCCGGCCGCAGGTTCGAGTCCTGCCAGGCGCGCCATCTGCGGACAGAAGGTTTCAGCACCCGGATTGGTCGTCCCGGCCGGGCTCTCGAGGCACGCCTGCACCCGCACGCCGGCGTCCTCGCCGCGGCCGCCGTCCCGCCACGGTAGTGGCACTCGCCACCGGGCCGATCGCCAGTCGAAGACCGGCGAGCACGACCTGCCACTCCGCGGTCAATGTCCTTCTGAGACACGTGCGTTGCCCCACGCCACAGAAATGGCCCAACCGGCCGACAATGACTGACCGGAGCCGAAGCACTGGAGTTGGAGGGTATGGACCCCTGTTACATTGACATCGACGGTTTTGGGCCTAAGGCCACTGACCGTAAAAGTCCGGAGAGTGTGCCCATCGCCAACTAGTATGATGCCCGCTTCGAAATGCGGCGGAGGCTTGGCCCCAAGTCCAAGGGTAGCTTGGAACCGGCGAGCGTTATGCCTTAGCTTATAGGTAGGAAAAGCAGTTGGATCGCCAACGTTACAATAGAACGAGATACTCTTCGGATAAATTGACCCGTCTATCTTGACCGGACCCGGGTTCACTAGCTCGCCGAGTTTCCCGGACGGTACCAGATCTGAGAGATATGAAAAGGAGGACGTGCTAGAAGTCTTCGGAATTACCACTGGAGCAGACTCGCCAGCTTGAGAGCTTGCACTGGCCGAAATGCGAGGCACGTGCGAAGAGGCCGCCACTGGCGAAGAGGCTGATTTTGGCGGCGCGCCAGAGTTGACTTGGGTTAATGCTATTACTACCGCCACTGCAGCCACGACGCTTCCGATAATCGTCCAGAAGAGTGTTCGCCCTCGCCGCATAGGTCCTCCGAGGCCATGCTGCCTAAGCCTAGGCAACTTAGCATCCCCTCCATCTTGCGAGGCGTCCAACTTTGTTCGCCGCTCAGCCCGGCATACCTTAAGCAGCCGGCCGGGCGCCGCGTAGGATCCGGGAGCGCCCACGGTTGGGCGCGAGCATGGGATGCTATGAGGCGCATGGTCGGATGCCGAAGGCTCCGACGGCGGGCTCCAGCAGATCGAACGCGCGGGCGGCCTCCTCCGCCAGGACCACGCAGATCTCCGCCCGCGCCTCACCGGCCAGGCTGCGCCTGCTCGCCTCGGCGTACAGAACCCGATGGACCGAGGCGAGATGCGCCGCGATCAGCCGCTGCTGCGGAGTGTCCTCGCCGGTCTCCTCGGCGATCGCGTCACCGAGTGCCAGCTCGCGCTTGTTCAGCATGTCCAGCCCACGGTTCACGAGCACCGCGCTGCTATTGATCATCGTGGCGAACTGCGGGCTCGACAGCCCCAGCGCCACGTCGGCTCGCGCCACCGATTCCTCGTAGTCGCGGCGGATAGCGGCCAGCCAGCTCTCTCCCTGTGCCCGCTTCATGACCACCTCGGCCAGGTGCCGCTCGATGACCTCGGCCCGGTCGAAGACCAGGTCTTCTTTGCGCGGGAAGTAGTTCGTGACCGTCATCTTGGCCACCCCGGCCGCGTCGGCCACCTGAGAGATCGTGACCTGGTCGAAGCCTCGCTCGGCGAACAACGCGGTAGCGATGTCGGAGATCGCCTGCCGGGTCTCGCGCTTGTGCCGCTCCCTGAGCCCTGGCGTCATGTCGACAGGCTATCA
>Ga0335072_10006547_pt1 | contig 17008 bp, 11 predicted proteins | sample Lox_Sample_21_FD_206725 | JGI IMG/M metagenome (GOLD analysis project Ga0335072, IMG submission 206725) | Soil microbial communities from Loxahatchee National Wildlife Refuge, Florida, United States - Lox_Sample_2.1 | ecosystem: Environmental > Terrestrial > Soil > Wetlands | place: USA...
AAGAAGTTGTTTCCTTCCGTCCGTCGTTGTCAGTATAGAGTACAGCACCAAAAATAAAGATGCAGGCCGCTTCCGTGGAAGGACATTGCTTAACGTATCTATCCTAAGATCTCCTTCCATCCATAAATTCGTTACTTTAAATGCAAAAGCCATAACATCCGTAGGGTAGAAAGAAATACTTGCTGCCATGGCAAAAGCACCGGGTTTGAGGATTAATAACCAAATGCCAATCAATGATATCATTACAGGTACTTCTGCGTTAGAGAAGCCCCTTAAAGCGGACCAATCGACTTCTTCCGACTGAGGAGGAACCGTACCCCTGGCTGGCTTAGTCAGCGTGCAGATAACCCCTATCGTCATGGATTCCACGTGTCTGTTAATTACAACGTCACCTCATCGAAAACTTTCCAGGAAAGGGATATTTAAAGCTTTTTCATGTACGCAATTCTAGGCATTTGGCTTGTGGTGAACATGGAGATGTACTTCAAGATGCCATGCAAGTTCTCTTCACCGGAAACGCAGACGAAGATGAATTCTTTGACTTGAAATGCAGGCTTTGTTCAGAAATCTTTGCAATATGCAACGGGGCTCTCCTTGAGATGTGAAAGTTTTGTTCCAAGGGAGGGATTTATTCCCGAATCTGTATCCAAAATATCTACAACAATATCCAAATTGAGCCAACTTCAGATCATAGCCGGAGTGAAGTAATGGGAAATGGAAATTTGATGGCGATTGAAGTTTTCCATGTTGAGTGCTGTGCCACAGTTCGAGGGGCTGCTACCTCGGCACCGAAATCATGGTTAAATCAGATTCACCGAGAACAGGAAGATGCACCGGGGGTTCTACCTAATTGGGAGTGCACGGGGCCTGGTAAATTGACGGTATACCGTCAACGTACCAGGACTCCATTTCAGCAGATTAGGTGACTAAGCGACTACCTCGAAGGTTCTTAAGTTCCTAGGTACATATAGAACGGTATAATAGTTCAGCGGATAAGTTTTGTTACCGCCTTCGTTCTACTGTCGGCTTCAACTCGACCAAACAACAACACAAAAATTTGAAAAAAGAACGGCGACCAACTAGATTTTTTGTGTATATCTTAGGCATTTAACTCCCATTAATTTTATTTAATTTGGCTGAGAGTTGTAAAAGTTGGATTTTTTCGGCTGCGAGATTATGTGGTAGGCAGAAATAGGCGGTGACAAAACTTATCTGCTGAACCGCCGTAGTAGAACCCCTATATAGCGTAGATTATATAAGGACTATAAATAAACTTACACTTAAGCTATAAGGCATTTAACGTAAAAGAGAGATTAAGCGTCCTAATTCAACAATTATTGTGGGCATTAGCAACCCCAAAGATGTTAAGTATAGTGGGCATACTAGTTTTACAGTTAGAATGGTAGAGTTGAAGCTTCATGCGAGCTTCGAATTCCATACGGCCCTATATCACGTGGATATTGTACGTGCTAGAGTCTATGTTTTAGATTCCAGTTTCCAGATTCCAGAATCCGGGATCCGGCTTCTTAGAACATGGAGGTGTGCCACACCATTTATAGGGCCGCATCCTAAAAATATCGAGGTGTGACACACTATTCATAGGCCCTTGTCTTAAGGACGTTAAGGTGTGACACACCTTTATAGAGTTCCATCCTAAAATAGTAGTAGAGGTGTAGTACACTTTTAATCCAGATGGGAGATACTAGTTACTAGATTCTAAATCTTAAATGTGGGATTCGGTTTCTGTGACCCTAAAGATATCGAGATGTGGTACACCTTCAATTATAGCCGTTGTGCAACCAAGTTCGGGTTGATGAAGTTGTACAACTCAGTTATAGCTAATTAGGTCACATAAAAGGGGGAAATGCACTTATAACATGTGACTCACACATATAACTCAACACGTGCCTGTGCCAAGAAGTTGGGGCTAACGAGGTTGTGCAACTAAGCTACAGCCGGTGAGGTTGTGCTACTAAGTTGGGGTTAATGAGGTTGTACAACTAAGTTAAGGCTTATAAGGTTCTACAACCAAGTTGGGGTTTATAAAGTTGTACAACCAAATTACAGCTGATTAGGTTGTGCTACTAAGTTGGGGCTGGCGAGGTTTTGCAACTAAGTCACAGCCTATAAGGTTGTGCAACTAAATTGGGGCTGATAAGGCTGTACAACCAAGCTAAAGATTCTATGAATCAAAAATACATGGTACAAATGCACATCATAGCATGTAACGTCGAGTCAGTCTGCAATAGAAATCTGCAAATAAATTAGTCTGCAAAGAAACTAGTCTACAACGAGATCGGTCCGCAACAAGATTGGTCTGCAAAGAAACTAGTCTGGAATGAGGATTGGTCTGCAAGGAAATCGGTCTGCAAGGAAATCAGTCTCTAATAAATTACGTGCTAGATGAGTGTGCCACTAAGGTTGTACTACTAAGTTGGGGCTTATAAAGTTGTACAACCAAATCCAGCCGAGGCCAAAGCCAGCCTGAGCCAAATCCAGCCTAGGCCAAATCCAGCCTTGCGAACCAGCCTGGGCCAGAAAACGGCCTAAGCCAAATCCAGCCTAAGCCAAATCCAGCCTAAGCCAAATCCAAATCCAGCCTGGGCCAGAAACGGCCTGAGCCAAATCTAGCCGAGGCCAAAGTCTTTGCACAACTTTAAGAGCCCCAACTTGGTTGTAGAACCTTACAGCTAGGAGCGAAATCGGTGTCCTATTGACTTAAACTCTTTAAAACAGTTCTAAACGCACAGACCTTTCATCTTGAATGTCACCTGATGACCGGATATATGTTCGACCGAATCCCAAGAAGGAAGCAGGCCAATTCCGGCATCCGCCCATCCATTTTCGATGACTCTACTACTACAATGGCACCAAATTTGGCAGTCTCAACGTATGAGCTGACCCAAAACATAATTAACAGTAAGCTGCAAGGTGACCAAGGCCCCACTGATGACCAAACAGCCAAGATTGCCTGCTGTTCTGCGCGTGCAATACGCCGCCACCGACAGAACGTCCTCCTCTTTGGATCAACGAAAGCCCTATCGAATGGTGCCGGCCGATCCAAAACCATCACCCCTCCTATGTTGACTGCTTTATGCGACAAGCTCGCTATCGTTTCTTGCATGCGCCTTAAAGACATAGTCACTTTCCTTCACGACAAAGTTCAAAGTCAAAGTGAGTCGTTTCAGCATCCGGAGGGCTTTAAAGGATGTCAATTGGTCTAAGAAAGGGACGCAAATTATCGCCTAAGAGCATAACGCAGACCTGCGAGACGAGTATATGTATGAGGTATCGTCCTTCCGTTCCGACCAGCTTGTTTTTATAGACGAGACTGGGGTGGACAGGAGCATTGGGATCCATAGCAAGGGCTGGGCTCCTAGAGGAAAGCGGTTACGTCAAGTCAAGCAAGATGGTGTTGTACATTTCCAAGTGTATGAAGGATCAACCGATACTGAAATCTTTGAGAATTTCATCGAAGAGCAGTTGCCGTACTGTGGCCCATGGCCTGCCCGAGCATCTGTTCTCATTATGGATAATGCATCGTTTCACCGCTCGGACAAGATACAGCAGATATTCGATGATGTAGGAGTGGTATTACTATACTTACCACCATACTCGCCCGACTTCAATCCGATTGAGGAGATGTTTGGAGAGCTTAAGACATACATCAGGCAGGTTTGGGATGAGCATATTGGCTTTGTCAGGGCTGATTTCTTAGGGTTCTTGGAAGAATGTGTTACTGTTATAGTGCCTGAAAGGCAAGTGCTAGAGGCCATTTCCGTCGTGCTAGTATCTTAATAGATAAGCTAGAATAAAATACAATAATTCAATATTACTATTAAACAACGTGCCATAGCTTCTATAATGTATTGTAATCCTTAAGAAAAGCCTTTACATCCCTAACCCACCGCCGTGCTACGCCCTCTAGCACTCCATGCTCGATGTAAAATTGAGCATTTTTGTCTTCATAGACAAGCTCTAGATCATCGCCTCTCCCTAACGTCAGGTCACGAGCTAGCTCGTAATGCTGCCTTTGGATATGGCATCCAACTTTAAACAATGCCATTTGCTATATGCTTTTACTGCCTCATCCCGCAGCCTAGGTATGTTTAGAGAACACGACGGCAAAGATAAGCTATATGCTGAGTCTAGAGTAGACCCCCTCTAATTAGGATAAGTTGGAATGTAGTTATTAATAATCATTAGGGGATGGGCGGTCGGAGAAGAGCCTGAGTCTCAACGTTTCCGCTTCCAGTCCTTAATGCTGTTGTTGCTCTGCATACAGCTGTGTCCAAACGTCTTGTGGAATCTGGGTGGCGGAACTCGAAGTAAACGTTAGTCGCGAGGATCACAGGGTAGGGGACGAACTGGACTCCAGGGCGATTAGCAAATAATGCTAGTTCAAAGTTGGTTCAAATGATCTTATATGAGAACAATGGTCTGATTCTCCTCGCCACGAAGCCATCCAAGGCTACTCCCCACAATATGATTGCACGACAGTTCTCCAGCCATACCGACTCGTTCATACCGAATTGGCTGGTCATTGTTTGCTTCTAGTATTCTTCGTATAATCAAGCCAGCTTGACGAGCGGTTGACTCTTCCTCCATGCCAACTATCTCAACATAATAATAAGGCACTGATTTTGACAGTATCTCAGCGTCCAATTTGATATCGGGGTAGAACGGCAGTGTCTGCAAGCCATCGGAATTGGTATTCTGCACCAACCATGAGCACTTTAATGAGTTTTGTTGGTGCTCCGCCTCCTTCTCTGCGATGACGCGAACTGGTGTCATCCTCGAGGTAATGGTAAGGGAATCGTTTTCAATCTTATCAACTACACAGATCCTGGCACCGGTTGATCTTTCATTCGATTTGGAGCGGAACTCGATACAAGTGCCGGTTGAGATGGCCATCGAGAACTTTTCCTCTGGCAGCCAATGATTACATGATGGCCATTCTATTCCGCAATCGACAGACGCCCAAGAATATGAGGGACTTCGAGATGACTTGGTACTCTCGAAATCAGATGTTGGGTCGCAATACCAAAGAAGATCCCAAGGAAGAGCATCGGCCCACAGCCCGTGATGATATAGATTAACATATGCATCCGTATTTGGACCCCGAATGTATGAAGCGATGCCGCTGATGGCGAACAGCCTGTCATCTAGCTGTGTCAAATCTCTCTTTGAAAAGCTCTTGACGCATTCTCGCCACATGAGTCGGGTCTTTTCAGGATCTGCATCCCGCCGAGTTACTCTGAGTGCAGAGTTCAGATTGTTGATTTTGCCCGAAAGGCTAATGCTTTGTGCTTCGTTTCCGCACTCGCACCACCGATCCTCATTGCATTCCCAGATCAGTTCCATGACGGTGAAATGGACGATTCGTCGAGCAAGCAGACGCTCTTGGAACGCCCAGCCTCGGCAGAGTAGTGGGTAGAAGCGCTTGATGCGTTCATGCCACTGCTTCTGCGTCATCGTCCGACAAGTTCGCATAATATAGTGGAACTCGTCTTTCTCCTTCTGTGAAAGAGCCTTATGTTTCACAAACAAGCCATCATATACGCTTCGCGAGGCCATGGCAGCAATAACGAGAGCTGCATTTGCGTACACATCACCCATTTTCGCAGCCTCCGTCTTCCACTCGTCGGACTTTTGAACTATGCAGAGCGAATCGATCCAGACGTATTGAAAATTGAGGAGTCGCGCTATGTGAAAAACGTCCTTGATGGTTCGTGGGAGCTGATTATGGGGTATTCGACTTTCCATCTTCGACAAGTTGCTGGACAATGTCTCAAAAAAATTTTTCTCGCCCCAACGATAGCTAAGGGCAAGATATTTGGGATACGTATCTTGCAATTGCTTAACCTCAATTAGCCGTTCGCCATTTCGGCGATTGTCCAAAAGGATAAGACGCTTGGGAAGAGTTGAGGATCCAGGCTTAGTGCATCCGTCTAAATGTTTATCTGTGCATTTATTGAGCCAATTTTGGATCTGTTTCGCTGAGCGAGCGGCATAGCTGGAATATTTATAATAGCGGAGTGTGTCCCAGGAAGATGCCATAATGCTTTGAACTACAACAGATAGATACTGCACAACGGCATAACATTCTCGGGTTCGGTTAAACATATATCTAGTCATCAGGTGACACCCAAGATAAATGGTCTGTGCGTTCTGTTTAAATGAGTTTAAGTAGACAGGACACCGATTTCGCTCCTAGCTGTATGAGCTTTAACTTAGTTGCGCAACCTTGTCAGCCTCAACTTAGTGGCACAACCTCGTTAGCCCTAACTTAGTCGTACAACCTTAAGAGCCCCAACTTAGTCGCACAACTTAGTAGCACAACTCTTACAAAACGACTCATGCTAAGTTGTAATTACGCGTTCATATTACTAGCGCTCCAGCCCCGTCATGTAGGTCAATTGATACACCCTTAAGCGAAGATCAGAGCAAAAAGGTCCAAAAAATCCTATTGGTCACTACGAGGGTCGCTGGACGATTGTTAGTCAAGTCTCTAGAAAGAGCTTGGCAGTACTCACAACTCGCGACCTTGGCGTTCTCATTCAAAGATATTAGCACCCTGTACAATTTGTTAGTTACGAAGAGTTGCTTCAGTTGCGACGACTTACACGCTCTAAACCAACTGAGCTAAGCGACCAATTTGAAATGAGATCGTGTATTTAAAAATATATAGTTGACTTGTTTAACCTATTAGTCGCGATATAGAGGCTAAGGGTCAAAATTATCCTTAACTTTTTGCTTCTACTAGTCTAGACAATACTCTTGCGAATACCAATGGCAGTTTGGTTGTAAAGTCCGAACCTCAGAAGTACTATGCTGTAGAAAAGACGAGCCACAAACCCCTAATGCTGTTTACTCAACAAACTTTAGCCTTACTCTCGAATAGGATTTACCCACCTTTCACACCATTGACGTTCTAATTCCACTACCCTAGTTGGACCTCTCCACCTTATATCCTTTACCGTTTAATTCCGCGGTCAGTTTTTCTTTACTGTAGCAAGGGAAGACGTCAGTAAAGCTAAAGAGCTACTTAGAAATCCATCTCGGGCGCCTGCATTTGGGATTTGGGATCGCCCTGTGGGTCAGCGAGATTGAGGATGAAGAATAACAGTTTTTGGGCGTTTTCCTGGGGGTCATTGTCTCAGATGATGACCCAGCAAACGAGAGCGGCGGGCAGGTTTAGCGAGCGGTCGAGGCTGCATAAAACAGTGACAAAACCCCTCGGATTCGGCAGCCAGAACCGCTGTCTCAGTACGCCGGTCTGGCCCCCCCGAAATAGCGGCCTCCGCTTCGGGGAAGGTGCGCGCACGGGCCAGCCGCTGCTTTCAAACGTCTATATGAGTCGCGCTCTCCCCCCGCTGCTCGGCCGTCTTTCTTCAATCCTTTCCCAACACTCCCTCGCTCAGTCGCTCTAGTCTCATCATGCGCTCTCTACCCCTCCTGCCTGGACCCACTCAGAATCCTCCTTCGTCGGCCTTGCTGCAGCTAAAAACTATAGCGGCACAGCCGGCTTGAAGTCATATTCACTACAATCTGCTCTTAAGTGTCTGCGACGGCGATTATTTCCTCTGAGTCAGTTGGATTAGCTGAGATCCAAGCATAACCACTAGCTTTGCTCCCTCTCCTTGCTGTCGCACTATTACAACCCTTACAACAATGCCTTGTTGATGCTCAACAAAAGCTCTAACGATCTACTGTTGCAGCCATATAGGCAGATATCAGCCCTTCTCGTCGCAGACCAGCCTAGATTAAGAGGGGCGACTCTTACTAGAGCCTAATTGCGCAGGGAAGCTGACCAGAAAGCCGCCAACACGTAACTCATCCGCGGCGCAGCCAGGCAGAAGTCAGTCACGTCGCTATAAGGCATTTCTGCAATTGGCCAGGTCGCAACGCATAGAGGCACTGCCAAGGCAGACCGACGCTGTCGTAATCCTGCAAGACCGAATACGAAACGCTGCTAGTGAGAAAACTAGGGACAAGTAGGTAAGGTGTTACGGACCGACTTACGGGACTTACGGCCTTAATCACTAGTTATTACAGACGAGCTGTGGGACCAGTCAGCGTCAGCTAACCCAACGGCACGTGATTACTTGTATATTAGTTCTTTCGAGCACAGCTCGCTCCCTTTCTTCTTTCTTCTTTAGCTTCAGATTCTTGTATTTATAACTGCCAATTGTACAGGTTGTCGCCCAGCTCCTGTGTGACTACACCTCGATTGACTGAGTTCGTGACAAAATGGAAGGGAAGGGACAAGAGCGAATTAAGGGAAGAGCGGTTAAGGAGGGCGTCAAGGAAGGCAGTCGAGGAAGGCATAAAAGTTAGGGTAAGAGAACAAGACAGTTAATTGTAGAGATAGTAGTTGTAGAGTGAGAGACAGAGAGTTGTGCATGTTACGAACTCAGTCAATCGAGGTGTTACGGACCGTAAGTCGAGTAACAGTCCGCAACTGACTTAACTCTGACCCGCAACTACCCTTACGGGCGGGGTTAACGGGTGGTTAGCTATAGATAGTTGGCACCGGGTTTACGGACGGTCCGTAAGCGACACGTGACCCGTAAGGGGCTATATAAACCCGTCCGCAAACCATCGTCCCTTCTTTTCTTCTCTTCTTTCCTTAGCTTTAGACTCTTGTATTATAGGACTACCAATAACACCGGCTTCGCCCGCCTGCCGGCGTCCCTGTGCCACTTATTGACCGAGTTCGTAACACGAGGTATGAGTCGCGTAGAAGGTAGGCGACAACCTGTGCAATTGGTAGTTCCAAATATAAGAATCTAAAGCTAAAGAAGAAGAGAATGAGAGTTGCGCTCGAAGTCTAATATACAAGTTGTTACGGGTCAACATCGGCCAGTAGGGCCTACACATAAGCTAACCACAAGTGACAGAATTAGACGCGATTAGATAAGTCACGTACATATAATATCGGCAGCAGATGGCTTATCTTCAGGCGGTTATGCCTGACACTTCATTAATAGATTATTGATTAAGTGATTGAGCATCCAAATGCTCCGGATGCTCCCCTATATGTAGAGGTATCCCAGCCACCTCAATTATTAGGTAACTACCCCGTACTATCCCCAGATTACGTAAGCACAACCTGACAAAAGCACCACTATCCTCTCCTTCTCCTCCTTGGCTTTAGATCCTTGTATATAGATCCTTGGAACCAAGGCTTTTACTTCGGCGGGCCCATTGCAGCGACTAAGTGAACCTAAAACAATTGAAAAGGCAACCCAAGTAAATGCTATGTAACAAAGGCATTATGAATGACAAAATATAGCGGAAATGAACGAATCTAGTAAATTTGGCCGTTGAACGATCACGAAATGTTGAACCTATAGTCTTGGGCTATAGAAGATTAACTTGTGGCACTGAAAAGCAGTGCGCGGAAGATAGAGACCTCAACCTCAGCTACCAACCCGGCTTAATGAATATGAGAGATGTTTGACACTACTGAGTACATCCAGGGCATTTTTGGGATAGGCGGGGGTGGATATTCATCGCGGCGCGGCAGAACTCCGGCCGGCAAGAATGCAGGGACCTTGCCTAACCCTCTCGCTTGTGACGAAAGGTGACGGAGGCGATGACGTGGGGCGCAGCCAAAGCGCGGATGACTGATGGTAGGTTCTACTGTACGTGAGAGGGTGCCTTGCATGAAATCCAGCCATACACATTCCTTCCTCTTCACTGACATTCACATGTCCACGCGCCACAACCTATGGGCCTTATGTCGATATCTCACCTCCTTCCCTCACCCATGCTTTCGTCAAGGACGAAGATATCGACTGCCGTCGGCCTCAAGCATTATCCACCATGATCGGGACCTCTACCTTCGACCTGTACGTCATACGCACCTGTATCTTCTTTTTATACTATGTCGCACCGTTGTGTATCCTGTACTGCGCCGCAGTCATCGCGCTCTATGGCTTCAAAGCTGCACTGTCTCCGCTGCCCCTCATCATCGAGTCAATAGCTATCGCAGAAACCCTCTTCTACCTTCTCGTCTATCTGCCATACCGATGTCATCTGCAGCGCGAGGCATTGCATCCAGAGCCACTCTCTAGACTCGAGCGAAAGGACCTCTTTCTATTATGCAACAAGAACATACCAGATGCGGAGCCATACTTGAGGAAATGGTTCATGGGCGCGCCAACCGAAGAGATAAAGCGTGAGAACCTCAAGGAATTCTTCCTGTGGGCATTCTTCAACCGTGGGGGGCCACCTGGAGACGATGATGAAGAGTTGGAAGAGTACATTGCGCTCACGGAAGAGCTACTAGGAAGGGATGTGGAGCCTGGCAGGGGAAACGCAACATGTCTGCGTTTGACGCTCGATAGAGTTGATACGATGCACCGTACATTAGTGTGGTACCTTGTAAGTACTGAATGCTTATGCTGCTGAACACAGGTTAACTTGTCTTAGGTAGTCGGTTTGGTCGATCTCTTCACCTACGTGTCCCTCCTTTATCACGGTTTCCACTTTCATCGTGTGGCTCTCAAGAGATTCTTTACAGTATTTCCATTCAGGCCACAAACCCTCCTTACTACCAAGCGGTCACCCGTGACCCGTCTCCCGTATTGGCATCGCGAACATACGTCGAAAACGAAACTTCCCATACTCTTTATTCATGGCATTGGGATTGGACTGTTCCCTTATGTCGACTTTCTTGCAGACCTCAATTCTGCCGCTGGTATCGAAGATGGCTTACCGGATGATCAAGTCGGCATCATAGCCATTGAGATACTCCCCATATCCTTTCGCATCACGCATCCAGCTATGTCCAAGTCCGCCCTGACCGCTGAAATTGCAGCCATCCTTGCACATCATGGCTGGGACAAAGTAGTTCTCGTCTCACACTCCTATGGCACAGTCATTGCCACACATCTCCTCAAATCGCCCTCCACAGCCCATCTAATCGGCCCAGTGGTCCTAATTGACCCTGTTTGCATTCTACTACATCTACCAGATGTAGCTTATAACTTCACTCGCAGGAAGCCACGGAGGGCGAATGAGCACCAGCTGTACTACTTTGCCAGTATGGACATGGGAGTTAGTCATACCTTGTCGAGGCACTTTTTCTGGTCGGAAAATATCCTATGGAAAGAGGATCTCGATGGCAGAAACGTCACCGTCAGTCTCTCAGGCAAAGACTTAATTGTCGATACCGAGTCGGTCGGCAAATACATGACTTCAGGCAGTACTCCATGGATATCATCAACAGCTTCCTCAGCTTTCCTGATCGACGTCGAGGACGTCCCTGAAGAGCGAACGAACGGAAAGGGCGTCAATATTCATACGAGCATCTTAGATTCGGAGTCAGACCCGGAGACTAATTTGCAGATTGATGCCTGGAAAGAACAGCCCTGGAAAGGGAAGGGAATTGATATGATTTGGTTCGAAGATCTAGATCATGCACAGGTGTTTGACAAGGCCGCGACGCGAAGGCCGTTACTTACGGCTATTAGGAGATATTGCGCTGAAGGAGCGGACGAGAATCATTGATATTGCAGTTGTCATAATACCATATACCAGTTTATAATAGCTCTTGAGATAAGAGTGGCATATTACGGAGTTGTAGGGAGCGGCGAGGAGGCTAGAAGCGAGATCGAGAGTATATTAATGCTATATTAATTCCACTATGATGAAGGGAAATCCCCCCAAGTAGGTTTCGCATGGGTGATTCGAAACAGCATTGTTACAAGCTACTAGTAACAGGAATTGACTTTGCAGTACCAACGGTCCCGGCACCAAACCAATTCCACCCCTACCAAGAACTCAAATTAAAAGCCCATAAAGCCAACTCCCACCCCACTCCCACTAAGCAGTCCCTTCCCCCTAACACGTGAAAGCAAAACCAAAACTTAAAGTAAAACAGTCCTAAAGCGCACCACTACCCCTCCACTTCCCCCCACTAATCAACTTCGCAAACGCACCCCTCCTCTGCCTCGCAAGCTCTTCATAACTTCCCTCTTGGACCACCCGGCCTGACTCGAGGACTATTATGTGGGAGGCAACACGCATCATTGCGGGGGAGTGAGTTATTAGGATTACTGCCATGTCCTCACTAGCTCCGTCTCGTGACGGTGCGGACTCGATCCCTGTCGCTGGCGAAGAATGAGTGAGCCGCGCAATCGTATTCCTTACAACACCCGCGCTTTCCCCGTCTAATGCACTAGTTGGCTCATCTAGCACCAGCACTTTCGGCCTCCGCACCAAAGCTCTAGCGATGCACAGCCTTTGGGCCTGTCCGCCACTTAGGCCCCTGCCTCCCTCGCCGATTCGCGTCTTGTACCCTTCTGGCAAGCTCGTAACGAAATCATGGATCCCCACTGCTTTCGCCGCGCTTTGGATATTGTGGGTGTTAAGGTGGGGAGAGTGGGCGGGGAGGCCGTACGCGATATTGGAGGCAATCGTGGTAGGGAATAGCACGGGCAATTGGGTTACGAGTGCAATTTGGGAGCGTAAGGCGCTTACTTTACAGGCGAATATTGAGTTGCCTGCGAAAGTGAGTGAGGGTTGGGGTGTGTGGAGCGGTTCGGTCGGTGGTTGGAGGCCTAAGAGCAGGGAGGCGATGGTGGATTTGCCGGAGCCAGAGGGACCAACTATTGCTGTGCAGGAACCAGCGGGGAAGGTCATCGAGACATCGCGGAGGATTTTGACAGCGGGTTGGGCGGGGTAGGCGTATGAGAGGGAGTTGAGGTGAATGGGAAGAGGAGTAGGCAGGCAGGTGTTTCCCTGAGATTCGTGGGATGCAGTTTTCGGCAAATTGGCTAGATTCAGCATTTGTGTAGCTGTTGCACGGGAGGAGCTGATTTGAGGTATAAACGCAATGACGGAGTTGGCGTTGCCACTGCTGAACAGTAGAAGCGTGATCACTTGGAGGATGCTTTCTGCACTCCAGTCCCCAGAAGCTGCTATGGCGGCGCCGTAGTAGAGGATGAGTGCTGTGACGAAGGAGTTCGTGGAGTCTGACATGCCGAAAAAGAAACCCGTACATGCTGCGCGGCGCATTCCAATATTGTAAGCTTTCGTTGTAGCTTGTGTGTGCTTCTGCTTGAAGTAACTTTCGAGAGTCAACGCGCGAACGACTTTGATGTTGGAGAATGTTTCCGAGAAAATATCCCCAGTAACGTCAGATATCTCATTAAGCCTTTTCTCCCACTTCCCACTTACAGCTTCAAATGCCCTAGTGAAAGCATACATGCATGGACCGCTCGCAAGACCAACAAGAGTAAGCTTCCAGCAGACTATGAATGCCCAGACAATCGCGATTGACATCATAGAACCTGATAAGAAGACATAGCCAGCGAAGCGGCCGACAATATTGCGCATCTCCTCCGCGTTTCGGTCCAGGTATTCATTCAGACGCCCGGGATTGTTCTTAGGTTTATCAAACCAAACTTTCGGCTGAGCGAGAATACGCTTAAAAGCTTCCACGCGGAGAGTGTCAACCCAGGTCTGGCCACAGTATTCCAAGAAGTAGTGCATGTAGTAACTTGAGATGCCGTCGGCCACAGCTATTGCTAAGATGGCAAGAGCCCACGTCTCAGCCGCTCCAGTTTGTCCGGAAGCTAAACTGAAGGTGCCAAGGAGTCTTGCCAGAACATAAGAAAAGGCGGGTGTTGCTGTAGCACTAATGAAAGCACTGACAAAGCCGAGGACAAGAGTGAAGCGGTCCCTTAGAACTAAGGTGGGCCAGACTGTTCCAAGGGTTTGAGATAGCGTAGCATTTCTCTGGTGATTGCTTGGAAGATGGTATGTCGGTATGTGGTCTTGATGCGACACGCGTTTACGAGTCAAATATGTCACGATGTTCGAAGCTGGGCCGATGTGGTCGGAGGATTGGTCCCTTCGACGGAGTCTAGACATTTGTGAACGGCTCTTTATTGTACCCTTACCTCTCATATCAAGCATCTCAAGGTCAAAGGATTCATCATCCAATATACCGCGACTGGAGTGGTAAGGAGGTCGCACCTCTCTCTGCGAGGGCAGGGCCGGTGGCAGCTTTGAGATCCGGGTAGCGAAAGGTCTTGAAATGGACAAGATCTCCCCTGGTTCCCAGACACCCAATTTATTTGCATATATGGAACCCATTTCAATGCTCCGAGATAATCCTCGATTGTTCATATGCCCTTTCCGCGCACATTCATCATTAAGCCCGAATAACTGGGAAATGTGATGTAAGCGGCTTCCATGGTAGCTGGTTCGAAGCCAGCTGTCGTCTGAGCCATCCGCTATAGATGAATCCGCAATAGACTGTCCGCACGAAGGTAGAGTCATGGAATCCCTTGAGTGCAGAATCGCCGCTTCGTCAGAAAAAGGGTCTTTATCGTCATTAAGATTTAGAGACGCAAAGGATGCGAATGCCCCTTTCTTGTCTTCAAGTAACTGCTGGCAGTAGCCTTCCTGAACAACTTTTCCTCTATCGAGAACGTATACGTAGTCTTTCTCCTTGATTTCGGAGATATCATGGGTTATAACAATTGTGGTCTTACCAAGTCGCCACTCTCTGATAGCCTCCATGACCAGAGATTTACTTATCTGATCCAAAGCGCTTGTAGCTTCGTCTAGAACCAGGATTGGCGCATCATGGAGTCGAGCTCTCGCAATTGCAACGCGCTGTTTTTGCCCACCGCTCAATGAATTGCCGCTTTTACAAATCATGGTTTGAAGTCCTTCTGGCAGATCGCTGATTGTCTGTTGAAGCATTGCTGTCTGGCTGGCTATCTGAACCTCATGTTCTGTGACCAAGGTATGTGGTCGTCGGCCAAAGGCGATGTTTCGGAACATTGTCTCGTTGAATAAGACGCTTTCCTGCTGAACGAAGCATATGTTACTGCGCAGCCATTCAAGATCTAAGGTCTGTATAGATTGCCCATCGACTGACAAATTCCCTGTAGATGGCTGATAGAAATTCATTAGCAGGTTTCCGAGGCTGCTCTTGCCAGATCCACTTCTGCCGATAACGAAAGTCGTTTCACCTGCAGGAAAGAAGAAGCTTGCATTCTCTATTGCACACTGCCCAGGATTTGAGGGGTAGGAGAATGTAATCTGTAAGAAATATCAGCTAGATACGGATAACAAGAGCCTTTAGAGACAAACTCTAGACACCTCTACATCCCCTGGACATGTGATTGGTCTCAAGGTACCGGTCATCTTTGGCACTATTCGACCGCGCTCCAGTTGTAACAAGATGTGTTTCAAGGTCCTACTGGCGGACATTCCCTTTGAAAGAACCAGCAACTGTGGAAGAAACGCTTCCGCTGCCTGAGTTGCCATAAGACAAGAGTAGAATGTCGTCAACACACTGCCAGGACCTAGCCCCTGTCTAACTAGCACGATTCCATACCAGAATCCAACTACAAACATGGCGGTGTTTATGAATCTTGTAATTCCCATTTGTAATGAATTCGCATTGGCTTGGACCATATATGATTTTGCAGCTTTTTTGATAGCGCATTCGTATTGCCAGATTTCCTGGTCCTGACCATTATAAACTTTCACTGTGTCCACCTCTTTAATTGCAGTATAGGAATATTTTGATGCTTCGCTAAGGTCCATTTTCTGCTTCTCGATAGCCGGCTGGAGCTTTCTCGTGATGACTGCAAGTATCATTACCGTAATAGGAACAAAAGCTAAAATAACTAAAGTTAAGTCCCATGAATAATAGAGGGCAATTCCCAGAGCAGCCAACGCCGCCGCTGCGTCCTCTATAAAGAAACCGAGAGGCTGCGAAGCCGCCGTTTGAAGTTCTTTTATCTGCCTACGTGCAGTTTAGTAAGAATGCCAGTATTGGGTCTAGGGTAGCATACGTTTGTATTCTAACAAGAAGAGATCCAATACCATCTACTCGAAGGTCATACCATTCAATATCCTTTTTCTCCAAGCTTACAAACGCCTTATCCCTTACACTTCTTGCTTGCATCTCGCCGAATACCATCCACAGAGAGAAGAATCCCCCATTGACGAGCATGGTTGCGATACCGAGCCCGGTCAACGCAATACACCATGTCGACACATTCTCAAAAAGTTCGTCTCCAGTTATGCTTCCGGCACTAAAGTTTGCCAGCTCGTCAAAGATACGACCAAGGAAGATTGTAATAGCAGGCTTGATAGCCCCAGCCACGGTCGTAAGTACTAGAGCGGGTATCAAAACCACAAGATGCTTTTTATGCGTGAAAGCACATATCAAGGGAAAGGATGCACGATGTTTTCCACTCTCGTCTTCATCATCTCCGTCGCCTGGGCTTATATTCGAGTAGACTCTGTGGTGTTTCGACATTTCCACCTCCTCCTGTGTTATGTTTGAAGCTGTTGACCCTTAGGGGAAGTTTACGGAATTACATGGGTGCAAACTAATTTGCTTCGGCGAACTTAAGGGTGATCGGTGCCTTTTGATTAGGAGAGGCATCTTGGGGCATCCTTTCCATCAAAATCATCCTCAATGCAGGTTTAACAAAGAAAATTAAGCTCAGCGGCCAGACTTACATCAGGAAGGTGCTGGTCAAAAGAGTGTGGCGTTCCTTAGTATTGTGCTCTGCCGAGACCATTCGCGTAGGTATGTACGCCGGTTTTGTAATTCCACGCCAAATGTCTCCAATATTTGATCGCATACTAAATCACAGATTGAATAAAGCCTCCCAGTAATAAATAAATTCCAACTTAGAAGGAGAATAAGAATTGGTAAAGGTCTTCTCCGTAGTTTGGGTGGCTTCTGATCCTAAAAAGGTTTGCCAGCTGCGATAGCATACGCAACTCTGCCAAAGAAACAGCTGCCATGGCCTATAAGAAGAAAGTGATGTTTATGAAATGACTAAAGATGGACCAAATGAGGTTGTCCTGCGGGACAGGTTTAGAGCCTGAAGCTTCGTGTAAATATGCAAGACTCACGTACATGATCACTACAACATCCAACCCACCGTGATGCAAAAGTGCATCGATTATATCCAAGATCTACCAGATGACTTCGCGCTGAGAGAGGTAGAATAAA
>Ga0335072_10006550_pt1 | contig 16999 bp, 10 predicted proteins | sample Lox_Sample_21_FD_206725 | JGI IMG/M metagenome (GOLD analysis project Ga0335072, IMG submission 206725) | Soil microbial communities from Loxahatchee National Wildlife Refuge, Florida, United States - Lox_Sample_2.1 | ecosystem: Environmental > Terrestrial > Soil > Wetlands | place: USA...
TCGTGACCGGAGCGACGGAGGGGCTGCGCCGGCTCCAGGACCGGAATGGGCAACGCGAGCTCGCCAGGAACATCTGCCGGATCCTCCGGGTCGCCGCCACCGCACCGGACGGGTCGGTGCCCGAGGAGGCCAGCTTCATCGTCGAGTCGGCCCTGATAAGCATGGGCGTGGGCGCCAGGACCCGGAAGCGCCTGCTCGCCGAGCCGCGCCCGGCCTCGGTCAGCGACCTGGGCGCCTGCCCGCTTCCAGAACCGCTGCTCTCCGCGGTCGCGGTCATCGCTTTCACTGCCATGGCCGAGGCGACCAGCCCCGGCGACGCGGTCCGGCAGCTGCCTGCCCTGCTGCGACGGATGGGACTGGCCCGGCCGGCCGCGGACACGAAGGCCAGCGAGATCCTGGACGAATACACCAGCACGTACCTGGTCCTTTCCGATCTCTCAGCGCAGTTGCGAACCGAAGCGCCGCAGCGTCCCTTCCGGGTCCGCCTGCCGGTCGCCACGATGATCGCGGTCGGCGAGGGGGTCAACGCGCGCAATGCGAACGAGCTGAATCGCCAGGTGACCCGCCAGGCGATGGCCACGCTCCTGCGGCGCGGTGTCCGCGCCACGGTCAGCTCCGGCGTCCCGCTGCACCCGGCCGCGGCCACCGTGATCCGGGTCGTCGGCCAGTTGCTCGGCGAGGAAGTCCCGGCCCTGCCGGCCCAGGCCGCGACCAGCTGAGGTCCGGGGGGAACGACGCGCCCGTTCGGGCTGATGCTCTTGATTTTCCCGAACGCACGCGGCTGACTCCGGTAGCGCCGGCGACTTCCCCCCATCGGGGGGACGCCAATCAGCGCGCCGTGGTGCACCGTGGGGTTTGTCAGCGTGGCGCACCGAGGGGGAAGCGATGGGCGCGGAACGTGAGCGGGTGGCCAGGTTCGGCCGGCTGGAAGACGGACTGCGGCAGGCGGGGGAGTGGTACCGCTGGGGGCCGTACGTCAGCGAGCGGCAGTGGGGTACGGTCCGCGAGGACTACAGTGCCGACGGCAACGCGTGGGACTACCTGCCGCACGACCACGCCCGGTCCCGGGCCTACCGGTGGGGCGAGGACGGCCTGGCCGGGTTCTGCGACATCCACCAGCGGCTCTGCCTGAGCCTGGCGCTGTGGAACGGGCGCGACCCGATCCTCAAGGAGCGCGCGTTCGGCCTCACCGGCCCGCAGGGCAACCACGGCGAGGACGTCAAGGAGTACTGGTGGTACCTGGACGCGGTCCCCAGCCACGCCTGGAACCGGTGGCGCTATCACTACCCGCAGGGCCCGTACCCCTACCAGGACCTGATCGACACCAACGCGGGTCGCGACCGGTACCAGCCCGAGTACGAACTCCTCGATACCGGCGCGTTCGACGGCGACCGGTACTGGATCACCGAAGTGCACTACGCCAAGGCCGGACCGGACGACCTGCTGATGGCCATCCAGATCACCAACGCGGGGCCGGAGACCGAGACGCTGCACGTCCTGCCCACCGCGTGGTTCCGCAACACCTGGTCATGGGACGACGATGAACCGCGGCCGGGCTTGCGGGCATCCGGGGACCGCTCGGTCACCATCGATCATCCCTTCGGCGGCACGCTGAAGCTGATCGGCGGAGCGGGCCCGGACGGCGCCGACCCGCAGCTGCTGTTCTGCGAGAACGAGACAAACCTCGCCCGGTTGTACGGTGCTGACCCGCTCACCCCGTATCCCAAGGACGGCATCAACGACCACGTAGTCAACGGCGCGGCCACCGTCAATCCCGCCGGGGCCGGCACCAAATGCGCTTTCTGGTACCAGGTCACCGTGGCGCCCGGGCAGACCGCCGAGCTCCGGCTCCGGCTCCGGCCCGCTCCCAGCGGGCGACGCGGGCAGGCGGTCACAGCACCAGACCCCCTCGGTGCCGAGTTCACCGAGGTGATGGACAAGCGCAAGGCCGAGGCCGACGAGTTCTACACCGAACTAACGCCAGCCGGCGCGAGCGCCGACGAGGCACTCGTGTTGCGCGAGGCATGCGCGGGCATGCTGTGGAGCAAGCAGCTGTTCTACTACGACGTCACCCGGTGGCTGGACGGTGACCCGAGCCAGCCGGCCCCGCCCGCGGTGCGCCAGACCGGGCGGAACTCCAAGTGGCGCAACTTCGACGGGTTCGACATCATCTCGATGCCGGACAAGTGGGAGTACCCGTGGTTCGCCGCGTGGGACCTGGCATTCCACTGCGTCTCGCTGGCCCACGTCGACCCGGCGTTCGCCAAGTACCAGCTGATCATGGTGTGCCGGGAGTGGTTCCAGCATCCCGACGGGGCGCTGCCGGCCTACGAGTGGGATTTCGGCGACGTCAACCCGCCCGTCCACGCGTGGGCGGCGCTGCAGATCTTCGCCATCGACGGCGGCCGCGACTTCGACTTCCTCTCCCGGGTCTTCGACAAGCTGCTGGTCAACTTCACCTGGTGGGTGAACATGGAGGACGCCGGGGGCAACAACGTCTTCGAGGGCGGCTTCCTCGGCCTGGACAACATCGGCCCGATCGACCGGTCTCACCTGCCGGCCGGCTACCTGCTGGAGCAGTCCGATGCCACCGGCTGGATGGGCGCCTACGCGCTGGCGATGGGCAGCATCGCCGCCGTCCTGAACCGGTCCGGGGAGCGGAAGGCCCAGGACCTGGTGCTGAAGTTCCTCGAGCACTTCGCCGGCATCCGGAACGCGCTGGACAAGCAAGGCTTGTGGGACGAGGCCGACGGTTTGTTCTACGACCGGCTGAGCACCCCGTCCGGTTACACGGTCCAGGTCAAGGCCCGGTCGATGGTCGGGATCATTCCGCTGCTGGGAGTAGCCGTCATCGACGGCCCCATGCTGCGGCAGGCGCTGACCCTCAACAAGCGCTTCAAGCACCTGCTGGACCGCGAGGGCGTCGGGGATCCGGAAAAGCTGACCGAGACCCCGCAGCTTCGCGGCGAGGGCGGCAACGAGCGGCTGCTGCTGTCGGTGGCCCGTCCCAGCCAGGTAGAGCGGCTGTTCGTCAAGCTCTTCGACGAGAGCGAGTTCCTGTCCCCGCACGGACTGCGTGCCCTATCCGCCTACCATCGCGATCACCCGTACAAATTCGACGCGGAGGGTTTCCAGGGGTCCGTCGACTACGAGCCGGCCGAGTCGACCACGTCCATGTTCGGGGGCAACTCCAACTGGCGCGGCCCGATCTGGTTCCCGGTCAACTACCTGGTCATCGAGTCGCTGGAACGCTACCACCGGTTCTACGGGGCGGACCTGGAACTGGAGTACCCGGTCGGCTCGGGCAAGCGGCTCACCCTGGACCTGATCGTCGCCGACCTTCAGGACCGGCTGATCTCGCTGTTCACCAAGGACGAAAACGGGCGGCGGGCCTGCTTCGGCGGGACCGAGCGGATGCAGACCGACCCGGCCTGGAAGGACAACCTGATCTTCAGCGAGTACTTCCACGGCGACAACGGCGCCGCGATCGGCGCCTTCCACCAGACCGGCTGGACCGGCCTGATCGCCGACGTGATCCTGCGCCGCCACGGTGCGGTGCCCGCCCTCGGCGACGTTCTCCGCGACGTGAGCAGAAAGGCGCAGCCGTGACTACCCAGCAGACCACCACCGTCCAGGTCCCCGGCGCCCGCATCGCTCCGGACACGTACGCCGAACCGGACGCCCGGGCCGCCGCCGCGCTGCCGGGCAGGGCGCTCCCGCTGGGCGCCACGCCCGGTGAGCGCTTCGGCAAGACCGGCACGAACTTCGCGATCGCTTCCAGCGTCGCCGAGGGCGTCACGTTGTGCCTGTTCGACGAGAACGGCACGGAAACGCAAATTCCGCTGCTGGACAACGACGCGGAAAGCTGGCACGCGTTCGTGCCGGGCGTCGGCGTCGGCCAGGCCTACGGGTACCGGATCAGCGGGCCGTGGGACCCGGCGCGGGGCTTGCGCTGCAATCCGGCCAAGCTGCTCCTGGACCCGTACACAAGGGCGGTGCGCGGAACGGTCTCGTTCGGACCTGAGGTGCTCGGCCATGACCCCGCCAACCCGGACGCCCCGAGCACCCTCGACTCCTCGGCGCACGTGCCGAGGAGCCTGGTCGCGGACCCCGCGTTCCAGTGGCACGACGACCAGCGGCCCCGGTACCGGTACGCGGACGCGGTGCTCTATGAGGCGCACGTCAAGGGCTTCACCATGCGCCATCCGGGGATCCCGCCGGAGTTGCGCGGGACCTACGCCGGGCTGGGGCACGAGGCCGCGATCGAGCACCTGCTCAGCCTCGGCGTCACCACCGTCGAACTGCTGCCCGTCCACCAGAACGTGCCCGAGTCGTTCCTGATCGGCCGGGGACTGACGAACTACTGGGGCTACAACACCATCGGGTTCTTCGCCCCGCACAACGGCTACTCGGCCGCCGTGCGGGCCGGACAGCAAGGCGGCCAGGTCGCCGAGTTCAAGGCGATGGTCGACGCACTGCATCGGGCCGGCCTCGAGGTCGTGCTCGACGTCGTGTTCAACCACTCGGCCGAGGCCGGCCCGGACGGCCCCACGCTGTGCTTCCGCGGCATCGACAACGCGGCGTACTACCGGCTCGACCCCGGCAACCCGCGGGATTACTACGACACGACCGGCTGCGGCAACTCGCTGAACGCCGGCGACCCGATCATGCTCAAGCTGATGATGGACTCGCTGCGCTACTGGATACAGGAGATGCACGTCGACGGGTTCCGGTTCGACCTCGCACCCACCCTGGCCCGGCAGGAGGGCGCCTTCGACAAGGTGGCCGCGTTCCTGGACATGGTCACCCAGGACCCGGTCGTGCCGCTGGTCAAGATGGTCGCCGAGCCGTGGGACGTCGGCCAGATGGACAGCTACGACCTGGGCCGGTTCCCGCCGCTGTGGCGGGAGTGGAACGGCAAGTACCGCGACACGATGCGCAACTTCTGGCGCAGCCACCCCGTCGGGATCGGCGAAATCGCCGACCGTTTCGCCGGATCGGCGGACCTGTACGCGACGGTCGGCCGCCGGCCCACGTCCTCGGTGAACCTCATCACCGTCCATGACGGCTTCACGCTGCACGACCTCGTCTCCTACGACGACAAGCACAACGAGGCTAACGGCGAGGACAACCGCGACGGGACCAGCGACAACAACTCCTGGAACTGCGGCGCCGAGGGCCCGGCCGCCGACCCGGCGATCAACGCGCTGCGCGCGCGCCAGTCCCGCGCGATGCTCACCACGCTCATGCTGTCCTTCGGCGTGCCGCTGTTGCTCGGCGGTGACGAGATGGGCCGGACCCAGCAAGGCAACAACAACGCCTACTGCCAGGACAACGAGCTGACCTGGTTCGACTGGGAAAACGCCGACCAGGACCTGCTCGACTTCACCCGGCGGCTGATCGCCTTCCGGCGCGACCACCCCGTCTTCCGCCGCAGGCGCTTCCTCGAAGGTGCCGAGGCGGCCGACCTGCAGTGGTTCACGCCGCGGGGCACGATGATGAACGACGCCGACTGGAACGATCCCAGCGCGCTGTCCATCGGGATCTACCTCGACGGATCCGACGACCCCGACCGGGCCGAAGACGGCACGCTCATGACCGACGACGACTTCCTCGTCCTGGTCAACGCCTGGTGGGAACCGCTCGACTTCACCCTGCCCGCCACCCGCCCGGACGCGCGATGGAAGGCCGAGATCGACACCTACGACCCGGAAGCCACCGCCAAGGCGGCCGAACACGGGGCGGGAGACAACGTCACTGCCGGACCCCGCTCCGTGGTGGTACTCCGGGCGAGACCCTGACATCTCACCGGTTACCTTGGCGATGCTCCGAGGAGACCAATAGCCGACGCCTTTTGCACCGCCTCGTTACGCGACGAGACGCCCAGCTTGCGGTAGATCGACTTGACCTCCGCCTTGACGGTGTGGCCGGAGACGGACAGCCGCTCGGCGATCCCGCTGGCGGTCAGGTGGGTCTGCAGGTAGGGAAGCAGCCGCAACTCGGCTGGGGTAAGCGGCGTCCGTCCGGCCGCTCCCTGGGCTGCGAGGGCGCGGCGGAGGTCGTCGGCCTCGCCGGTGAGGGTCCCGAGCGCCGGGCGGCAGGTCAGGATGTCGTCGATCTCGCGCAGCAGCTGGCGGGCCACCACCACCTCGTCCAGGGCGAGGTGCGCCTTGGCCAGCTGCAGCCGTAGCCGGACGGCCACGAACGGCAGCCCGCGGGTCGCGGACGGGCGCGCCCGCATCGCCTGTGCGAGCTGGCGGTGTGCCTCGTCTTGGTCGCCGCGGTGGACAGCGAGCAGGCCTGCCTCGGCGAACGCGAGCAGACACGTAGCATAGTCGCGTATGCCGTTTTCGTCGATCGTGGCGAGCGCCCGCCCCACCCGTTCGGCTGCCTCCTGCGGCTCGCCGCGATCCATCGCCAGCAACGCGAGCTCGGATTCACACAGGACGGTCGTATCGGCTTTGCCCGTCGCGGCCGCGGCGGCAGACGCTTCGCTGAGGAGACCGACCGCCTCGTCGAGGTGCCCGGCGAGCAGGTGCGCCTCGGCGAGTGTCCACAGCGCGTAGCCGCGAAATGGGCTCAAGGCGGGCTCCTGGGCAACCGCGAAGGCCGCGTCGGCCATCATCACTTCGGGACCACTGGCACACATGGCCGCTCGCAACATGGCCCGGCCCGACTCGAAGGAAGCCGACCCGTCCAGCGGCACACCCTCGAACGATGCGGCGTCCACGAACGCCGCCCACCGGTCCGCCTGCGGCGTGTCGCCATTCATCGCGGCCGCGTAGCACCTCGCTATGGCAAGCGGCGGGAAGCATTCGATGTTCGCGTCACCGATCGCGCGCAACCAGCGCTGAAGGGTCGGCAGCCGGCCGGCGTTGAACGTCGGCAGGGCCAGCGCGGTCGCCAGCCGCACCGAACGGTACCAGTCGCCCGCGTGCAGGAGGTGCTCCAGGGCCAGCGCCGGGGATCCATTGGCCTCATACCAGAGAGCGGCCCGGCGGTGCAGCGTTGCCATGATGCCCGGCTCGGTGCGGCCAAGCTCGCCGAGCAGGAACTCCTGGAACAGCGCGTGGTAGCGGTACCACTGCCGGCGGCGATCCAGCGGGGTCACGAACAGGCCGGAGGCCTCCAGGCGGCTCAGCTGCCCGGCCGCCCCCGGAGACCGCAGGACGGTATCACACAGGGGACCGCACAGCTGATCGAGCACCGCCGTGCGTCGCAGGAACCGCTGCACATCCTCCGGCTGCCCGAGCAGCACCTCGCGGTACAGGTAATCGGCCACATACCGGTTAGCGCCGGTCAGAGCCCGCTCCTGGCCGCGGCTCTCCCTGGCGGTCAATGCCGCCAAGTACAGGCCGACTGGCCATCCTTCGGTGCGTTCGGTCACCGCAGTGGCCTGCTCATTGGTCAGGCTTACCCGCTCACTGGCGAAGATCTGGCGGGCAGCGGCCACGTCGAAAGCCAGATCACCGGCCCCCAACTCCAGCGCGTCGCCCAAGGCCCGTAGCCGTGGCAGGTGCGGCTGCTCTGAACGGCTCGCGGCGACCAACTGGGACCCCCGGGGAATCCTTGAGATCACCACGCCCAGCACATCGTGACAGACCGGCGATTGCAGCTTGTCCAGGTTGTCCAGCATCAGGACGAACGGAACCGGGCTCGCGCGGAACTCGTCGGCCAGCCGCGGCGCCGCGCGACCTAGCACCGACATGCCGGGGCCTCCCAGGTCGGCGACCAGGTCAGCGCTGCCCAGGTCGGCCCGGCGGTACGCGGTTGTCAGCGAGGCCAGCAGCATCGCCGGGTCGTCGTCGAAGCGATCTATCGACACCCAGCCCACCGGGCGGTCCTCAGCACGGGCCCACTCCGCCAGGAAGGCGGACTTGCCGTAGCCCGCCGGTGCCGTAACCCCGACGGCGCGGCAACCGCTCGACCGAGCAGTCTCGATGAGCTTGGCGCGACTGATGTCACCCAGGCGAGGTTGCGGGATCGAGAACTTGGTGTCAAGCGGCGACTGGCGAAGCTCGACGCGTGGCGCGGCCCGCTGATCCAGGCTGAGTGTCATGTCAGGCCCCCACTTCCCCCAGGAGACCATTCCACCCCGCACCGGGGATCGATTCATCATGCGAAACGGATGAAAGAGCAGGAGAAGAGGCGTCAGTGCCCATTCTCACTTCGGTTTGGAGGGCTCCGCGAGACGGGGAGCCGCTGAGCCCCGAGAGCCGGCCGAGAGGATATCCAGGCTCAGCGCCAGGATCCAGAGGGGGAACAGCAGCTCCACCCACGGGGTGATCCCTATCCCGACCATCAACACCACTGCGCAAGCCAGTCCGGCCACCGTCAGCCATCGGGATACGATCTGGGTGCGGCGCGCGATAGTCACCGTGGTAAGGGTGAACACCGCCGCCATCCGCATGGAGTAGACGTTCAGCAAGCTCGTCGCGACGTTGCGGTCCAGCGCCAAGGTGTCCGAGGCTGGCAGCGCGGATGACGTCACGCTGGCGATGCTGGCGCCGGCCACGGCCGCGGCCACGAATATCATGCTGACGAACAGCAGGCCGCTACCGAGGAACACGGTGGCGAAGAAGCGATCTTCGCGTTCGCCGACGCGGTCTCGCAGCACCCCGATGAACCACAAGAAGGCGATCCCGGCGAACGGGACGAGGTTGAGCCCGATGGCCACCGCGGCTCGGTGCCCGGAATCGGTGAGCCAGGTCCCGGCGACGGCGGGACTGGGCGGGGCCGAGAGCCTGAGCAGCGTCAGCGCGGTGATCAGGAGCACGGAGAAGATGATCCCGGCGACCGCGGCCGCCCGGGGTGTTTTCAGCGGGCTTCCGGCCCGCAGCGGATCCTGGCTCATCGCTGCCGTGCTCGTTTCGCGGCATTCCCGCCGCCCGCCGGGAAGCGGCCCGGGGCCCGGCGCGCCGCGCGCCGCCAGATCGCCCCCTGCAGCGGCAGCCCCGCGATCGCCACAATCGTCAGGACCGCGACGTTGAGGACGAGCTGGAGGGCAGAGCCCCAGGCTTCCTTGTCGCTGCCGAATGCCAGTGACACGCCGATATCGGAGGCTGCCGGGATGGTCGTGACCGAGATAAAGACCCCGATCAAGGTGCTGGTGCGTGACTCCGTGAGCGACACGACGCCGACTATGCCGGCCAGCGCGGCGACGATGAAGGAGAACCAGTTGGGTGTGTTGATCAGATCAGACACCGGGCGAAAGCCCAGCCGGTAGAGCCGGGGCTCCAGGCCCGCCCAGCGGATGATCAGCGACAGCAGGAGCGCCGCCACCACTGCGAGCGTGAAGCCGATGACCAGCGCGGCCACGCTGCGCCGCGCCCGCGTCCAGTCGTGCCGCATCACACCGAAGGCGAGGCTGAGGATCGCGCCGTACTCCGGGCCGACCACCATCGCGCCGACAATGAGGATCTCTGAGTTGATCAAGATCCCGACGGCCCCGATCAGCCCGGCGATGACCAGCAGCACGAACCAGCTCGGCGGGAAACTGCCCTCCAGCCCGATCCTGGCTTCGACCTCTGCCCACACGGGCGTGAACTGCTGGAATTTGCCCGTGCGGACCATAGCGCGATCGGCGCGGGCGGAGATCGAGGTGTCCACGTTCTCCAGCACGATCGAGCCGCGCTCTTCCAGCCCCAGGTTGCGCAGCTGCCCGATGACATCGTTGGCCGCGCCGTGCAGCACATCGAAATGCACCGCGTCACCGTCCGGGTTGCTCACCGCCCCGGGGAACATCGTGAGGTTCAGCACGGCGGGGTCGGTGCGGAGCACCGGCATCAGGGTGCCGGTCACATCGGGCGGGCTGACCACCCGCAGATGGATCACCGGCTCAGTCCTCGGTTCGACCGGCCCGGATCGCCGGCCGCGAGCGCCTTCCACGTGCCCGTCTGGACGTCGTATTCCTCTCGGTCGAACAGGAGCATGTCATCGCCCAAGAGGATCAGCGAGTATGGACTGGCACCAGTGCCGGGGACATGACCGTGGTTGTGCACGTCCCGGGGCGGAACCAGCGTTGCCGCATCACCGCGGACAAGGGCGCGTTCCTCTGTCAGTCGCAGATCGGCCTGGCCGCCTCGATGGCAGACCGCGTGCCACCGCTGATGCGTCTCCACCCCGCGGACCGGGGCGATCCCGACCCAGCAATGGTGGGAGTGGGTGTAGCCCATCACTCCGTCTGGCCGGTGGACGAGCACTAGGCGGGGACCCCTTTCTGGCCGGATGAGCCATCGGTCGCCGGGTGCGGCGGCGGGGATATCCGCGATGAGCGGAGCGAAAAACTCCTCGTCGGCGGCCAGTTCCACCAGGAGTCGCCCTACCTTGCCCATGTCAAGCACGTCGGCGGAACGCAGCTCATTGAGCTGATTCTCGAAGTGGCGGAGCGGCCCGGCCAATACGCCCGGCACGGCGTGCCTCCTTTTCCCGCCAAGTGCTACGCGCTCTCGGTGCGCAGCAGGCGGACCAGTTCGTCGAAGCTCTTGATCTTCATGGTTTCCGCGATGACGAACCAGCTTGACGTGTCAAAAGCCCCTTGAACGTCCTCACGTCAGGGTTCCTCTTTCAGAGTTCTTCAGCGCGTGGCTTTGTGTGCCCTGAGTATTGCCTGTGCTCAGCGGACGGGCATCCCCTGATAGTGGGTAGGCCCGTCGGCAGGCACCGTTCCAGCTCAGTTGTCCGCCGATTATGACCGAAAGTGGCGATCTGATTACAATCTGCTGGTCTCCGGCAAAACACCCGTCACGAGTGATGTCGCCTGCCGCACCCGACAAGTAGCTTGCCAACCGTGTCCGCCGACATGCACGACGCGGGCTCGCCGGCTCCCGGGCTCGGTCAGTTGCTGCTCGACGCTAAGTTCGCGGTTCCGCCGCCTCGCCCGGGCTCAGTTAGCCGCACGGGCCTTGTCAAGGCTGCTCGTTCGAGCAAATGCATTCTCGTCGCGGTGACAGCGCCGGCGGGCTATGGCAAGTCGACCTTCCTGGCGCAGTGGGCTCAGGCGGAGGATCGCCGGGTGGCTTGGGTGTCTCTGGACCGTTTCGACGATGACCCCGCGGTGCTGCTCGTCTCGCTGGCGTCCGCGTGCTTCCGGACGGGCCTGAGCGGTGCCGGCCTGGTCGCCGACATGGGGGGCCTCGGTGTCTCGGTGCTTGGCCGCGCCGCGCCGAGGCTGGCGTCTGCCCTGAAGGCGAGCCCGCATCCGTTCGTCCTCATGCTTGACGATCTCCAGGAGCTGCGGTCACCGGCGTGCGACGACGTGCTGAGCGTGGTGATCGCGGCGATACCCTCGGAGTCCGCACTGGCCACCTCGAGTCGTTCGGAGCAGCCGCACCTGCCGCGGCTGCGGGCCTCGGGCGAAGCGCTGGAGATCGGGGCTGGCGACTTGGCCCTCGACGCGGCTGGCGCCCGGCAGATTTTCGCGAGCGCACAGGTCAGCATTACCCGTGAACAGGCCGCCCGGGTGACCGAACAGATGGAGGGCTGGCCGGCCGGCCTCCATCTCGCCGCCATGATCGCGAAGCAGAGCGGCGGCCAGGCGCAGACTATTTCCGGCGAAGACCGGTACGTGGCCGACTATTTGTACCGGGAAACCCTGACCCGGCAGCCGGAGGACACCCAGCGGTTCTTGCGGCGCACGGCCGTCCTCGATCAGCTCAGTGTTCCGCTATGTGATGCTGTTCTCGGGTCCTCTGGTGCGGCCGGGCAACTGCGCCACCTGGAGGCCGCCAGTTTGTTCCTGATCCCGCTGGACCGCCGCCGCGAATGGTACCGCTACCAGGCGCTGTTCCGGGAGTTCCTGCTCGGCGAGCTTCGCCGCACCGAACCCGGCATCGTCATGGCCCTGCACCGGCAGGCCGCTGACTGGTATGAGGCCAGCGGATCCCCGGCATTGGCGCTCGAGCACCTGTTGCAGACGACCGACTGGGACCGCTCGATGCGGCTGGCGACCGCGTTGTCCCTGCCGACGTACAACGCCGGGCAGATGTCGACCGTTCAGCGCTGGTATCGCGTGATCGGCGATGCGAACATCGAGCGCTTTCCGCCGCTCGCCGTGCTGAGGTGCTGGGAGGCGGCGCTGACCGGCGACACCGCTCAGGAGGTGCGGTGGGCGGCGGTTCTGGATGCTTCCTCGTTCGAGGGTCCGTCGTATGACGGGTCGGCTTCCTTCGAGTCGGCCCGGGCTATGGTGCGGTCGGCCATGTGTGCCAGCGGCCCGGAGGCGATGGTGGCCGACGCGTCCTTCGCAGTCGCCCAAGAGCCCGCCTCGAGTCCCTGGCGCGCCGGGGCGCTCTATCTGCTCGGCGAAGCGCGCCTGCTCACCGGGCAGTTCGACCAGGCCCGCGGTCTGCTCACTGAAGCGTCGGCCGTCGCAGTACGGAACGGCGACACCGAAACGGTCGTCATCTGTGATTCCGAGCTCGCGTTGCTGGCGATGGATCGTGGTCAGTGGCAGGAAGCGGCCGGCCGGCTAGCGCAGGCGCTGGCCGTGATCGATGAGCACGGGACGCACGACTACGTCTACTGTCTGCTGGCCTTCGCCGCGGCGGCCCGGCTTGCCGTGCACCACGGTGACCTGCCCGAGGCACACCACCAGCTCGCACAGGCAATGCGGTCGCGCCCGTCAGCCACCCATTTGCTGCCATGCATTGCGGTTCGGCTGCGGCTGCGGCTAGCCGAGGTGTGCCTTGCCATAGCCGAGGTGGTGATGGCCCGCCAGCTGCTGCGCGAGATCGACGACATCCTGGGCCACCGCCCGGCGCTCGGGACCCTCACCGAGGAAGCCGAAGAGCTCCGCCGCGCCCTGGCGGCCGGCGACCGCGCGGGTGCGCCGGGGCGGGCGCCGCTTACCCCAGCCGAGCTGCGGCTGCTTCCTTACCTGCAGACCCACCTCACGGCGGGCGGGATCGCGGAGCGGTTGTTCGTCTCCGGCCATACGGTCAAGGCCGAAATCAAATCGATCTATCGCAAGCTGGGCGTCTCATCGCGCGACGAGGCGGTGCGAAAGGCGACAGAGACCGGCCTGCTCGGCGGTTAGCCTGACTGCGGCCCGCGGGCATCCTGGCGCCGCTGCTGGCCGCGAGTCACGGCGCCGACGATGCCATCAGTGATCATCTGGGTCCTCGAGCGCAGCGTCGATGTCATATCCGAACGCGTCGGCCACGCCAGGCACTGCGCTGACGACCCGGCCGAGCCCGGCCACCGGGGCGATGGCCAGCAGGACATCGGTGATCTCATCTTCCGTGGCCCCCGCTGCCAGTGCCCTAGCTGTGCTCCATTCAAGGCAGACCGGCGGCGATCCGATCGCCGCGAGGGCGGCTACCCTCACCAGCGCCGCTGTCTTGAGCTCCAAGGCCCCGGGGCGGGCATGGCTGAGCAAGGGCCCTGCCAGGTCTTCGACGATGCCCTCGTCGATGATCGCCAGCCTGCGCAGGATCTCCCGGTGCCTTACCGTCCGGCCCATACTGCTCCTCGCCGCCCGCGTTAAATGAGCGCTCTGTACCCAAGGGTCGCGCTCGCAAGGCCAGCGGACATCGCCCGGGATTAGGTAAACCGCTCCGGCGTTCAGCCAGGTTTAGGCGATCTCGTCAACCTGGTCGAGCCCGTCGGGTTCGTGGGTGATGAGCTGCCTGGGCATGCCGCAGCAGCCGCGGGTCGACGGCCCTCGCGGCAGCGCTGCGGGGTTACGCCGGGTCGTGCCAGGCCTCCCTGGACGGCAGCAGCCGGTCGGCCTCCTTGGGGCCCCAGGTGCCGCGGGCATAAGGGTGCACGGGAACGACGTCGCCGAGCACGGGGTCGACGATCTCCCAGGCGGCCTCGACCGTGTCCTGGCGGGCGAACAGCCAGCGGTCCCCGTTCAGTGCCGCGCCGATGAGCCTGTCGTAAGGACGGATATCGGATCCGGGCTGTTGCGCGAACGAAAGCTCCTCGGCCTGTGGCTCCCAGCCGGCGCCTGGCTTCTTCCCGTGGAGGGTGAGGCCGACCGCCGTCTCCGGCCAGATCCGGAACCGCAGCTCGTCCTCGGGAAACGCCGGCTCGATCCCGAACACGTCCTTCGGCGGCGCCTTGAAGGTGACGGTGATCTCGGTCGCGGTGACCGGCATGGTCTTGCCTGCCCGGATAAGGATCGGAACCCCGGCCCAGCGCCAGGTGTCGGCGGTGAGGCTGACGGCGACGTAGGTTTCCACGGTGGAATTCCGGTCGACGCCGTCCACGTCGTGGTAGCCCTCGTACTGGCCGCGCACCGTGTGCTCCGGCGTCAGCGGGGTCAGCCCTTCCAGCACTTGGTGCTTGGCGTCGCGCCAGCCGGACAGGCCCTTCCCGGTCGGCGGCTCGGCCAGGACGGTGGCCAGCACCTGGAGCATGTGGTTCTGCAGCACGTCGCGGATCGCGCCGGTCCGGTCGTAGAACCGGCCCCGGTCAGAGACGTCGAACTCCTCGGCCATCGTGATCTGGATGCTTCCCACGTGATCCCGGTTGAGCAGCGGCTCGATGACCGAGTTGGCGAAGCGGCAGAACAGCACGTTCTCCACCGGGTCGAAGGCCAGCCAGTCGTCGACCCGGAAGATCGCCTCTTCGTCGAAGTACTTGTGCATGGTGTCGTTCAGCTGGCGCGAGCTCGCCAGGTCAGTGCCGAACGGCTTCTCCACCATGACCCGGGCTCCGCGGGAGCGCTCGGCAGTGGCGATGCCCTGGGCGATCCGCCCGAACAGGAAGGGCGGCACCTCCAGGTAGAACAGGACTTGCTGACCGGGGCCGATCTGATCCGACATGGCCTGGTAGGTGGCGTCGTCGCCGAGGTCGCCGTCCACGTACCGGAGGAGGCCGAGCATCTTGGTGGCCTCGGGGGTCGTCGGATCCATGTTGTTGAGTTTCAGCGACGCGATGGCGTAGTCGCGGAACTGCTCCAGTCCCCAGCCGCTCTTCGCCACCCCGATCACGGGTACGTTCAGCAGACCGCGCTTGACCAGGCCGACCAGGGCCGGGAAGGTTTCGATTTTCGCCAGGTCCCCGGTGGCACCGAAGATCACCAGTGCGTCGGCTTGATTGGTGGGCATACGAGTTCTCCTTACCGGTTTGTCGTGTCAGATGCGGCGGGAGTAGCTTGCGGAGCAGCCGCGCTTTCCGCGCCGGGTGGCGTCCTCGGCTCCGGCACGGACGCGAATTCGGACCGGCTGACCCGGCGCCGGAACACGTAGTACGTCCAGGCCTGGTAGAGCAGGACCAGTGGCAGGAAGATCACAACGACGACGGTGATCGACGTGAGCGCGTAATGGGGCGACGCGGTGTTGTGCGCCGTCAGGTTGTACGCGCTGCTGGTGGAAGAGACCATCACGTTGGGGTACAGGTCGACGAAGAGCGCCAGAATGCAGGCCGCGATGGTGACGGTGGTCGCGGTGAACGCGAATCCGGGGCGGTGGGCGTAGACCATCGACACGGCTGCGAGAACGGCCAGGATAGCCAGCAGTTCGATCACGTTGAGGAAGAAGGCACTGCTGGTGATCACGTGCGTCCAGATGATGAAGCCGATGACGAAGGCGCCAGTGAATGGCGCGACGCGGCGGGCCACCACCCCAGATCGGTGGAGCATGTCCCCGGTGGTCTTCAGGCCCAGGAAAGTCGCGCCGTGCAGCAGGCAGATCAGCACCAGGGTGATCCCTGTGAACACGCCGTAGCCGGTGAACAGGTCCCAGAACGACCCGGTGTAGTTCCCGGCTGAATTGATCGGCAGCCCGTGCAGCAGGTCGCCCAGGGCGATCCCGAACAGCAGCGGGGCCAGCACGCTGCCGACGATCAGCAGTGTGTCCCAGGTGCTCCGCCAGCTGGTCGCGTCCCGCTTGCCGCGATACTCGAATGACACCCCGCGGATGATCAGCGAGGCCAGCAGCAGGACCAGCGCGAGGTACATGCCGGAGAACATGGTCGCGTACCAGGCGGGGAACGCGGCGAACATGGCGGCCCCGGCGACGATCAGCCACACCTCGTTGCCGTCCCACAGCGGCCCGATCGTGTTGATGGCGGCCCGGCGGCCGGCGTCGTCCCGGCCGACGGCGCTGTGCAGCATGCCGACGCCGAAGTCGAAGCCCTCGAGCACGAAGAAACCGGTCCACAAGATCGCGATGACGCTGAACCAGAACGGAACCATCGTGACCCCCTAATACTGGATCGCTGGGACGGGGGCATCCGCGTCGGCCTGGGCGCGTGGGGCCGGGAGCTCCTTGCGCGAATAGCGCAGCATCAAGAGGAAGTCGACCGTCCCCAGGGTGCCGTAGAGCAGGATGAAGCCGATCAGGCTGATCCACAGCCAGGTGACGCTGACCGTCGGTGAGATCCCGTTCTTGGTGAGCATGATGCCCTGCACGATCCACGGCTGCCGTCCGCTCTCGGTCAGGAACCAGCCCGCCGTGTTCATCAGGAACGGCAGCACCGCGGCCCACACCGCTACCCACAAGAAGACCCGGGAGGTGGCGAGCGTCTTGCGGTAGATCAGCCACAGTCCCCACAAGCAGATCAGCAGGGTCAGCGCCCCCAGGTAGGCCATCGTCCGCATCCCCCAGTACTGGATGAACACGTTCGGCACGTAGTTGCCGGGCCCGAACTGCTTGCTGTACTGCGCCTGCAGCGGACTGAGCCCGATCACCTTGCCGTTCCAGTGGTTGGTGGCCAGCAAGGACAACAGGTGCGGGACCTCGAGGATCTGAGTAGGGGTGTGGTCGTTGTTGCCACCGCCGATCTGGAACAGCGAGAACGAGCACGGCTGGCAGGTGGTCCACTGCGCCTCGGCGGCGGCGATCTTCATCGGCTGGTACTTGCCCTCGATCACGCCGAGCTCGTCGCCGATCAGCAAGGTGAACAGGATCGCCGGGAGCAGGACGACGAGCGCCATCTTCGCCGCGCGGCTGAACACGGCGCGGTCCCCGCCGTGCCGCAGCTGCCACGCCGAGACCGCCAGCATGACCACCGTCCCGGTGGTCAGCGACGCGAACAGCACCTTGGCATA
>Ga0335072_10006552_pt1 | contig 16996 bp, 13 predicted proteins | sample Lox_Sample_21_FD_206725 | JGI IMG/M metagenome (GOLD analysis project Ga0335072, IMG submission 206725) | Soil microbial communities from Loxahatchee National Wildlife Refuge, Florida, United States - Lox_Sample_2.1 | ecosystem: Environmental > Terrestrial > Soil > Wetlands | place: USA...
GCCGGAGAAATCGACCGGGCCGTCCGGCTCATACTCGGCGTTCTCTGAATCGCGCCCAGGCCGACCGGCCGGGTGGAGCCACGGTCCGTTCGAGATATCCCGAACGGACCGTCGGTTCCCGCTTTTGCGTCAGCCGGGACCGGGGGACAGCAAGACCTGTGAAGACCGTGTCCGCGACCACCCAGATCGACGCGCCGCCGATGGCGGTCTGGGCGGTACTGACCGACCTGAGCCGCTATCCCGAATGGAACCCGCTCTTCCGCGAGGCGACGGGCGAGGTGGCGGTCGGGAACAGGATCACGCTCCGCGTCGTCCAGCCCGCCAACGGCCGCCTGATGACCGTCAAGGTGAGGATCGCCGCCGCCGATCCGGGCGCCGAGCTGCGCTGGGCGTCGAACCTGCCCGGCCTCATGAGCGGCGAGCACAGCTTCGTGCTGACCCCGCTCAACGACGGCACCCGTCTCGCCCAGACCGAGATCTACGGCGGCCTCCTCGCCGCCACCGTCTCCGTCCCCCGCACAGAAACAATCTTCCAAGCCATGAACGACGCCCTCAAACAACGCGCAGAAACCCCCTAGCCCCGCCCCCGACCTGTCGCCTACGCCATCGACCCCAAACCCCACCTGTCGCCTACGCCATCGACCCCAATAGGCGCGGTCAACGGCGTAGGTGACAGGAGCCTGAACCTGTCGATGGCGTGGCTGACAGGGCCCTCGCCGAGCGTCCGCATGCTGACGAGCGCCCCTGAAAGGGTCGGCGTCGCCCGCGTTGCCGGTGGATTCTTCACTTCCAGTGGAACCACGGTCCGTTCGAAAGCAGGATTTTGATCATCAAGAACACCGCCAGGCAGGCAGGCACCGCCCTCGGCGTGGCCGTCTTCGGGGCGGTGGCGGGCAGCTCGGTGCCGCGATCGGCTGGCTCATGGTGGCGGCCCTGATTTATTCGGTTGCGTGCGGGCGCCGCTCTGAGAGCTAATGGAGCGTCACTGACAACTAGCTCCGGAGGTCATCGAGATGCGAGCGGCTACTGCTCTGCCGACAGTCCCGACCCGACTTCTGGAGCAGTTGTCCCTTGTCGCACGCAACGCACACCATCAATCTGGGCATCCTCGCGCATGTTGACGCGGGCAAGACGAGCCTGACCGAACGGCTCCTCTACGAGGCCGGCGCCATCGCCGCGCCCGGCCGTGTCGACGACGGCACCACCCGGACCGACTCGATGGACATCGAGCGGCGCCGCGGCATCACCGTGCGCACCAACGTGGCGTCGTTCGCCGTCGGTGACGTCCAGGTCAACCTGATCGACACCCCGGGCCACTCCGACTTCATCGCCGAGGTCGAGCGCAGCCTGGCCGTGCTCGACGCGGCCGTCCTGGTCGTCTCGGCGGTGGAGGGCGTCCAGTCGCAGACGGTCGTCCTCTGGCGGGCGCTGCGCCGCCTGGCCGTGCCCACGCTGATCTTCATTAACAAGATCGACCGGGGCGGCGCCGACCCGGCCCGGGTGCTGGCCGAGATCGGCCGACGGCTCGCCGGCCCCGGAGGGGTGCACACCCTGCCGCTAACCGACGTGCTCGGGCCGGGCGGGGCGGCCGCGAAAACCCGGTCAGTCCCGATCACCGACGATCGGGTGGTCGACGTCCTCGCGTTGCTCGACGACCGCGTGCTTCAGGCTGCCGTGGCCGATCCGGCCGTCGGGTCCGGCAAGCCGGCCGGGGGCGCCCGCGAGTCGGACGTCGGCGTAGCTGAGCTGGGCGTCGGGGCAGGGTTGGCGCTGCGATCGGCCCGGGCGCTCGTCCGCCGCGGCTCGCTTGTCCCGGTCGCGGCCGGGTCGGCGCTGACCGGCGCGGGCGTTGCCGACCTGCTTGAGATGGTGCCGAGGCTGCTGCCGTGGGCCCGCGGGTCGGGCTGCGCGCTGTCCGGGGTCGTCTACAAGATCGAGCACGCCGAGCACGGCCGGCTGGCGCACTGCCGCATATTCGGCGGAGAGCTGCGGGTCAGGGACCGCGCGGCGGCGGGGGAGGGGCGGCCCGGCGTCATCACCGCGCTCGAGCGGTCCACGCCGCAGGGCTGGACCCCGGCCGGCGCCGCCACCGCCGGCGACGTCGTCCGGGTCCGCGGGCTCGCCTCGGCCACCGTCGGCGCCTGGGTCGGCCAGGCCATTCCCGGCCGGGTCACCCGCCAGTTCCCGCGGCCGGCGCTGGAGTCCGTGGTCGACCCGGTCGACCCCGCGCAGCGCGGCCGGCTGTTCGCCGCCCTGCAGGAGCTGGCGGAGGCCGATCCGCTGATCAACCTGCGGCTGGACGACGAGCGCCACGAGATCGCGGTCAGCCTCTACGGCGAGGTGCAGAAGGAGGTGATCGCCGCGCTGCTGGCCGAGCAGTTCGGCGTCGCCGTCACCTTCCGCCCGACCGTGACCGTGCACATCGAGCGGATCGCGGGAACCGGCGCGGCGTTCGCGATCTCGTCCGAACGCACCACGCCGTACCTGGCCACGCTCGGGTTCCGGGTCGAGCCCGCCGCCGTCGGCACCGGGCTCACCTGCGACCTGGAGGTCGAGCTGGGCTCGATGCCGCCCGCCTTCTTTGCCGCGACCTGGGAGGGGGTGCGGACGGCGCTGGCCCAGGGCCGGTCGGGCTGGGAGATCCCGGACGCGCGGGTGGTGCTGACCCACACCGGCTACTGGCCCCGGCAGTCGGCCATGCACCAGAAGTTCAACAAGAACGTGTCCTCGGTCGGGGCGGACTTCCGCAATCTGGCCCCGGTCCTCGTGCACGACGCGCTCAGGCAGGCGCGGACGGTCGTGTGCGAGCCGGTCGAGACGTTCCAGCTCGAGATCCCGGTCGGCGCGCTCCCGGTGGTGACCGTGACCCTGGCCCGGCTGTCCGGCCTCGTCACCGGCACCGAGGCCGACCCGACCGCCGCCGCGTTGACGCTCACCGGCACGATCCCGACCAGGAACATCCAGCCGCTGCTGGCGCAGCTGCCCGAGCAGACCAGCGGCGAGGCCGTCTTCACCTCCGAGGTGACCCACTACACCCCGGTCACCGGCCCGCCCCCGGTCCGCCCGCGAATCGGCCCGGACCCGCTGGACCGGGAGACCTGGTTCCGCGCCCGCCCACGCTAGAAATCAGTATCTACTGATCTACTGAGATACTGACGGTGCCAGGTAAGACCGCTCCGTCCTGGATCCGGACCAGGAGATCCCCGGCCGGGGACCGGCGGTAGAGCACCGACCGCCCCGTCCGCCGGCGTTCAAGCAGCCCGGCGTCGCGCAGGATCTGCAGGTGACGGCCGACCGAGCCCGTCGGCCGCGCAGACCTCGCGGAACAACGTCCTGCTACTCGCCTCGGCCCCCCGCCGCTACGTCTACATCGGGCTGGGCGTGCCGAACGGGCTGATCGTCGGGTGCGAATCCCTCTTCGTCTCCTACTCACCGCGGCGCGCGGGCACCTTGTTCGCCTGCACCGCGGTGGGAATGCTGGCGGGCGACACGCTGGCCGGGCGGTTCGTATCCGAGCGGTGGCGGGACCGGCTCGGCCCGTGGCTGCGGCTGCTGCTCGGCTGCCCCTACCTCGTGTTCTTCGCGCACCCGCCGCTGGTGCTGGCGTGCGCGGTCTGCGTGATCGCCTCGATCGGCTACGCAGCGACCCTCATGCTCCAGCAGCGGCTGATCGCCCTCACCCCGGACGACCTCAAGGGCCACGCGCTCGGCCTGCACTCGTCCTGCATGCTCGCGATGCAGGGGGTCGGCGCGGCCCTGGCGGGCGCCGTCGCCGAGCTGACCTCGCCCGCGATCGGCATCACGGTGATGGCAGCCGCCTCCGTCGCGGTGACTCTGTCCCTGGCGCGCCGACTCCGACCGACCGCCGATCTGCCGACAGCAGCGGCTCACGCTCAGCGACGGCGACGAACTCGGCTTCGGGGACGGCGCCAAGGCGGTCGCCGTCCCCGGCCACACGCCCGGCAGCGCGCCGGCTTAATAGAGTGTCCGTCGTGGCACGCGTCATCTTCATGTGCGGTCCGGCCGGCTCGGGAAAGTCCACCGTCGCGAGGAAGTACGAAGCGCAGGGCATGACCCGGCTGTCCTTCGATCAGGAGGCCTGGTCCCGCGGCATCACCACGATGCCGCTGCCGGACGACGCGCACCGCGACATCGAAGCGACCCTGCGCGCGCGCCTCGTCGATCTCGTGCGGGAGGGGGAAGACGTGGTCCTCGACTTCTCGTTCTGGTCCCGTCGCACGCGCGACGACTACCGCGAACTGCTGGCGCCGCTCGCGGCCGCCTACTTCGACCACTTCGAGGTCCCCACGCCGGACGAGGGCCCGCTGACCGTCATGACCTGAGGACCGCGGCAGTCAGACCAAGATCAAAATCGTCATATCTAACGGTCCGTGGTCCCACCCATCAGCCCCACGCACCGGCAACCGCGACCACGTCGGGGAAACGCGGTCCGGTCCGTCCCATCGCGCACCCCGGCCCGCGGGCAGGTGATCGCCGCTCGCTGTGCCAATTCTTCGAACACTGCCACGTCACGGTGGGACTACGGCCATAATCCCTCGCATGGGACAAATGGGACATAAGGCTACAGATGTAGCACGCGAGCGGACCCGTCCGCGGCGGCAGATCAGACGCGGCCTGCTCGGCGCCGGCGTGCTCGCCGCGGTCGGCGCACTGGCCGCCTGCAGCGGCGTCGCGACCAGCGAGACCCAGGCCACCGACGCGCTCACGAAGCTGGGCGCCGCCGCCGGCACCGTGCAGAGCCAGAACGCGCCCGTGATGATCAAGCAGGCAATCGCGCACGGGACGACCGCCCATCCCGCCCGCAAGGCCGGGCGCCGGCGTCGGGGGCACCCGAACCCGACGGGCTCCCCGTCCGCCACCGCGACCGGCACCGCGACCGGCACCGCGACCGGCACCCCCACCGGGACCCCGACCGCCACCCCGAGCGGCACCGCAAGCGCCCCGCCGACCTCCGCCCCGAGCGGCGGTCAGAGCGGCACCGACCCCTCCGGCCAGAACCCGGCCACCGCCCTGGCCGGCTACACCCTCAAGTACACCCAGGAATTCACCGGCGACAGCCTCCCCTCCGGCTGGGGCGAGTACGAGGGCGTGCCCGGCGGCGAGACCTCGTCCGAGGCCGAGTGGGAGCCGGGCATGTGCACCTTCAGCGGCGGAGAGGCGCACTTCATGGCCTCAGGGATCGACTCCTGCGGTATGCACTACACGGCCGGGTCCCAGGAGTACGGCGCCTGGTTCGCCCGCCTGCAGGCCACCCCCGAGCAGGCCAGTCAGCTGTTCACCGACATCTTCCTGCTCTGGCCGCACAACAACCAGTGGCCGCCGGAGATCGACGTCTACGAGGACGAGGGCAACCGGTCGAGCACCATCGCCACCCTGTGGAACACGGTCGGCAACGCCTGCGGCTCATCGCCAAGCTCGTCCTGCCTGTACCAGTACACCCAGACCAACGGGGGCGGCGGCGGCGTTGCCAACACCGACACCGCGTGGCACACCTACGGTGTCGAGTGGACCCCCTCGGGCGTGTCCTGGCTGATCGACGGCAAGGTCGTCTTCACCGCCCCGGCCAGCGCGGTCAAGTCGCCCGCGCAGCAGCCCGCGCTGACGATGGACATGGCTCTGCAGTCCGAGAACCTACCGGGCAGTCCCGGCGCGTCGTCGACCGAGGACACCATGAACGTCGACTGGGTGGAGCAGTTCAGCTGGAACGGCTGAACTGCTCCCCGCTCGGCCCCGCTCGGCCCGCTCGGCTAGCGCACCGCGTACGCGTTGATCGCGGTGACGGTGGCCGTGAACCCGGCCGCGTCAGCCGCCGAGACCTTGAGCGATACGTAGCCTGCGGCCTTGGGGTTGACCACCGACACGGTCCACGTGCTGCCGCTGTGGGCGACCCGGAGCGGGGTCCAGGTCCTGCCGCCGTTGGCCGACGCCCAGACCGCGACGTTATGCGCGGCGATGGCGCCGTTGACGGTGTTGAACGTGATCGGCAGGGTGGTCTTCGATCCGCGCGCGGCCGCGTTCCTCTCGGTCACGCCCTGCGCGATCATCCGCGGCCAGAAGGTGTCGGCCGCCAGCGTTGCGTCCCCGGCCGCGGCCTTGAACGTGTAGGTCGCGGTCAGGGACTTCGCGATGCCGCCGACCGGGACGTTGTCCGCGCTCACCCGGGTCGTCGCGAACTTCAGCGTGTAGGTCTGCGTCGTCGCCGGGATCTTGGCGCTCAGGTTCGCGCCGTAGCCCGAGGCGTGCGCGATGAGCCTGTTCCCCTGGTATAGCCACCCCTGCGGCCGGGTCGGGTAGAGGCCGACCGACTCGGACCCGGCGCCCTGGTTGGCCGGGTCGACCAGGAGGCAGTTGCCGAACACCTCGCTGAGGCTGAGCGTGGTCCCGTACACGGTCGGTCCGAGCAGCGGGGACGGGCTGAAGACGGCCGCGTTGAACGTCTGCCCGTACCGGTGCCCGGCCAGCAGCGGAACGGCCCCGTAGGAGTCGTCGTTCGACGCGGCGTCGACCGACTGCCACTCGTACCCGGGCGACAGGTAGAGGTCGACGGTGGCCGGGGTCCGCACGTTGCTCTGCCCGAATCCGCCGGACGGCAGCACTCCGTACTCCGAGCCGTTCCGGCCGAGCTCGCGCGGCGAGAAGTCCATGCTGTCGGTCCCCTCGCCGAAGCTCCTGATCGTCAGGTGGTCCAGGGCGAGCCCGGCCCTGGTGCTCGCGAACGTCAGGTTCGTGGGGACGCTGCCGGAGAGTACTCTCACCAGGTCGTACTCGACCGGGCTGGCCGCGCCATCCTTCTCGTGCCGGGCGAGGTCGGCCTCCAGGAACAGGTCCCACCCGCTCGGCAGGGGACCGGGCACCAGGTACACCGCCGCCCCCTCGATCGGGCCGTAGCTGTGGTTCCACCCGGTCAGCTGGCCAGTGGCGGGGGAGAACGGCTCGGCCATGACGCCGGCCACCGCGACGGTGGAGTCGTTGACGGTGAACCGGAGCGGCCTGCCCGGCCGGGCGTCGAAGGTCACCGTCTGCGACGACTCGACGGAGATCTCCCGGTCCACCAGCGTGGCGGCCTTCCTGCCCGGCTCCCACACCCAGGCCGCGACGTTGTACAGACCGCCCGGCACCTTGGCCGCGTGCGCACTGGTCAGCGTGTCCTCGAAGCCGGACGAACCGACCGGCTCAAACGACGCGGTCACGGCGACCGCCTTCCCCTCCCGGTCGATCGCCCTGACCGTGACCGACGGCTCGCCAACCCCGAACGCCCCCGCCCCTGCCTTTCCCGGGCTCACCGTCGCCTTGGCCGGAAGCGCTGTCGCGCCAACCCCCGCCGCTGCCTTTCCCGGCCTCACCGTCGCCCCGGCCGGAACCGCCGCGCCAACCCCCGCCGCCGCCAATCCGAGGACCACCGCCGCAACCACCGCAATGCGACGTCTCATCGCGCGTCCCGCCTTCTCCCCGCCCCGCCGAGCCCAGCCGTCCCGGCCGTCCCGCGAGAAGCCCCGAATCCGTAGTCTCCCGACATCGAAGGACCGAAGCAAGTAACAATTTCAGCACGCGCAACCGGACCGTGAGCCTCGCGTCAGGGGCGAGCGCTGACCCTCAGCAGCGGCCCCCGCAACCCGGCTCGGCCGCGATCGGCACCCCGTTGGACCGAAGCACGTCGCGGACGCCGAGGATCAGCGGGAAGACCTCCCGGTTGCAGTCGCGGCCCTGCTCGTCCCACGCCCGCTGCTCGGCCTCGACCGCCATCCGGTCCTCGGCGAACACCCGCTCGGTGAACCGCCGGATGAACGGCCAGGCCAGGTTCAGGGCGCCCGGCACACCGGGCGGCTTGGCGATCATAAGCAGCCCGAACGTATGGCTGGTGCGCTGCCCGGCATCCGCGGGCACGTACGCCGCCCACAGCGAGAACGCCGGCGGCCCCGCCCCGGCCGACAGCGACAGCGTCTGATATGGGTAGCCGGTGCGGATGGTGATGACGTGCGGGGCCGACCGCGCGGGCGTGGTGAGCAGGGCGGCCCCGGCCGACTTCTTGCCCGCGGTGTGGGTGAACTGGTACCGCGCCTGCACCCAGTCGAGCCCGGTCTCGCAGTCGAGCAGCTCGGGGTGGATCCGGCCGACCACCCCGCGGTGCAGAAACTGGTGGTTCATGTCGAGCAGGTTCTCGTGCATGAACGAGTAGTGGCAGCCGACGGTGCGCGAGTAGGTCATGGTCTTATGCGCCTGCGAGTGGAATTCCGGCAGCTCAGGCAGCGGCATCGCAGCTGACTTGGCCGGGTCGCCGGGAAACACGAACACCAGCCCGTACGCCTCGCGGACGGGATAGGCGCGAACCCCGCGCGGCGGCCGCGGAGCCCCCTTGGGCAGGTACGGGATCTGCGAGATGCGGCCGTCGCCCCGGTACGCCCAGGCGTGGTAGCAGCAGCGCAGCGCCTCGCCCTCCACCACCCCCATGCTCAGCGGCACCTGCCGGTGCGCGCACCGGTCCTCGAGCGCGTAGACGACGCCGCCGGCGCTGCGGTACAGCGCGATCCGCTCCCCGGCGAACCGGGCCGCGAACGTCTTCCCCCGCCGGACCGAGCCGGACACGGCGACCGGATACCAGAAATCGGGGCTGATCCCGACCCGGCGAAGGTCGGCCGCATCCTGGTCGCCGATCGGTGAACGCTGTGCGGGAAGTGTGCCGGTCATGCGCTGCTCCTTTCAGTCGTCAGGTCGGCGAGCTCGCCCTCGGCCTGCGCCCGCAGGGTGCCAAGATCCCGGCCGAGGCGGTGGAGCGCGCCGGCCTGGTCCGTCCCCGCCTCGATCCGCGCCCTGATCAGCCGGGTGCCCTCGCCCGCGATGGTGCCGAGCGGGTGCACGCTGACCGCGAAGGCGACGCCCACGCTGACCGCGTGCGGGATCGCGGTGTCCCGCAGCCGCCGGGCGAACGTTGTCCTGGCCACCCCCGGCCGCCCCGCCGCCAGGGCCGGGTCGCCGAGCGGGGCGCCCGCCAGGTGCTGCGCGACCAGTTCCCAGTGCGCCCTGACCGGGCAGCGGCCGATGACGTCCCCGCCCTTGACCAGCTCCAGTTCCAGTCCGGTGTTCGAGCCGGGCCGGTCGCCGGCCGGCGGCAGCCGGACGCGGTCGGCCGCCAGGCACAGCGGCCCGAACGAACCGCTGTTGATCAGGTCCACCAGCAGCTGCGCGAACTCCAGCTGCCGCCCCGGGCTGCGCCGGGTGGCCTGCTCGGCCGGGGTCAGCTCGGCGTCAAGCGCCCGCCCGCTCACCGGCGCCAACCGCGCCAGCCCGCGCTGCCGCAGCGGTTCGGCCAGCTCCGGCGGCCACCGCGCGGGCGCCAGGTCGTCGGGGCCGATGAGGCCGGCCAGCAGCGCGCTGTACAGGTAGTACGCTGCCAGCCGCTGCCGCCCGCTGTCCTCCATGACCGCGTCGAGCGGGGGCAGATCCGCGACCCGCCCGAGCGCGTCCGCGCGCAGCCACGCCAGCTCGTCCTCAACCGTCACGACGCCCGCCGGCCTGCGCCTCAAGCACCGCGACCCGGTCGATCAGGTCGACGATGAGCGCATGATGGGCGCGCGCGATCTCGGTCAGCAGCTGCACGTCGCCGCGCAGCTCGTCCCACGCGTCGTCCTGCGCGACCTTCCGCGAGACGGTCTGCGACACGCCCTCGGCCTGAACGGCCACGTTCCTCGCCGCGGCCGTGGTCTGCCGGACGCGGTCGTCCTGCTGAATCCGCGAAAGAGCCGATCGCGCCCGGTCGGCGAACGAGCTCATCGGGTGATCTTCGGTGTCGGCCACCGGCCTCACCTCCGTGGTTCTACCCGCCCCGCCAACCTCCCTACCCACAGCCAGGGCACGCGTCCCACCCCGGCCGCCGTTAAAAGGACGGGCCGAGCCCTGCCGCGTCGAACGACAGGCGGATGAGATGGAGAGCTACCTGATGCGCCTCCTCCACCGTGGCCGTGAGCGACAGCGCCCGGGCGCCGGCCGGGTAAACGCAGACCGCCTCGTCGCAGACGTCGGCCAGCGGGTTGGGAGCGGGTCCGGTGAGGCACCAGCTGAGCATGCCGCCGGCCCGGGCTGAGGCCACGGCGCGCAGCAGGCTGCGACGGCCTCCGGATGCGGACATCGCCAGCAGCACGTCCCCTGGCCGGCCGTGAGCGCGGACCTGCCGCGCGAAGACCTCCTCGAACATGTGGTCGTGTTCGATCACGGCGGTGATCGCGACGTCTTCGTCCAGTGCGATCGCGGCCCGGTCCGCGGCGAACCGGGCGGTGAGCCCCGCCGCCAGGGCCCGCGCCTGCGCGGCGGAACCTCCGGCGCCGGCGATGAGCACCCGGCGGCCCTCGCGCAGCAGGACCGCGAGCCGCTGGCCCCACTCGTCGAGGAGTCGGGTGTCGAGCACGCCGAGCGCGCTGACGAGCTCGCCGACTTGCCGATCCCCGGCGGTGGCCGGGCTGCTGGTGGTGGCGGGGACCGCCCCGTCAGTGGTCATGCCCGCAGATCCGGGCGGCAGGTGCGCTTCGCATGGCGGCGTGCCGCTACCCGCGCTCCCGGGCCCAAACCCTTGACGTCTGGAAATCGCGGGCGACCGCGGGCGCCACCCTCCGCGCGTCGAACGCGATATCGCGCAGCATCCCGCGGAGGGAGACCGTGTAGCCAACAAAGAACAGGCCCGGCGCGGCCGGCGTCCCGCCGTGCGCCCGCGGCATCCCCCGGTCGTCGAGCACGCCGAGGCCCGCGACCAGCTTCTCGAGCCCGCGACGATACCCGGTCGCCGCGATCACCGCCTGCGGGCTGATCGCTGACCCGTCCGCCAGCAGCACCTTCTCGCCCTCGAACCCGGTCACCGCCGCCACCGGCGTCACCGCGCCGCCGCGGACCGCGGCGATGAACCCCACGTCCTGCAGCGGCACCTCGCCGACCCGGCGGACCCGCGTCATCAGCCCGTCCTCCGGCAGCCGGATGCCGAACGAGGCCAGGTCCGGGATCGTGAGCCGCCGCTGCACCCGGGCGACCGGGTCCACCAGCGCCGACGGCAGCCGGCTGACCAGCAGCCCGGTCGCGTGCGCAGGCCACCCGGCCACCTCCCGCCGGACGATCTGGGGAGGGGTCCTGACCGCGATCCACACCGTGCGGGCGCCGCCCTCGGCCAGGTCGGTCGCGATCTCGGCCCCGCTGTTGCCGACCCCGACCACGAGCACGTCGAGTCCGCCGTACGGGGCCGGGTTGCGGTACTCCCGCGCATGCCGCAGCCGCCCCGGGTAGCCGTCGCGCCCCGGCCAGTCCGGCACGAACGGCGTATGCGCGTGCCCGGTCGCGACCACAACCGACCGGGCCGGCAGCCGCTCGCCCGCTGCCGTCTCGATCACCCAGCGGGCGCCGTCGCCGTCCCCCGGCGCCGCCGTCGCGATCCGCTCGACCTCGGTCTGACCGCGGACCTCGAGCGCATGGTGAGCCCGGTAGCGCTCCAGGTAGTCGATCACCGCGTCCCTGGACGCCCACCGGCCGGCCGCCCGCGGAATCGCGAACCCGGGCAGCCCGGAGAGCCCGCGCACGGTGTGCAGATGCAGCCGGTCGTAGCCCGCCCGCCAGCTCGTCCCGACCTGCTCGCCGCGCTCCAGGATCACCGGCGACAGCCCGCGTCGTCGCAGCTCCGCCCCCGCCGCCAGCCCGGCCGGCCCGCCCCCGACGACGTACACCCGCCGCGCCTCGCCCATGCGCACCATCCCGATCCGTCGCTATTGCCCGATTGACCTGCCCCATTCTCGCCGATCCGGCACAGGGCGGCGGCCGTTCGGGCCTCAGCCGGGCTGACTGCCCACGGGCGTCGGCCTCACGCGGTCCGCGCGGTCCACGCGGGCAGCAGCCGGTCCACCAGCGCGTCGGTGAAAGCCGGGGAGACCGGCTGACCGGTGATCAGGGCCCGGTAGTAGACCGGGCCGACGAGTTCGTCCACCGCCCGCTCGACGTCGACGCCGACGGGCAGATCTCCCCGCGCGCGGGCCCGTTCGAAAGGCCGCCGGTCCCGCTCGCGCAGCGAGGCGGTGACGGCGACCTCGAAGCGGGCAGCGACCGCGGGATCCTGCAACGCCTGGCCTGCCAGCGCCCGCCACACCGCCCCGGCGTCCGACTCGGTCAGGAACGCCGCCACCTGGCGCAGGTGCTCGCGCAGGTCGCGGCCGAGGTCGCCGTGATCGGGCAGGCTGAACTCGCCCGGCAGGTCGGCCACCAGGGCGTCGAACAGGATATCGGTCAGCGAGGTCCACCAGCGGTAGATGGTCTGCTTGGCGACCTGGGCCCGGGCGGCGATGCCCTCGATCGTGACCCCGGCGAGCCCGCGCTCGGCCAGCAGGTCGTCGACCGCCTCGAGGACCGCGACCCTGGCCTCCTCGCTGCGCCGGTAGCGGTTGCCGTGGTGCCGGCCACCGGGGTGATCAGGCTCGCCGGGCGCTGCGGCGGCGGATGCGGGTCGGGCGGTCACCCCGTCATGGTAGACCCTTCTAGACAAGACGCAACGTATCGTCTACTCTAAAGTCATGACCAGCACCCTAGCCTCGCCTCGGCTCGACGCCGTCCTCCGGCGGCTGTTCGACGCCGCCGCCCGCGACGACCACGCCTCGCTCCCGCCGCTGCCGCCCGGGCTCGCCTCGTGGAACGACGCTCCCGCCGACCAGCTGTCCGAGGCCTACCAGGACCTCTACATCCCGATCGCCCCGGCCGCGGGCACGCTGCTTTACGCGCTGACGCGCGCGATCCGGCCGCAGACCGTGGTCGAGTTCGGCACCTCCTACGGCATCTCGACCCTGTACCTGGCGGCGGCCGTCATCGACAACGGCGTCGGCCGGGTCGTCAGCACCGAACTCAGCGCCAAGAAGGCGGCCGCCGCGCGCGACGCCCTCGACGAGGCCGGAGTCGGCGGCCCGGTGACGATCCTCGAGGGCGACGCCAGGGAGACCCTGGCCGACGTCCCCGGACCGGTCGACCTGGTGCTGCTCGACGGGTGGAAGGACCTCTGCCTCCCGGTCCTGCGGATGCTTGAGCCGAAGCTGACCCCCGGCGCCCTGGTCGCCGCCGACGACGTCACCTTCGACAGCATGGCCGCCTACCTGGACTACGTCCGCGACCCGGCCAGCGGCTACGCCTCCGTCGAGTTCCCGGTCGAGGACGGCATGGAGCTCAGCTGCTGGACCGGCCGCGACTGACCGGCTACCCGAAGCGCGACCTGTCGCCTACGCCACCGACCCCGATAGAAGCTGTCGATGGCGTAGCCGACAGACCCGCGATCCTGTCGGCTACGCCATCGACCCGCCGTCCGGCCGCTCCGGCGCGTGGCCCGTGAGGCCTACGAGAACGTCAGGTCGTGGATGTTCCAGCCTCCGTTGTCCTGATAGATGGTGAGCGTCTGCTTGCCCGCAGGCAGCGCAATGCTGACCGTCTCCGTGGCGTAGGTCTGCCACCCGCCGGTGTCGGGCGCGCTGACCGACCCGGACAGGTTGGCCCCGGACGAGCTGGCGATGTGCAGCGCGTCGGTCACGCCGCTGGGGGAGGACAGCCGCAGGCTGACCGTGAAGGTGCGGGCGGTGGCGACGTTAACGGTGTACCGGAACCACTGCCCGGTCCCGGTCCAGCCGATGTCGTAACCGCACCCGGTGTCGCTGCACGACTCGAGGTCGACCCCGTCCGGGCGGTAGCTGTTGGCGCTGCCGTTGACCGAGGTCACGTTGTAGCCGGCGCCCTGCCCGCCGGTGTCGTAGTTGGCCGCCTGGACGGTGCCGGGCACCGCCGCCGGAGTGCCGCCGTACGGCCCTTCCGCGCTGATCGCGAAGACGTGGATCGCGGGGGTGCCCGCCGTGAGCGCCCCGCCCGGCGGCAGCGTGACCGAGGCGATGGTCTTGCCCGCGGTGAGCGCGACCGTCTCGGAGAAGATGTCGCCGGAGGCCGCGTAGGTGGTGTTGCCCTGCCGGTTCTGGTAGGCCGAGCTGACCGCCACCGCACCGCCGCTCGGCGGCGAGGTCGAGAACCAGTCGGGCGCGTTGAGGGTGTAGCTCTGGGTGCTGCCGTCGGTGTAGGTGACGGTCCCGGTCCCGGAGGCGGGACCGTAGCTCCCCGACACCAGGAAACCGAGGGTGCCGCTGCCCGACATCGTGATCGTCTGCCCCTCGGCGACCGTGTTGTCGTCGGTTCCGGCGGCGACGTTCGGGAACGTGAACGAGGTTCCCGAGGAGGTGATGGTCGCGCCGGGTGCGGCTCCGGCGTTGGTCAGCGCGGTCTCGGAGAAGCTGGCGCCGCCGCCGTCGTAGTTGCCCGGCGCGGTGTCGCTGTCCGCGGTGATGCCGACGTCGTTGTACGAGGCGGCCAGGCTGGAGTAAGCCGCGGCGGGGTCGAGCCCGATCTGGACCTTGCCCCCGAGGTGCTTCGCGGCAGTCGCCTGAGTGCCGGTGACCTGCGCGAACGTCAGCGAGGTGGTGGGCGCTGAGGGCTGCTCGATCAGGTACGACGAGCCCGCCGTGACCGGCACGCTGAGCGCCGCGCTGGTGGTCGCGGCGACCACCACGGCGCCGGTGGACCCGTTGACGACCTCGGCCTGCTGCCCCGGCCACGGATTGCGCACGGTCATCGTCGACGTCGTGCCCGCCTGGATGGCGGCGGTGGTGATGACGCCGCCCTCGATCTGCACGTCGACCTTGGATCCGCCCTGAATGTAGACGGTGCCGGCGGCGTCCCAGCCCGACGGCCAGGCCGGGGCGATGCGCAGCGTCCCGTCGTAGTCGGTGGCGAGAGCCTCGTTCATCGCGGTGGCCACGGTTGACGACTGCTCGATGTAGGGCTCGTCGCCGACGGTGCCGCTGGACAGGTTGCCCAGGCCCGAGATGTAGGACTGGTAGCTCTCGGTGATAGCGACCAAGTCGGTCGAGACCTGGCTGGGCATGTCAAGCCGGGCCGCGTCGACCGCGTCGAAGCTCCAGTCCGGGTTGTTCACGTTCGGCCGCGAATTGTAGGTGCGGTCGGCCAGCGCGGTCAGGTTGTCGCCGTTGACGGTGGTGCTGTCGCCGATGACGCCGTACGGCCAGACCGGCTCGAGCCCGATGTTCTCCCCGTTGCGCAGGGTCGCCGACGGCTGGTAGGAGTCCGCGATCACGTCGGTCCCGCCCGCGTCGACCGAGGCGGTGGCGGACGCCGAGGTCGGCTGCGCGTTCAGCAGCTGGTCGTGGGTGGCCGCGTCGGTCCGCGCGTACGGCTCGATCTCGCCCTCGGCGGTCTTGAGCGAGGCGACCAGCGACGAGTCGGTGTTCAGCAGCGTCGCCGCGCTGACCACGGCCGGGAACAGGGCCTGGTCGGCGGCCAGGTCGGTGGTCGGGTCTTGCACCGCCCACTGGGTCTCGTGCGCGTTCGCGACCGCGTGCAGGTAGCCGTCCGAGCCGAGCTTCTGGTAGGCGAGCAGGAACTCGGCCGCCTGCTCCATCAGCGGGTAGTAGGTCTGCAGGAAGCTGGTGCTGCCGGTGTCCTCGTACTGCTGCCAGATCCAGAGCGCGAGCTCGGCCCCGGAGGTGATGTCCTCCGCGTTGTAGCTCGGGCTCGACGCGATCGCGCAGGAGGCGTTCTGCGAGTTCGAGCCGCCGTTGTAGTAGCCGTTGCCGTTGAACCGCATCGTCTCGGGCACGCACGCCCCGGTCAGGCCGCCCATCTGCGCGCTCGTCCACGACTTGATGTTCGTCAGGTCGTTCAGGTACATGCTGAAGATCGGCAGGTTGAGGCCGAAGTTGCCGGATGACAGGTTGGCCGCGATCTGACCGCGCAGGTTCCACAGCCAGTACCCGGCCGGGTACCAGTCCTGCTGGTCCTCGTCGTAGGCGAACATGTCCGCCACCCCGGCCTGGCTGCCCGGGTAGTCACCGCTGTGCATCGAGGCGGCCTCGTCATACAGGTAGAGGGTGCGCAGGTTCTCCATGTACTGCGCGGTGCCGTCGGAGGAGTTCGCCTCGATCAGCCCGGCGTTCGCCCAGTAGCCGTTCCACCACGACGACTGGGCCGACAGCAGCGTCGGCGCCGCGGTGGTGGTGTCGCTGCCGATCAGCGTCGAGGCGGTGGACGTGGCGTTGCCCCCGGTCCATGACGGAGCCGCCACCACCACCCGGAACGAGCCGTTGGAGTTCGGGGTGAACGACACCTGCACCTCGGTCGAGCTGACGACCGAGGCGGTGACGTTGGTGCCGCCCGCGGTGATCGCGCTCATCGCGCCGAAGGTCTGTCCCGACGAGCCCGTCTGGGAGTTGTCCACCCAGGTCTGGGCGAGGCTGCCGATCGCCCCCGACGCGGCCGCGGTCGGGCTGCGACCGCTCCACAGGTGCAGGTCGGCCGTCTCCTGGGTGCTCGGGTTGGCGCCGGTGACGTTCACGATCAGCTCGTCCTTGCCGGCCGGCACCCAGGCCTGCATGGTCATGCCGCCGCCGGACTCGTCAAGGACCCCGTTGTAGAGATCGAGCGTCCCGGTGAAGTTCGACGCCGACGTCATCGGCGCCAGGCCCGGGATCTGCACCTGCCCGGGGGAGAGCCGATTCGGCAGGGTGTCGCTGCGGTTCAATTGCGCGGTGAAGCCGCCCGCCGCCCAGGCGGCAACGCCGAGCGAGCCGTTGCCGAGCGGCAGCGACTGCGAGTCCTGGGTGTTCGGCTGGCCGAGGAAGATGTCCGAGCGAGACACCACGCCCCCGGTGTTCTCCGAGAACGCCCCGTTCTGCCAGGCGGTGGTGTCGGAGGCGGCAGACGCCGCCGGGGTGCCGCAGGCGACGGCGGCGACGAGGGTGGCCGCGACCGCGATCAGGCAGGCGGCGGCGCTGGCGAGAAGTCGGTGCGGAAGTGAACATCGAGCGGACATGAATCCTCCCCGGCGAGGTGATACATCGGACGTGTTGTACCTCTGCTCCGGGCTCGAGTCCATACCTTGCGAGAAAACTTATGACTACGTCGTAAATTATGGGCC
>Ga0335072_10006554_pt1 | contig 16995 bp, 14 predicted proteins | sample Lox_Sample_21_FD_206725 | JGI IMG/M metagenome (GOLD analysis project Ga0335072, IMG submission 206725) | Soil microbial communities from Loxahatchee National Wildlife Refuge, Florida, United States - Lox_Sample_2.1 | ecosystem: Environmental > Terrestrial > Soil > Wetlands | place: USA...
GTCGAGACCGAGACCGTCGACGCCTTCGCGCGTCAGAGCTTCGTCGGCGACGGCCGACGTGATGCGTCCCTCGGCGCGAACCTCTGCGTAATCGCGAACGCGCCGGAGCAAGCGGTTGGCGATTCGGGGCGTTCCGCGGCTTCGCGTCGCGATCATCGTTGCGCCGTCCGCGTCGATCGGCACACCGAGGCGTTCCGCACTCTGCGCAACGATTCGTTCGAGCTCGTTCTGCTCGTAGAAATCCAAATGATGCACGATCCCGAAGCGTTCGCGCAACGGCGCAGAAAGCGCACCCTGACGTGTCGTTGCTCCGATCAACGTGAAGCGCCGCAGAGGCAGCCGTAAGGTCTTTGCGTACGCTCCGCGATCGACGACGAAGTCGATCTGAAACTCCTCCATCGCCGGATACAGAAACTCTTCGACGACCGAGCCGAGGCGATGGATCTCATCGATAAAAAGAACGTCGCCTTCTTCCAGCGACGTGAGGATGCCGACCAGGTCCTTCGGTTTTTCGAGCGTCGGTCCGGACGTCGGTCGCAGCGAACGATGCAGATCGTGCGCGATCAGGGCCGCGAGCGTCGTCTTGCCCAATCCCGGAGGCCCGTACAGCAGAACGTGATCGAGAACCTCGCCGCGCTTGTTGGCCGCATCGATTGCGATCTTGAGGTTTTCGACGACGGTGGTTTGACCGATGTATTCGTCGAAGGATCGCGGGCGAAGGGATGCGCCGTAGACCTCGTCTTCGAGCGCTGCCTTGGGATCGACGGTTCGGCGCTCGTCGTCGAGGGGTGCTGCGACGTCGTCGGGTCCGAGCAGGCGCTTACGAGCTTCGCTCACCGCGGTTCTTGGTTCGCGCGCGTTCGATAAATCTCCCCGAGCAGACGCTCGGCGTCGGCAATCGACGGCTCCCGCTGCATCGACTCGCGAATCAACGCTTCGGCTTCGGTGCGTTTGTATTCGAGCTGCAGAAGCACGGCCAACGCTTCTTCCGCAAACTCAGGCATCGCCGGTTTTTGCGGCGGCGGCGCCGTGTCTTCGGCGGGACGGATCAGTAAGAAGCGCGCAACCTTGCCTTGCAGCTTCGCGACGATGTCGCGCGCCTTTTGCTGCCCAATGCCGGGCAGCGTGCGCAGTAGCGCGTGGTCGCCCTCATCGATCGCGCGCGCAATGCGGGCCATCGGCAGTGCAAAAGCGCGTGCCGCCGATTTCGGTCCGATGCTCGCGACCGATAGCAGGGCTTCGAAAAACTCACGTTCGATGGCGTTCGTGAACCCGAAGTAGGTAAAGCGTCCGGCATTACCGTCCATCTGCAGATGCGAGTACACCTCGAGGGAGACGGGCGCGCCGTTCGACGAGGGCACTTTTTCCGCGACGCACGGAGGCAGGACGATTTCGTAGCCCAGGCCGCCCGTCTCCAGCACGACGCGGTCGCCGTAACGTTCGACGAGGGTTCCGGTGATTTTCGAGAACATCAGCGAACGCGAGCTCCGTTGCGCAACGCATACGCAACGGCGAGCGCAAGCGCGTCGGAAACGTCGTCGGGCTGCGGGAGCTTCCGCAAACCGAGCAGCTGCACGACCATCTTCTTGACTTGTTCCTTGCGCGCGCCGCCGTTTCCGACCAGCGCGCGTTTGACGAGCGTGTGCGCCAGCGTATGCACCGCAATGCCGTTCTCGCCTCCCACGAGACACAGCACGCCGCGCGCATGTCCCATCAAGACGGCCGTGGATGGATTTTTATACGCGGTCCAGAGTTCTTCGACGACCATGCAGTCCGGGCGCAGCGCGTGCACGATTTCGCCCATCGCCGCGTGCAACTCGGCGAGACGCGCTTCGAGTGCCGCGCGCGGGTTGGGTGAAATGACGCCGGCTTCGAGCAGGCGGGCTCTCCCCGCGGTGACTTCGATGATTCCGTAGCCCGTGATCCGCAAGCCCGGATCGACGCCGAGAACGCGGTGACCGCCGCCGTTCACCGGGGCGCGCTTGCGGCGCCGTTGACGTACAAGCTCACGCTTTCCCCGACGTCGAGCTGCGTATTGGCGGTCGGTTCGGAACGCGCGACGATTCCGGCTGGCCCTTCCTGCACGTAGCTGACGTTGCCGGGCTTATATCCGAAGCGCGTCAGGGCCGCTTGCGCGGCATCGAGCGTCATGCCGCTGACGTTCGGAACCGTTCCGGGAACCGCAACCATGATGTTGACGGAGGATCCCTTCGGGGCGGTTCCACTCGGAGCCGGATCTTGTTGCACGACCGTTCCTTGGCCGCCGGCTTGAATGCTGTACGTGATCTTCGCCGTGAAGCCGGCGGTCGCGAGCGCGGCCGTAGCATCCGAAATCGTTTGGCCGCCGACGTCGGGAACGTTGACCAGCGGCGGTCCGCTGCTCACCGTCAACGTTACGGACGTTCCCGCGGTGACTTGCGAGCCGGAAGCCGGATCTTGGGATGCAACCTGATCGGTTGGGACACCGTCGAGTGCGACACGCTGAACGTTTACGCTCAGCTTCGCGCGCGAGAGAAAATTCTGCGCGTCCGTAACCGAGCGCCCGACGAAACTCGGCAACGTGATCGGCGCCGGACCCTTCGAGACGTCGAGCACGACGGTGCTTCCGGGTTTCACCATGTCGCCGGCTTTCGGAGTCGTGCGCATCACCGTGCCCTTGGGTTTGCCGGCGGAATATGACTCGACGATCTTCGTTTTGAAGCCCTCGCGGTCGAGCGTCTTCTGCGCGTCGGAGAGCGTGAAGTCGTTGACGCTGACGAGCGCCTTCGGTGCGACACCCGTCGAGACGTAGAGCTTCACGTCGCTGCCGTTCTGCAAGCGCGTTCCGGGTGCCGGGTCCTCGCGAATGACTTGATCTTGCGGCACCGTATCGCTCGGCACGCCTTGCAGCGTGACATGCAAGCCGTGACTTTCCAAATCCCGTTGCGCATCGATTGCGTTGTGGCCGGTTTCATCGGCGACGCTGACTCCCGAGATGATCGGGAGTCCGCCGCTGAACAGAACGTAGCCACCGCCGATTGCCAAGCACAGCGCCACCAGAAGCGCAATGTTTCTGGCGAAGCTCGAGCGCTGCGGCGGCGCGTCGTACGAAACCTCGGCGCCATCGCCGTTATCGGCCCCGCGGCGCGACGCTCCCGGCGCGCGTCGCGGTGGTGGACGCATCGGTACGGGGCGATCCGGATCCGAGGGTGCCGTGGACGCCCGTGAGGCCGGAGCAGCGCTTGCGACCATCGGCCGCTCCCGCGCTTCGCGCAGCGCCGTCGCGACTTCGCTTGCGGATTGAAAACGATCGGCCGGATTTTTTTGCAGCAAGCGGTCGACGATCGCCGCAATCGCCGGACTCACCTCGACTCCCGCCGACGCAACGCGCGGGGGCGGCTCGCTGACGTGCTTGAGCGCAACGGCGACGGGCGATTCGCCCGTATAGGGAAGCTTACCGGTGAGCATCTGATACAGCACGATGCCGACGCTGTAGAGATCCGAGGTCTCGCGCAGCTCGAGTCCCTGTGCCTGCTCCGGCGAGATGTAGTAGACGCTTCCCATCACCATTCCCGGCTGCGTGACGGCGAGCGTTTGCTGCGTGAGCGCGCGCGCGATTCCGAAGTCCGAAAGCTTGACGACGTCATCATGCGTGATCAAAATGTTGGCCGGCTTGATGTCGCGATGCAGTAAGCCTTGCCTGTGGGCGTACGCAAGACCGTTTGCCATTTGCGCGGCGTAATCGATTGCGACGGGTTCAGGGATGCGTCCGTCGGCTTTGATCATCTCTGCGAGCGTCGTGCCATCGACGAGCTCCATGACGATGTAGTACGTATCGTCTTCGCGGCCCACGTCGTACGTGTTGACGATATTCGGGTGCGACAGCCGAGCGGCCGATTGCGCCTCATTGTAAAAACGGCGGACGAAGTCTTCATCGGCCGCGTATTGCTCGCGCAAGACTTTGATGCCGACGTGCCGCCGCAGCAGAACGTCCGTGCCCGCGTAGACGACGGCCATGCCCCCGTCGCCCAAGCGGCGATCGAGCCGGTATCTGCCGTTGAATATCTTTTCTTGCAAGGCTTAAACGGCGCTCCGGCCGGAATCAGAATCGATAATGTTCATTTGCCAGCACTCTTGTGAGCGAGAGCGACGCGCAGGACGTCGCGAGCGATCGGTGCCGATATTTCTCCACCGTAACCGGCATTCTCAACCACGATGGCTACCGCGACGCGGGGTGCCTGGGCGGGAGCGAAGGCAACGAACCACGCATGGGCTCTCCCGCCTGGATTCGTCGCCGTTCCGGTCTTTCCGGCGACGGCGATGCCGGGCAGCGCAGCGGCCGTACCGGTGCCGTGCGCAACGACTCCCAGCATGAGATCGCGCACTTCGCCGGCGACATCGGCCGAAATCGGCTCGTCGAGGTGCTCCCGCGGCGTAACGACCCGGTGCTCGCCCGTATCGATCTCGCGCACGAGAATCGGACGCGGCATTGCCCCGGCATCCGCGATCGTCGCTCCGATGAGCGCCATCTGCAATGGCGTAACGAGCAGGTTGGCTTGCCCGAAACCGACCTGTGCCAGGACGCCGGGCGTCATCTCCTCACGCGTCGGAAGACGCGCGCTTTCAGTCGGCAGATCGAAGGGAATGTGTTCGCCGATCCTCCACTGCGCGGCCGCGTCGAACCAGCGATCGACTCCGATCTTCAGTGCGATCTGCGCGAAGTCGACGTTCGATGAGAGCGCGAACGCACCACCCAAGGATTGATTGCCGGTGGCCTCGCCTTCATTGTCGTGGACCGTGTAGTTTCCGATCTGATAGCGGCCGCTGTCGTAGAACCGGGTTTGCGGCGTAACGACGCCGAGCGACAGCGCGGTCGCCGCGGTGAAGATTTTGAACGTCGAGCCCGGCGGATACAACCCCGACGTGGAACGATCGAGCAATGCGGCCTGCGGATCGGTCGAAAGACGCGCGAATTCGCTCTCGATACGATTGGGATCGAAGCTCGGGACGCTCGCAAGCGCCAGGACGTTGCCGGTGAGGGGATCGAGCACGATGCCCGCACCGCGCGCGTAGCGCGAAAGATCGGCGTAAAGGATCCGCTGCACCGGCAGCTCGATCGTAGTGACGATGCGCGCACCGCGCGGCTGCAGATGCGGGTCGAACACGCTTCGGAGCTGGGCGAGCGGATCGTTCTGTGGTGCCGGTGCGGCCAAGAACGAATCGAACGACGATTCGAGGCCTGATTCGCCGTACCGCTGCGATGCGTAGCCGATCGCTTGTGCGAGCAGCGGCCCCTCGGGATAAACGCGTTTGCCTCCGACCGACGTTGCCAGGACCGATCCGTCGCTGGCAACGATCGTTCCACGTCCGTTCGCCGGATTCGAGCGCAGAGGATTGAAGCGGTTCGCCCAAAGCGCGGGGCCGTCGATCACCTGAATGTAGATTTGCGCGGCCGCGAGGACGAGAAAGAGCAAGATGAACAGGGCGCCGAGGCGCGCGATCGCGCGTGAGCTCATTCGGCTTGGGGCGTCCGCTCGCGTAACAGCATCAATCCGGCCTCGACGCGCGCAGCGATATAGGCTCCGCCTCCGCCGGCGCGCATCAGCTCGTCGATCACGCGCCGCGCCAGCGTCTCATCGACGCCGCCGAGTGAAAGGACGATATCGACCTTCTGCTCGTCGAGCAGATGCGGCGCGACGTAGTTGGGGCTCGGAATCGTGTCCCAAAGCCGCTCTTCATAAGCCTGATCGCGCCACGGCCCGCGCCGGCCGAAGACGAGCGCGTGATAATCCCACGCGCACAGCTGACGCTCGTTCCAAACGAAATGGTCGCGCACGCACGTGCGGCGGCACGCCTGGCAGGTGACGAGCGTTTCGGCCGGCACTGCAAGCGCTTCAAGAACGTCTTGCGGCATCTCGTCCGGATTGACGATCGACGTTTCATCGAGCTTCTCGGGCGGTTCCGCGTTCCATCCGATGCGCGTGAGCAGCTCGACGTCGCGCAGCGACGTGACGAACGCGTGCTCGTCGTCCGGTGAGAACGTTTCGTCGGTCCACCCCGCGATATTGTCGGCGGCGATGCCGACCTTCTGCCACGCTTGCCCTTGCACGACGCCGATCGGCGTCCACGCCAGCGGGACGAGCCAAATTGTCAGTTGCCGGCGATCGGGGACGAAACTCGAGGTGAATGCCAGCGTGCTCGCGTTTCCACCCAGCACGAACGCGCTTGGAGCCGGCGCTCCTGCGGGCTGCATCTAGGACGCCTTTTGCGATCCCGCAGCGAGCTCGTGATATTCCTGGAGTGAGCGCGGGGGACCGGCCGGATGTTCGAGCGCGTGTGCGAGCGCGGAGGCAGTGTCGATGCTCGTGAGACAGGCAATATTCGTTTCCGCCGCGACGCGCCGCAAGCGGTAGCCTTCGGTTGCTTCGCGCGAGCCGGTCACGGTGTTGATGACGAGATCGATCGTTCGCCGCGCGACCAGATCGAGAACATCCTCGGCGGTCTCGGTCGGAATGCCCTCGGCCGCGAGCCGTTGCGCCGTCGCCGGCGGAGCGATCAAGGTATAACCGAGATCGATGTAGCGGCGGAGCGTGCGTGCTTCGCGTGGATCGTTCGAATGCTGCGCGAGTGCGACGAGGACGCGGCCGCCTTTGCGCGGCATGCGGATCCCGGCTCCTTCGAACGCCTTGCGTAAGGCGCCGGGAAAGGTCGCGTCGATCCCGAGTACTTCACCGGTCGATTTCATTTCGGGGCCGAGAATCGTCTCGACGCCGCGCATCTTCGCGAATGAGAAGACCGGGACTTTGACGACGACGAATGGCACGTGCGGACGCAATCCCAGGCCATACTGCATCTGCGTCAGGCTCTCACCGAGCGCGATCCGTGTCGCCGCCGCGACGAGGTTGATCCCGGTTGCCTTCGAGATGACGGGCACGGTCCGGCTCGCACGCGGGTTCGCTTCCAATATCAGCAGCTCGCCCTCGTGATACACGAATTGGATGTTCAGCAGGCCGCGAATTCCGAGCTCTTTTGCGATCGAGAACGTGACCTCGGCGATTTGCTGTTCGATCCTTGCGTCGATCGTTTGCGGCGGGTAGACGCTGATCGAGTCGCCGGAATGGATTCCGGCGCGCTCGATGTGCTCGAAGATTCCGGGGATCAGGATGTTCGCTCCGTCGAAAGCGGCGTCGACTTCGAGCTCGAGTCCGGGCAAGTATTTGTCGACCAGCAGCGGCGCGTCGGGCGTCGGCGGCTGCGCGCTCTCGACGTACGACGCCAACTGGCCTTCGTTGTACACGATTTCCATGCCGCGCCCGCCGAGCACGTACGAAGGACGAACGAGGACGGGAAACCCGAGCTCGCGCGCGATTACGCGCGCTTCGCGAAAGGTCTTTGCGGCGCGCCCTTTGGGACGCGCAACGCCCAAGCGCGCCAGCGCCAGATCGAACTTCTCGCGGTCTTCGGCCATGTCGAGGGAACGCCGGTCGCTCCCCACGATTGGGACGCCCCGCGCGTGCAGCTCTTCGGCGAGATTGATCGCCGTTTGACCGCCGAACGCAAGCATCACGCCACGTGCGCCCGAAGCTTTGCACGCTGCTTCGACTTCGTCGGCGCCGGGCGGCTCGAACACGAGGACGTCGGAGATGTCGAAATCCGTCGAAACGGTTTCCGGATTGTTGTTGACGACCACGGGCGAGCAGCCCGCATCGCGTAATGCCCACGCCGCGTGCACCGACGAATAATCGAATTCGATGCCTTGACCGATCCGAATCGGCCCGCTCCCCACGACGACGACGGCCTCCTTGGCAGGTTTGCGCATCTCGTCGTGCTCGCCGATCGAAAGGTAGTAGTACGGCGATTTTGCCGGAAATTCGGCCGCGGCCGTGTCGACCATCCGGAACGCGCGCGCATCTTGTTGCGCGGGCCGGTCCTTGCCGGTCAGCTGAGCGATGCCGCGCGTGGAGTATCCCGCGATCCGGGCACGCGCGATTGCCTCATCGCTCGGGGACGCGCGAAGCTCTTCTTCCAGGCTGACGAGCTCGCGCATCTCCCAAAGCCAGAATGGATCGACCGTCGAGATCTCGGCGATGCGATCGACCGGGACGTCGCGGCGCAGGAGCTCCGCCATGGCTCCCAAGCGTTCGTGCGTCGGCTGTGCAAGAACGGCTTCCAGCTCGTCTTGCGTCCAATTGCCCAGTGCGGCGCCCGTCAGCGTCTCGAGTTTGAGATCGAGGCCGCGCAGAGCTTTGAGCAGTGCGGCTGCGAACGTGCGTCCGATACCCATGGCCTCGCCGGTCGATTTCATCTGCGTTCCAAGGCGCGTGTCGGCCAGCGGAAATTTGTCGAACGGCCAACGCGGAATCTTGACCACGCAGTAATCGAGTGTCGGCTCGTACGCCGCCTTTGTCAGGCCGGTGACGGGATTGGGAATCTCGTCGAGCGTTTGTCCGAGCGCAATTCGCGTCGAAATCTTGGCAATCGGATATCCCGTAGCTTTCGATGCCAGCGCGGAGGAGCGGGAGACGCGCGGGTTGACTTCGATGATTTGATATTCCGAACGCAGCGGATGCAGTGCAAATTGAATGTTGCACCCGCCTTGCACGCGCAGGGCTCGAATGACGTTGATGCTGGCCGAGCGCAGCATCTGATACTCGTGATCCGAGAGTGTCTGCGAAGGCGCAACGACGATCGAGTCGCCGGTGTGCACGCCGACCGGATCGATGTTCTCCATGTTGCAGACGACGATGCAATTGTCGGCCGCATCCCGGAGAATCTCGTACTCGATCTCCTTCCAACCGAGCAGCGAGGTTTCGACCAAAGCTTGATGAATGAGGCTGGCCGCAAGCCCCGACTCGAGCGTTGCACGCAGTTCGGCCTCGTTGCGGACGATGCCGCCTCCCGTTCCGCCGAGCGTGTATGCAGGTCGGACGACGAGCGGATAGCCGTACTCGGCTGCGAATGCAACTCCGGCTTCGACGTCGGTGACGATCGCGCTGGACGGTACGGGCTCACCGATCGCCAGCATGGTGCTCTTGAAACGCTGGCGGTCTTCGGCAAGACGGATCGTCTCGATCGGAGTTCCGAGCACCTCGACGTCGTGGCGCTCGAGTATGCCGGCTTCGCTCAATTCGACCGCAAGGTTGAGTCCGGTTTGTCCGCCGAGCGTCGGCAAGAGCGCATCCGGTTTCTCGCGTTCGATGACGGCGGCAACCGATGCAACGCTGAGTGGCTCGAGATAAACGGCATCGGCGATTTCCGGATCGGTCATGATCGTCGCCGGATTGGAGTTGACGAGGATGACGCGATGGCCTTCCTCGTGCAATGCGCGACACGCTTGGACGCCGGCGTAATCGAACTCAGCTGCCTGACCGATGATGATTGGGCCGGAGCCGATAACCAGGACGTTCCGCCGGGGCACGGAGGGTGGTTTCGCGCAGGGCACGAGCTTCCTCGAAGGGGACCCTTGAAATTGGAGGCGGCACAAGCTGCGGCGAAAGGCAAGCTCGTGAATGCGGTCATCACAGCCGGTGGCAGGGTGGGCGGCGACTTTGCGCGCTCGCTCGGCACGGATGTCAAGGCGCTTGCGCCGCTCGGCGGGTCGACGATGCTCGATCGCGCGATCGAGGCTGCGCGTGGAGCCGGTGTCGCGGAGATTGCGGTCATCGGCGGCGCGGAGGTACGCGCGCATTGCGCGGACCGGGTCGATGCCGTTATCGACGCGGCGCAGGACGGCGGAGAAAACGTCCTGCGCGCACTCGCGGCTGGAAATGGGGCACCGTTGCTTTATCTGACGAGCGACATTCCGTTCGTCACCGCGGAGGCCTTACGGAGATTCAGAGAGCGCAGCGCACCATTTGCGATTGCGATGCCGCTCGCGACGCACGATGCGTACGTACGCCGGTTTCCCGATGCACCGCCGCACCTCATCGAACTCGGTGGCGAACGGCTCGCCAACGGGAACGTCTTCTTCATCGCTTCCGAAGCCATCGAGCCATTGCGCTCCTGGGCTACGCGCTTCTTCGCGGCGCGCAAGAGCAAGCTTGCGATGGCGCGTCTGTTGGGTCCCGGTCTCTTGCTGCGGTACGTCCTCGGAACGCTCACCATCGGCGCGATCGAAACCAAGGCGGAGAAGACGCTCGGCTTGCCGGTCGCGGCGATTCGCGACTGCGATCCCGAGATCTGCTTTGACGTCGACACGCTGGATGAATACCGGTATGCCTGCGAACGCTTGGCGGTGCCGAACGCATGAACGGAAAGCCTGCGGCCATCGGTGCGTTGTGGCTCGGGATTCAGGTCGTGTGGGGGGCGATCTTGGGGATTTCGCTCCAGGTTCGTGCGACCGAATTTGGGTTACCGAATCCGGTTACCGCCTATGCCGTCGTTGCGGCTTGCGGCGCGATCTTGGCGGCGATCACGCAGGTCGCAGTGGGTTTCCTTTCCGACCGCCGCCGCGCACGCGTTGGACATCGCCGGGAATTCTACATCGCCGGCGCGCTGATCGCGCTGCCGGCGCTGGTCGCGTTCTATCTGGTCCCCGCGTACGGCGCGTTCATCCTCGCGTTCGCCGCCTTGCAAATCGGAATGAACGTGTTCGGCGGTCCCTATCAGGCCGCAGTGCCCGACCACGTCCCGCCTTCGCGCAGCGGCTCCGCGTCGGCGTGGATGAGCGGCTACCAATTCGTCGGCCAATGCTTGGGGCTTGCGATCGCGACGTTCGCGAATGATGCCGTAGCTGCAGTTTCGATTGCCGGGATTCTCGCCGCGACGCTCGGCGTGACGTTTCTGCACTTGCGCGAATTGCCAGCCGTGCGACCCGCGCGTATCGATCTGCGTCTGGATCGCAACTTTCGCACGCTCTTGGCTTCACGCGCCTGGATCAATCTCGGATTCTACACGTTCGTCGGCTTCATGTTCTTTTTCGTGCGCGATCTCTTCGGCGCGTCCGGCGCGCGGCAAACGACCGGCGTCCTGTTTTTATCGTTCACGCTCTCAGGCACACTCGGCGCCGTCCTCGCGGGACGAGCATCGGATCGCGTCGACAAGCGCGTCGTCGTCAGCATCGCAGGCATCGGCGTCGCGCTTACCCTCGGCGTCCTAGCCTTTTCGCATTCGCTTGCGATGGTTTTGGTGAGCGGAACGCTCGCCGGCATTGCATGGGGCGCGTTCTTTACGGCCGACTGGGCGATCGCATTCGTCGTCCTCCCCGGTCAAGCGATGGCAACCGCAATGGGGGTCTGGAATCTGGCGGCGGCCGTACCGCAGATCGTCGCCCCCGTGCTGGGTGCCGCAATCGTCGCCTCGGCCGGCGACCGAATGGTCCATCTTGCGACCGTGATCGAGTTCGCGATCGGGACGTTGTGGCTGTGGCGGCTGCCTCCGTTACGGAGCGAGCCGCTCGGTAATCCAGAGGTCGCCGTCGCGACGGTACACCAGCCGGTCGTGTAGCCGATTGGGGCGGCTCTCCCAAAACTCGAAGCGCTCGGGCTCGACGCGAAAACCGCCCCAGTACGGTGGTCGCTGGACGTCGCCCGGAAAGCGTGCTTCCACCTCGCGAAGCTTGGCTTCGAGGTCATCGTGTTTCTCGATCGTGCGGCTTTGCGACGATGCCCATGCGCCCAGGCGATGACCTCGCGGACGGCTTTGGAAATACGCGTCCGATTCTTCGGCCGTCATTTTGACGACGTTGCCCTCGATGCGGATCTGCCGTGAAAGCCTATCCCAATAGAAAAGCAGCGCGGCGCGCGGATTCGCGTCGATGTCCGTTCCCTTGCGGCTCTCGTAATTGGTGTAAAACGTAAAACCGTTCCGGCCCCAGCCGCGCAAAAGCACCGTGCGCACGGATGGACGTCCGCTGCCGTCGGCGGTGGCAAGCGCCATTGCATTGGGCTCGATGAAGCCTGCATTCCGCGCGTGCTCGAACCAGGCCCCGAACAGCTCGAAGGGATCCGTGCTCACGGCAAGCGCCCGGCACCCAGAGCGCCGATGAACCCCAGCACCAGCGCGCCTGCACTCGCGACGGCAAGTCCGAATGAAACGTCGACGCGACGCCGTTCCCATATCGTCGTGCGCGCAAGATCGCGGAACGTCCGCGCGATCGCGGCGGCGTCGACCGTTCGCGTATACGTCCCGTGTCCTGCACTCGCAATTTCCCGCAGCGCGTCTTCGTCGATCGAAGCTTCTTCGGATGTCCCCGGAATCGCGAGACCGCTGCCGTTCGTACCGATGCCGACCGTAAAAATGGAGATGCCGCGCGCACCGAGCTCTTGTGCGGTTTCGAGCGGATCGACGCCATGATTGTTGACGCCGTCCGTCACGAGAACGATCGAGCGGTGACCTCGATCCGGCAGCATCTGACCCGCCAGCGCGAGCGCATCGCCGATCGCGGTCGCGCCGTTAGCGGGCGGAACGGTATCCAGAGATGCTAGGACGCCGTCCTTGTCGTCACTGGGATCTGCAATCCGCTGCGCATAGGTCGAGAACGACACGATTCCGATGCGCGTGCCGGCCGGCGTGTTTTCAATGAACGTGCGTGCAGCAGAGCGAACCGCAGCTTCGCGTGAAGGGTCGACGTCCGTGGCGCGCATCGATCCGGAAGTATCCAAGCACAGAACGATGCTGCCGTCGCGCGCCGGCACCGGCAACACGAGGCCGACACCCGCAAACGCAATGCCGCCCAACAACACGCCCAGAGCGATGACGCCGGCCAGGACGCGCATCGGCCAGACCGAGACGCGTGCCGCATCCAGCAGAAACGGCAGATTCGAATACATAAACGCGTCGCTGCGGCGCCGGCGCCCGAGCCGAAGCACCAGCCACGCAATCGCGCACGCGACGATGACCCCTATGAGAAGAGCAATGGGCCGGTGAACGCTCATACACCGAAAGCGGTGCGCAACGAATCGGCACCGTCACGTTCGTAGAGTAACGCTGCGCGCCAGCCGCATGCATTGAACTGCCGAATCAGCTCACCCTCGCGGCGCTCGACCGCAACGCGAAGCCGTTCGCGCGCTCCCCTGCCGAGGTAGACCGAACGCGTCGCCCCGCTCTCGGCGTCGCGCATGCTCACGAACCCGCGCAGCGGCAATCCGTCCGCCCAAGGATCGTGCGCGATCAACGCCGTTGCGTCAACGTGCGTCCCGACTTCGCGCAGCAGCTCGAGGTCCAGCCGAGCGTAGAAGTCACTGACGACGAGCAGAGCGGAATCTCGCGGCAGTGCGGCGCGACTCAGCCGGAGCGCGGAATCGAGGTCGAACGCGGCGATCTCACGCCGCTCGCGCAGCCGGCCCGCCGCGCGCGCGCCGAACAGGTGCGGCGCATCAACGGAATCCGAGAGTATGCGTGCGGCACGATCTTCCCGTGCAAGCGAATCGGCCCAAGCGTCGAGCGCTTCATACGCCGCCGTGCGCAACGTTCGCGCGCGCCCCACGTTCAGCGATGCCGAATCGTCGACGATCGCCGCAAAACACAGCGCATGCTCTTCGAGCAGGACCCGAACTTGCAGCCCGCCGGCCCGAGCCGTGGCCGCCCAATCGATTCTGCGCGGATCATCGCCTTCGACGTAACCGCGCAGCTCCGCAATCTCGAACCCATCGCCACGCCGAGGATATGGACGCGTCCCACCGCGCACGACGGGACGGCGGCGCCCGGCCAGCAGTGCGTTGCGAATCGTGGGATTCACGGCGTGGGAACCTGGGTGATGAACGATTCAAGCAGCTCTTCTACGTCGATTTTCTCGCTCGCGACGCGATACGTGAAACCGACACGATGGCGCAGCGCCGGAACCGCGAGCGACCGGATGTCGTCGGGGACGACGTACGTACGTTCCTCGTACACCGCGCGTGCTTTCGCCAGGCCTGCCAGCAGCAAGGCGGCACGCGGGCTCGCGCCGCGCTCGACATAGCGACCGCGCGTCCCATCCGGTTCGCGGGTCGCGCGAATCATATCGACGATATAGGAGCGCAGCCGTGGCTCAAGATGCACGCGCTCCGCCTCACGCTTCCAATCGCGAATGTCGTCCAGGGAGACCGCATCGCGGACCGGACGAACCTCGCCTGCGCCGAAGCGCTCCAGAATTGCCACTTCTTCTTCGCGCGACGGATAATCGACATAGAGATTGAGGGCGAAGCGGTCGCGCTGTGCGAGCGGCAGCGCATACGTCCCGTCATCGTCAAGCGGATTCATCGTCGCCAGCACAACGAACGGATCGGGAAAGGGCAGAGTCTCCGGTCCGATCGTGGCTTGACGCTCTTGCATCCCTTCCAGCAGCGCCGATTGAACCTTCGCAGGCGATCGATTGATCTCGTCGGCCAAAACGATGTTGGCGAAAATCGGACCCGGAACCGTCGCAAAGCTGCCGGTGCGTTGATCGAATACGCGCGTGCCGACGATGTCGCTGGGCAAGAGGTCGGGCGTGAATTGAATGCGCCGGAACGTACCGCCGATGGCTTGCGCCAAGCTGCGCGCTGCAAGCGTCTTTGCCACGCCGGGCGGACCTTCGAGCAGGACGTGGCCGTTCGCAATCAGCGCAACGAGCAGCCCCTCGACGACGGAACGTTGACCGACGATCGTTTGCTCGACGGCGGCGCGCAGTGTGCCGGGACGTGCGCTCATGCTGAAACCACGGCGCGAACCGCATCCAACAATTCGTCGATCGCTCCCTGCAAATGAGCTTCGTTGACGAAAGTCGCGCGCTCCGCAGCACGCAGCGCGCCGCGCAGGGCGCGTTTGTCGGCCGGTATCCGTTCCAGCAATGCTGCGAGCGTTTCATCCCGTCGGGCACCGGAGAGCGCAAAAAGCGCTCCGCGCAGCGCGGCGGCCTCGGCGCGGGCTCGCGAGGCGGCGAGCTGCAGCGCAGCATGCCGGACCGCGGCCATGCGATCGACGGGTGCCGCAGCCGGTTGCGTGACCGGGCGTGCCTGTGGAAGCGTCACGTATGTTTTGCGCCGCGCCATTACGGCCCCAGCGCGAACGAGCGCAAAGGCAACGATGCCGAGTACGATCAGTCCGGCTACGACTGTAAGCGCGATGCGCCCGGTTTTCCAGACGGCGTTCTCGAGGGGATGCAGATCGGTCCCCGGCGCCGCCGTAATGCGCAAACGAAGCCTATTGGAGGAAAACCGAAAGGGCTTGTCAGCGCGCGTCGGATCGCTTGCGTCGATGTACGCCGGCGAAACGGTCGCCTCACCCGGGCTCACCCCGGCGACCGTCAAAATCTCGATATAGTCGGTGCCGTCGCTCGCGGGCGCCGTACGCTTCTCGTCGCCGAGGATCGTGAGATTCACGACGTCCGGCAGAACGAGCGAGGAAAGGTCCGCGTTCTTTTGCTTGGCGTGGACGTGAATGCGGAGATGGAAGGCCACGCCTTCCGGCGCTGCGACGCGGTCGCTCGTGATCGAAAGAGCGGTGATCGTGAGCCTCGGCAGCGTCTGCGCGCTCGCGGCTGCGATCGCGAGAAAAATCAGGCTCGCGAAGAATGCGATTCGGAACACGCGAGCGACCCGTACCAATCGGCGAAGAGATGCCGTGCGTCGAGCGGGCCGGGAGCAGCTTCGGGATGAAACTGCACGCCGACGACCGGCAAGCTTCGGTGACGGAAGCCTTCATTGGTTCCGTCGTTCAGCCGCCGTCGACTGCGTAACCGTGATTGTGCGCGGTTATCAGCACGCCGCCGTCTTGCAAGCTTTTGACGGGTTGATTTCCGCCGCGATGCCCGTACGGGAGCTTGAACGTCTTTGCGCCACACGCGAGCGCCAATAGCTGGTGACCCAGACACACACCGAACATCGGAATTTTACCGACCAGCGCACGCAGCGTGTCGATCGTCGCGTTCAGGTCGGTCGGATCGCCCGGACCCGGCGAGATCACCAACGCTTGCGGCCGGCGCTCTTCGATCTCGGCAAGCGATGCAGAATACGGAAGTACCTCGACGTGCGCGCCCAAGCCCGCGAGCTGTTGGAGAATCGCACGCTTGACGCCGCAATCGAGAACGACGATGCGCGGACCCTTGCCGTTTTGCGGCGCATAGTCGTCTTCCGCAGCCACCGACGCGACCAGGCCGACCGTCGTATGCCGGCGTGCGTATTCCGCAAGGAGTTTTTCGGCACGCGAGCGCGCAGTGTCGCCGACGGCCAGCGCCGCCGCAATCGTACCGTGCTCGCGAAGCGCAATCACGAGCGAGCGCGTATCGATGTCGAGCAGCGTCGGGATGCGCTGTTGTTCCAGCCACGATCCCAGGTCGATGCGGCTCGTGTAATGCGAAGGCTTGCGAGAAAGCCGTTTGATCACGGCGCCGGCGACGCAGACTCTATTGTGCTGCATCGATTCGCCGGAGACGCCGTAGTTGCCGATCATCGGATAGGTGAAGGTGAGGATCTGTCCGGCGTAAGACGGATCGGTCAGCGCTTCCTCATATCCGGTCATCCCGGTGTAAAAGACCGCCTCGCCGAGCGCAACGCCTTCGACCGACAACCCCTGGCCGTCGTAGCGGGAACCGTCGGCCAGAAGCAGCGACGCTTTCACGCGTACGCCAACGGCTCGATGATGCCGCGCTCGACGTGATACGCGAGTCGGCCGCCGACGACCGTCGCGACGACCCGGCGCTCGAATTTGAAACCGTCGAACGGCGTGTTCTTGCCCTTGGAATAGAAGCTGCGTGCGTCGACCGTCCACGGCCGCTCGCCGAAAATCGTGACGTCGGCACGCGCCCCGACCGCAAGCGTGCCTCCCTCGACCCCGAGAATCTGCGCCGGGCGATGCGATAACAGGGTGATGAAGCGTTCCAAAGACAAGTCCGGCAGCGCGCTCGCATAGGCGCCGACGGCAATCTCGAGTCCCGAGAAACCGACCGGCGCAATCGACAGCAACTGTGCTTTCTCTTCCATCGTGTGCGGAGCGTGATCGGTCGCGAAGACGTCGATCGTCCCGTCGCGCACTGCGGCGCGAAGCGCGGCCGAATCTTCGGCACCACGCAGAGGCGGCGCAACTTTCGCGCGCGCGTGATAATCGACGAAAAGATCG
>Ga0335072_10006555_pt1 | contig 16994 bp, 5 predicted proteins | sample Lox_Sample_21_FD_206725 | JGI IMG/M metagenome (GOLD analysis project Ga0335072, IMG submission 206725) | Soil microbial communities from Loxahatchee National Wildlife Refuge, Florida, United States - Lox_Sample_2.1 | ecosystem: Environmental > Terrestrial > Soil > Wetlands | place: USA: Florida...
TTGCAGGCGGAGCAGGCGCGGGCGCGGGCGTTTGAGCAGACGCCGCTGGTGCATATTCAGGGCTGCTCGGATGTGCCGCCGGGCCAGCCGTTGTTCACCAGCTTGTTCGTGTTCGAGAACTACCCCGCCGACGCGCTCGCCGACCGCAACGGCGGCTCGGCAACGACCGGCCTGCGCGTCGAAGGCAACTTCGCCTTCGATCCGGTCAACTATCCGTTTACGGTCATGGTTGGTCGCGGGACGCACCTCCCGATACGCCTGGGCTACGACCGCGCGGCTTTCGACGCGGGCGCGGTCGAGCGATTGGCCGGGCATCTGGGCGCGCTACTCGAAACGGTGGCGGAGGGCACGGCAGAGCGGGTCGGGGATCTGCCGCTGCTGACCACCGCGGAGCGGGACCGGCTGCTGGTGGCCTGGAACGACACCGCGGCGCCGGCGCCCGAAGCGGGCGGGGTGCACGAGCTGATCGCGGCCCGGGCGGCCGCCACCCCGGACACGGTCGCAGTGGTGTGCGGCGAGCGATCGCTGACGTACCGGGCGCTGCTGGAGCGGGCGGCCGGCCTGGCGCGGTACCTGCGACGGGCGGGGGTGGGCCCCGAAACCGTGGTGGGGTTGTGCCTGGAGCGGGGCCTGGAGATGGTGACCGCGGTGGCAGCGGTATGGCTGTCCGGGGGCGCGTACCTGCCGCTGGATCCGGAGTACCCGGCGGGGCGGCTGGAGTTCATGCTGGCCGACAGCCGCGCCAGCGTGCTGGTGTGCGACGGACGGACCGTCGATGCGGTGTCGCCTGGCCGGGCGCGGCTGGTGGTGCTGGATGACCTGGCGCCGGGGAACGAGGCGGGGCCCGACGCACCGGCTGGGCCGGCGCACCCGGATCAGGCCGCGTACCTGATGTACACATCGGGGTCGACCGGGCGACCCAAGGCCGTGGTGGTCGCACACCGCGGGCTGGTGAGCCTGGCGGGAGCGCAGCGGGCGGCGTTCCGACTTGACACCAGCGATGTGGTGCTGCAGTTCGCCCCGTCGGGTTTCGACGCGTCGGTGTGGGAGCTCGTGATGGGGCTGGCCGTCGGCGGCCGGCTGGTGGTGGCCACATCGGCGGAGCGCACCGAGCCGCGGCTACTGGCCGCGCTGGCCACGGCCGCCGCGGTAAGCGTGGCGACCTTGCCGCCGTCGCTGCTGGATGCGCTCGATCCGGCCGCCGCGCCCCGGGTGTCGACCATGATCACGGCCGGGGAACGCCCTGGTCCGCGGCTCGCAGCCGTCTGGGGCCGGGGACGACGCCTGTTTAACGCATACGGCCCAACCGAGACGACGGTGTGCGCATCGGTGGCGCTCGTCGATCCGGCTTCGACGGCGCCGCCGATCGGGGGGCCGATCGCCAACACGCGGGTGTTCGTGCTGGACCAGTGGCTGGACCCGGTGCCGATCGGGGTGGCAGGGGAGCTGTGGGTCGGCGGCGCCGGGGTGGCGCGTGGCTATCAGGGGCGGCCGGGGCTGACCGCGGAGCGATTTGTCGCGGACCGGTTCGCCGCGGACGGTTCGCGGTTGTACCGGACGGGGGACCGGGTGCGGTGGGCCGCGGACGGGGTGCTGGAGTTTGTCGGCCGGGCCGATGACCAGGTGAAGGTCCGGGGGTTCCGGGTCGAGCCGGGTGAGGTGGAGGCCGCGCTGGCCGCCCACCCGGCCATCCGGGCCGCGGTGGTGGCCGCGGACGGGGACGGGGCGGCCGCGCGGCTGGTGGCGTACGTGGTCGCCGAGGATCCGGCGCAGGGGATTCCGGCGGTGAGCGAGCTGCGGGAGTTCCTGGGCCACCGGTTGCCGGGGTTCATGGTCCCGGGGTTGTTTGTCGAGCTGGCGGCGTTCCCGTTGACCGCGAACGGGAAGCTGGACCGGGCGGCGTTGCCGGCCCCCGATGCGGGGCGGGGGCTGGCGGGCGGGTTTGTGCCGCCGTCCGGAGTGCCGGAGGAGCTGCTGGCCGGGATCTGGGCCCAGGTGCTGGGCGTGGAACAGGTCGGCGCCACGGACGGCTTCTTTGAGCTGGGCGGGCATTCGCTGCTGGCGACACAGGTGATCTCCCGGGTGCGAGAGGTGTTCGGGGTGGAGGTGCCGCTGGCCACGCTGTTCGATCATCCGACCGTGGCGGGCCTGGCCGCGGTGATCGATGACGCGGCACCGGGTGCGGCGGCGCCGCCGGTGACGGCGGCGGACCGGGACCGGCGGTTGCCGTTGTCGTTCGCGCAACAGCGGCTGTGGTTCCTGGATCAGCTGGATCCGGGATCGGCGGAGTACAACGTGGCGATGCCGGTGCGGCTGGGCGGGGATGTGGATGTGGCGGCGCTGGGTGCGGCGCTGGCCGGGGTGACCGCGCGGCATGAGGTGTTGCGGACGCGGCTGGTGGCGGGCGGGGACGGGATGGCGTGTCAGGTGATCGACCCGCCAGGGCCGTTTGCGTTGCCGGTGGTGGATGTTTCGGGCGCGGGAGACCCGGTGGCGGCGGCGCGGGGTCTGCTGCGGGCGGATGCGGGAGCGGCGTTTGATCTGGCGGCGGGGCCGTTGGTGCGGGCGGCGCTGGTGCGGCTGGGCGGGGAGGGCGGTCACGTTCTGGCGCTGGCGGCGCATCACGTGGTGACCGATGAGTGGTCGGTTCAGATTCTGCGGCGCGAGCTAACGGCGTTGTACTCGGCGCTGCGGCGCGGGGAACCCGACCCGCTGCCGCCCTTGCCGGTGCAGTATGCGGATTTCGCGGTGTGGCAGCGCGGGTGGCTCTCGGGGGAGGTGCTGGAGGGCCAGCTTTCGTACTGGCGGGAGCGGCTGGCCGGGGTTGCGGTACTGAACCTGCCCGCGGACCGGCCCCGGCCGCCGGTGCGGTCGTCGGCGGGGGCGGTGGCGGAGTTCGCGGTGCCGGCCGCAGTGGCGGCCGGGTTGCGCGGGCTGGCGCGCGCGGGCGGGGCAACGTTGTTTATGACGTTGCTGGCGGGATTCATGGCGGTGCTGGACCGGTATTGCGGTCAGGACGACGTGGTCGTGGGGACGCCGGTGGCCGGGCGCAACCGGGCCGAGATCGAGGGCCTGGTCGGGTTTTTTGTCAACACGCTCGTGTTGCGGGCGGATCTGTCGGGTGATCCGTCGTTCGATGAGCTGCTGAGCCGGGTGCGGGAGGTCGCGCTGGGCGCGTATTCGCATCAGGATCTGCCGTTTGAACAGCTGGTCGACGCGCTGGTGACCGAGCGGGACCGTTCCCGCACGCCGTTGTTCCAGGTGTTCTTCGGCTACGACCAGGGCGATGGCGCCGCAACCGGTGGCCGGCCGGTGGATCTGGTCGGCGTTCTGGCCGGCGCGCTCCCGGCGAAGTTCGACCTGTCGCTCCTGCTGCGGGATGCGGGCCGCGGTCTGGTGGGTGGCGTCCAATATTCGACGGCGTTGTTTGATGCGGGCACGGTGGAGCGGTTGGCGGGGCACCTCGGTGTGGTGCTGGGCGCGGCCGCCGCGGACCCCGGCGTGCGGTTGTCGGGGATGCCGTTGCTGACGGCGGGGGAGCGGCAGGTGCTCTCGGGGTGGGGGCGTGGTGTGCGCGCGGTGGTGGGCGAGGTGGGCGGGGCACACGGACTGATCGGCGGGCAGGTCGCGGCGCGGCCGGATGCTGTGGCCGTGGTCTGCGGGTCGCGTGTGGTGACGTTCGGCGGGCTGTGGGAGCGGGCGGGCCGGCTGGCGGGGTTCTTGCGGGGCCTGGGAGTGGGGCCGGAGTCGGTGGTGGGGGTGTGTGTGCCGCGGGGTGCGGAAGCGGTCGCGGCGTTGGTGGGGGTGTGGCGGGCGGGGGCGGCGTACCTGCCGCTGGATCCGGAGCTTCCGGCGGCCCGGCTGGAGTTCATGCTCGCCGACAGCGGGGCGCGGGTGCTGGTGGGGTACCGGGGCGCGGCCGCGGGCTGGGCCGGCGAAGGGCTGGCCGGGGGCGTGGATGCGGTGTGGCTGGACGACCCGGGGGTCGCGGCGACGGTAGCTGCTGCGCCCGTGGTCGGGGGGTCCCAGCCGGTGGTAGCGGACGGGCTGGCGTATGTGATGTACACGTCGGGGTCGACGGGGGTGCCGAAGGGTGTGGGGGTGTCGCAGAGCGGCCTGGTCAATTACCTGGTGTGGGCGGTGGGGGCGTACCGGGTGGGGGCCGGCGGGCGGGGGTCGGTGTGGCATGGGTCGCTGGGGTTTGACCTGGCGGTGACCAGCGTCTGGGTGCCGTTGGTGGCGGGGGCGTCGGTGGTTGTGAGCGCGCTGGGCGGTCCGCAAGGGCTGGCGGGGGTGCTGGCCGAGGGGGGCGGGTTCGGGCTGGTGAAGGTGGTGCCGGGCCACGTGGGGTTGCTGGCCGGGCTGGTGCAGCCGGCCCGTTTGGCGGGGGCGGCCGGGCGGCTGGTGGTCGGCGGCGAGGCCCTGGCGGGGGATGTGGTGCAGGGGTGGCTGAGTACGGCGCCCGGGTCGGTGGTGGTCAATGAGTACGGGCCGACCGAGACCGTTGTGGGTTGCTGCGTCTTTGAGGTAGCGGCGGGGCAGGAGGTGGCGGCGCGGGTGCCGGTGGGGCGGCCGGTCGCGAATGCCCGGGTGTACGTGCTGGACCGGTACTTGAATCTGGCGCCGGCCGGGGTGGCGGGCGAGTTGTGGGTAGGCGGGGCGGGGGTCGCGCGGGGGTATCTGGGCCGGGCGGCGCTGACGGCGGAGCGGTTCGTGGCGGACCGGTTCGCGGGCGACGGGTCGCGGTTGTACCGGACGGGGGACGTGGCCCGGTGGACGGCGGGCGGGGTGCTGGAATATCTGGGCCGGGCCGATGACCAGGTGAAGGTGCGCGGATACCGGGTCGAGCCGGGAGAGGTGGAGGCGACGCTGGCCGCCCACCCGGACGTGCGCGCGGCGGTGGTGGCCGCCGACGGGGCGGGGGCGGCGGCGCGGCTGGTGGCGTATGTGGTGCCCGAGGATCCGGCGGCGGGTATGCCGCCGGCCGCCGAGCTGCAGGAGTTTGCGGCGGCCCGGTTGCCGGGGTTCATGGTGCCGGCGGTGTTTGCCGAGCTGGCGGGGGTGCCGGTGACGGCGGCGGGAAAGGTGGACCGGTCGGCGTTGCCGGCGGTGGAGGGGGCGCGGGCCGGGCTGGGCGGCGGGTTTGTGGCGCCGTCGGGTCCGGTGCAGGAGTTGCTGGCCGGGATCTGGGCGCGGGTGCTGCGGCTGGACCGGGTCGGGGCGGCGGATACGTTCTTCGCACTGGGCGGCCATTCGCTGCTGGCCACGCAGGTGGTCTCGCGGGTGCGGGAGGCGTTCGCGGTGGAGATTCCGCTCGCCGCGGTGTTCGATCACCCGACGGTCGCGGGCCTGGCCGCCGTGATCGGTCAGGCCACGCCGGGCGTCGCCGCCCCGCCCGTCGGGCCGGCCGACCGCGGCCAGCGGCTGCCGTTGTCCTTCGCGCAGGAACGGCTGTGGTTCATTGATCAGCTGGAGCCGGGCTCGGCGGACTACAACGTGCCGATGCGGATGCGGCTGGCCGGGGATGAGGTCGACGTGGCGGCGCTGGGGGTGGCGCTGGGCGGCGTGATCGCGCGGCACGAGGTGCTGCGGACCCGGCTGGTCGCCGGCGACGACGGGGTGGCCTGGCAGGTGATCGACCCGCCTGGGCCGGCCCGGCTGCCCGTGGTGGACGTGTCCGGGACGGCCAATCCGTCCGCCGCGGCCCGGGCGCTGCTGGCCGCGGACGCGGCGGCGCCGTTCGACCTGGCCGCCGGGCCGCTGATCCGCGCGTTCCTGGTCCGGCTGGGCGCGGCCGCGCACGTGCTGGCCCTGGCCGCGCACCACGTGGTGACCGACGAGTGGTCGGCCGCCATTCTGCGCCGGGAACTGTCGGCGCTCTACCAGGCCGCGCGGGCCGGGCGGGACGATCCGCTGCCGCCACTGCCGGTGCAGTACGCCGACTTCGCGGTCTGGCAGCGGGCCTGGCTGACCGGGGAGGTGCTGGGCGGGCAGCTGGCCTACTGGCGGGAACAGCTGGCCGGAGCACCGGTGCTCGACCTGCCCGCCGACCGGCCCCGTCCCCCGGTCCGCTCTTCGGCCGGCGCGCTGGCCAGGTTCACCGTCCCTCCCGTCGTCGCGGGGGGCCTGCGCGCCGCCGCCCGCGACGCGAGCGCCACCATGTTCATGACCCTGCTGGCCGCGTTCGCCGTGCTGCTGAGCCGCTACGGCGGCCAGGACGACATCCTCGTCGGCACCGCCGTCGCGAACCGCAACCGGGCCGAGACCGAGAACCTGATCGGGTTCTTCGTGAACACCCTGGTCATCCGCGCCGACCTGTCGGGCGACCCGGCCTTCACCACCATCCTGGCCCGGGTCCGGCATTCCACCCTGGGCGCCCACGCCCACCAGGACCTCCCCTTCGAGCAACTTGTCGACGCCCTCGTCACCAGCAGAGACCGATCCCGCACCCCGCTCGTCCAGGTCATGTTCGGTTACGCGGCGCAGGAGCGTGGTGCGGCCGCGGACCCCGGCGGCCAGGCCGATGAGACCGGCCCCGGCGGGGTCTTGCCGGTGAAGTTCGACATGTCGCTGTCGCTGGGGGAGGCGGCCGCCGGAGGACTGGCGGGCCGGATCCAGTACAGCGCGGCGTTGTTTGACCCGGCGACGATCGAGCGGATCGCGGGGCATCTCGGGGTGCTGCTCGAGGCGGCGGCCGCCGACACCGGCCAGCCGCTCTCCGGGTTGCCGCTGCTGACGCCGGGCGAGCGAGATCGGTTGCTGGCGGCGTGGAACGACACGGCGGTGGCGATCCCGGGTGTGGCCGGGGTGCATGAGCTCATCGCCGCGCGGGCGGCCGAGTGCACCGACGTGGTGGCCGTGACGTGCGGGCCGGAGTCGCTGACATACGGGGGAATGTGGCGCCGGGCGGGCCGGCTCGCCGCGTTCTTGCGCGACGCCGGGGCGGGGCCGGAGTCGGTGGTGGGGCTGTGCCTGCCGCGGGGCACCGACATGGTGACGGCGATCGTCGCGGTCTGGCGGGCCGGCGGCGCCTACCTGCCGCTGGACCCCGGCTACCCGGCAGAACGCCTGGAATTCATGCTCGCCGATAGCGGCGCATCGGTGCTACTGGGACACCGGGAGCTGGCCGGCGACCTGGTCGCGGCGGCCGGTGGTGCGGGCCCGGCGGTGTGGCTGGATGACCCCGATGTGGTGGCCGAGCTGGCGGTGGCTTCGCCAGTGGCGCCGTTGGGGGCCGCGGTGCCGGGCGCCCGGCTGGCGTATGTGATCTATACGTCCGGTTCGACGGGGACGCCGAAGGGCGTGCTGGTACCGCAGACCGGGCTGGTAAACCTGGCGGCGGCGCTGGGGCCTGTGCTGTGCCCGCGGCCAGACGTGCGCGTGTTGCAGTTCGCCGCCTTTGGTTTCGATGCGGCGGCGCGGGATGTGGCGGTGGTGCTGGCCGCGGGCGGGACGCTGGTGGTGGCGCGCCCGGCGGAGCGGGCCGAGCCGGAGCGGCTGGTGAGCCTGGTGCGCCGGGCGGGTGTGGACGCGGCGAGCGTGCCGCCGTCGCTCCTGGAGGCGCTGCCCTCCGGCGGCATGCCCGGGGTGTCGGTATTGTTCGCGGGGTCGGAGCGGGTCAGCGCCCGGGTGGCCGGGGCATGGGGCCGCGGCCGCGTGATGGTGAACGCGTACGGGCCGACCGAGACCACGGTGATCTCGTCGACGGGCGTGGTGGACCCGGACGTCGCGACCGCGCCGGCGATCGGCCGGCCGATCGCGAACACCCGGCTGTATGTGCTGGACCGGTTCTTGAATCTGGCGCCGGCCGGGATGGCGGGGGAGTTGTGGATCGGCGGCGCGGGAGTAACGCGCGGTTACCTGGGCCGGCCGGGGCTGACGGCGGAGCGGTTCGTCGCCGACCGGTTCGCCGGGGACGGGGCACGCTTGTACCGGTCGGGCGATCTGGCGCGGTGGACCGCCGACGGGCGGCTGGAGTATCTGGGCCGGTCCGACGAGCAGGTGAAGGTGCGCGGATACCGGGTTGAGCCGGGCGAGGTGGAGGCCGCGCTGATGGCGCACCCGGCGGTGCGCGCGGCGGTGGTCGCCGCGGACGGCGATGGAGCGGCGGCGCGGCTGGTGGGGTACGTGGTGCCGGCTGATCCGGCGCATGGCGTGCCCCCGGTCACCGAACTACGCGATTTCCTGGCCGGGCGGCTGCCGGGGTTCATGGTGCCGGCGGTGTTCACCGAGCTGGCGAGCTTGCCGGTTAGCCCGAACGGGAAGCTGGACCGGGCCGCGCTGCCCGCGCCGGACCGGGCCCAGCGCGACGCGACAGCCGAGTTCGTGCCGGCCGCCACCGACACGGAGCGAATGCTGACCGAGGTCTGGAAGCAGGTGCTCGGCGCGGACCGCATCGGGGTAACCGACAACTTCTTCGTCCTCGGCGGGCACTCGCTGCTGGCCACCGCGCTGGTATCAAGAATCCGCACGGTCTTCGGAGTCGAAATCTCGCTGGCCGCGTTGTTCGACCATCCCACCGTCAGGGAGATCGCCAGCCGGATCGGCGACCACACATCTTCCGTTGACGGCAACGACGAAGAGTACGAGGAATTCGAGCTCTAGCCGGAGCGCACCCGCGCGAGGCGCGTAACCCGATCGGGCCGGTCGCAGGCCAGCAACGGACCGGGTCAGACGGATGCGAAGAAAAAGCCGGCGGCCGCCGCCCCCGTTGGGGTCAGCGGCCGCCGGCTCCGCGGGCGAGGTGCCTCAGTGGCCGGGCTTTCCGCCCTCGATCGTCACCGCACCGGACTTATTGCCCGGCGTTGAGGTAATCAGACGTTGGCTTGCTCCAGAGCAGTACGACCGCGACGAGTCCGACCAGCCAGACCAGAAGCCCGGAGATCAAGTCAAATACAGTGTGTGTTCGCGCGAATACCGAGAGCAGTGCAAGCGTGTTGATGACGAACAGCACGGTGCCGGTCGGACGTACCCAGCTCTTGCCGGCCAGACTTGCCCGGGCCAGCCAGATCCACAGGCCGATGGCTATGAGCCCGACCACGACCGCGGCAGCTACGCTCGAGATTTCCAGTCGGTGGATCTGCCCGCTCGAGTAATGCGGGTACTTGGCCAAAATGGCGTTGTGGAGCCTTCCGATCGCCACGATGACGAGGATAATTCCCAGCAAATTCAACGCCGCTCCGCAATACATGACCTTCGCCAAGGTGCGCACGGATTGCGGTGGTGCTGGCCGCTGTACCCCCGATTCCTGGCCAGCTGACGGATACGACTTATACATCTAGATCATTGCTCCTAATCTGAGTTCGCCGCCACGACAGCCTGGCGTTCCCGGTTACGGAGTACGCGGCCACTGTCACTATACTGACGCGGGCTGCGCTTAGTAAGACGTGCCGACCACGTCCGTTCACACCGCGCTGAACAGCGGCTTTGCGGCGGTCATGCCGCTGGTTGTGGCCCGAAAATCCCGCCCTAATTACGCCGCTGGCCGGATGCCGTTACCGGACACCGGCCAGCGGCTCGCGTCCCGCGACGTGTCCCGGGGCTCGCCTTCAACGAGGCCGGCCCCCCGGGGCCGCCGCCCGGGCCGTGGCGGTGTCGGGCGAATCCGGGCCGGTCAAAACCCGGATGGCCGTGGCGCGGCGTGAAATGCGCGCAACTACCGGGCGGGCCAGGCGGCGGCGGGGCGATGGCCGGTGAGGCCGCACTGGGCGGCCAGGCGCCGAAACCGGGACGATGGTGACGAGTGGATGAGGCTGCGATGCCGTCCGGCGGGCATTCCCCCCGGGCCCAGACGTTCAAACTCGGGCCGGGGCGCGGCGGCGCGGCCCCCGCCGAACGCCCCGCACGTCACGCCAGACCACCGGCGCCCGGTGCTTGACGCCGCCGTCCGCGGGCGTCTTGCGAGGTCGGCTCGTTTGCCGGCCCGTCCCACGAGGCCGGCTCGCCTGCCGGCCGGTGGCGCGGGGTCGCTTCCGAGGTAAGCCGGCGCGGGCGCGTTTTAAAGGATTCGGAAACTCCGGCCCGGCCACGATCGTTTCCATGCCGAGAGCAGTAACCTGTCAAGGCCACCGTCAAGCTAATGTTTCTGCGCGGCCGATCGGCCTCTCCTCGCGGCACAAAATCTCGACGACCGGCGAGGAAAGCGCCTTCTGCCTGGCAGGCGCGTTGAAGCGGGCTTAAAAAAAGGATAGTGAAGAATGTTTCAATCTCGGTTCACATTTGCGCCCTGTCGTTGTCGTGACGCACCGGCATACCTGGATCTTCCCGGCCGCCTGGTCACGTTGACCGGGGATGGTAGCGCGTTTAGGTTGCCCGCATGGAACCGTTAATACAGCTCGCCGGGGTGACGAAACGCTATGAAGGGGGCGGGCACCCCGCGGTGGACCGGATCAGCCTGGACGTCGCGGCGGGCGAGGCCGTGGCGATCATGGGTCCGTCCGGGAGCGGCAAGTCGACGCTGCTGAACCTGATCGCCGGGCTGGACCGGCCGACCAGCGGCACGGTCACCGTGGCCGGGAGGCGGATCGACACGCTCAGCGAGACCGGCGTCGCCAGGTTCCGGCGCCGCCACATCGGGATGATCTTCCAGTTCTTCAACCTGCTCGACGACCTGACCGTCCTTGACAACGTGCTGCTGCCCGCCCAGCTCGCCGGCATGCGCCGGGCGCAGGCCCGGGCCCGGGCCACCGAGCTGCTCGCTCAGTTGCGGATCAAGCAGTATCGCGACACCTACCCCAGCCGGCTCTCCGGCGGAGAGAGGCAGCGGGTGGCGATAGCGCGGGCCCTGGTGAACCGGCCGGAGCTGCTGCTGGCCGACGAGCCAACCGGGGCGCTGGACACCGCGACAGGGGAAGAGATCGGCCAGCTGCTGCTGGACCTGAACGCCTCCGGGCAGACCCTGATCATGGTCACCCACAACCCGGAGCTCGCGGAGCGTTATGCGAAGAGAATCGTTCAGATCGTCGACGGCCGGATCGCGAGCGACGTCCGTGGCGCAGCCGCCAGTGAATCCGCCGCTGACTCCTCCGCCGCTGACTCCTCCGCCGCTGACTCCTCCGCCGCTGACTCCTCCGCCGCCCAGGTGCAGTGATCATGCCGGCTCCGTTGTTCCAGGCGCTGCGGGGCGGGCTGACCCGCCGTCCGGTGCAGACGATCGGCATAAGCCTGGTGCTGCTGGTGTCCACCGCCGCCTCGGTCCTGGGCCTCGCGCTGGTTATCGACTCGAACGGCCCTTTTGACCACGCGTTCGCGGCGCAGCACGGCGCGGACGTCGTGGCCACGATCGACTCGTCCAAGGCCACGTCGGCCGAGCTGGCCGTCACCAGGCGGCTGTCGGAGGTAACCGCCACGGCGGGTCCGTTCGCCCAGGTGACCCTCCGGTCCGTGGTGGCGGGCCCGGGCGGGCAGCCGTTGCGGCCCATGGTGCTGGCCGGCCGCGCCTCGCCTGGCGGCCGGGTCGATGACGTGACCCTCCGGTCGGGTCACTGGGCGAACCGGCCCGGCGAGGTCGTCCTGAACAGCAATGACCTTTACCCGAGTGGAGACGTGCCGTCCAGCGTGGTGCCGGGCGCTCAGATCTGGATGATCAGCCTGCCGCAGAAGCCCACGCTGACGGTGGTCGGCATCGCTACCTCGGTGAGCGACTCGGCCGACGGCTGGGTGACGCCCCGCGAGATCACCGCGCTGAGCACGTCGCGCACTCCGCCCCGGGAGCGCGTCCTGTACCGGTTCCGGAACGCCGCGACGGCCTCGGCCGTTGGCAGCGATATCGCGGCCGTTACCGCGGCGCTGCCCGCTGGCGCCCTCACCGCCACGCAGTCGTACCTCACCATAAAGGCCCAGGAGGCGTCGGGCATCGCGCCGATCGCCCCGTTCCTGGTCGCCTTCGGGGTCATCGGCCTGGTGATGTCGGCCCTCATCGTCGTCAATATCGTGAGCGGCGCGGTCGTCTCCGGGTACCACCGGATCGGCATTCTGAAGAGCATCGGCTTCACTCCCGGCCAGGTCGTGGCGGCCTACACCGCCCAGGCCCTGCTGCCGGCGCTCGCCGGGTGCCTGGTCGGCGTACTCGCCGGGAATCTGCTGGCCGCGGAACTGCTGAGCCGGACGGCGAAGGTGTACGGCGTGCAGACACTGGGCGTGCCGACGTGGGTGGATGCCGGCGTGCCGGCCGCGATGTGCCTGCTGGTCGCCATCGCCGCGGTGCTGCCCGCGGCGCGGGCCGGGCGGCTCAGTGCGGTCCAGGCGATCGCGACCGGGCGTGCGCCCCGTGAAGGGCACGGATATGCGGCACACCGGCTGCTGGGACTGCTGCCGCTGCCCCGGCCCGTGACGATCGGCCTTGCGGCCCCGTTCGCCCGGCCGGCCCGCACCGCGGTGACGCTGGCCGCGATCCTGCTCGGCACCGCCGCGGTGACCTTCGCGGTCGGCCTGAGCACCACGCTGAGCCGGATCGTGTACGGCCTGTCACTGGCGAAGACTGAGCCGATCCAGGTCGCCCTGCCCCCGGCCAGTCCGGCGAACGCCGCCGAGCAGGCCATTACCAAGGCATTGCGAGCTCAGCCGGGCACGCTGCACTACGTTGCGGAAGCGGACCAGCAGGTCAAAGTCGTCGGGCTGGCCCAGCAGATCCCGGTGACCGCGTTTCGTGGCGACGCGCGCTGGATCGGCTACGGCATGATCAAGGGACGCTGGTACAGCGGTGCCGACCAGGCCGACGTGCCCAGCGGCTTCCTGACCGAGACCGGCGAAGCGGTGGGCGACAAGGTCACGATCACCTTCGATGGCACCCGGATTGCGGTGCGGATCGTCGGGGAGGTCTTCGACACGAACAACAGCGGATTGGCCGTGTTTACCGACTGGCCGACGCTGGCTCGCGCCGATCCCGGCCTCACGCCGGATACATACGACGTCGGGCTCAGCCCGGGCATCTCCGCCGTCGCATACTCGCGGCAACTGGGCGCCCGTCTCGGGCCGACTTACTCCGTCGGGGTCAAGGGCCTGCGCCAGGTCGGCCTCCTGATCCTGCTGGGCCTGATCAGCATTCTGACCCTGCTGCTGGCGATCGTGGCCGGGCTCGGCGTGCTCAACACCGTCCTGCTGCAGATCAGGGAGCGAGCCCACGACCTAGGGGTGTTCAAGGCGATCGGGATGACGCCAGGCCAGACCATCGTCATGGTGGTCTGCTGGGTCGCGGGCATCGGCCTGGTGGCGGGCGCGATCGCGGTGCCGGCCGGTATGGCGCTGCACCGGTATCTGGTGCCGGTGATGGCCACCGCGGCCGGCACGCCGCTGCCGTCCAGCTTCGTCAGCGTCTATCACGGCTGGGAATCCGCGGCATTGGTGCTGGCCGGAGTCGTTATCGCGGTGGCCGGCGCGCTGGCCCCGGCCGGCTGGATAGCCAGGACACGGACCGCTTCGGTGCTCCGCGCCGAGTGAAGAAGGCCGTCAAGCCGTTGCGTGAGCTGTCTGGCGCGACGCGCACCTGCTAGCTAGACGCGCCGTCGGCCCACATCATGGGTGCCGGTGACCGGGTCCTTCCGGGCGTGCGTGCCAGCAAGGTTGCCCGGAGGATGCTCCGGGCTGAAATGGGGCAGGGATGGACGTCCTGACTGCCGACGTCATTGGCGACATTGCCCTCGTGCTCATCGTGTCATCGCTGCTCGGCGCCATTGCCAGGCGATGCGGGCAGCCGCGCGTCATCGGCCAGATCATCGGCGGGATCCTGCTCGGTCCGAGCGCGCTCGGCCGGCTGCCCGGCCACCTGAGCACGCGTCTGTTCCCGAGCGGCGTGCTGCCGTTCCTGAATGTGCTGGCGCAGGTGGCCGTCGTGATCTTCATGTTCGCCGTCGGATATGAACTGGAGACGCGCGCTCTGCGCGGCCGGATCCGTGCCGTGCCGCTGATAGCCGCGTTCGCGCTGCTCGTGCCCATGGCCGTGGGAACCGGGGCCGCCGTCATCTTCCGGTCAAGTTTCGCCGCCCTGGGTGAGCCGCACCTTACCAAATCCTTTGCCCTGTTCATGGGCGTAGCCCTGGCGATCACGGCCCTCCCGGTGCTGGCGGCGATCGTGCGAGAAAGCGGCCTGGCCGGCAGCGTCGCCGGTGTCACGGCGACGTCCGCCGCCGGGATCATGGATGTGGTGGCCTGGGTGGCGCTCGGCGCCGCGGTCGCCGGTACCGCGAACAAGCCGGGCCCGCCGTGGCCGGTGACGCTCCTGCTGGTCGCGGGCTTTGCGGCGGTGATGATACTCGTGGTGCGTCCGGTGCTGCGCCGCTGGATTGTCCGTCGCCGTTCCGTGCTCTCGAGCCAGCTGATGGTGGCCTTGGTGCTGGCGCTGGGCAGCGCATGGGTGACCGCGTCCCTGGGCTTGCATCCGGTCTTCGGCGGATTCCTGGCCGGCCTCACCATGCCGAGCGCCGACGGAACGCCCGATGCCGATGTACTGCGCACCGTAGAAGACGTCGCCACCCTGCTCCTGCCGTTGTTCTTCGTGGTCACGGGGCTGTCGGTCAACGTCGGAGCGCTGGATGGCGCGGCCTTGACCGTGCTGGCCGTGGTCTGCGTGACAGCCAGCGCCGGCAAGCTGGGGCCCGGCTACGCGGCGTCGCGGATCGGCGGCCTGGGCAGGCGGGACGCTGCGACCGTGGCCGTGCTGGTGAATACCCGAGGTCTGACCGAGCTGATCGCGCTCAACGTCGGGCTGAGCACCGGCATGATCGACAAGCGGCTGTTCAGCGTGCTGGTCATCATGGCGGTGATCATGACCATGGGAACCGCGCCGCTGCTATGGCTGATCCGCCGGCGGCCGGCGGCATCGGCGGTCAGCGAACCGCAGCGAGTTGCGCCATCGGCCGGACAGGACAATGGCCAGATGTGAGCGGGTGCCGCCCATTGGCACGCCAGGCGGCAAGGCATTTTAAATGTACGTTGTCGCGTTGTACAGCCCTTGGGAAGCCTATTTCAGAGGTGTTCAACTGAGGGTTTGACCGCAGTTGAACATGTGCGCGAGCGTCAGCCGCATTGCCGATCGGGTTCGTGCGTGCCGCAAAACGGCGGGTTCACCAGTTCAGTGGGCTGCCATCATCGCGTCGGTGCGAAGGCTGATGCCGCAGTAAAGGACGCTGCCCGTTGGCGACCATATCATAATTCTAACATTGCTCACCATGTGCGGCTGGCCCGCTGGAAACGTCGGCATTGGAGCATTGATCCGCGATATGCGGCCACATTACGATGACGAGAACGTGCTTCATCGGCTTTGCATATAAGGGCCGGGTGCACCACCGAAGGCAATTCTTAGCATGAAGGAGCCGAGATGAGCCAAGAGCCACGGTTTCTCCGGCCGAATGTCATTGTTGAGCCGCTGGTTGATGGATTTTATGCGTGGTGCCACACGGTGGCACCCGTGCAGTCCGCAATGAATCTGGCCTTTTTGCAGGTCCCGCTGCTTGAGTCATATCTGCAGTCCCCGCAGGTCCACATCAACGCGAGTCGCGATCCGGAACTGCGGGGTGGCTTCTTCGTTAACATCGCCGAGGACCGGAGTCGCGATGTGCGCGCCCTGCTCAGCTCGATCAAGCGGGACCGGGGCGAGGTGCTGCGCTTCGCCGAGGCGATTGCCGAGGCCGAGGATGTCGTCCGGCAGAGCGCGACGGGGTTTGACCTGACCCCGTTGTACCCCAAGCTTCCGCCGGTGCTCTCGGGCTTGGTCGAGCTTGCGTATGACACCAGCAATCAGCCGTCGGTCCGTTTCATCGAACCGCTGGTCTACGAGAGCAGCGCCTACGCCGAGGACCGGCAGTCGGTTCAGCTATCGATCGACCCCGGTACCGAGCGCCCCTTCATCCTGAGCACGCCGCGGCTGCCGTCGCCTGGCCTGCTCGACCTGCGGATCCCGTTCCGGCACCCGGGGCTGGAAGAACTGTTCCGGGCCAGGATCCACCCCACGACGTTGCCGCGCCTGCGTGAGCTCCTCGGGCTCGACGACGACCAGGCGGACCAGCTCGCGGGGCTGCTGGCGGCCGAGCCCAGCCTGGCCCCTGACCGGCACATCGATGGCGGGAGCCGGATCCGCTACTTCGGCCACGCGTGCCTGGTGCTGCAGACGCCGGAGGCCGCCATCATGACCGATCCATGGGTCAGCGCAGACTGCACGGCGGCGGGCCGGTACACCTACCGCGACCTTCCGGACCGGATCGACCTGGCACTGATCACCCACGGGCATCAGGATCACATCGTCCTGGAGACCCTGCTGCAGTTGCGCGGCCGCGTCGGCGCCGTGGTGGTGCCGCGGTCGTCCAAGGGCAACCTGTGCGATCCGTCCCTGGGGCTGTACCTCAGTCACGTCGGCTTGCCGGTCATCGAGGTGGACGACTTCGCCGAAGTGGAGTTTCCCGGCGGGAAGGTGGTCGCGACGCCGTTCCTGGGCGAGCATGCTGACCTGGATATCCGCGGCAAGTCGACCTATTGCGTGCAGATGGGCGGCCGGACCGTGTTCGTGGGCGCGGATTCCTCGGGCATCGAGCCGGGGCTCTACCGGTACATGCGCAATCACGTGGGGCCCGTCGACATGGCCTTTCTCGGCATGGAGTGCGCCGGGGCGCCGCTGACCTGGCTCTACCAGGCTCTGCTGACTCAGCCGGTGAGCAAGAAGATGAGTGACTCGCGCACGCTGTCGGGATCGAACGCGGCACAGGCCAGCGCGATCATGAAGGAACTCGGCGCCGGCGAGGCCTACGTCTACGCCATGGGCGAGGAGACATGGCTGGTGGCCCACGTCATGGCCACGAGTTATAACGAGGACTCCTACCAGCTCAAGCAGGTGGATGAGTTCATGACGTGGTGCGCCGACAACGGCATCAAGGCTGATCATTTGTTTGGTCAGCATGAGTGGTTGTGGTGATGGTGGTGGTGTGGGTGTGTGGTTTCGGCTGGGAGGTGCGGGGTGCGGACGACGAGTTTTGATTTTGAGAGTCCGGAGGCGCGGTTTCGGGTGC
>Ga0335072_10006557_pt1 | contig 16994 bp, 13 predicted proteins | sample Lox_Sample_21_FD_206725 | JGI IMG/M metagenome (GOLD analysis project Ga0335072, IMG submission 206725) | Soil microbial communities from Loxahatchee National Wildlife Refuge, Florida, United States - Lox_Sample_2.1 | ecosystem: Environmental > Terrestrial > Soil > Wetlands | place: USA...
TCCCTCCCTGCCGGCGACGAAATCGCAAAACGCTCGTCAGCCAACAACGCCTTGCCGTCCAGGAGCAACATCCCGCGAATGAGGCGCGAAACGAACTCGTGACGTCCCTCGACCGCCGGCGCGGCCGCGATCTCGGTCTCCGGGTAGCGGACCAGCTCGTCCAGGCTATCGACGACGAGCGCGATTTCCGGCTCGTCGACGCCCAAAACGACGGCGGAAAGGTTCTCGGGCCGTTCGGGGGACTTGCCCCAAACGCGCGCCAGGTCGACCGCCGGGGCGATCTCTCCTTGGACACCGAGTATACCGAGAAAATAAGAGGGCGCTCCGGGCAGCACGGCCGGCCTCGCGCGCTGCATCACGCTGAACGTGAAGCGCGTCTCGAGCGCATAGCGCTCGGCGCCGATCTGAAAACACAGCAGCTCGACCGTTCGAACGGGCTCGCGGAAAAGAGCCGCTGCCCGCGCGAGCCGCTCCGCGCGCCGAACCAGAACCTCTTGTGCACTCATACACCGACTCCAATCTCGGAAGAACGCGTGCGCAGCAACGAAAGCTCCGCCTCGACGGAGGCGGCAATCCCATCTCCATCCTCACTGAGGCGCCGCGCACGCCCGAGCGCGCGCCGCGCTGCGACGGCGCGCCCACCTAAGCGCAGCGCCCGCCCCAACAGCAGATGCGCGAGCGCACCGGCCCGGTCCAGAAAGATGGCGCGCCGCGCCGCGATCGCAGCCTCGCCCGCCCGGTTCTCGTCGAGAAACTGCATCGCTTCCCGCACGTAGCGCCGCGGGTCGAGTGCCTCATCGACGATTTGCACGACGGCTGAAACGGCAGATGTTCTGCCCGGCTGTGCACGGTAACGTTGCGCATTCGTCGTCCTGAGCGAAGGTACGTGAACCGTGCCGGAATCGGGGGCCCGCTCGTGTGCATCGCTGCGCTCGGAACGAGAAAGCGCAAACGAGGGTCGAGCCGCCTGTTTGCGATACGCCAATCCGGCGGGTGTCGTCACGATCTCGACGCTGTCGTCGGAGACGATCGGGTCGGACGGCGATGTGAACAGCCACCCGCCCTCGCGCAAGGAGTTGATGAACATCGACGTCACGCGCGCGACGACGTCGGACTCGAGATACATCAAAACGTTGCGGCAGAAAATCAAATCGAAGCCGCCGTCGATTGCCGGCATGCCCGCGAGGTTGCGCGTTTCGAACGACACACGCGAGGCGAAACGCGGCGCAATCTTCCAACGATTCTTCGTCGAGCGTTCGAAATAGCGCGCGCGCCACATCGAATCGATCTCGCGGAACGACCAGTCGCCGTACACGCCTGCGCGCGCGGTCAGGATGGCCGCCGATGAAATATCAGATCCCAGGATTTGCGCGCGCGATTCGCCGCCGCACTGTTCGAGCGCAATCGCAATCGAATATGGCTCTTCGCCCGTCGAACAGCCGGCTGACCAAATGCGCGGCGCGGGGCCGAATTTCGGCAGCACGTGTTCTTTGATGAACTCGAACTGCTTGGGATCCCGATAGAAATACGTTTCACCAACCGTGATCTCACCGATCAGCGTCTCGAAAGCTTCAAGATCGCCGGTGAGGCGCTCGAGATAGAGCGAGGAATCCTTGACTCGCGCCTGCGCCATGGCACGCGCAATCCCGGCTTCGGCAAACGCGCGCCGCGTCGGAGGGAACGACAAACCGCTCCGCTCGGTAAGGAGCGCAGCGACGCTTGCAAAGACGGGTGTGCTCCACGTCACGTTCGCCAACTCGCTTCCGCCAGAGCATCCAGCTCCGATTCGGTTATGAACGCCTGCGGGTCGTGGACGACGACGAGCCTGTCGCCCGTTCGCAGAATGCCCGCGAAACTGCGCGTGCCGACGATCAAGCCTTCCGCGTTTACGAGCGTGCCGGGATCGTATGTAAGGATGCCTACAATGCGATCGACCCACAACGCCACCAGTCGACCGTGGATATCGATCACGATGAAGCGGTGCTCCGGAGAGAGCGGCTGGTGGGGTCGCCCCAGACGCGCGCGCATGTCCATCAACGGGATCACGGTTCCGCGCAAATCGATCACTCCGGGAACGAATGCGGGCTGCCCCGCAATCGGGCGGTACGCTACGGCACGCAGAATCTCGACAACCGGTTGCGTACTGATGGCACCACGTAGATCGTCCAATTCGAACGCAACGGAATCAACGAGAGAGTGGGAGATTTGCGACTGGATTGTTGTCAAGGCTGCGACCCCTCAAGCCTAACAAATCCAACTATGGGCTGTGATCAGGACCTCCTGACACCCTGCCACGGAAGTATTGTTTTCTAAGCAGTTACTGCAAACACTCGACTAAGAGTACATACGATAATTACTTAGCGACCTCAGAGCACCAACGGCAATTCGCGTGCCGTTGCACACACATTATATCACTCTTTCTGAAAAATCTCTAAACGCGCGCGTTGCGCAATTGCGTTTGCGCTGACGCCGAAATAATCGCGCAGCGCAGCGCGCGTGTCGCTCATTCCGAAACCGTCTGTGCCCAACGTCACAAATTTTTTCCCAGCTGGAATCCAGGGTCGGATGAGATCGGGCAACGCGCTGACGTAATCGCTTGCGGCGACGATCGGACCGTTCGTCGTCGCCAGCGACGCGGTAATCCACGGCAGAGTGCGCCCGTCTTGATGTTTCCTTATCGCGTCCCACCGCAATTCTGTCCAACTCGTCACGCTCCAGACGTTCACGGGGATGTCGTCGCGTTGGAGCTGCTCGGCCGCGAGCAGCGCTTGACGCAGAATCGTGCCGCTAGCAAGGAGCTGTGCTCTTGCTCCCTCTGCCGCACGAAGCAAATACATGCCTCGCAAAATGCCTTCTTCGCTGTGCGCTGGAACCGGCGGATGCGCGTAGTTCTCGTTCATGACGGTCAGGTAATAAAAGACGTCTTCCTGATCTTCGAGCATTCTGCGCATGCCGTCCCGGACGATGATCGCCAGCTCGTGCGCGAATCCCGGATCGTACGCTCTGCAGCTCGGAACGGTCGAGGCGACGAGGTGGCTGGTTCCGTCCTGATGTTGCAGACCTTCACCCGACAAGGTCGTGCGCCCCGACGTCGCACCGATCAAAAAGCCGCGCGAGCGCGAATCGGCCGCTGCCCAAATCAGATCGCCGACGCGCTGAAAGCCAAACATCGAATAAAAGATGTAATAGGGCATCATCGCGCGTCCGTGGACGGCGTAGCTCGTCGCAGCCGCGATCCATGACGACAGCGCACCCGCTTCGGTGATCCCCTCCTCGAGAATCTGACCCTCGCGTGCTTCCTTATAATACGAGAGCTGGTCTTTATCTTCGGGATCGTACAGCTGTCCGAACGGCGAATAGATGCCGACTTGCCGGAAGAGCGCTTCCATTCCGAACGTGCGCGCCTCGTCCGCGACGATCGGAACGATCCGTTCGCGTATCTCCGGATCGCGCAAGAACTGACGCAAGAGCTGCACGAACGCCATCGTCGTCGATAGCTCGCGCTCGCCGCTGCCGCCGAGCAGCGCATCGAGCGTCTCGAGCGGCGGAACGGTCACGACCGGAGCCGACGATTCGCGCGCGGGCAGAAATCCGCCCAGACGTTCGCGCCGGGCATGGAGATATTGCATCTCCGGTGCGTCCGCCGGCGGGCAAAAGAAACGCAGCCCGCGGAGATCCTCCTCGCTCAGCGGCAAGGCGAAGCGATCGCGAAATTCGACGAGTGCTTCGAATTCGAGCTTCTTACGCTGATGCGCCGTCATCTTGCCCTGGCCCCAACGCCCCATCCCAAAGCCCTTTTTGGTTTGCGCCAAGATTACGGCGGGACGCCCGCGCGTCTTCATCGCCGCATCGTACGCGGCGTAGATTTTGACCGGATCGTGCCCGCCGCGGTGGAGATCATCGACCTCTTCATCCGAAAGATGAGCGATGAGCTCGGCAAGCTCGGGGTACTTGTTGAAGAAGTGCTCGCGATTGAAACGCGCGTCGGTCGCGGCGTACGTCTGCATCTGTCCGTCGACGGTTTCCTCGAACCGGCGCAGCAGCACGTCGTTCTTGTCGCGCGCAAAGATCGGATCCCAATCCGATCCCCACAACAGTTTGATGACGTTCCAGCCGTAGCCGTTGAAAAGCCCCTCCAGCTCTTGCACGATCGAGCCGTTGCCGCGTACCGGACCATCGAGCCGCTGCAGGTTGCAATTGATGACGAATATGAGATTGTCGAGTTCCTCGCGCGCCGCGATCGAGAGTCCGCCCAGGCTCTCCGGCTCGTCCATCTCGCCGTCACCGATGAAAGCCCAAACGCGCCGGTCCGCCGCATCGATCAGCCCCCGGTTTTGCATGTAGCGCATGAACCGCGCCTGATAGATTGCGTTGATCGGTCCCAGGCCCATCGAGGCATTCGGAAACTGCCAAAAGTGCGGCATCAAATACGTGTGACAGTACGACGAGAGTCCTTTGCCGGACGTCTCGCGCCGGAAATGCTCGAGGTTTTCTTCGGTTAGGCGTCCTTCCAGGAAGGCGCGCGCATAGATTCCCGGCGCTGCGTGCGGTTGAAAAAACACGAGATCGCCGTCCCGGCCCGCGCGAAAGAAATGATTGAAGCCAGTCTCGAAGAGCTCGGCAATCGAAGCGTACGTTGCGATGTGGCCGCCGAGCTCGGGGTGCTTTTGGTTCGCGCGCACGACCATCGCGAGCGCATTCCAACGGATTAGCCCGGTGATGCGGTTTTCGAGCTGTAAATCGCCGGGATACGGCGGCTGAAGGCGAGGCGGGATGGTGTTGCGATACGGCGTGCGGCCCGAACGTACGTGGACGCCGAGCCGATTCGCGTGCTCGAGCGCATGTCCGAGCACGAACGCGGCGCGCTGGGCACCGCCCGTACGAACGACCGACTCGATTGCCTCTCGCCAGTCTTGCGTCTCGGTCGGATCGGGATCTCCATTCAGCGAGAAGAGCCCGGGCTCGATCATTTGAGGGCTTTGGTGAATTCGGTCGTCAGCGTCTTGCCGCTGACCTCACCGCTCGCAAGATATGCGACCTTTCCGGTCTTGTCGATGAGTATGAGCGAGGGATATCCGTCCAGCATGTATTTGCCCGCGACACTCAGCGTCGGATCGTATGCGATCGGATACGTCACGCCGAACGTCTTCTGAAAGTTGATGACGTCGAGCTGCGAGGATGGCGACTGACCGTCCATTCCGGTCGGGCTGCCCGAAACGCCGACGAAGTCGATGCGGTTGCCGAACTTCTTGTACAGCGCATCAATGGTCGTGACTTCGTGTTGACAATGCGGACACCAGGTCGCGAAGATCTCGAGAAAGACGGGTTTACCCGAGCTCTCGGCAGTTTTGAGATCGAAGGGGCCATCGGTCGTAGCGGCGCTGAAATCCGGGGCGACTTCGCCGACCTTGATATTCGATTGAATCGGCGCCGAGGTCGCCGATTGTGGAACGCGCGAATAAAATGCAACGACCGCAATGATGATGACGACGACGATACCGAGCGTCACGTAGAGGAACAAGCGGTTGCGTTGCGCGCGCCGGTTGACTTCTGCGGGCGCGATGATCTGTCTCTTCATTTTTGAAAGGCGCTTCGGGCCGAGGCCTGCGCGCCCTCTCGCCGGTCTCGCAACAACGTCACCGTTCCTGCATTCTCCCATCGACCGCAAGCACCCCGGGGCCGCGCCAAACGATGAAGGCAGCTAAGAGCGCAAGCCCGACGTCGCGCGCAACCTCAACCCAGGATGCCGGTCGTGTGTCTCCGGGACCGAAGCAGCCGCAGGATGCCGGGATACCACGCAGGACAACCGAGGCTACGGCGGCTGCGAAGATTGCAAACTCGCACAATGCGAGCGCCCCGGTAACGCGCGAATAAAGACCGATTAAAATATAAGCCCCCAGCACCACTTCGATCAGCGGGATAGCGACGGCGAGCGGCGCGATGACACCCGGACCAAGAAACGGTATCCGGTAGGACGCGATGGTGCTCGCGAACGCGCCGAAGTGACCGATCTTCAGGATTCCCGCAGCCAGCAGCGTACCACCCACGACGATGCGCGCCGCGAGCGGCATGAACTTCATTGCAGCGCGCGCGCCAGCGCGTCCCGCTGCGCTGACGGAATCGCATCTTCCGAAGCTTGGCCGAGGTGCGACGCTCCCGCATCGTACGCGCGAATCGTCTGCTCGACGCCTTCGCACAACAAGCCGAGATCGTAGCCGCCCTCGAGGACGAAAATGGCTCGCCCCCGGCAGAACTCGTCCGCGATCTCGCGAAAGGTCGCACCGAGCGCGTTTGAAACGCCGACGTCGACTCCCAAGTCTCCGACCGGATCGCCGGCCGCGAAATCGTAGCCCGCGCTCACGACCAGCATGTCGGGCTTGATGCGCGCGCACAAACGGCGCAACGTCTGCTGCCAGAGCGCAACGAAGCCTTCGCTTTCGTAGCTGAGCCCCAGCGGAAAATCGAGCAGCGTCCCGTTTGCATCGACGCGATTCTCCCGGCCCGAACCGGTTCCCGGATAGGCGGGCGAGGCGTGCGTCGAGACGTACGAAACGCCGTTACCGACCAGCGCTTCGGTTCCGTTGCCGTGGTGATAGTCGAAATCGACGACGAGCGCGCGGCCGCCGTTCTTAGCGACGAATGCGCGCGCCGCAATGCCGGCATTGTTGAACAGACAGAATCCCATTCCGCGGCGCGGCTCGGCATGGTGGCCGGGTGGGCGAACGACGGCGAACGCCGCGCGATTTTCGTTCACGGCGGCATCGAGCGCCGATAGTGTCGCACCGGCAGCGCGCACCGCGGCGTCCCACGACGCGCGATCCACGATCGTGTCGCCCGTCGAGAGATAGGCAGCCGGAACGGTCGATCCGAGGCGCTCGACCTCCTCGTGGACGAGATCGACATACGAAGCGGGATGAACCAACGTCAACTCGTCGCGCGTCGCATCGCGCGCGTCACGACGGTCCGCCGCGAGGCCCGTGCGCTCCAAGTGCTTGAGCAGCGTACGCAGGCGCGCGGGCGACTCGGGATGTGCTATCCCTTCGAGGTGCGCGCTGCAGCGTTCATCGCCGACGAGGAGCAGCGTTTTACCCCTGTTGCTTCTTCTGTCCCGAAGGCTTGTCGATGTCCTGGATCATCTTTTGCACTTCGGAGTACGCCTGGGTTCCTGGTTTGAGATACGCGAGGAACCGCTGATAGGCGCTCTTGGCTTGCGGCTTGAGCCCTTGCTTTTCGTAGGACTGGCCCAACATGTAAATGACGCTCGGATCTTGCCTGACGTAATCGCCGCCGTTCTTTTCGATCGCCTCGAAAATCTGCTGCGCTTCTTTGTAATTGTGCAGGTTGAGGTCGGTTTGGCCGACGGCCTTGAGGACGTCGGGGGCGTGCGTCAGATCGTAGGCATGACGGAACGCGTCGTGCGCGTCCTTCCAATCGGATTGCGACGCATAAACGCTGCCGAGAATGCTCCAGCCGCGCGGATCGTCGGGCGAGATCTGCGTGAGACGTTTAAGGTAGTCGGACGCCTTGGGGTAGTTTTTCTGATCGGCGTAATACGTGCCGAGACGGCCTAAGGCGTCTTTGTTGTCGCGGTTCGGCCCGAGCGCCAGCTCCCACTCCGCGGCTGCGGCATCGAGTTGCTTCTGCCCGGCCAGGTAGTCGCCGTAGGCGATGTGCAGACCCGGAACGCTCGGATATTGCTGAATCGCGTTCTTGAACGTCTGGACGGCGAGATCGTCCATTTTTTCGTCCGCGTACACGCGCGCCTCATCGACTAAGACGCTGGCTTTCTGCTCGGGACTTGTCAGCAACGCGCGAATACGCTCGAATTCCGCAATCGCACCTTTGACGTCGTGCGCGGCAGCCAGCGTTTGAGCCTTGCCGTTGAGTGCATCGATGTTGTTGGGATCGATCGTGAGCGCGCGATCGAAGATCGGCCCCGCAAGCGCGATCGCGTTCTGCTTGAGATACGAGCGGGCTTCGAGCAGGACGGGTTGAGGATCTTTCGGATCCATCTTGGCCGCAATCTCGTACTGCACGCGCGCGTCGTCGTATTTCTGCTCGGCTTCTAGGACGCCGCCGTACATCTCGTACGCGGCCTTGTCGTCTTTGTTGAAGGTCAAGGCGCGCTTTGCGATGCGCTCGGCATCGGCGAAGCGATTCTGGCGCGCGTAGGCGTCGGCCAGGGACGAGAGGATATTGATGCTGGTCGGCTCCTGATTCTCGGCGTTTTCGAGATCGGAGGTTGCCTGCGGAAGGCGGTTCATCAGTAAGTTGGCATAACCGCTGATGTAATAGACCTGGCCCGTTTTCGTTCCCAGCTGCAACAGCCGCTGCGCCACTTGTTCCGCCAAATCGGGCCGATTGGTCTGCAAATAATTTCCCGCCAGCTGCAAGAGAGCGTCGCGATCGTTGGGATTGATCTTGAGGCGCGCTTGGAGATGGGGAATGGCGACTTCGGGCGGTTCGGGCGTCGCGGTCGGCGAGGGAGAAGGCTCAGGAGAGGGTGTCGGCTTTCCGAAGATTGCGCCGGAGGATGGCGCGCTCATGAACGCCGCAACGATCGCCACGGCGACGAACGCAAAAACGAATCTCAATGTACCTTCTCAGCCTCAACGCGCTTGGTCAGCTCGGGGATGATTTGAAATAAGTCGCCGACGACCAGCAAGTCGGCGAAATCGGCGATCGGAACGTTCGCGTCTTTATTGATCGCGACGATTGTACCAGCCGTGCGCATGCCCACTTTGTGCTGAATCGCACCCGAGATCCCGACGGCAATATACAAGGAAGGACTAATCGTCTTCCCGGTCTGTCCCACCTGGTGGGCGTGAGGAATCCAGCCGGCGTCGACGGCCGCGCGGGATGCGCCGACCGCACCGCCGAGCGCTTCGGCCAGCGGCTTTATGACGGTGGTGAAGGGCTCGGGGCCGCCCAAGCCTCGCCCCCCCGAAACGACGATCGAGGCTTCCTCGACCCCCAGCTCAGGCGCGGCTTCCTCGACTTCGGCGCCGAGCTTCATGGCATACGTCTTTGAAGGAAGCGCGAGATTCTCGAGGCTCGCCGTTGCATTCGCTGCAGGCTTTGCGGCGAAGACGTTCGGACGCACGCTAACGACGCCGTACTCCGCGTTCTTGAACGCGCACGTCGTGATCGTCAAACCGCCCAGCTTCGGCGAAACGGTCTTGACCCTGCCATCTGCCACGATAACGTCGGTCGCGTCCGAAGTGATTCCCGCGTCGAGGCGTGCCGCGATGCGGCTGCCGACGTCACGGCCGATCATCGTGTTCGGCACCAGTATCAAGGCCGGCCCCGCCGTCTTGGCCACCGCTTCGAGCGCATCGACGAGCGGATCGATCAAATACTCCGCGGTCGCACCGCCGTCGGCGACGTGCAACGTGCCGAGGCCGTAGGCTTTCGTCGCTTCGGCGGCTTGCGACGCGCCCGCACCTGCGGTGACGCCGTGCGTTTTCCCACCGAGCGCGTTCGCAAGCTCTTGCGCTTTGGTGGCAAGCTCGTAGGAAACGCGGCGCGGCGCGCCTGCGCGCTGCTCGATGAAAACGATGACGTCGCGCATCAGAGCAGCTTCCTTTCCTTGAGAAAATCGAAGATCGCGCGCGCGCCTTCTGTCGCCTCCGAAGCGGTGACGACGCGACCCTTCTCGCGGACGGGAGGCGTCGCGAGCTCGAGCAGCTCCGTCTTCGCTCCGTCGTTCCCGGTTGCGCGCGTGAAGCCGACGTCCGCGAGCGAGAGAACGCTGATCTCCTTTTTCTTGGCGCCCATGATGCCTTTGAGCGACGGATATCGCGGCTCGTTGATCGCCTTCGTCACGGACACCAGGGCCGGCGTCGAGACGCTCACGTCGACGTAACCCAAGTCGGTTTCACGCTGCGCGTTGATCGTCGTGCCGTCGGAGTCGATCTTGCGCACGTAGGTCAAGCCCGGCACGCCGAGCAGCTCGGAAAGAAAGCCCGGCAGCTCGCCGGTGATCGCGTCGGTCGACTGCGTGCCGCATAAAATCAAATCGAAGCCGGTTTTCCCGAGCGCCGCCGCCATGGCGTGCGCCGTTCCTGCGACGTCGGAACCTTCGAGCTTCGCGTCGCTGAGCATGACCGCATCGTCGGCGCCCATCGCGAGCGCCTTGCGCACGATTTCCTTTCCACTTTCCGGAGCCATCGTGAAAATCGTCACGGTCGAGCCGTCGTTGCGCTTCTCACGAAGTTGCAGCGCGGCTTCGATGGCGTATTCGTCGAATGGATTGAGGACGTTCTCGACGCCGGTCCGTACGAGCCTCTTGGTCCCCGGGTCGATGCGTTTGTCGGCGTTGGTATCCGGCACCAACTTCACCGTTACGACTATTTTCATTGTATCATCAGCATTGCCAAACCGGGGCCCGTTCGGGCCGGGAACGCAGGACTCCTACGCTGTCTAGCTCGACGCTAGCTGATATGCGCGCGATGCGGCGTAGGCGATCTGCATGCGCACGCTCGTGCCGGAGGCACCCGTGCCGATGTCGACTTTGTCCACCAGCTTTTCGATGATTTCCAGCCCGTGCACCCGATCGTAGTGCTCGCGGTCTTGCCACGTCCCCGCGTCGCGGACTTCGGCGATGACGCGATCGGACTCGCGCTTGAGCACGAGCTGAACAAACCCGTCGGGACCGGAGTACGCGTGCTCGACGGCATTGTTGACGGCCTCTCCGATCGCGAGCACCGCGTCGAATGCGCGATCCTCCTCAAAGGGCGAGCCGGCCATGAAGCGGCGCGCCGCCAAACGCAAACGCTGCGCGTTGTAACGCGTCGCGGGAAGAAGTATTTCGAACTCGTCGACGTGCGGAAAGCGGAGAACGAACATCGCGGCATCGTCCCGGTGGTCGCCGGTGCGCAGGCGCGATTGCAGCTGCGACGCGCGCGAGACGAATCCGTTGCGAGCCCAGTCCGAGAGCACCGAAAGCAGCTCGCGCTCCCCGCGCAGAAAATCGCGTTCGTCCTCGACGACTCCATCCGTATAGAGCACGAGCGCGCCTCCGGCACTCAGCTCCTCGATCGCCGTCGTCGACACCAGCTGCTCGGTGACCCCGAGCGGCGTCCCGCTCGCTTCCACATAGCGCGTGTTTCCCGCGGGGTCGACGAACACCGGCGGAAGATGGCCGGCCGAAGCGCACGTCAGCGTCAGCGTCAGCGGATCGAGCACGCCGAAAAACGCGGTCACCATCGAATGCATCTGCGCGTTGACGACGCGATTCGCACGCTCGAGAATTTCGGCCGGCCGTGAATCCTCGTACGCCGCCGCACGCATCGTTTGCCGGACTTGGTTCATGACCACCGCCGCATCGAAACCGTGGCCGGCGACGTCGCCGATCGCAATCGCGATCAGGCCGTCCGGCAACTCGAACGCATCGTACCAGTCGCCGCCGACGAGCGCCTCGCGCTCCGCCGGCTCGTACGCAACGTCGATCCTGATTCCGGGCGCGTAGGGGAGCGCGAGCGGGAGCATCGAGCGCTGCAGCATCGATGCCAGCTCCCGATCACGCTCGGTCGACATGATGCGCAGGACGGCGAGCGCCGCGCGTGACGCGACCTCCGCGACCAGGGCTCGATCCTCGTCCGAAAATACCGGTTCGTCGCGGACGAAACCGAGAAAGCCCAGCATCTCACCGCTATCCGCGGCTGCGATCGGAGCTGCAATGAGGTGCGTGGCGCTGACGTTAGCCGCGGTAATCGTCGTGACGACGGCTGCGGACTCCGCGCGTATGCTCGCCTCGATCGCATCCTGCTCGGCCCCGCTGAGATTGCACTGCGTCACCACTGCATTTTTCGGATGACGCAGCAGCGCAAACCATCGCTCGCCCGACTCGATCTCGAGAAGGCCCGAAAGCCCGAGCACGATGTCATCGAGCGTGCGAGCGCGAGCTACGATACCGCCCAGCTGCGCGAGAATTTCGAAATGACGCTTGAGCTTGGAGAGCGTCGCGTTCTCGCGCGTGCGCGTCTCGATATCGGTCACCGTTGCGGTCCACTTCACGATCGAACCCGATGGCACTTGACGAATGGGTCGTGCGCTCAGCTCGAACGTGCGCCTCCCTTGCGGCGTAGAAAAGCGGACGGGAAACGTGAATTCGCTGCCGCGCGCGACGGCGTTCGTCCACGCGATCGAGAACAGACGAAAATCGTCGCGCGTCATGGCCGACGAGAGGGCGTCCTCGGGCGATCGGTGTCCGTTCGGATTCGTGCCCGTCAATTCATACCAGCGCGCGCTCACGTAATCGAGTTGACCGTTGCCCCGTGCCGTTAGGATCGCACTCGGAATCTGGCGCAGAATCTCTCCGAACAGCGGCAAGTCTTTGCCGATGTCGTGCAGCAGACGAGGCAGATCGTGGATCGTGCCGGCGAGACCGGCGAATACGTTCGCCCGATCCGTAACGTCGTAGATCGGGAAGAAGACCATGGGACGGCCCGCGATCAGCGCTTCTCTCGGCCTGGCGTCGACGCGAACCGCGTCCAATACGGCTTGACACTCCGCACGCGCCGACGCGTCAGCTGCGAACAATCGCTCTGCTGCGGCGTTCGCAAACATGCGTCCGACATAAATGACGCCGGGGCTGCCTAGGCTCGAAACGCTTCGGACGTAACCTCTGAACATCCGGCGCTATGACGGAAGCGAAAAGGAGACGATGCGGAGACTCGTCCCGTCGACCTCCGCCTCACTGAGGCTCAGGAGGGCCGGGCGGCCGCCGTTCAAGCTGACGGCCCCGCCGTTTTTCAATCGTTTGGGATTTTCCAGGATCGCTTCGCCCGAAAGGCCGCGGCTCGCGTACAGCAGGCGAAATTCGCCATCGAAGATGGCGACGAGCTCGCCGCGCCGCTCGAGATGCCCGGAGAGCACTTCGCGCTCGCGTGATATCGACGACAAGCGCTCCTCGCCAGTGGCATTCGCGTTCTCGAGATCGCTGCTGCGCGATTGCAGCTCGTCGTTCGTCGTGTTCAGCTCCTCGACGGTCGCCTGCAGCTCCTCGTTGAGCGTCTCGAGCTCTTCGTTCGTCGCTTGCATCTCCTCGTTGAGCGTCTCGACCTCTTCGTGGGACGAAGCCGCTTCTTCAGCATTGATCAAGAGCTGCTCGTTGAGCGAGCGGAGCTCGGAATTTGCCATCGTGAGGTCGTCGTTGGCCTTCAGCAGCACTTTTTGGCGCGCCGCCAGCTCGTTGACGCGCCGCGAAAGATCGTCGATCGTGCGGCGGTGCTCCGCGTTGGCGGCACGGACGTCCGAGTTTCGTTTGGCCTCGTCCGTGACGTCGATCAACATGACGGCCACGGCTTCCGTCCGGTTCGCCGACGAGGAATCGTAAAAGCACTGGACTTTGACCGTGCGAGGCTCGTTGAGGTCCGTTCCGATTTCCAGATTCGCGTTTTCGGGTGTCTCGCCGCGAAACGCGGCGTCGATCAGCAGGCGCAGCGTCTCCCGGTCCACGCCTTGTGCCGCATGAATCAAGTCGTCTCCGACGCCGACGCCGTGTATCTGCAGCGTGGCGCGCGCGGCCGGATTCAAGGTGACGATATCGTACCGGCGGTCGACGACGATGACCCCGATGGGTGATGAGAATATGAATTTGCCGACGGTCTCGGCCGTCGTCGGACGAAAATCCGACTGCAACGAAACGGCCGGGCGCGGCAGGTTCGAGGCCGTCATCGGCGTGCGCAGCTCGGATGCGTGCGGTATGTCCTTGAAGCGCGTCGGCGGAATCAGAATGCGGTCGCCGACCCGGCGAAAGATTTTCATCGCCGCATTGGACTGCTCGAAAAACTGCGCCAGCGGCGTCGTCGACTCGGCCCGGCCCAAAACGAGATACCCTTTGTCGCGCAGCGCAAAGGCGAACAGCTGCAGCGCTCGCGACTGCAGCTCCTTCGTGAAGTAGATCAGGACGTTACGGCAAAGCACGAGGTCGATGCGCGGGAAGGGCGCACGCTGGGCAAGATCGTGCTGGCCGAAAACGGTCATGTTGCGGATGCGCTTTCCGACCTCGTACGAATCGCCGAGCCGCACGAAATAGCGCTGCACGAGGGCCGGAGGAACGTCGATGAGCGCCTCACGCCCGTAAACTCCGCGACGCGCGAACGCGATCGCATCTTCGTCGATGTCGGTCGCGAAAATTCGCACCTGTACGTCATCACTCGGTGTCAGGTCGGCGCACAGCATCGCGATCGAGTACGCTTCCTCGCCGGTCGACGAGCCGGCCGACCAGATCCGCAGCTCGCCGGTCGTCATTTTTGCCTCTTCCAACAGTTCCGGAATAATCGCGGACTTCAACTCTCCGAACAGCTGGGCGTCGCGGAAAAATTCGGTGACCTTTATGAGGAAGGCGCTGACCAGCTTCTGATACGCATCCGGGTGCCGCTGCAGATAGCGCATGTATTCTTGCAGCGTCTCGCAACCGGTCGCGACCATGAGCCGCGAGAGCCGGCGCATGATCGTCGGCATCTTATATTGGAGAAAATCGATCCCGGTGCGATCCCGCATTTCCGTGAGCAGCGAGCGCAGCATGCTTTGCTGATCCGACCCTTCGGGCAGCTGCGTGCGCTGCATCAGCGTTCCGACGAGCGGTCCTATTTGGTCCGGACGCGCGACGAAATCCGCAACGTTCGGCGGGATCAGCAACGGAAGCGCCGGGTAACTCGCCGAGGCCGGATCTTGAATGATGACGGTCCCGCCGTGTTCTTTGATACTGCGCGCGCCCGCGAGGCCGTCGCTCCCCAGGCCCGATAGGATGACCGCGACGGTGCGGTCGCCGTAGCGTTCCGCGGCCGTCGTGAATAAGCGATCGATGGACGGCTTTGCGCCGCCTCGCGCTTCCAAATAGATGGTGGCTGCGTGATCGACGATCGCTACGTCATGGTTCGACGGCACCACGTATACGGTGCCATTCTCCAGTTCCTCACGCTCGGTCACGATTTTGACCGGTAAGGGACTGTGCTGTGCCAGGATCTGATCGAGCCGCGATTCGCGAGTCGGATCGAGATGTTGCGCGACGACAACCGCCGCGTGCAGCTTGTCCGGCAGCCCGGCGACCAAAGACCGAAGCGCGTCGATTCCGCCGGCAGACGATCCGGTGACAATCAAGAATCCGCTTTCGGACGAGAGCGCCTCGTCGTTCATCGATCAGTGTCCCCGCGGTATAATCGCGTTGCGAGACCGCTGAACCAATTCGGGGAAAGGCCATACCCTCATGCCGCGCTCTCCCCTCATCGTCATAGGCGGCTCCGCAGGCGGCGTTCAAGCGCTTCAGGTTCTGCTTCCCAATTTCCCAGCCGAGCTACCGGCCGCAGTCGCAATCGTCTTGCACCGGCTCGCAAGCGAGGACAGCGAACGCTTGCCGCACCTGCTATCGCGTCACATGCACCTCGACATCGGTAACGCACGCAACGGCGAGACGGTTCGCGCCGGCAAAGTCTTCTTGGCGCTTCCGGATTTGCACCTCGAGATCGTCGAAGATACGTTCCGCTTGACGGCCGGCCCTCGCGAGCATAACTCGCGACCCTCCATCGACGTTCTCTTTCGTACGGCCGCCGCTGGGCACGGACGCAAGGTGGTCGGCATCGTGCTCTCAGGCGCGCTCGACGACGGCACCGCCGGCCTCGCGGCGATCAAATCGGCGGGCGGATACGCGATCGTGCAGGAGCCTTCGGAAGCGATGTATCCCTCCATGCCGCGCCACGCCATCGCGAACGTCGGCGTCGACGTCGTCTGCCCCGTTGGCGAGATCGCCCGGCACGTCGTGCACGTTCTCGACACGATGATGACACCGCTCGGAACCCGTCCGGAAGATGACGACGGACCCTAATGCGAGACGAGAACTGCGGCGGCTTCGTCTTCCGTGACGGAAGACGGCATCTCTTCGCGGGCCTCGACCGCAAGCGACATGCCCCAACGCACGACCGTTCGCGCTTCCAGCGCGTTGAAGAGTGCTTCGACCAGCAAACCGAGCACCGAGATGGTGACCAGACCTGCGAACATCGCCGGCGTCTGCAGGTAATAGCGCGCGTTGCTGATGTACCAGCCGAGTCCGCCTGCAGCTCCGGCGACGCCGAAGACGAGCTCCGCGGCGACGACGGTGCGCCAGCCGAACGCCCACGACGTTTTCGCACCCGTTATGATCTGCGGTAACGCTCCGGGCAGCAGTACGTCGAAGACCAGCCTGGGCCCGCGCAGACCTAGATTCTGCGCGACCATGCGCAACGTCGATGAGATCGTGCGAAACCCGCTTTCGGTGTTGAGCGCGACCGGCCACACCGTCGCAAGCGCGACGACGAAGACGATCGAGCGCGGCGTCAACCCGAACCATAGCATCGCAAGCGGCAGCACGGCGATGGCCGGCAGCGGATTGAATGCCGACGTGAGCACCCGCAGCAAATCGTGACCGACGCTCGAGAGCACGCCGAACGCCGCGAACAAAATGCCGAGCGCTCCGCCGATCGCCATGCCGATGATGAGAATCTCGAGCGTGTGGACCGTCGCGCTCGGAAGCGAGCCGTTTCCGATGTCGGCGATCAACGTGCGCGCGACGTCCGACGGCGCCGCAAAAAGCAGCTGTGGAACGTGAAACGCCATGACCCAAATCTGCCACATCACGACGATCGCGGCCACGAGAATCGCTCGTCGCACGAAGGGTGAAAGGTTCGTCCAGCGCAGGCTCAAGCGGCGGCGCCTTCATCGAGCAGCTGATGCAGGTACGTAGCCGCATTCGCACCCGCCGACTTGACGTCGACGATTTCTCGCACGCGGCCCGGTCCACGCGTAAGGACGAGCACGCGATCGCCGATCGCAGCGGCTTCTTCGATCGAGTGCGTGATCAAAACGATCGACAGTCCGAGGCGCGCGTGTATCGCAAGCAGCTCGCGCTGCATGCGCGTGCGCGTGATCGCGTCCAGCGCACCAAACGGTTCGTCGAGCAGCAGGAGCGTCGGCTCCAGTGCGATGGCCCGAGCGATCGCCGCCCGTTGTTTCAT
>Ga0335072_10006558_pt1 | contig 16993 bp, 19 predicted proteins | sample Lox_Sample_21_FD_206725 | JGI IMG/M metagenome (GOLD analysis project Ga0335072, IMG submission 206725) | Soil microbial communities from Loxahatchee National Wildlife Refuge, Florida, United States - Lox_Sample_2.1 | ecosystem: Environmental > Terrestrial > Soil > Wetlands | place: USA...
GCGACTGTCCGGCCTCCTCGGCCAAGCTCGCGGCGAGCCTTGCGCCGCTCGCCAAGGGCGAGCTCGCGGCGCTGACGGTTGCGGGCGAGCCGCGCCGGCCCGAGCCGTTCGCCTTCGAGCGCGACGACGGGGCTAAGGTCACGCTGGCCGACTTCAAGGGCCGCGCGGTGCTGCTCAACCTGTGGGCGACCTGGTGCGCGCCGTGCCGGGCGGAGATGCCGGCGCTCGATCGGCTCGAGGCGGCCAAGGGCGGCCCGGGATTCCAGGTGGTGGCGGTCAATGTCGACACCGCCCGGCTCGACAGGCGCGACGCCTTCCTCGACGGCGTCGGCGTCAAGACGCTCGCCCGCTACGCCGACCCGAGCGGCGACGCGTTCGAGACCCTGCGCAAAGACGGCAAGGCGCTCGGCCTGCCGGTGACGCTCATCATCGACAAGCATGGCTGCGAGGTCGGCGCGGTCGAGGGCGGGGTGAAGTGGGATTCGGCCCAGGCCCAGGCTTTGGTCGGCGCGCTCAAGGGCGGGTAGGGGAGGGCGTTCAATCGGGCGTTTCGCGCATACACTTGTTCGTGACGGAGCGCCGGCGGTGATTGCAATCGGCGCTGAATGATCTACACCTTCCACATTTGAATTTGACTTCCGGGGGAGCGAAGGATGACGCAAAAATGGTTGGCTGCCGCGGCGGTTCTGGCGGCTCTGTTATCCGGACCCGCAAAAGCTGATGTAACTTACATTTTTTTCGACTCGTCCTCCCCCTCGACCGTCGATCTCGGCTTTACCGTCGCCGACCAATTGTCGCCAACCAACCCGACTGAACCGTTCCTGAGCACCAGCGGCGTTTTCGCTGCGGACTTTGCAGGCGGCGCTGCTTCTTATTTCCAGGGCCCGCCGTCCCTTGAACCTGCAATCGACGCTATCGAGGGCAATTTTTCCTCCGAGGAGTTGTTCCCCACCCTGTACGTCGTCCCGGGCAACGGCTCTTACCCAGTATCCGGGGTTATCTTCACTTCCAGCGGCGCCTTAGCCTTCCAAAGCGCCGCTGCCATTTCCGGCGTGCCGGAACCGGGATCCTGGGCGTTGCTCATGACTGGCCTTGCCGGCCTTGCATTCCTCCGCTCCCGACGCGCCGGCGCCATGGATGCTCCTCGTCCATGACGCCTTGAGCGTTGCGCCGCCGATCGAGCGCTCGGGCGCGCTTTCGCCGATCTGACCGAGACTGCGCCGCGCGCAGAGGACTCGCCGCGTTTCGCGCGGCCGAAACGGTCATTGGCCCTTGGGGTTTCCAGCCTTTGTCGATCGCCTTGCCGCTGTGACCGGCGCGGTCCGCGGCCCCGAGGGCTCGAGCCCATATGGCGGACGAGGTGAGATGGTTTGGGGGCTAAGCACAATGTCACCCGATTTAGTTGTTAATCGATCGTTTCCAAAACGGCGTGGATCACAAATCTCTTGCAGAAAGTCAGAAGCCAGGTTAAACTTGGCTTCATGAGCAATCCTGCCCTTCCGTATGCCCAGGGCCGTGGGCGCCGGTTCCGCGCCCCGGTCCTTGGGAGGGAGGGCCGCGAGAAAAATTTCTGCCGCCGAAAAATCAGCGTAACCCATTGAAAAGTCACGATTCGGACGAGAGAATCCAAGGAAATCCAAGGAAATCCAACCCTCATAATCCGGGCTCTTGGCCTTAAACCCGCGTGCGCCAAGAAAATCCAAACGGGTTGACGGCAAGGGCGGGAACCGACTGGCGGGAGCAGCTGTTAAGCCACTGATCTGTTCCGCGCAAACTTGTGCGCGCCCGGGCCATCGGGCCCTTCCGGGCGCCGGTTGACGACACCTCCCTTGTTGCGGGCCAGAGGCAGGTGCCCGCGCCCGAGCGCAGGCCCGCCGACGATCTCCGCTCAGGACTTCTTGCCCGCAGGCGGAACGGTGTGGCCGCCGGCGGCGAGCGACTTCTTGTATTCGGACACCGAGCTCTTGGGCTTGTCGGACTTCGGCTTCTTGGCTTCCTTGCTGCTTCGCATCTGACCCTTCGCCATCGAACCCTCCTTAGGCCGAGCGCTTTAATTCTGACACAAGCGACAGCGCTCCGCCACTGCCGCGGGCGCGCTCGTCAGCGCAGCGCGCTGGCCGCCAAAAGGCTCAATCCAGACTGCCCGCCGGGCTTCGAGAAGAGCAGCCGGCTTCGGGCTCGAGGTCAGCCCTCGCGGCGCCAGTGGCGCCAATGGCCGCGGCCAAAGCCCCCATGGAAAAGTACGGCGAAGCGGCGCTTCTGGGCGTCGTCGAGACTGTCGTAGAGGGGCTTGGCTGCGGTCGCCAGCTTCTGCAAGTCGGCGGCGCGGGCGCTCAAGAAATCGGAGGCGCGGGTGAGCCGATCGATCGGGTTGACTTCGGCAGTCTGGTCGCCGCCCTGCTCGCGCCTTTCCCGCCAGGCGGCGAATCGGGCCGCGCGTTGCTTGGCGAGATCGCGCATCGCCGATTCGAGCGGCGGCCAATTCTTCTCCTGTTCGGCGTTGAGCTCCAGGCCGGCCTTCAGCGCGGCGATGCGCGCGTCGAGGAAAGCGGCCCGGTCTTCAGGCGTGAAACGGTTCTGCTGTTGGTCATGGGCGGAATCGTCCGTCGCCGCGAACGTGGCGCCGGCTAGGGGCGCCAAGGCAAGCACGGCCGCCACAGCGGCCGCCGAAAGCGCTGTTTTCATGGAACGAATCTCCTCCATCGTGCGTTCCCGAGCGCGAAAACGCTAAATCCTCGCTAGGCGGCAGTCCAATGACAAGGCCGTGAGGACTGCTCTCTTCATCTTCCATTAACAGCGGCCTTTATGTTCGCGAAACCATGCGCCTTTGCAGGAACTTAACTGTGCGCCTTTGCCGAAGCTTAACTGTGCCGCGACGCTGTTCACGCGCCTTGAGCCGGATTCACCTGCCGGAAGTTATTGAGGCGCAGGGATGAGCGGCATCCGAGCCGGCGCGAGAAGCCCGCCGGACCGGACGGAGTGCAGGCGTTTATGATGGCTTTCGCAATCGACAGGAGCCGGACGATCATCAGCGCGATGATCCTCGGCCGCCGGGTGACGGCGCAAGATGTCGCGTGGCTCAAGCGCGAGGTGTTCGCCGATCGTGAAGTCTCGCGCGAATCCGCGGACGAATTGTTCGCCGTTGTCCGCGCGGAAATGGATAACGCGCCCGAGTGGAAGGAATTCTTCGTCGAAATGATCGCCGAGCATGTCGTGCGGCAGTCCGAGCGGCCAGGCGTGGTCGATGACGAACGAGCCGTTTGGCTGCTGGCGCGCGTCGACGAATGCAAGTCGGTCGAGGCCCTGGCCGCGCTCGTCAATGTGTTGGCCGAGGCCTATCGCGTGCCCGACTGGTTCGTCGCCGCCGTCAAGGAGCGAGCCGCGGCGCGCGGCTGGTCAGGCGCCGAGGGCCTTCTCCGCGCGACCGCCAGATAGCTTTCCGGCCTGATCCTCTCCGATCGGGTGATGATCCGTCTTGCGGGCGCGAATTTCGCGCGCTATCGGATAGGGCCGGGGCCCAGGGGGCGGGCCGCGATGATTGGGGATCGACATGGCCAAAGCCGCTGTCTGGCTCGCAGCCGCCGCCGTTGCCGGGCTCGGCGTCCTCTCTCAGCCGGGCGCGGCTCAAGCTCAGCGATACACCTATCCGCATGAACGAGTGGGATGGATGGTCGGTCCCGGCTTCTTTGGCTTCAGCGGCTATCCGTGGCCCGGACCGCCCTTCGCCTGGCCAACGCCGAGGCAGAATTACGGCTGCTATTTCACTCGGGCGCGGCTTGAGAACGCCTGGCGGCGGGTCGAAGTCTGTTCCTGAACGCGGCGGGCGGCGCCTTCTTGCGAGGGATGCGCGCTGGCGTTGTTTACGCGCTTCATTCGTTCCAATAGAAACGGCCGTTGAAGGAAAGCCTGGCGCTTTCCTCGCAAGGGCGCGATGTTCAAGACAATTTTGATCGCCAACCGCGGCGAGATCGCCTGTCGCGTCATCAGGACGGCGCGCCGCATGGGCTTGAGAAGCGTCGCCGTCTATTCCGAAGCCGACAAGGACGCGCTGCACGTCGAAATGGCGGATGAGGCGGTCGCGATCGGCTTGGCCCCGGCGGCAGAGTCCTATCTCGCGATCGACAAGATCGTCGCCGCGTGCCTGAAGACCGGCGCCGAGGCGGTTCATCCGGGCTATGGCTTTCTCTCCGAGCGCGCGGCCTTCGCGCATGCGCTGGAACAAGCTGGGATCGTGTTCATCGGTCCGAACCCCAGAGCCATCGAGGCGATGGGGGACAAGATCGAATCGAAGAAGTTCGCCAGCGCGGCCAAGGTCTCGACCGTGCCCGGCCATCTCGGCGTGATCGAATCGGCCGAACGCGCGGCCGAGATCGCCGACGAAATCGGCTATCCGGTGATGATCAAGGCTTCCGCCGGTGGCGGCGGAAAAGGCATGCGCGTCGCGCAGACCCGCGAGCAGGTGTTCGAAGGCTTCGCGCGGGCGCAATCGGAAGCGAAGTCCTCGTTCGGCGACGACCGGGTGTTCGTCGAGAAATTCATCGTCAATCCGCGCCATGTCGAGATCCAGGTGCTCGGCGACAAACACGGGCATGTCATCCATCTCGGCGAGCGCGAATGCTCGATCCAGCGCCGCAACCAGAAGGTAATCGAGGAGGCGCCCTCGCCGCTCCTCGACGCGAAGACGCGCAAGAAGATGGGCGAACAGGCGGTCGCGCTCGCCAAGGCGGTCGGGTACGATTCCGCCGGCACGGTCGAGTTCGTCGCCGGCCAAGACAAGAGCTTCTACTTCCTCGAGATGAACACCCGCCTCCAGGTCGAGCATCCGGTGACCGAGCTTGTGACCGGCGTCGATCTGGTTGAGGAGATGATCCGCATCGCCGCCGGCGAGCCGCTGCGCTTGAAGCAGGCCGACGTGAAGTTTTCCGGCTGGGCGGTCGAGAGCAGGGTCTATGCCGAGGATCCGACCCGCGGCTTCCTGCCGTCGACCGGGCGTCTCACCCGCTATCGCCCGCCGCCGGAGGGGACGCATGACGGCGTCACGGTGCGCAACGACACCGGCGTGTTCGAGGGCGGCGAAATTTCCATCTATTACGATCCGATGATCGCCAAGCTCGTCACCCACGCGCCTGACCGGCTTCGCGCGATCGACGCGCAGGCGACCGCGCTCGACGAATTCGTCATCGACGGCATCCGCCACAACATCCCTTTCTTATCGGCGCTGATGCAGCATCCGCGCTGGCGCGAGGGAAGGCTGTCGACCGGCTTCATCGCCGAGGAATTTCCCGAGGGATTTCACGGCCTCGTCGCCAAAGGCGAGACCGAGCGGCGTCTCGCCGTCGCGGCCGCGCTCATCGACCATACGCTCAATGAGCGCAAGCGGCGTGTTTCCGGGCAATTGCGCGAGCCTGGCGAAGTGCGCTTCGAGCTCAAGCGGGTGGTTGCGATGGGCAAAAGCCGCATCGGCCTCGAGATCGAGCCCAGGCAGGATGGCGTCGCGATCACGTTCGCGGACGGCCGCAAGGTTGAGGTTCGTTCGGATTGGAAGCCGGGCGATCCGTTATGGCGGGGCACTATCGACGGCGCCGACATCGCCGTTCAGGCGCGCCCGATCCTCAACGGCTATGCGCTTATCCATGAAGGCGTCGCGGTCGACGCGCGCGTCTACACCCGTCGGGAGGCGCAGCTCGCCGCGCTGATGATCGAGCACAAGGGCCTTGACGGTTCGCGTTTCCTGCTGTGCCCGATGCCGGGCCTCATCAAGGCGATTGCGGTCAAGGTCGGGCAGGAGGTGAAGGCGGGAGAACAGCTCTGCATCGTCGAGGCGATGAAGATGGAGAACGTGCTCTCCGCCGAGCGCGACGCGACGGTGAAGGCGATCCTCGCCAAGGAGGGGGATTCGCTGGCAGTCGACGCGGTGATCATGGAGTTCGCATGAGCGATCGCCGTCTCCTTTCGTCCGGCTCGCCGTTCGAGAGGACATACGGCTATTCGCGCGCGGTTGTTTGCGGCGACGAGGTCCATATCGCCGGCACCACTGGATACGACTATGCGACAATGACGATGCCCGACGATGTCGCCGAGCAGACCCGCAACATCTATTCGACCTTCGCCGCCACGCTCAAGGAGGCGGGCGGCGCGCTTGCCGACATCGTGCGGCTCAGGACCTTTGTCACCGACGCCGCCTATTGCGAGGCGGTGTTGAAGGTCCAGGGCGAGGTTTTCTGCGAGGTCCGCCCCGCGGCGACGATCGTCGTCGTCTCCGCGCTGTTAAAGCCGGAAATGAAGGTCGAGATCGAGGCCGACGCGCGGCTCAAGCGACGGTGATCGCGCGCCCGCTCGTCAGCCGGGCTTCTTCACCCACAGAAGGCACCAGCCGGTCGGCGAGATGTCGCCATCGACGAGCTTGCACGAATTGGGAGCGACGAACTGGATGCAGCCGTCGCACTGGTGGCCGTCCTTCGGACTGGTCTGATACTGGACTGCTTTCTGCGCGAGCTTGGCCTCGGCCTCGCCGCTCGTCAGCGCGATCAGCGGCGCCGCGCCCGCCGCGGCGATAAGAATGGTGCGGCGGCTGACGCCAGGTTTCTCGCTCGTTTTGCGCATGGACGCCTCCTCCGGCGACGGGACTTCCTCACGGAGGCGCGCCGCCCGAACGAACCGCTCCGCCAGTTTAGAATGATTCTAAATCGGCGCTCAGTCAATCGCCGCTCAGAACGCGATCCACGCATAGGCGAACACGGAGTTGTTGCCCGACGCGTTGTGCGTGCCGCCCAGGTACGAGCCGTCGAAGTTGGTCGTGCCGCCGTAAAGGCGCAGGTACTGGGTGAACTGCAGGCCGAGCCGCACGTTCCAGGTCGAATAAGGAAACGGCGCGCCGTGGCTGAACGGCAGGTAGGCGAGGTCTTCGATGAGGCCGCTGCCGTTCGGACTGCTGATGAAGCTGTTGTTGAACTCGCCGATGCTGGCGGGCGTGCAAAAGACGTTATTGCCCGATCCGTAGAGGTTGCAGTCGCCCGACCCCGCGACATTGAAATAGCCAAGGCCCAAGCTGTAGGTGTGATCCCAGACGAACGACGCATTGACCTTGAAGCTGTTGAGGGTGTTGTTCAGGTTCGACGATACGCCCTGCGCGAAGGACGAGTTCAGCCGCTGCCATTCCATGATGTCGGTCAGCTTGACGGTTATGCTGTACTGGTCGCCGGCATATTGAAGTTGCGAGTCGAAGCCGACGTCGAGAAAATCGTCCGTTCCGTAGCCGTAGACGCGGCCGGGAGTGACCCGGCCGTACATGCCGAGCGTGCCGACCTCCCAGTAAAGGTCGCCCCAATGCGGCTCGATCGCGACCCGCCAGTAAGGCGCAACGTTGGACAAGGCGTCGGTCGTCGAGTTGCCGGTGTTGAAGGCCTGCAGCACGGGGACGGGAAGTCCCTTGTAGAACGTCAAGTCCGCATAGAGCATGTCGTTCCAGAACACGTACGCGCCCGCGCCGCCGACGATCTGGCCGTATCCGCTCTCGAGATGGGTCAACGGCGGACCGAATGCGGGCGCGATCGTCGAGGAGATCTGCGGCCAGCCGAACGAGGGCGTCGTGTTCCAGGGATCCTCGACGGTCGGCGTATTGTTGGCGTCGATCCCCCAGACCGCGCCCTTGCCGAACAGCGTGAGCGTATCGGCGTAACGCACGTCCGAGGCGTCGACAAACGCGGTTCCCGCGACGGTGGGGTCGCCGGTGATCTGGATGAACGAACCGAGATTGCCGTAGAGTTGGCCGGCGATGAAGCCCGAGACCTGCTGGGAGACGAGGTTGTTGTTGACGTGCAAGCCAGGCGCGGGCGGCGAATCCTGGTTCGACGCCGTGCGGGTGAAGCTTGGCATGTACATCGCGGCGATCGGCGGCCCCTTCCAGCCGCCGCCGCCCGCCGTGTAGCCGCCGATCTTGAATCGCCGCCCGTACGGCGTCAGCTCAGGATAGGCGGTGTGACAGGTGGCGCACGGCTGGCCGGTCTGGCGCGCGTAGCTCGGCAGCGCCTCGGCGGGGCCGGCGCTGACCGTGAGAAAGGCCGTAGCGACGAGGGCTAAGGCGCCGAACGCCTTTGCGGCCGCCCGAACCGCCGCTCTTGTCATGCGCCCCCCAGGGGTCTTGGTGGCCAGCGCCGCCCGGTTGGCGGACTCAGCGCTGACGATTCACGATACTCTGCGTGACATGCAGATTTTCGTGCGTCCAGTCACAAACGGTCTCATCGAGCCGAGCGCGACCATTCGCCGCAGCGGCTTCCCCATCGATCTCCGGCGAAACGCTCGACCGAAGCAACTCGTCAACGCTCGCTGGGGTAGCGGGTGACGTTCGCTCGTCCATGTCCGCGCGCTTCGAAACTCCGGCCGTCCGGCCGGATCATCCAAGGAATCCCGACCTGAGCAAACATTATTTGAGGTCGCTGACATAAGCGGCGACCGCGGCGATCTGCTCTTTGCTCAGCTTTTCGGCGATCGGGGCCATGACCGCCGAAATGTCCGGATTGTTCGGGTTTTGCCCACGTTGCTTGGACCAGTTCGTCAGCTCGTTGATGACATAGCCGTAAAGCTGACCGGCCAGGCGCGGAAACTGGTCATTGCCGTGGGCGTCCTGGCCATGGCACGTCTCGCAGGCCGGAACCTCAACGCCGGGCACGCCTTCATGGTAGATCTTTTCCCCCTCGGACATGAGGTCTTTCGGAGCGCCGCCATAGGGCGGCGGATCGAGATCCTTGAAATGCGTGGACAGGGCCTCGACCATCGCCGGGCTGAGGACATGGGCCACATTGCCCATCACGGGGTTCAGTCGGCTGTGATCGATGAAGGCGTCCAATTGGTTCTTGATATAGGCCGGCTGCTGACCCGCGAGTCTCGGCATCGGATTGGTCCCTATGAAGCCGCGCGCCGACAGGCCATGACAGGTTTCGCAATAGCCCGCCTTGGCTTTAAATTCCTTCGCTGGAACGCTTTCGGGTTGCGCAGGGCCGCTCATCTTGCTGTCGTCGGCGTCGGCCCCGGCGCAGACGATGACGGCCAACAGCGCAGCCGGCGCAAGAGCCCTGACAGCCTTCATGATCTCCCTCCCAACTTTCTCGCCGCTATCGTAAGCAGCGCCCCTTTTCATATGTGACTTTTTGACGCGGGTGCGCATTTTTCGAGCGCCTTGACGCACTTCGACTTTCATTCGCATTTGAACCGTGTCAACAGTCGCTAAAGCTTCGAGCGAAGCGTAATCGCCATGCACGTCGGCCGGTTAGCGCGGCGAGAGGGTCGCTCGGTCGACCAACGACAGCGGCCGGTTGAGGAAAGCGGTCGCCGAGCAGCAGCGCCGGTGCTGCGAATGGTGCCGAACGCCCGAACGCACGAAGAGGGAGGCTTGTGAGATCGGCGGGAATGTTCGCGGCGGGCGAGCCGATTCCGGGCGGCGAAAAAATGAAAGCGGCGGGAGGCGAGGAAGATGAAAGCTGTTTGTTTGCGCGTGGCGCTGACAGCGGCCGTGTCGGTTTTTCCGGCGGCCATGGCCGGTCATCAGGCTCAGGCGGCATCCCAACATGTCCGCGCGAGGGCCGGGGGCGTTGAAGCGAAATTCGAATATTGCACGACCTGTCATGGTCCGTCCGCCCAGGGTTTTCGCGGGTTTTACGCCATGCCGCGCCTCGCCGGGCAGCAGCCGCAATATATCGAAAATCAGTTGCACGCCTTCCTTGAGCGCCGGCGGGTGAACCCCGTGATGGCGAATGTCGCCCACGGCATAACGCCCGACATGATCCCCGCTTTGGCCGCGCGCATGAACGCCTTGAATCCTCCGCCCGTTGGCGGCGCGCCCATGGGCGACGCCGCCTTGGGGAAACAGATCTTCGCCAATGGATTGCCCGATCAGAATGTTCCCGCCTGTTCCGCTTGCCACGGCCCCGACGCCAAGGGCCAGCGCGAAATACCTCGTCTCGCGGGCCAGCTCTATTGGTACATGGTCAACACCCTGTCGATCTGGAGCAGCGAGCGCGGCCAGGGCGGGCGTCCGGACATATCATGGATCATGCGGCCAACCGTGGCGAATCTGACCCCGAAGCAGGTGCAGGCGCTCGCCGAATATGTCAGCGCGCTCAGATAGACTCACCGCGATCCGTTGCGTCGTTCAGATTGAATTCGTCATCGCGCGAGACTTTGGATCATGAATCCCAACCGGATGAAATTTGCGGTCGTCGCGGCGGCCTTCCTGTCCGCAAGCTCGCTTCTGGCCGACGATCTGCCGGTTCGCAATTGCATCTGGTGTCATGGGACGGCCGCGCAGGGCTATTACAATGCGCCCCGACTAGCCGGCCAGAGGGTGGACTATCTGGTGAATCAGCTCCAAGCCTTTGCGGCCCATAAGCGTGATGAGTTCTTTTCGGTAAAGTATATGTGGAACGCCGCCGCGCATCTCGATCCAGTCACCCTCCGAAATCTGGCCGCCTATTTTTCTGCGCTTCCGCCCGAGGCCGCGATGGACGGCGACGGCGGACTCGCCGCCGAGGGCAAGTCGATATTTGAAAACGGCGTGCCCGACGAGAACATCGCCGCCTGCCAAGCATGCCATGGTCCCGAAGCGCAGGGCGTCCGCGAGATCCCGCGCCTCGGCGGGCTCTCTTACGGCTATCTCAAGCGCCGGCTCGAGCAATGGAGACAGGGCCAAGACGCTTGGGGGACACCGATGCCGAAAGTCGGGCGGTCTTTGTCGCCGAATCAAATCGCCGCTCTCGCGTCCTATTTGAGCTTTGTCGGAGGCCAATCTTCGGAGAAATAGGCCGAGACGCTCCTTCGAATTGCATAGGGACATTGTCGAGGCAAGTTCCGGCGCCTACCGCTGTCTCGAGACGCCGGATTTGAGCTAAGCGCCCTCTTAAGGGGCTCGCGGGCCCGTTCCTCTACGCTCGCTTTCGCCCGGCGGCTGTGATAGGGCGCTCCGAGAATGAGCGACATCTTTCAGGAAGTTGACGAGGAAGTCCGCCGCGACAAGGCGGTGGAATTCTGGAAGAAATACCAGAACTGGATCCTGGCCGCCGCCGCGGTCATCGTGCTCGCCTCGGCGGGCTTTCGCTATTGGCGATATGAAAACGAGAGGGCTCAGCAGGCGGCGGGCGATCAGTTCCAGCAGGCGCTCGCGGCGCTCGACAACGGCAAGCTCAACGAGGCCAAGGCCGGTTTCGACGAGATCGCGGCCCAGGGACCGAGCGGCTATCGCGCGCTGGCGCAGATGGCCGCGGCCGGCGCGAAGGCGAAGAGCGATCCGCAGGGCGCGATCGGCGCCTTCGACGCGGTCGCCGGCGACGCTGCGGTCGACCCGCTCCTGCGCGACACCGCCCGCCTGCGCGCCGCCCTTTTGCGGGTGAATATTCCGGGCGAGGCGCAGAAGGGCGAGGCGGAATTGACCTCGCTTTCGACCGACAATGGGCCCTATCACCGCCTCGCGCAGCTTGCTCTGGGCGCGCTCGAGCTCGAGCGTAAGGATTATGACGGCGCCGCCAAGCAATTCGACCTCGTGCTCGGCGATCCGGAAGTGTCGCCCGACGAGCGGCAATTGGCGAGCCGCTGGCTCGGTCTCATCGCCGCGAACCGGTCGGCGCCGGCGAAGTAGCTTTCAAGGCCTGTCGACCCCGGCCGTGAGATGACATGAGCGCCAAGGTCGCGATCATCGGCCGGCCCAACGTCGGGAAGTCGACTTTGTTCAATCGGCTGGTCGGGCGCAGGCTCGCACTGATCGACGATGAGCCCGGGGTCACCCGCGATCGCCGCGAGGGCGAGGCGAGGCTGGCCGATCTCGCTTTCACCATCGTCGACACCGCCGGGCTCGAGGAAGGCGATTCCGAAACGCTCGTCGGCCGCATGCGCGCGCAGACTGAAGCCGCGCTGATCGATTGCGACTTGATCCTGTTCGTGGTCGACGCGCGCGCCGGGCTCACCCCCGCCGACCGGCATTTCGCGCACGCCGCGCGGCGCGCCGGCAAGCCGATCATTGTCGTCGCCAACAAGGCGGAAGGCGCCGCGGGCCGGGACGGCGTCTATGAAGCCTTCACCCTCGGCCTGGGCGAGCCGATCGCCTTTTCCGCCGAGCATGGCGAGGGCTTGGGCGAACTCTATGACGCGCTCGCCGCGGTTCTTCCGCCCGAAGCGCGTCTCGATAGAGACGAAGAGAGCGAGCCCGAGCCGCTGATCTTAGGCGAAGAGGAGGACGGCAGCGAACTCGATCCTTCGAAGCCGCTGCGCATCGCCGTGCTCGGCCGGCCGAACGCCGGCAAGTCGACCCTCATCAACCGCATCCTTGGGGAAGATCGCCTCTTGACCGGCCCCGAGCCCGGCATCACCCGCGACTCGATCGGGCTCGACGCCGAGTGGCGGGGCCGCAAGCTCAAGATCTTCGACACCGCGGGCCTGCGCCGGCGCTCGCGGGTCGTCGAGAAGGTCGAGAAGCTCGCCGTCGCCGACGCGCTGCGGGCGGTGCGCTTCGCCGAGGTGGTGGTGCTTCTGCTCGACGCCACGATCCCGTTCGAGAAGCAGGATCTGACGCTCGCCGATCTCGTCGAGCAGGAGGGCAGGGCGCTGGTCATCGGCCTCAACAAATGGGACCTGGTCGACAACAAAAGCGACCGCGCGCGGGAGTTGCGCGAGGAAGCGGATCGGCTGCTGCCGCAGCTGCGCGGCGCGCGCGTGATCCCGGTTTCCGGTCTGACCGGCGCGCATCTCGACAAGCTCATGGAGGCGATCGTCTCGACCGACGCGGTGTGGAACACGCGCATCTCGACCGGGCGGCTCAACCGCTGGCTTGCCCCGGTGGTCGACGCGACGCCGCCGCCCGCGGTCTCCGGGCGGAGGGTCAAGATCCGCTACATCACCCAGCCCAAGGCGCGCCCGCCCTTCTTCGTCCTGTTCGGCAATTCGGTCGAGAAGATCCCTGAGAGCTACAAGCGCTATCTCGTCAATGGCCTGCGCCAGACCTTCGGCCTCAACGGCGTGCCGATCCGCCTCTCGCTGCGCTCAGGGAGCGAGAACCCCTACGCGCCGAAGAGGCGGCGCGGATGAGGGAGGCCGCGGCCCAAGTGGAGGTAGCGCCTACGCGGGCGTGAGTTCGACGATGAGGCCGTCGCTCCAGCCGTACTTGGCGTCAAAGCGCGCCTTCACAGCGGCCGTAAGCTCAGGCTCGCGGCCACTCAGCATGACGCGCGCGATTGCGTCGAATTCGGCGTCGCCGACCCGCGCCTTGACCTGCGGCTGCGCCCGGATATTGCGCACCCAGTTGGCGCTCTCGCGCTCGGCGATAAGGTAGAAGCGCCCGCCATGCTCAGCGAACCAGATCTCGATTTCACGTGGGCGACCGGTGACGCGGCCAGTGGTGGTCAGGTAGAGGTGCATGGGATGCGTCGGACTACCAGCATGTCATTGACCCTGAAGCATGGGAGCGCAGTTGGCGCCTGTTCGGCAAATGCGCATGATTGCCTGATGAGCAAAGCTAAACTCTATTTCAGTCGCAACTATAACCCCCGCCTCGCGGTCGCGGCGGCGCGCTACTTGAATTCGCCGGTCGAATTTGAATTCGCCTCACCCTTCTCGCCCGAGCAGAGAGAAAAATTTCTCAAGCTCAATCCGAACCAGAGCGTCCCCATACTGGTCGAGGGAGACAGGACGCTCTGGGAGGCGGATGCGATCGCATGCCGACTTTCGCAACTGGCCAATTCGGACTTCTGGCCCATGGGCGAAGCCCTGCCCGACATCGTCCGCTGGATAAGCTGGGGCTATTGGAATTTCGTCCGGGCCTGCGACCGGGTCCATTTCGAGCGGGTGACCAAGCAGCGCTACGGCATCGGCCCGGTGAGGCAGGATCAAGTGGAATCGGGCTTGAGCGAATTTGCCTCCTCGGCGGCGATTCTGGATGAGCGGCTCGGCGCCGCGGACTGGCTTGTCGGCAACGCCGTCACCTATGCCGATTTCCGTATCGCCTGCGTCTTGCCGTTTGCCGACCTCGCCGGCCTGCCGCTTAACGATTTTCCGCGCGTCGAAGCCTGGCATGCGCGGCTGATGGAGATCCCGGCGTGGCGCGATCCGTTCGCGGGCCTCGACGCGCCCGAACTGCCGCCAATCCGGACCGGCGCGGAGTGAATGACCGGACGGTGCTGGCCCCTATTGACGTTGCCCGCTTTCTCAAGCGGAGTCACTATCCGCCCATGTCACTCGCCCCTTTCCCCTCGTCCCGCGCCTCCGACACCCCCACCTTCCGCGAGGCGCGCGATCTTTTGCTCGAGCTCCATGACGACTATCATGGCGCGCGCGCAGCCTTCGTCTGGCCGCGGCCCGAGCGGTTCAACTGGGCGCTCGACTGGTTCGACGCCGAGCTCGCCGCCGGGGAGCATGGGCGCAAGACCGCGCTCAAGGTCGTCGGCGAGCGCATCGAGGCGCGCACGTTCGCCGATCTCCGTCTGGAATCGTCGCGTCTCGCCAACGGCCTCAGAGCGCTCGGCGCCAAGCGCGGCGATCGTCTCTTGATGATGCTGGGCGTCGTCCCGGAACTATGGGCGACGATGCTCGCTGCGATGAAGCTCGGCCTTGTGCTGATCCCGGCGATGCCGACGCTTGGCCATGCCGACATCGCCGACCGGCTCGAGCGGGGCAAAGCGAAATATCTGATCGCGCATGGGGCCGACGCGGAAAAATTCGTTCGCCTGGGCGAAGGCGTCCAGCGCGTCGCAATCGGCCCGGCGCCACCCGGCTGGCGGCGCTACGCCACGCTTCTCGGCAGCGAGTTCTTTGAGCCCGACGGTCCGACCCAGGCCGACGACCCGATGCTGCTCTATTTCACTTCCGGCACGACAGCGCGGGCGAAGCTCGTCGTCCACACCCATGCGAGCTACCCGATCGGGCATCTCTCGACCATGTACGGGCTCGGCCTGAAACCCGGCGACGTCCATCTCAACATTTCCTCGCCCGGCTGGGCGAAGCACGCCTGGTCGAGCTTCTTCGCGCCCTGGAACGCGGGCGCCGCCATCATCGCTCTCGCCCGCCGCTTCGACGCTCGCGAGACGCTCGACGCGCTGGTCGAGCATAAGGTCACGACGTTCTGCGCGCCCCCGACCGTTTGGCGGATGCTGATCCAGCACGACCTGAGGAAATGGAAGGTCGCGCTGCGCGAGGTCGTCGCGGCCGGCGAGCCGCTCAATCCCGAGGTGATCGAGCAGGTGCGGCGCGCATGGGGTCTGACCGTGCGCGACTTCTACGGGCAGACCGAGACCACCGCGATCATCGGCAATTCGCCCGGGCAGCGAATCGTTCCGGGCTCGATGGGCCGCCCGTTCCCCGGCTACCGGATCGCGCTCATCGACGCCGACGGGCTTGAGAGCGACAGCGGCGAGATCGCCATCTCCCTTCACCCGCGCCCGGTCGGCCTTATGCGCGGCTACCAGGACGAGGCCGGTGGACTGAAGGCGATCGAGGGCGACTACTACCGCACCGGCGACGTCGCCTCGCGCGACGCCGACGGCTACATCACCTTCATCGGCCGGGCCGACGACGTGTTCAAGTCGAGCGACTATCGCTTGAGCCCGTTCGAGCTCGAGAGCGTGCTGATCGAACACGCCGCGGTGGCGGAAGCCGCGGTCGTGCCGGCGCCCGATCCGGTGCGCTATATGATCGCCAAGGGCTATATCGCGCTCGCCAAAGGCCATGCGCCCAATCGCGCGACGGCGGCGGCGATCTTCAAGCACATGCGCGAGCGCCTCTCGCCTTACAAGCTCGTGCGCCGGATCGAATTCGCCGAACTGCCGAAGACGATCTCGGGCAAGATCCGGCGGGTCGAACTGCGCCAGCGGGAAAGCGCGCTCGCCGAGCGCGGCGAGCGAGCGGAAAGCGAGTTCAGGATCGAGGATTTCCCGGAAGGGTAGGGGGTAGCGGACGGACATGAGAGCGGCCCCGCCTGGGAGAAAGCGGAGCCGCGACGCCGAAAAGGGAGAGGCGCGATAACTTACATCTGCGTGAGCGAGCCGTGGCCCTTCGGCGTCTTGATCTCCTCGCAGGTGCCCTTCTTGACGTATTTCCAGTGATGCGGATCGTAGTCGACGGTCGAGGTGCCGGCGCAGGTCGTGCCGGCGCCGGCGGCGCAATCATTCTTGCCGGCGAGCGCGACGCCGTAGCACTTGTCGGCGCCGGGCTGGACCGGCGCGGGACCCGCCTTGGCGACGGTGGCGAGCGCGGCGGCGAGCGAGCAGGCAAGCGTGGCGGCAGTGATGGCGGACTTGGCGTTCATCAGAAATCCTCCGGCAAAAACAAGAGCTTCAACCAGGCGGGGCGGCACCCCGCCATTTGCGGGAGCCTTGCCGGCCCCTGCAGCGAGATTACGTCCCTCGGGCGCCGAGGTTACCGCGAGTTAATATCACGAATTCGTGATCGTGCAGGCGCGCCGCGATCCGCGAGCGCTTGAAACAAGGCCGATTGGGGCCAAATATTGGCAAGCGCCGTCGAGAGGGCGCAAACCGATGAGCGAATCCATCCACGTCGTCTGTCCCCATTGCTCGGCGGTCAACCGCATTCCGGCCGGCCGTCCGGCCTCGGAGGCTAGGTGCGGATCGTGCAAGGCGAAGCTCTTCACCGGCGAGCCGATCGCGCTGACCGCGAAGACCTTCGACAAGCATGTCGAGCGCAACGACATGCCGGTCATTGTCGATTTCTGGGCGCCGTGGTGCGGGCCGTGCCGCACGATGGCGCCGATCTTCGATCACGCGGCGAAGGAGCTCGAACCGCGCGCCCGCTTCGCCAAGGTCAATGTCGACGAGGAGCCCGAGATCGCGGCGCGCTTCGGCATCCGCGGCATCCCGACCTTGGTCGCGTTCGAGAAGGGCAAGGTCGCGACGCAGCACGCAGGGCTGGTCGATCTCGAGTTCCTGCGAGGGCTCGCGCATTGAGGGCCGGGGTCGGACTTCCGCCCGGTTGAAGGCGTCCGCGATCAGCGGGCAACGCTGTT
>Ga0335072_10006559_pt1 | contig 16993 bp, 16 predicted proteins | sample Lox_Sample_21_FD_206725 | JGI IMG/M metagenome (GOLD analysis project Ga0335072, IMG submission 206725) | Soil microbial communities from Loxahatchee National Wildlife Refuge, Florida, United States - Lox_Sample_2.1 | ecosystem: Environmental > Terrestrial > Soil > Wetlands | place: USA...
GGCGACGGTCGAAGCCCGCGCGGTGCTCGAGGGCGTGCTGGCCACCGCCAGCGGCCGGAAACATCCGGGGGCACTGCACCTGTACATCCACCTCATGGAGATGTCGCCGGACCCGGAGAGCGCGCTGTGGGCCGGCGATGACCTGCGCAATCTCGTGCCGGACGCCGGGCACCTGCGCCACATGCCCACGCACCTGGACGTGCTGTGCGGCGACTATCGCAGCGTCGTCGCCAGCAACCTGGCCGCGATCGCCGCCGACGAGAAGTTCGCCGCCGAGGAGGGCGGCATGAACTTCTACACGCTCTACCGCACGCACGACCACCACTTCGCGATCTACGGCGCCATGTTCCTGGGCCAGTCGCAGACGGCGCTCACGGCAGCCGACCAGCTCGCGGCGGCCATACCTGCTGAGCTGCTGCGCGTACAGGAACCCCCGATGGCCGACTGGCTCGAGGGCTTCGTCCCGATGAAGGTGCACGTGCTCGTACGGTTCGGCCGCTGGGCCGAGCTGATCGAGGCGCCGCTGCCGGACGATGCGGACCTGTACTGCGTCACGACGGCGATGCTGCACTACGGCAAGGGCATTGCCTTCGCCGCCACCGGCGCGATCATGGCTGCCGAGGAGGAGCGAGCGCTTTTCGCCGAGGCGGTGAGCCGGGTGCCGGACAGCCGCACCGTGTTCAACAACTCGTGCCGGGACATCCTCGATGTAGCTGCCGCGATGCTGGACGGCGAGATCGAGTACCGCAAGGGGAACTACGACACGGCGTTCGGCCACCTTCGCGTCGCCATCGAGCGGGATGACGGACTCCCTTACGACGAGCCGTGGGCGTGGATGCAGCCCGCCCGGCACGCCTACGGGGCGCTGCTGCTCGAGCAAGGGCTCGTCGCTGAGGCCGAGGCCGTGTACCGCGCGGATCTGGGGCTAGACGCCACCCTGGCGCGGTGCTGCCAGCATCCCGGCAACGTGTGGAGCCTGCACGGCTACCACGAGTGCCTCACCCGTCTCGGCAAGCATGAACAGGCCGCGATCATCGGCCAGCAGCTGACACTGGCCGCCGCTCACGCCGATGTCCCGATAGCGGCGTCCTGTTACTGCCGCCTCGGCCCATCGAGGAGCACGCAGGACAACACTCCGGAGAGTACAGCGGACAGCACCGCGGGGCGTGTCAGCGGCCAGCCCGCAGGTGCGCGCCCGCCGGATTTTCCCGAGCCGGGTACAGCGGCTTCAGCGCAGCCTGAGCACCGGGGATGTCATTGACGCACACTGCGTCGATGCCGTACCGCCCGAGCTGCAGCGCCTCGCCTGGCTCCGGTGACCAGGCCATGACTTCGAGGCCAGCCCGGTGGGCGAAATCGAGCACCCGCCGCGGGTAGGTCCGCAGGGTGCCGGTGTGGACGCAGAGCGCGTTCAGGCCGAGGTTCGCGGCGCCCGACACGGCGTGGCTCGCCGGATAGTTGTCCTCGGTGATCCAGCCCAGTGCGACGTCCCCCGTCTCTGCCTTCCGGTCCGCGAGGTACACCGGCAGGGAAGGGTCGAAAGAGGAGACGAGGAACTGCCTCGTTTCCCTGAATTCGCGAAGCGCACGGGCGATGAGCGCATGCGTGCGCTGAGGCTGCGGGTCGGTGGCGTCCTCGATGACCGTCTTGACGTCGATGTCGACGCTCACGCTGGCAGGCAGCGCCGTCAGCACCTGCGCCAGCCGCACGATGCCGGCCGCGGCGAGCTCGTCGGCAGTGAGGCTGATGACCGGCTGCCCGGCCGGGGTGACCGGGTCGTGCCACAGGACGAGCTCGCCGTCGCGGCTGCGGCGAGCATCGAGCTCGACCCAGGGGATGCCGCTGCGCGCGGCGGCAAGGAAGGACTCGACGGAGTTCTCCCGGAAGCCTCCCGGGCTCCCGGTGCCGTAACCGCGGTGGCCGACGATGGCGGGCTTGGTGTCGAAGATCAACCGGACTCCCTTGAGGGTGACGGACGCGCAGGCAGGGGTCGGCCCGCGGGCCGCGCCCGGAGTGCGTAAGGTGTCTGGGGTCGGAAGGGCTGAGGCGATTATCCACCGCCATGAGGGGGCCAGATGGACGAGGGCGTGGCGCGCGAGCGACTGCTGGCCGAGCGAGCCGATGTGTCGCAGCTGCTCAAAGATTCCCTGTCAGCAGGTCAGCTGGACCGCGAGGCCGAGATCGACGAGACCGGGGATTATGCGGACGCAGCTGCTCCGCTGACAGCCCAGGGCATGGACGACGCCATCGCCGAAGGCTTCCGCGCCCGGATCGCGGCGATCAACCGGGCGCTCAAGCGCCTGGACGACGGCACCTACGGCAAGTCGGTCCTCAGCGGCGACCCCATCCCGGATGAACGCCTCGACGCCGACCCGGCCGCCGAGCTCACCATCAGCGAGGCGCGGGCGGCGAGCGAGAACTAGCCACGTCTCGGGGGCCGGCCAGGATCGGCACCCGAGCCTGGTTCGCCCGGGCCGCTGCGCAGCGAGTCGCTCAGGTGCCAACACCCACAAGCCCACCTTGTGCGCCGCGCAGCGGATCGGGCGCCGTCGACGTCATGTCCGGCACCGGCCTGCGCGAGCTCGCACGACCAGCGGAACTCGCGCGGCAAGCGCTGACGCGCGGGACCGCACGACAGGCTCGCCGGGAACGGCGCCAGCGCGCCGGATCAGGCGCCGGCGACGTCCAGCGTGATCGTGGTCCCCGCAAGCGCCTTGCTCACGGGGCAGGCCGCCTTGGCCTCGCCGGCGATCCGGGCGAAGTCCTCGGCGCTGACCCCGTCAGCCGATCCGCCTACCGTCAGCTTGATCCCGCTGATTCGGAAGCCGCCCGCCGGGTCCGGGCCAAGCGTCACGTCCGCGGTCACGTCCAGCGACTGCCCGCTCGCTCCCGCGGCACCGAGCAGGGCGGCGAATTGCATCGCGAAGCAGCCCGAATGCGCCGCCGCGATGAGCTCCTCGGGGCTTGTCGTGCCGTCCGCGTCGTCGGCTGCCCGTTTCGGGAAATTTATCTCGTAGCTGCCGAGTCCTGAGCTCGCCAGCGTGACGGTTCCGCTGCCGTCCTCGAGGCCGCCGGTCCAGCTGGTGTGTGCGGTGCGGGTCGGCATGGCAGTACTCCTTTGGTCCTGGTGTGCTGGTCGGGCTGCATCGGTCGGGCTGATCTGTCGGGGTGTGCTGGCGGGGTTAGCCTTGCTTCCGCCCCCACCCGAGCCTAAGAGTCCGAGCCACGTTGCGTCCGCGACTCGCGGCGGATGCGCCAGGCTGTCGGCCTGCAAGCCCGGTGCCGCTGTGGACGCCGCGCGCGAAAGGAGAATGCGGATGCCGGAACTAGCCGGAACCAATGCCCTGACCGCGGCAGCGATCGGCGAAGTCGAGGCCGTCATCCGCCGCTACGTCCGCCTGACCCCGGTCGTGACCATCGACCGGTCCGAACTCGGTCTTCCGGGCCCCGCAGGGCCGCTGACAGTCAAACTCGAGCTGCTCCAGCACTCAGGCTCGTTCAAGGTTCGCGGCGCCTTCGCCAACCTGCTGCTCCGCGACGTCCCGGCAGCTGGCGTCGTTGCTGCCTCCGGCGGCAATCACGGAGCGGCGGTCGCGTACGCAGCCAGGGCCTTGCGCATCCCGGCCCGCATATTCGTGCCGGAGGTCTCTTCACCTGCCAAGATCAGCCGCATCCGCGGCTACGGCGCCGACCTGGTCGTGGCCGGCGCCACTTACTCCGAGGCGCTTGCCGCCAGCAAGGACTGGGTGCGCAGCAGCGGCGCGCTCGAGGTCCACGCCTTCGACCAGCCGCAGACCATCCTCGGGGCCGGAACCCTCGGCCGTGAGCTGCGGCGCCAGGTACCCGGGTTCACGACTGTCATCACCGCCGTCGGCGGCGGCGGGCTGCTGGCAGGCACCGCCACGGCCTGCTCGGATGCCGAGCCGGCGATCCGCGTCGTCGGCGCTGAGCCCGCCGGCGCGCCGACGATGAGCCGGGCGCTTGCCGCGGGCAAGCCGGTCGAGGCTCCGGCCGGAAGCGTGGCCGTCGACTCGCTGGCGCCCCGCCAGGTTGGCGACCTGACCTACGCCCTCGCCGCGAAGCTGGCAGAGTCGGTGGTGCTGGTCAGCGACGACGCGATCCTGGCGGCGCAGCAACTGCTGTGGGAACGGCTGCGCATCGTCGCCGAGCCCGGCGCCTGCGCACCGCTGGCGGCACTCGCCTCCGGCGCCTGGTCCCCCGGCCCGGACGAGCACGTCGCGATCGTCGTCAGCGGCGCGAACACCACCGCGGTCGACTTCAGCCGTTAGGACGGCTTGCGCGCCTCGATGAGGAAGCGCTGCGAATAGGCGACGAACGAGCCGTTCGCCGCAATGTGCTCGCACATACGCCTGAGCTGCTCGCGGTAGCCCTCCACGGTGAAACCGGGCACCGTCCAGATGACCTTGCGCAGGAAGTAGACCACGGCGGCCACGTCGAAGAACTCGACGCGAAGCGCCTGCTCGCGCAGATCGGTCACCGCCAGGCCTTCGGCGCGGGCCTCTGCGGCCGCTCGCTTCGCAGTGCGGGATTCGCCAACCGGCTGCGGGCCCATCATGAAGTCCGTCAGCTCCCGGTTGCTCCCCGGCCCTACCTGCTGCGAGAAGTAGGAGCCGCCCGGCGCCAGCACACGGGCGACCTCGGGCCACACCGTCTCGATCGGATGCCTGCTGACGATCAGGTCGAAGCTGTCGTCGGCGAATGGCAGATCGGCGTCTTCGGCGACCTCAGTCACCGTGCCGCCGAACGGCGCCAGGTTCTGCCGCGCGATCTGCACGTTGGGCGGCCACGACTCGGTCGCCGCGACCGTAGTCGGCAGCCGGGCGCACGCACGCAGCGCCGCCGCGGTCACCTCGCCACCGCCGGTCTGGATATCCAGAACGGCACGCGAACTCCCCAGCCGTTCGCCGACAGCACGGGCGTACCCCCAGCGCGGCCGTTCCTCGGTGGCTCGTCCCTCGAACCACGAGAAATCCCAGCCTTCGGTGGGTACCGCCTCGCCCTCGGCGATCAGCTCGTCGCACGTCAGCTTGGTGGCCACAGCTGATTATGTCCAGAAACGTGGCCCCCGGGGCAACACCCTTAGCCCGCACCCGGCCGCCGTCGCGTCCAGCGGTATCCACCGAGCGCGCTGATGGGTCGTGATGTTGGATCTGCCTCCCCAAGAACGTCGGCACATCCAACATCACGACCCATCACGTGCCGAGCACGCATGCGAGTCCGGCTAGGTGAGCCCCAGAAGGCCGTCCAGGCCGACCGTGAGGCCAGCCGGCAGCGAGCCAACGCCGCGCACGGCGACGAGCACTCCCGGCATAAAGGACGAGCGGTCCAGCGAGTCGTGCCGGATGGTCAGGATCTCTCCGTGACCGCCGAGCAGGACCTCCTGGTGCGCGACCAGGCCAGCCAGGCGGACTGAGTGCACGTGAACACCGCCGATCTCGGTGCCGCGCGCACCCTCCGCGGCCGTCGCGGTCGCATCCGGCATGGGTTCAGAGCCCGCCGTTGCCCGTGCATCGCTGATCATCGTCGCGGTCCGGGCGGCGGTCCCCGACGGCGCGTCCGCCTTGCCCGCGTGGTGCAGTTCGATGACCTCGGCGGACTCGAAGAACGGCGCTGCCATCGCAGCAAACCGCATCATGAGCACGGCGCCGACCGAGAAGTTCGGCACGACGAGTACGCGTACCTCCGGCGCCGCGGTGAGCCAGCCGCTGACTTCGGCAAGCTTGTCCGCACCGAAGCCCGACGTGCCCACGACAACGGACAGGCCGTGCTCGACGCACCAGCGGAGGTTGCCCATCACCACGCCCGGATGAGTGAAGTCGACCACCACGTCGGTGCCGGTCAGCGGCTCGAGCGGGTCGTCGGCGTCAACCCGAGCCGCCAGTGACAGGTCACCGGCTGCTTCGACTGTCCGGCAGACCTCCGAGCCCATGCGCCCCTTCGCGCCGAGCACGCCTACTGTGATCATCGCGCTCCCTCACCCCCGTGCCCAAGCCCGTGCGACGTGCCCGTGCCATGTGCCCGTGCCACGTGTCTGCGCAGCAGCCTAGCGAGCGCCCGCCCGGACACGACGTGCCCGCATGCGGTAAGAAGATCTGCGGGGCGACCGCTGGCGAACAACTCATCTGAAGGGGTCTCGATGACCGCATGGAATTCGTTCTCCACCGACTCACCGCAGGGCATCACGAGCGAAGTGATCACTTACCCCGGCGGTAACGGCGACCAGATCCACGCATACGTGACCCGGCCGACTGGCGACGGACCCTGGCCCGGCGTCGTGGCCGTGCACCACATGCCCGGCTGGGATGAGTTCTACCGAGAGTTCTCCGACCGGCTGGCCCGGCACGGCTATTCGGTGATCTGCCCCGACCTCTACAACCGCTACGGGCACGGAACGCCGGACGAAGTTGCCGCCAAGGTGCGCGCCGAGGGCGGCGTGCACGACGACTCGGTCGTCGCCGACAGCGCGGCCGCACGGGAGTGGCTACTCGCGCAGCCCGGCAGCACGGGCAAGACAGGAATCATCGGCACCTGCTCCGGCGGCCGGCATGCACTGCTGACCGCGTGCCGGACTTCCGGCTGGGACGCCGTGGCGGACCTGTGGGGCGGCGGCGTCATCATGAGCGAGGAGGAGCTCAGCCCGGCGCGCCCGGTATCGCCGATCGATCTGGTCGGCGACCTGTCCGCACCGCTGCTCGGCCTGTTCGGCAACGACGACCGGTACCCGACGCCCGAGCAGGTGGACCAGCTGGAGGCTGAGCTTGTGCGGCACGGCAAGGAGTTTGATTTCTATCGCTATGACGGCGCCTCGCACGGCTTCTTCTACTACTTCGCGCCGATCTACCGGCCTGAGGCGACCATGGACGGCTGGGAGAAGATCTTCGCGTTCTTCGGCGACAAGCTGAGCTGACCTTCCGGCTGACGCTGGCGCCTGGGGCCGGCACCCTGGCGGCCGCGGAGGGCTAGCCGAGGGCCTGCCGGCCGGCGATCAGCGCTCGCGTTGCCGCGGCGGCTCCGTCGGCGGCCGCCGCGACCGCCGCGGCATCCGGCTCGGCGTCGCCGTCCAGCAGCAGCGTCGCGTAGCCGTGCGCGGTCGCCTCCAGGGCAGCGGCGAGCGCATCTGCGGCCGCCTGGTCCCCGTCGCAGATCTCGGTCACGACGGCGAAGAACTCGTCGACCGGCTCCCAGGCGCGCTGCAGTTCCGGATAGCGGCTCTTGTCGATGCCGGCGTTGAAGAGGGTGTCGAACAACGGTCGCTGCTCGGCCGCGAACCGGACGTAAGCGCGGGCTACCGCAGCCAGCCGCGGTTCGGGCGCGTCGGCGTCGCCGGCTTCCGCCGTCACCATGGCCGCGAACACCTGCAGACTGCGGATCGCGACGGCCGCCAGCACGTCATCCCGGTCGGCGAAGTGCCGGTACGGGGCGGCCGCGGAGACGCCAAGCCGGCGACTGGCCTCGGCCACCGAGAAGCCGCGCACGCCGCGCTCGCCAATGAGCACGACGGCCGCATCCACAAGCGCGGCGCGCAAATCACCGTGGTGGTAGCGGCCGCTCTTGGCCGAGGCAGGCATCGTGCTCAGGGTAGGGCCGGCTCAGTTCCGAAGGTGTAGCTGACTCCGGTCAGCCGCTCGGAGACTTCCCAGAGCCGCGCCTGGTCGTCTGCGTCGTACGACGACGGGCTCGACTGGACGATGACCGGGTAGCCAGTGTCGTGCCGCCGGTGCGGGCCGTAGAATTCGCCGCCTCGAGCCGCCGGATCCGTCGCGGCGCGCAGCATCGGCAGGGCTCCGCGGTGCACGTTCTGCACAGCCCGGAAGTTGACCGGCCGTCCCCACCGGCTCAGCAGGACCTGCTCCAGTCGCGGCCGGTGGCGGAACAGCGCGGTGTAGACGACACCGGGATGGGCCGCCAGTGCGGATGTGCGTGCCCCCGCCGCGCGCAGCCGCCGGTCCAGCTCGTAGGTAAAGAGCAAGTTGGCCAGCTTGGACTGGAAGTACGCACCAGGCGGGTCGTAGCTGTCCTCAGACTGCAGGTCGTCGAAGCGGATGACGCCCCCGGTGTGGCCCTGGCTGCTCATGGTCACCACGCGCGACCCCGGCGTGCTGGCCAGGCGTTCCAGCAGCAGGCCGGTCAGCGCGAACGGCCCGAGATGGTTCGTCGCGAGCGTGAGCTCAAACCCGTCGGCCGTTCGCTCGTACGGAACTTCCATGACGGCCGCGTTGTTGATCAGCACATCCACCCGAGGGAAACGCGCGCAGATCTCATCCGCTGCCGTCCGCACCGAACTCAGCGAGCTGAGATCCAGGCGGACCACCGACGGAGCAGCCGGCCGGTCCGCCGCACTCCTGGCTGATCCGCGGGCCGCCCGCCCGGCTGCGGCAATGCGATCGGCAGCGGCCTTCGCCCGGTCGAGATCGCGGCAAGCCAGCACGACGTGCGCGCCCCGCCGAGCGAGAACTTCCGAGATCTCGAGCCCGATCCCGGCGTTCGCGCCGGTGACGACGATGACCCGGCCGGACTGATCGGGCACGTCGGCGGCGGTCCAGTGTCCCCGGCGGCCGGACTCGGAGTGCGGCTGGGTCATCGCAGACCTCGTTTCCTGCCTGTGTTCGGCTGCCGAGCAGCGCCGAAGCGCATTCGGGTTAGCCGCTGTCCCGTGGATGCCGAGTTGCTGTTGCCTGGGCAACAGCAACTCGGCATCCACCTGTCCCTCGCCTCGGCGCTCAGGAATGTTTATGGCTCTTACAATGTAATAGACAGTAACATCGACGTCCTCTGCTCGTCCAGCTGGCGCGACCAGGCGGACGGCCTGGCACGATGGACTGACTATGACCCTGACCGAGCGGCTCCCCGAAGGCGCGGATCCAGACGCGGTATTTGCCGCTTTTGCCGAGTGGGCGGGCGAGCAGGGCTTCAGCCTGTACCCGCACCAGGAGGAGGCGCTGATCGAGATCGTCTCCGGGGCCAACGTGATCCTCTCGGCGCCGACAGGCTCGGGCAAGAGCCTCGTCGCCACTGGCGCGCATTTCACCGCGCTGGCGCGGGACCAGCGCACGTTCTACACCGCGCCAATCAAGGCGCTGGTGTCGGAGAAGTTCTTCGCGCTCTGCGACATCTTCGGGCCCGACGAGGTCGGCATGATGACGGGCGACGGAAGCGTGAACCGGGACGCGCAGATCATCTGCTGCACTGCCGAGGTGCTGGCGAACATGGCGCTCCGCGACGGTGCCGATGCCGACGTCGGCCAGGTCGTGATGGACGAGTTCCACTTCTACGCCGATCCCGAACGCGGCTGGGCGTGGCAGGTGCCGCTTGTCGAGCTGCCGCAGGCACAATTCGTGCTGATGTCGGCGACTCTCGGAGACGTCAGCCGGTTCGAGGCCGATCTCACCCGCCGCACCGGCCGGCCGACTGAGGTCGTGACGTCCGCCGAGCGGCCGGTGCCGCTGTCGTACTCGTTCGCCATGACGCCGCTGCACGAGACTGTGGCTGAGCTGCTCGCGACGCACGAGGCGCCGATCTACATCGTGCATTTCACCCAGGCGGCTGCCATCGAGCAGGCCCAGGCGCTGATGAGCGTCAACGTCTGCACCCGTGCGGAGAAGGACGCTATCGCCGAGCTGATCGGCAACTTCCGGTTTGCGCCAGGCTTCGGGAAGACGCTGTCCCGGCTCGTCCGGCACGGTATCGGCGTGCACCACGCCGGCATGCTCCCTAAGTACCGGCGGCTCGTCGAGACGCTCGCGCAGGCCGGGCTGCTCAAGGTCATCTGCGGCACCGACACGCTCGGCGTGGGCATCAACGTGCCGATCCGCACCGTGCTCTTCACGGCCCTGTCGAAGTACGACGGCACCAGGACCCGGCTGCTGATGGCCCGCGAGTTCCACCAGATCGCCGGCCGGGCCGGGCGGGCCGGTTTCGACTCCCTGGGCCGCGTCGTGGTGCAGGCACCCGAGCATGTCATCGAGAACGAGAAGGCACTGGCCAAGGCAGGTGACGACCCGAAGAAACGGCGCAAGGTCGTCCGGCGCAAGCCCCCCGAGGGCATGGTCTCGTGGGGCCAGCCGACCTTCGAGCGGCTGGTCGCCGCCGAGCCCGAGCCGCTGAAGTCGAGCTTCAGTGTCAGTCATGCGATGCTGCTCAACGTCATCAGCCGTCCAGGCGATGCCTTCGCGGCGATGAAGCACCTGCTCACCGACAACGACGAGGACCGGGCCGCGCGCCGGCGGCACATCAGCCGGGCGATCGCCGTCTACCGGGCACTGCTGGCCGGCGGTGTCGTAGAGCGGCTCGCGGAGCCCGACGCTAGCGGGCGGTTCGTGCGGCTGACCGTCGACCTGCAGGACGACTTCGCGCTCAACCAGCCGCTGTCCCCGCTCGCGCTGGCCGCGATCGAGCTGCTGGACCGGACCACGCCGGACTACCCGCTCGACGTGCTGTCGGTCATCGAGGCCACGCTCGAGGACCCGCGCCAGGTGCTGTCGGCGCAGCTGTTCAAGGCACGCGGCGAGGCCGTCGCGGCGATGAAGGCCGACGGCATCGAGTACGACGAGCGGATGGAGCTGCTCGAGGCCGTCACCTACCCGCGGCCGCAGGCAGATCTGCTCGAAGCGGCGTACAACATCTACAAGCAAGGTCACCCGTGGGTCGCCGATCACCAGCTTGCGCCGAAGTCCGTGGCCCGCGACCTGTACGAGCGCGCGATGACGTTTGCCGAGTTCATCAGCTTCTACGGGCTGGCCCGGTCGGAAGGAGTCGTGCTGCGGTACCTGGCCGACGCCTACAAGGCGATGCGCCAGACGGTTCCGGAGGACGCGCGCACTGAGGAACTCAGCGACCTGATCGAGTGGCTGGGTGAGCTGGTACGCCAGGTCGACTCCAGCCTCATCGACGAGTGGGAGCGGCTGCGCAACCCGGTCGAGGAGGCTCAGCACCTGGCGGCGGACCGGCCGCCCGCGGTGACCGGCAACAAGCGGGCGTTCCGCGTCCTGGTACGCAACGCGCTGTTCCGCCGCGTCGAACTGGCGGCGCTCCGGCGGTGGGAGGAGCTCGGCGAGCTTGACGGCGAGGACGGCTGGGATGCCGGCGCGTGGGCGGAGGCGCTCGGGCCCTACTTCGCCGAGCACGGCGAGATCGGCACCGGGGCGGACGCCCGCGGGCCGGCGATGCTGATCATCGAGGAGCTGCCGGGGACCTGGCTGTGCCGGCAGATCTTCGACGACCCGGCCGCCGACCACGACTGGGGCTTCTCCGCGACGGTGGACCTCGGTGCGTCCGACGAGGCTGGTGTCGCGGTCATCACCGTGGCCGACGTCGGCCAGCTCTGAGCGGGCGATCTATTCGCAACCCAGAGGTTGCGAGTGGACGCCGAGATGTGCAACCATATGGTGGCACGTAACCGAGCGAGGAGATCCGATGGCGGAAGACCTGATTGAACGCGAGATTCTCATCGAGGCGTCCCGCGACCGGGTGTGGGCCGTGCTCACCCAGGCTGACCTCGTGGCCACCTGGTTCGGCGACTCCGCCGAGATTGACCTTCAGCCCGGCGGCAAGGCCACCTTTGGCTGGTCGGAGTACAACGCGGTCTACCACGCCGTGATCGAGCGGGTGGAGCCGCCGAGCTTGTTCTCCTACCGGTGGGGCCGCGAATCAGGCCTGGAGCCCGGCGACGGCGACTCGACGCTCGTCGAGTTCACCCTGACCGAGACGTTCGCCGGAACCCTCCTGCGGGTGGTCGAGACCGGCTTCGCCAGCCTGCACGTGACAGCCGAAGAGCAGGCCAAGGCAGTGCAGGAGAACACCGAGGGCTGGACGTCCGAGCTGGCCGAGCTGAAGGAGCACGCGGAACGGCCGGCTGCGTGACCCCGCCGCGGCCGACCCGGCCGCCGGCGCAACAATCGCGCTCGCCCTCGTCCCGGCCGCCGCCGGAGCAATCGCGCTCGCCCTCGTCCCGGCCACGTGCGGCGCAGGCCGAGCCGCCGGACGATGCAAGCCCGGACGCGATTCTGGCGGCGATGGCTGATCCGACCCGGCGGCAGTTGCTCGCTACCCTGGCGGAGCGCGGGCCCGCGACGGCGACCGAACTGGCCGCGAGCCTGCCTATCACCCGGCAGGCTGTGGCCAAGCACCTGGCCGTGCTCAGTGCGGCCGGCCTGGTAGCGAGCGCCCGTCAGGGACGGGACGTGAGGTTTCGCGTCCAGTCCGGCGGGCTGGCGGTCACCGCGCACTGGCTCGCGGCACTAGCGGCGGAGTGGGACGACCGCCTCGCGGCCATCAAGAGGATCGCTGAGGGTGGCGGCTAGCCAGGCCGCTGCCCGCCCGCGAGGGCTGCGAGCGAGCCTCTCCCCGTTCCGTCCGCGCCGCCCGCCGTCCTGCCCCGCCGTGCAGTCCCGCGACGACCAGGTCGACCACCTGCCGGGCGAAGACGTCAGTCAGCGGCTGATGTCCTTGCAGGAGCCGGTGATAGGCGGCACCGAACAGCACGTCGAGCACGACCTCGTAGTCCGTGTCGGCGGCAATCTCCCCCCGGGCCACGGCGCGATCCAGCAGCGTTCGGTGCTGGATCCGCAGCTGCTCGATGACCCGCTCGCGCCAGGCCTGCGCCAGCTCGGGGTCCCGCTGCGCCTCGGCGATGAGACCGGCCAGGATGGGGCCGGCGCTTGTCCTGGTCACCGACCTGATCCAGGCGCGCAGCGCAGCCAGCAGGTCGCCGCGCAGGCTGCCGGTGTCCGGTCGTGGCTGCTGCCCCTGGAACTCGGCCAGGAAAGCGTCGAGCGCTAGCGTCCCGCGGGAGTTCCAGCGCCGGTAGATCGTGGCCTTGCCTACGCCAGCCCGCGCGGCAACCTCCTCGATGGACATCCCGGCCAGCCCGCGCTCGGCCAGAGTCTGCGTCGCTGCCTGCAGGATCGCCCGGTCGGCCTCCTCGCTGCGCGGCCTGCCCCGCCGCTGAGCCGCCGGCCCGGCCGGGTCCGCCGCGCCGGACTCGTCGTGGGCGGGAATAGGAGCCTTCGCCATAGCGCTAGAGTCTATGCTGGAAATACGAAACGCGCCGTATCGTATCGCTACCGAGGGAAGTGGAAGAATGCCGCAGGGTGGCCGCCAGGGCCTCCGGCTCGCGCTGATCCTCGTCGCGGCGTTCATGGTCGTCCTCGATTTCAGCATCGTGAACGTGGCGCTGCCGTCGATCCAGCGAGAGCTCGGACTCTCCGCGCCGACCGTGCAGTGGGTCATCACCGGTTACGCAATCGCTTTCGGCGGGCTGCTCGTCCTCGGCGGACGGATGGCTGACCTGCTCGGCCGCCGCCGCATGTTCATCACCGGGCTGCTGATCTTCACTGCCGCATCGCTCTCCGGCGGCCTGGCGCACGACCCGGTCCTGCTCATCTCCTCCCGCGTCATCCAGGGCGCCGGCGCCGCGCTGGTCGCTCCGTCGGCCCTTTCGCTGATCACCACCAGCTTCACCGACGGTCACCAGCGCACCAGAGCTCTCGGCCTCTACGGCGCGACCGCGTCGATCGGCTTCGTGGCCGGCCAGGTGCTCGGCGGCGTTCTGGTGCAGTTCACCAGCTGGCGAGCGGTCTTCCTGGTGAACGTGCCGGTCGGCATCATCGCGCTCTTCCTCGCGCCGCGGCTCCTCGCAGACTCGCGCGACCGGGAGAACGAGACCAGGCTCGACGCCCGCGGCGCCCTCCTCGTCACCGCCGCGATGGCCGCCCTGGTACTGGCGGTCTCCGAGGTCGACATCACCGGCTGGCTTTCCCCCGTCGTGCTCGGCGGTCTTGCGACGTTCGCGGTCTGCACGGTTGCGTTCGTCAGGGCCGAGCGCCGGCACTCCGCGCCGCTGCTGCCCGCAGCGCTGATGCGCCGCCCCGCCCTGCGCACGGCGGCCTCGCTCAACCTTCTGCTTGGCCTGTGGAACGGCGGCGAGATGCTGGTCCTGTCGCTCTACTTCCAGCAGGTGCTGCATGACTCACCGCTCGAGACTGGCCTCGTCATCGCCCCGCAAGGGGTCATCGGCTTCACCGCCGGCATTTTCGGGGCCCGGCTCGCGCGCCGCATCGGCATCCAGCGCGTCCTCGTGCTGACCTCCGCGGTCGCGGCTGCGGGCTTCCTGGTGCTCACCCAGCTACCCTCGACCGGGCATTACGACCCGCTCTTCCTCGCCGTCATGCTCGTCGGCTTCGGCACGGCCGGGACTGCCTTCGGCACCATGGTCACGGCAACGGCCGGAATCGCCGGCACTGAGCAGGGCGTCGTCGGCGGCATCATCAATACCAGCCGCCAGATTGGTGCCGCGCTCGGCGCCGCTGCCCTGCCTGCCGTCGCTGAGGCCGCCGGGCACCACCAGTCCGTGACCGCGTCGGGCACTGGTGACGCGATGCTGGCCGCAGCGGCGGCAGCGGCCCTCGGCATGCTGATCGCTTTCGGGCGCCTGCGGGCACGTCAACGTCAGGACCTCACCCGACCCGAAACGCGGCAGCTCCTCCCCGCCGCCGACGCCACCATTGCGGCCGACGCCCTCGCGGCAGATGCGGCCTGACCGGGCGAATATGCCCGAGCTGCCTGGAGTAACCTAACGTCAGCAGGCGGGCCGAGGACCCGCTGGCCGCAGCCGGACTCACGTGCGCTCACGGTCAGCTGGCCCGGTGCAGCAGTCGCCGCGACGCGAAGGGAAGGGCGTGGCACCGGGCTGATGGATGCGCACTCTGCTCACGCTGATCAGCCACCGGCGGGCTCGCGGCGGCCGGGGCCACTCGCGGGCCTGCTCGTCGCCGACTTCTCCCGGGTGCTGGCCGGGCCGTACTGCACGATGATCCTCGGTGACCTCGGCGCTGAGGTCATCAAGGTGGAAGGGCCGGGCGGCGACGACACCCGGCACTGGATGCCGCCGGTGCGCGCCGGCATCTCGACGTACTACCTGTCGATCAACCGCAACAAGCGATCAGTGCAGCTCGACCTCAAGGACCCCGGCGACCGGGCAGCAGCGGCCGAGCTGGCACGGCGCGCGGACATCCTGGTGGAGAACTTCAAACCGGGCGGCCTGCGCCAGTTCGGACTCGACTACGAGACCGTAAGCGCCACCAACCCGGCGGTCATCTACGCGTCCATCACCGGATTCGGCGCGGGCGGCGGCGCGCACCTGCCCGGCTACGACCTCATCGTCGAAGCCATGTCCGGCCTGATGAGCCTGCAGGGTGACGCGAATGGCCAGCCGTACCGGGCCGGCGTCGCGGTCTTCGATGTCATGTCCGGCCTCCACACGGCCATCGGGATCCTGGCCGCTCTTGACCATCGGCACCGCACCGGACAGGGTCAGCGCGTAGAGGCAAACCTGCTGTCGACTGCACTCGCCGGGATGGTGAACCAGACCGGCGCGTACGCCTCAGCGGGAGTCGTGCCGCACCGGATGGGCAACTCACATCCGAGCCTGTTCCCGTACGAGCCGTTGCCGACGGGCGACGGCGACCTCGTCATCGCGGCAGGCAATGACGCGCAGTTCCGGAACCTGTGCCGGGTGCTTGGCGCGCCGGAGATTGCGGACGACGAGCGGTTCGCGGCGAACTCGGGACGGACGGCCAACCGGGACCAGCTGCGACCGCTGCTCCTCGAACAGCTGAAGCGGCGAAGCGCGGCGGACTGGTTCGACGACCTGATCGCGGCCGGCGTACCGTGCGGGCCCATCAACACCGTGGCCGGCGGCGTCGAGTTCGCCGAGCAGATCGGCCTCGATCCGGTCGTGCTGGCCGGAGAGGGCGACGCGGCAGTGCCCGGCATCCGCAACGCGCTGACATTCTCGGCCACCGCGCCCCGTTACAAGCTGCCGCCGCCCGCACTCGACGAGCACGGCGAGCAGATCCGGGCCTGGCTGGCGGCGCCGCCCGAGACGCCGCTGCCCTGACTGACGACGCCGTTACGCCGGAGATCCGAGCGCGACAACGCCGCCCCGCGCGGCAGCCAGACCCGCCGCGTCGACGCGTCCTCAGCTCACTGACCGGTCGGCTCGCTCGGCGACCTTTCGCAGCCGGGCTGCCTCGGCCGGGCGGGTGTTCCGGTCGGTGAGCCGAGCCCGGGCCACCCGGGCCAGGTGCGGCATCGGGTCGTCGCGGACGCTAGCGAGAAACACCCGGAAGAGCGCGGCCCGCAGCAGCCGGATGATCGGCCGCAGCGCCAGCGGGATCATGTCGATGTCAGAGGTTGCCATGATCAGGTACGCCATCGCGACATCGGCGCCGGCCGCACCGGCGCGGGCGTTGGTCCAGTCGATAACCACCGGGCCGTGGCTGGTCAGCATGACGTTCGCCGGATGCAGATCCAGGTGCAGCACAGCGTCGCCCGGCCCGAGCGCCTCCGGCCAGCCGGGAGGCGCGCTGATCGCGTGCAGCCGGTTATGCAGATCCGCGAGCGTCCGGGCGTGCTGCGAAATGCGCCACGGCCTCCTGCCGAGGTCCGCGAGCATGTCCCGGCCGTCGAGTCGCTCCAGGACCAGATCGCGACCGTCGGCGTCGTAGACCCCGGGAACGGGGTATCCGGCCGCGGCCAGGTGCTGCATGATCTCGGCCTCGGCCGTCGTGTCGTAGCGCGTCCGAAAGCGCCGCAGCACGCGGCCGGCGCCGATGTCGTACACATCGGCGCTGCGGCCGGCACCGATGAGCGGGCCGGGGGGGTCGGCGATTGGCACGGACTGCACGTTAGCGCACAAGCCAGACCGGTTCTTAGTCGGCCAGGGCGGCAGCGAAAGGCTCGTCGTCATCGAACGGGCCGACGACTGCCAGCGCCTTCGGCTGGCTCAGCACCGCTGCGGCGACCTCCCGGACGAGATCGGGCGTCACCGCCTCGATCTCCGCCAGGATCTGGTCGACTGGCTCCAGGTTCGGATAGACAAGCTCAGACTTGCCAAGCCTGCTCATCCGCGAGGAGGGGTCTTCCAGGCCGAGAACTATCGATCCGCGGAGCTGACCCTTGCCACGTTCCAGTT
>Ga0335072_10006560_pt1 | contig 16990 bp, 18 predicted proteins | sample Lox_Sample_21_FD_206725 | JGI IMG/M metagenome (GOLD analysis project Ga0335072, IMG submission 206725) | Soil microbial communities from Loxahatchee National Wildlife Refuge, Florida, United States - Lox_Sample_2.1 | ecosystem: Environmental > Terrestrial > Soil > Wetlands | place: USA...
CGCGAAGCCCCCCCGTGCGCGGGGGGTGCCTGAGGGGGGTCTCCCCCCAGGGCCGACACGGCGTCCCCCCGGGCCTACGCTGCCGCCCGGGCCCACGCTGCCGCCCGGGCCTACGCTGCCGCCCGGGCCGGCGCTGTTCGTCACGGGGTGTATCCGGGGACGTTGATTTCCGCGTCCGCGTTGGATACCTGTCCCTTGACGACCTTCCCGGTCTTGAGGTTGATGAACTGCAGATGCGGATCCGGCCGCATGCCGAGCGCCTCGGCCTCCTGCGCGATCTGGGCCGGCGAGGAGGCCTGCGCGACCTGCTGGCTGAGCAGCTGCTCCTGCTTGGCCAGGTTGGCGTTCTGCTGCTGGAGGTTGGTGATCCGGTACGACCCCTCGGCCAGCGTGGTGCTGATGAACAGCAGCGAGACCAGGGCCCCGCCGAGCAGGCCGACGAGCAGCAAGATGAACGGGGCGCGGGGGTGACGCGACCGCGTCCGGCCCATCGCCGGGCGAGCCGCCGGCCGGGTCGCGGGCTTAGCTCCGGGGGTGGCTGCGGGGGCGGCTCCGGGGGTGGCGAGCGGCCTGGTATGGCGCGGGGCGCTGACCGGCCGAGTCCCGGGATCCTTGGGGCCCGGCCGGGCGGGGCGCCCGGGGGGCGTCTCCCGGCCCGGCGGGGGCGTGCCGCGGCGCTGCGGGGCGGCGCGGCCGGGCGCCTGCCGTTGGCTGCCGGGGGTGCGCGGCGTCGTGTAGGTGGCCATGTCGGTACCCCCTCGGGTCATGCGGCTTCCCGGATCCGTTCCGCGGCCCGCAGCCGGGCCGAGGCCGCGCGCGGATTGGCGGTGACTTCTTCGCTGTCGGGGCGCTCGGCGCCCCTGGTGAGCAGGCGGAACTGCGCGGTGGAGGCCTGGGCGGGCACGGGCAGGCCGGGCGGTGCCGGGTCGGTGGACAGCCGGACCAGCTCACGCTTGACGATGCGGTCCTCGAGCGAGTGGTAGGCCAGCACCACGACGCGGCCGCCCACGGCCAGCACGCCCAGCGCGGCGGGCAGCGCCCGGCGCAGCGTGCCGAGCTCGTCGTTCACCTCGATCCGCAGCGCCTGGAAGGTGCGCTTGGCCGGGTTCCCGCCGGTGCGCCGGGTCGCCGCGGGGATGGCGTCCTTGACGATGGCGCTCAGCCGCAGCGTGGAGGTGATCGGCGTGCGAGACCGCTCGCGGACCACCGCGTCGGCGATCCGGCGGGCGAAGCGTTCCTCGCCGTAGTCGCGCAGCACGCGGGCGAGTTCGGCGGCCGGGTAGCCGTTGACGATGTCGGCCGCGGTGCGGTCCCTGGTGAGGTCCATCCGCATGTCCAGCGGCGCGTCCCGGGCGTAGGCGAAGCCGCGGGCCGGGTCGTCGAGCTGCGGCGAGGAGACGCCCAGGTCGAACAGCAGGCCCATGATGCGTGCTGCTTCCGGGATCGCCGCGGCGATCTCCGGGATCTCGTCGTACCGGGCGTGGACCAGCGTCACCCGGTCGGCGTACGGAGCGAGCAGGTCCCGGGCCGCTTCGATCGCGGCCAGGTCGGCGTCGATGCCGATGAGCAGCAGGCCAGGGCAGGCGTCGAGCAGGGCGCGGGCGTGCCCGGCCCGGCCGAGGGTGGCGTCCACCAGCACCGCGCCGGGACCGGCCAGGGCGGGCGCGAGCAGCGCGGTGACCCGGCCGGCGAGTACCGGCACATGCGGTGGCCCTGCCATGCGTCCCCTCTCCGTGTCGTCGTGCGCCCTGTCGTCATGCGCCCCGTCCCCTCGGCCGGCCTCCATCTGCTGACGCTGCCGGCTGGCACCGGGGAAGTGATGCCAGCAGGGAACGGCGGATGGAGGCCGGCCCACGATCGCTACAGGATTCCCGGGAACACCTCCTGCGAGGCGCCGGAGAACGTGTCCTCCTGGGTGGTCAGGTAGGCCTCCCAGGCCTGGCTGTCCCAGATCTCGAGGCGGGTGTTGGCGCCGATCACCACGCAGTCCCGCTGCAGCCCGGCGTAAGCGCGCAGGGCGGCCGGGACGGTGATCCGGCCTTGCCGGTCGGGAAGCTCGTCGGAGGCACCGGAGAACAGGACGCGGCTGTAGTCCCTGGACGCCTTGTCGGTCACCGGCGCGTTGCGCAGCTTCTCGGTGATGCGGGCGAACTCCTCCCGCGGCCAGACGAACAGGCAGCGGTCCTGCCCCTTGGTGATCACTACTCCCCCAGCGAGATCTTCCCGGTACTTGGCGGGCAGGAACAGCCGGCCTTTCTCGTCCAGGCGTGGCTGGTGAGTGCCGAGAAACACGGGCCCTCACCTCCTGGCGCCATCCTCCACCACTGCGCTCCACTGTACCCCACATTCCTCCACCGTCAACGCTGAAAAGGTCCGGATGCACGCTTCGCTTGCAGCAAAGTGCCAGGTAGACGTGCATGGAGTGAAGTGGGGGGAAAAAGGGCCACCGCCATTCGGAGAGCCCGCCGATGGCCGCGTTGACCCGAATCCGAATCCATAGCGACAGGAATAATCGCAGCTAGGCTGCGGAAATCGCGGTCGGGTTCGGTGGCCGGTCCGGCGGGGTGGGGGCTGGGTGGGGCGTTGTGGAGCGGCCTGGGGAAGCGGGGGCGGCGGACGAAACGGCGGGCGGACGGGGAGCCGATCTCGCGCGGGAGACGCCAGCGGATCACCGTCGCGTTGCCGTTGTGTCCCATGATGCGTGCAATGACGCCGAAGCAGGGCCAGCGTCGCGCGCTGGATAGGGAAAGACGTACTGTAGCGGTACAGCCGCTCGGCCGGGAGCGCTACGTGATCGGAAGCCTGGCTGGCCCCTGCCCGCCAGCGCCTTCAGGGAGGCCATGTGGTTCTAGACACCGGACGGCAGACGGGGAGCCCAATCGATGATCTAGTTCCGGCGGCGCGCAGGATCGGCGCGGCGATCGAGTCCGTGATCGAGGGAAAGCCGGAGGCGATCCGGCTGACCCTGGCCGTGCTGCTGGCCGAGGGGCATCTGCTCATCGAGGACGTCCCCGGCGTGGGCAAGACGATGCTGGCCAAGTCGCTGGCCCGGGCGATCGACGGCACGGTCCAGCGGGTCCAGTTCACGCCGGACCTGCTGCCGAGCGACATCACCGGGGTGAGCGCCTTCAACCAGGAGCGGCGCGACTTCGAGTTCAAGCCCGGACCGGTGTTCGCCAACATCGTGCTCGGCGACGAGATCAACCGGGCCTCGCCCAAGACCCAGTCCGCGCTGCTGGAGTGCATGGAAGAGCGCCAGGTCACGGTGGACGGGACGACGTATCCGCTGCAGCCGCCGTTCATGGTCATCGCCACCCAGAACCCGGTGGAGATGGAGGGCACCTACCCGCTGCCCGAGGCGCAGCGGGACCGGTTCACCGCCCGGCTCTCGCTGGGCTATCCCTCGGCCGCGGCCGAGCGGGAGATGCTCAGCACGCACGGCTCGACGTCGCCGCTGGACGAGCTCAAGCCCGTGGCGCGGGCCAGCGATGTGCAGGAGCTCGTGATCGCGGTGCGTGAGGTCCTGGTGTCCGACCAGGTCAAGGACTACATCATAAGCCTGGTCAACGCGACCAGGACCTCGCCCGAGCTGCGGCTCGGCGCGTCCCCCCGGGCCACCCTGCACCTGCTGCGGGCCAGCCGCGCGTGGGCCGCGCTCGACGGGCGGGACTACGTGATCCCGGACGACGTGCAGGCGCTGGCCGGGCCGGTGCTCGCGCACCGGCTGCTGCCCACGGCCGAGGCCATCGTGGAACGGCACCTGCCCGAGCACGTGATCAAGCGGATCATCGCCCAGCTGCCCCTGGCGCGGCGCTGACCAGGCGGTGCTGACCAGGCGGTGCTGACCAGGCGGTGCTGACCAGGCGGTGCTGACCGAGAGGGGCTGACCGAGAGGGGCTGACCGGCAGGCCAGGAGGAGGTAAGGCCATGCGGGGGCTATTCGGCTCGCTGACCACGCGGGGCAGGTCGTTCATGGCCGCCGGCGGGACGGCCATCGTGTGCGGGCTGGCCATTCCCGAGACCGACCTGGTCCGGGTCGGCGCCCTGCTCGTCATCCTCCCGCTGATCTCCGCGATGATCGCGCGCCGGTCCCGTTACCGGCTGGCGTGCAGCCGCCGGCTTGACCCGCCGCGGGTGCCGGCCGGCCAGCTGACCACGGTCACCGCGCGGCTGGAGAACGTCTCGCGGCTGCGCACGGCCATCCTGCTCGCCGAGGACGTGACGCCGTACTCGCTGGGCAGCCGGCCCCGGTTCGTGCTCGACGAGATCGAGCCGGGCGGCAGCCGCGAGCTCAGCTACCAGATCCGTTCCGACAGCCGCGGCAAGTTCACCATCGGCCCGCTGCGGGTGCGGGTGGCGGACGCGTTCGGGCTGGTGGAGATCAGCCGGTCGTTCAGCACGACCAGCACGCTGGTGGTCACCCCGAAGATCTACCCGCTGCCGCGGGCGGCGGCGCCGAGCAGCTGGCTCGGCGAGGGCGACGGCGGGATGCGGACGATATCGGCGATCGGCGAGGACGACGCGGCGCCCCGGGCCTACCAGAACGGCGATGCGCTGCGCCGGGTGCACTGGAGGTCGACGGCGCGCTACGGCGAGCTGATGGTCCGCCGGGAGGAACACCAGTGGCGGAACAGCGCGTCGGTGTTCCTGGACACCCGGCGCTCCGCGCACCTGGGCAGCGGGGCCTCGGCGACGTTCGAGTTCGCGGTCAGCGCGGCGGCCTCGATCGGCGCGCACCTGACCAGCGAGGGCTTCCGGGCCCGGCTGATCACCGAGGCCGGCGAGATCGCCCCGCGCGGCTCGTTCCAGGACACGCTGCTCGACATGCTCGCCGTCATCAGCCCGTCGCGCGAGGTCAGCTTGGTGCCCGGCACCGCGGCGCTGACCCACGCGGGGGGCCAGCTGATCGCCGTGCTGGGGCGGCTGTCCGCCGAGGACGCCCGCCGTCTGGCCGCGAGCAGGCGCGGGAACGCGCCCGCGATGGCCCTGCTGCTCGCCGTGGGCGCGTGGGGCTCCGACCTGGTGTCAGAGGAGACGGCGCGGGCGGCGGAGATCCTCACCGCCTCGGGCTGGCGGGTCGCGCTGGTCAACGCCGACACGCCGCTGGCGGCCGCCTGGCAGCAGTTGCACCGGCCCGCCGACCGGCTGTTGCCCGTCGGGGGCTACGCCGGCTCCGCCGGCTTCGGAGGCGAGCCGACGTGACCCAGAACCGCAGGATGACGCTGACCGTCGCGCTCGCGTGCGCGCTCGCCTCCACGGTGCTTTATCCGCTGTTCAAGGGCTCAGAGTGGTTCTACGTGGGGCTCGGGGCGATCATCACGGTGGCGGCCAGCGGCGCGCTCAGCCGGCTGCGGCCGCTGCCCGTCGTGGTCTGCCTGGCCATCAGCGTGGCCGGGCTGCTGCTCTACCTGAACCTGGTGTTCGAGGTGCGCCATTCGTGGGCGCTGGTCATCCCCACGCCAGGCTCGCTGAGCAGGCTGTGGGACCTGGCGGGCACCGGATTCACCGACGCCCACCAGGACGCACCGCCGGCGCTAGAAGTGCCCGGACTGGTCCTGCTCGCCGCGGGCGGGATCGGCATCACCGCCGCCCTGACGGACCTGATCGCCGTCCGGCTGCGGTCCACCGCGCTGGCCGGCCTGCCGTTGCTGGTCCTGTTCACCGTGCCCATCACCATGAACGCCCAGCATGAGGGCATCGGCACCACCATCGTGTTCTGCCTGGGCACGGTGGGATACCTGGCCATGCTGAGCGCGGACGGCCGGGAGCGGATCCGGGTGTGGGGCCGCCTGGTCTCGCTGTGGCGGTCGGGTTCGGTCAACGCCGACGCGTATACCGGGACGCCCGCGGGCGACGAGACGGGCCCGGGGCACCGGGTCACCGCACGAGAACCAGGTCCGGACACCCGGGCGCTGGCCGCGGCAGGCCGGCGGGTGGGGCTCGCGTCGGTCGTCCTGGCGCTCTGCGTCCCGCTGATCGTGCCCGGCCTGCACCCGAGCAAGCTGTTCTCCTCGGGCCCGGGCATCGGCGGCACGGGCGGGGGCGGCACCGCGGTGGCCCTCCCGGACACGCTGTCGGTCACGCTCCGGCAGCTCCAGCAGCGGACCCCGACCAAGGTGCTGACCTACACCACGTACGGCTACAGCGCGCAGCTGCTCAGAACGGAGGGTCCTCCGTACCTGCAGGCCTACGTGTATGACACTTTGACCGATTCGGGCTGGCAGACGTCCAACTACGCGGCCGGCGAGGCACAGGCCAGCAGCATGCCGCCGCCTCAGGGCCTGAACGACATGGCGATCTACCGCCAGTTCAAGGTCTCGGTCAACGTGGCCGACGACGCCCTGACGAACCAGAAGGCACCCAGCTTCCTGGCCGTGCCTTATCCGGCCACCCAGGTCAGCACGCCGCCCGGGATCTGGCTGGTGGATCCCGAGCTCATGGTGTTCTCGCAGTATCCCGGCGCCGACGTGCAGGCCTACACCGCGACCAGCATGGCCGTGGACCCGACCGCGGCCCAGCTGATCGCCGCCGCGCGGCCACCCTCGGGCCTGTCGGCGGACCTGGAGCTTCCGGCCTCGTATAAGGACCTGGCCGCGCTCAAGCGGATCGCGGACACCGAGACGGCCGGCCAGACCACGGAATTCGGCAAGGTCAACGCGCTGGCCGCCTGGCTCTCGGGTCCGCTGTTCACCTACAGCGCGGCCGCGCCGGCGGTCGACTCCGCCGCCACGCTGCTCGACTTCCTGACCAAGAACCACGCCGGTGTGTGTGTCCAGGCGGCGTGGGCGATGACGGTCCTCACCCGCCTGCTCGGCATCCCGGCCCGGCTGGTGGGGGGATACACCGGCGGCTCCCACGTCTCGGGAGACACCTACGAGGTCAAGACCGACGACGCGCACGCGTGGAGCGAGGTCTACTTCACGGGATACGGCTGGGTCAAGTTCGAGGCCACCCCGAGCGGCGGCGACGGCACCGCGCGGGCCGGCAGCTACCAGGGCAGCGAGACGGTCGGCACCCTGGGCGCGCCTCCGGTCACCGGGGTCGTGGAGCCGACCGCCGGACCGACCAAGAGCGCGCCGAGCGGCGTGGGCGGGGCCAACAAGCTCATCCCCAACAACGGCGGGCTGGGGGGCAGCGCGGCCGGCAAGCCCGCCGGGCCGCCGTGGGCAGCGATCGCCCTGGCCATCGTGGCCGCCATCGCCCTGACGGGCGGGATCATCGCGATCGTGGCGCCGCCCGCGCACCGGGTGCTGTCGGCCCATGCCCCTGACGCGGCCCGGCGGCGCAGGCCGGTGAGCCTGGCCAGCGTGGTACTGGTGGCGGCCGCGGCGGCGATCATCGCGCTCGCGCTGTACCGGCTGCTATCCCGTACCTCCGGCCTGGACCTGCGGGCAGGCTGGGCGACGGTCGGCATCGCCTTCGGCGCGGCGTGCGGGTTCGTGTTCGTGGTGCCGGGGATGGCCCGGGCCGTGTTCCGGCGATGGCGCTGGCTGCGGGCCGGCGATGACGCGGGCCGGGCGCATGTCGCGTGGCGTGAATTCCGCGATGACCTGCAGGATCTCGGCGTGGGGTACGCGCCGAGCGAGCCGCCGCGGACGCTGGCCAACCGGATCACCGCCGGGCTGCCGGGGCCGGCCCGGGAGGCGATTGGCAGGCTCGCGCTGGCCGAGGAGCGCGCCAGCTATGCGGGACGGCCGCCCGGGTCGGCCAGCCTCAGGCGGGACGGAGCCACCGCACGGCGCGGTATCGCCAGGTCAGTACGGCGTGGCAGCCGCTGGCGGGCCAGGATCTTCCCGGCCTCGGTGATGACGTCAGTGGCCGACGGCGCGGCCCGGATCCCCGATCGGGTAGCGGTCCTGGTCTCCCGCGCTGGACCAAACTCACGGCACCTGGCTGACCGTCGCTGACCGGATGGAAAATCCTTTCGGGTAGGTTCGGCGTGGCTGGGCCAGCGGGCCTACATCCTGCGGTCGCCCTCCTGACGGCGGCGCCACCGTTCTTCCATCCGCTCCATGAGCCGGGCCCGCCAGCCTGGCCGGGACCGGCCAGGTCCGGCTGCCTGCGGCTGGCTGACCCGGGCCGGCGCGGGCCGCGTCCTGGCCACGTGCCGCCGCCAGCTGACGATCGCCCACACCAGCGACAGCGCCACGAGCGCCGCACCGGCCGGCTCAAGGTAAAAATGATGGGTCACCACTCCGGCCGCGAGCGCGCCGGCGCCGATCAGGACGCCGATGAGCGCCTGCACCAGCTTGCGCTTATAGTGCACCCGCGGATCGCTGGAGCGCACGAGACGCCCGAACTTCGGATCCTCCCGGTACAGCGCTTGCTCGATCTGCTCCAGCTGGCGCTGCTCGTGTTCAGAGAGCGGCACGACGCCTCCCATAAAAACCATGCGCCCGGCACGTGTGTGGTGACCTTCACCCCACATACCCGGTTCTTTTTCCAGAATACGAGCGTAGACACACCGCTTGGAAGAGCGGACCCGGTAGCGGGTCAGAAAGCCGCCCGACCTGGGCGGTCCGGAGGGCCGGGATCCTCCACCAGGGCGGCCGGGCGGACCGCGCTGGCCCCGAACCGGCGGGCGAGCCGGTCGACCGCCTGCTCCGCCTCCCGCCAGCCGACCGGCCTGTCGTCGAAGGTCAGCTGGGTGTTCGCGTCTGCGGCGGGCACCAGGCCGGACGCCCGCACGCCGACCAGCCGCAGCCGGGCGCCCCGGTCCAGCCCGGACGACTCGTACAGCGAGCAGGCTGTGGTATATATCTCACGAGCCACGTCGGTGGGAAACGGCAGGGTGCGCGACCGGGTCATGGTCTTGAAGCTGGCCAGCCGGAGCTTGACCGAGACCGTCCGGGCCACGTACCCGCCGGCGCGCAGCCCGTGCGCGGTCCGGCCGGCCAGCCTCAGCAGCTCCCGCCGGATCCGGTCCGGGTCATTGATGTCCTGCGCGAAGGTCTCCTCCGCGCCGATGCTCTTCTCCCGCGCGTGGGGCGTGACCTGACGCTCGTCGCGGCCCCAGGCCAGGGCGGCCAGGTGCGCGCCCTGCGCGGCGCCGAGCTCGCGCTGCAGGGTGTCCAGGGGGGTGTGCGCGATGTCCCCGACGGTCCGTAGCCCCAGCCGGGCGAGCACCTCCCCGGCCCGTTCCCCGACTCCCCACAGCGCGGCGACCGGCAGCGGATGGAGGAAGTCGAGCACTCCGGCCTGCGGCACCACCAGCAGGCCGTCCGGCTTGCAGCGGGCCGAGGCGATCTTGGCCACGAACTTGCAGGACGCGACCCCGACCGAGCAGGTGATGCCCTGCTGCTGCTCGACCTGGGCCCGGATGCGGACGGCGATGGCGGCGGGCGGCCCGAGCCGCCGCAGCGCCCCGGAGACGTCGAGGAACGCCTCGTCCAGCGCGAGCGGCTCGACCTCGGGCGTGACGGCGCCGAAGATGGCCATGACCGCCTTGGAGGCCGCCGCGTAGACCCGGTGCCGGGGCGGCACGAACACCGCGTGCGGGCACAGCCGCCGCGCCCGCATGACCGGCATGGCCGAGCGGACCCCGAACGCGCGAGCCTGGTACGACGCGGACAGCACCACGCCGCGCCCGCCGGTCCCGCCCACGATGACCGGCTGGCCCGCGAGCTCGGGCCGGTCCCTGATCTCGACGCTGGCGTAGAAGGCGTCCATGTCCACGTGCAGGATGTGGCAGCCGGTGTCGTCGGGGGGTGTCATCCCGGCGCCCATCGCGATCAGCGGTGGCCGAGCAGGTGCAGCTGGGCGGCGATGTCGCGCAGCGGCGGGGTGCTGGCCGCGGCCTCCTCCAGGGCGCGCAGCGCGTCGGCGGCAGCCGCGTCGCCCTCCAGCAGCGCGCCGGGGACCAGCCCGCCGAAGATCCGCAGCCCGTGCGCCTCCCCCGCGCGCAGCCCGGCCTGCTCGACCAGCGCGGTCAGCTCGGGCAAGGTGAACCGCCTCGGGGTGCACGCTCGGGTGTCGGTCAGCAACCTGCGCGCTTCGGCGAACCGGCCGGCCAGCGCGCGGTGCAGGACCGCGGCCACCGCGTTGGGCGCCAGCACGCTCACCGTGGCGGACGGCCGGAGCACGCGCGCGATCGCGCTCATCGCGTCGGCCGGCTCCTCGACGTACTCCAGCACGTTGTGGCAGATGACGAGGTCGGCCGTGGCCGGGCCCGCGACGCTGTCCAGGCTGGCCGCCTCGCCCTGCACCGAGGCCAGGCGCGCGCCCGCCTCGGCGGCGCGCCGCTGCGCCGCCGCCAGCGCGTCCGGGCTGGGGTCGACGACGGTGACGTTGTGCCCGAGGGCCGCGAACGGAACCGCCAGCCCGCCCGTCCCCCCGCCCACGTCCACGATGTCCAGGGCTGGGCGGCCGGTGGCCGCCACCCGGGCGGACACGACCGCGCTCAGCACGTCCCAGACGAGCGAGGAGCGGACGCCGTCACGCCTGAAGTCCACGGCCACGCGAGCCTCCTTCACTCCAGTCCAATGTAGTGCCCGGCCACTGGCAATATTGCTGGCGGCGATGACCCTCCGCTGCCGGATTACCGCGCTTCGCTACTTTCCGTGCCGGATCGGTGAACCTCCGTGACCGGTTCGCCGTTTATATGACCGTGCGGAACTCTCAGACTCTTCTTTACCCGACCTCGTGGCATCTCCAGCGCGCCTGCACTCGGCCACCGTATGCTCTTCGCCATGGCTGAGCACCTCGAGTTGCCCCGCCCCTGGCGGCTGACGCTGACCGCAGGCTGGAACCTGGCCGAATCCCTCGGCATCCCCGTCGCCGGGTACTTCGTCGGCGCCCAGTTGGGCGGGCGGGACGCCGGCATGCTGGCCGCGACCGGCGTGGTCTGGCTGACCGTGATCGGCCGCAAGGTCATCACCCGCAGCGTCCCCGGCCTGCTGACCATCTCGGCTCTGGTGCTCACCCTACAGACGGCGGTGGTCATCGCCACCGGCAGCATGCTGTTCTTCCTGCTCCAGTTCCCGCTGGCCAACCTCGGCCTGTGCGTGCTGTTCGCCCGGACCGCGCCGACCCGCAAGCCGCTGGTGGCCCAGCTGGCCGCCGAGGTGGTGGCGCTTCGCCACCCCTCTCACCACCCGGGGCTGCATCGCTTCTTCCAGGGGGCGACCTGGCTGTGGGCCGGGATCTTCGCCGTGTCCACCGCGGGCCTAGCGGCGGCGATGGCCCTGGAGCCGGTCAAGGCCTTCCTGCTGCTCACCACGGCTGTCACCATCGGCGGCGTGGTCGCGGGCACCGGGGCGTCCGCGTTCTGGTTCTTCCGGGTGCTGCACCGCTTCGGGCTGCGCGTCCGCTTTGCCCAGGGCTAGACCTGGAGCGAGGGCTTCAGCTCGGCGATGCGGGCCAGGAGGCCGTTGACGAAGGAGGGGGACGCGTCGGTGGACAGGTCGCGGGCGAGCAGGACGGCCTCGCTGATCGCCACGCCGTCGGGGATGTCCGGGGCCCACAGCAGCTCGTAGACGCCGATCCGCAGCACGTTGCGGTCCACGGCGGGCATCCGGTCCAGGGTCCAGCCCTCGGCGAACTCCGAGATCAGCTCGTCGATCCTGGCCGCGTGCTCGGTGACGCCGCGGACCAGGTCCGCAGCGTAGGCGGACACGGGCGGGCTGGCCATCGCGATGCGCTCGGCGAGCAGGTCAAGGACGGGCACGCCGCGCAGCTCGGCCTCGAACAAGATGTCCAGGGCCCGCTTGCGCGCCTTGCTGCGAGCGGGCACTTAAGCTCTGCCGAGGTACTGGCCGGTCCTGGTGTCGACCTTGATTTTCTCGCCGGTGGAGATGAACAGCGGGACCTGGATCGTGGCGCCGGTCTCGAGCGTGGCGGGCTTGGTTCCGCCGGTCGAGCGGTCGCCCTGGACGCCGGGGTCGGTCTGGCTGATGGTCAGCTCGACCGCGGCGGGCATATCCACATACAGCGGCGTGCCGTCGTTGAAGGCCACCGTGACGGTCTGCTCCTCGAGCAGGTAGTTCGCGGCATCGCCGACCACGTCGGCGGGGATGCGCGGCTGATCGTAGTCCTGTGTGTCCATGAACACGAAGTCCGCGCCCTCACGGTACAGGTACTGCATCTCGCGGCGGTCGATGGTGGCCACGTCGACCTTGACGCCGGCGTTGAAGGTCCGGTCGACCACCTTGCCCGAGGTGACGTTCTTCAGCTTGGTGCGCACAAAGGCAGGGCCCTTGCCCGGCTTGACGTGCTGGAACTCCACCACGGTCCACAGCCCGTGGTCGATGCTCAAGGTCATGCCGTTCTTCAGGTCGTTCGTGGTGGCCACGTTCGGTCTCCAGGTAACAGGACGAGAAGCTCTCTCGTCGTCGTGGTGAGGATCTGGGCCAGGCCCGTCCCGCGGGCCCCCACGATGAGAACGTCCTCGATCCGGACGCCGCCCCTACCGGGCAGGTAGACACCAGGCTCGATGGTGACCGGGACCCGCTCGGCAAGCTTACCCTTTCTTGAATACCCGATCGTCGGCGCCTCGTGCACCTCCAGCCCGACGCCGTGCCCGAGGCCGTGCTGGAAATGCTCGCCGTGCCCGGCGTCCCGGATCAGGTCCCGCGCGGCGGCGTCGACGTCGGCCACGTCCGCGCCGGGCCGGGCGGCATCGATCCCGGCTCGCTGCGCGGCCGCGACCAGGTCATAGATCTCCCGCTGCCACCCAGCCGGCTCGCCGAGCGCGACCGTGCGGGTCATGTCCGCGTGGTAGCCGCCGTACAGGGCGCCGAAGTCCATGGTGATCAGGTCGCCGCGGCGCATCGGCCGGTCGGTCGGCGCGTGGTGCGGGATGGCACCATTCGACCCGCTGGCCACGATGGTCTCGAAGGCCGGGCGCTCGGCGCCCAGCTCGACCATCCGCCGGTCCAGCGCCGCGGCCAGCTGGCGCTCGGTCAGCCCGGGCCGGATCCGCGCGAAGGTGTCGGCGATGGCCTGGTCGCTGATCCGGCACGCGGTGGCCAGCAGCTCGAGTTCGGACGGATCCTTGGCCGTCCGCAATTCTTCTATTTTTCGGCCAAACGGAACCAGGCTGGAGCCGCCGGCCTTGGCGGCGAGCTCCGCGTGGCGCTCGACCGACATCTCGTGTGCCTCGAAGGCCACGGTGCCCAGGGCCCGCCTGGTCATCTCCGCGGCCAGCCGCGGCTCGATGAACCGCTCGACGACCAGCTCGAGGTCGGGGCAGTCCCGCTCGGCGGCCAGCGCGTACCGCGAGTCGGTGGCCAGCACCGCCTGGCCGCTGGCCAGCAGCAGCAGCGCGGCGTTCGAGCTGACCAGGCCGGTGAGGTAGCGGACGTTCGGCGCCGCGGTGATGAGGGCCGCGTCGGCGCCGGCCTCGGCGATCTTCTGCCGCGCCCGTTCCCGGCGCGCCACGTGAATGTCAGGCATGCCGGAAACTCTATTCACCGATCGCGCAACCCGCGATGCCCCGGCGGGTGAGTATGGGCATGAGGGACACCACGTGCTTACCGAACACCAGGGCCGGGCCGTCGGGACGTCCGGGCTCACGGGGCCCGCGGGGTCCGCGGGGTCCAGGCCGGCGGAGGCGCTCAGCGACGCGGGCCTGATCGAGCGGTCGCTGGCCGAACCGGGCTGGTTCGCCGCGATCTTCGACCGGCACGCCGATGAGATCCTGCGCTACGCGCACGCCCGGCTCGGCCCTGACCTGGCCGAGGATGTGGTCGCGGAGACGTTCCTGGCCGCGTTCGCCCGCCGGGACCGGTACGACACCGCCCGGGCCGACGCGCGGCCCTGGCTGTACGGGATCGCGGTCCGGCAGATCGGGCGGCACCGGCGGGCCGGGTCGCGGCGGCTGAGGCTGCTGCGCTCCATTCCGGCCGAGCCGGCGGGCGAGGACGTGGGCGGCCGCGCCGCGGAACGGGTGACCGCCGAGCAGCTCCGGCCCCGGCTGGCCGCGGTGCTGTCCGGGCTGTCCCGCGACGATCGCGAACTGCTGCTGCTCATCGCCTGGGCCGGGCTGAGCTACGCGGAGTCGGCGGAGGCGATGGGCCTGACCGTCAGCGCGGTCAAGTCGCGGCTGAACCGGATCCGGACCAGAACACGCAAGGCCCTGGGCGGGGCCGATCCCATGAGTGCTGACGAGGAGACCAGTGATGGATGAGATCACCATGTTCGCCGCGATCAAGCCGGCGCCGCCGGCCGGGGAGGCCGGGCCGATCCGCCAGCGGGTCCGGGCCCGGCTGGAGGGGGCCCTCGACGCGCCGGACCGGAGGCCCCGCCGGCCCGGCCGGCGAGCCGCCGGACCGGGCCGGTTCCGCAGGCCGGCGCTGCTGGCCGGCGCGGCGGCCGGCCTGGCCGTCTGTGCCGCGATCGTGGTGCCCGCCGTCCTCCCGGCGGGCGGCACCGGGTCGGTCGTCACCGCGGCCTGGGCGGTGCAGCGCCACGCCGACGGCACGGTCACCGTCACGCTCAGGGACGTGTTCGACCTCAGCGGGCTGCAGCATGCGCTGGCCGACGACGGGGTACAGGCCCGGGTGATCACCGTCGCGACCGATCCGGCCAACTACACCGGCCCGCTGATGGCGGCCCATCCGGCCAGCCGGACCACGGTGAGCGGGTGCTTCTACCCGGCCACGGGCAGTTCCTTCGCGCCCGCCCCGGTGCAGCAGGCCGTGGTGACGCAGGTCGCCGCCCCGGTCGGCACCGACATAACCGCGCTGTACGACATTCATCAGGCGGCCATGCCCCCGGGCTCGGTCCTGCTGATCCAGGGAGTGATCGTGGGCGGGCAGGGGCCGCAGGCCGAGGTGGACCGGGCCGCGGCCGACGTGACCGAGCTGGCGTCCTTCCCCGCCCCCGCCGTCCTGGCCAGCGACAGCTTGCCGCCCGCCTGCACCTGGCGGGTCATCGCCACGTTCCCGCTCCCGGTGCTGCCCGGGAGCGTCAGGAAGTAAGCGCGCGGACCTGCTCGATGAGGCGGACCCGGGCCTCGTGGGTGGGCGCCAGCGGGGTGATGTTGAGGGTGGTCACCCCGGCGTCGCGGTAGGCGGCCAGGCGCTCAGCCACGTGGGCCTGCGGGCCGATCAGGGTCGTCCGCTCCACCAGTTCGGCGGGCACCAGGGCCTCGGCCTCGGCCCTGCGGCCGTCCAGGTAGGCGTCCTGGATCGCCTTGGCCTCGGCCTCGTAGCCGAGGCGGCAGGCCAGGTCGTTGTAGAAGTTTCGGCCGCGGGCGCCCATCCCCCCGATGTACAGGGCCAGCTCGGGCCGACTGTGATCGCGCAGGCCGGCCACGTCGTCGCCGATGGCCAGCGGGGCGTGCGCGATCACGTCCAGCGGGCCGAGCGCCGGGTCGCGCTTGGCCTGGCCCTGGGCCACCGCGTCGCCCCAGACCGCGCCGGCCTTCTCCGGCACGTAGAAGATCGGCATCCAGGCTTCGGCCAGCTCGGCGGCAACCGTCACGTTCTTCGGGCCGATGGCGGCCAGGGCGATCGGGATGCGTTCGCGGACAGGATGGTTGATCAGCTTGAGCGGCTTGCCCAGCCCGGTGCCCCCGGCCAGCGGCAGGTGATAGTACCGGCCCTGGTAGGCCAGCCGGTCGCGGCGCCAGACCATCCGGCAGATCTCGATGATCTCGCGGGCCCGGCCGATCGGCGCGTCGTACGGCACGCCGTGCCAGCCCTCGATCACCTGCGGGCCGGACGCGCCGAGCCCCAGGGTGAACCGGCCGCCCGAGACGAAGTCGAGCCCGGCTGCCGTCATGCCCAGCAGCGCGGGCGTGCGCGAGTACAGCGGGAAGATCCCCGACGCGATCTGCATCCGCTCGGTCTTGGCCGCGATATAGCCCAGCTGGCTCACCGCGTCGAAGCTGTACGCCTCGGGCACGAACACGATATCGACCCCGGCCCGCTCGAAGTCCGCGAGCTCCGTCACGGTCTGGGAGAATCCGCCCGCATAGCTCAGAAACATGCCTATCCGCATGCCAGGAGGGTACCGGGTCAGGCGGTGAGGTAGGCGACAACGATGTCCCGATCATGGCGGCGACTGAACGCAGGAACCGGGGAAACGTCTGGTGCGCTGCCGGGCCGGGGCGGAGAACGGGGCTGTGAGCACGAGCCGGCGTCCGTTCAGTCGAAAAAGAGAGTCTGGGTCCAGGCGCTGAGGTCGGTCATGACGGCGGCCAGGCTGTCGTCGGCCAGGCCGGCCCGCCGGTATTCGCGATCGGGCTGGGCCGGGGCGGCCGCGACGTCGGTGACCACGGCGGCCGGCTGGTGGACGGTGCCGTGCAGGTTACGGCCCGGGGGCGGGTTCGGCGAGCTGGGCCAGGACGTCCTGGCTGATCTCCTCCGGGCGGCGCCCGTCGGTGGCCACGGTCAGCATGGCCAGGTCGTCGTACACCCCCAGGCGGCGCCGGTAGAGCGTCTCGAGGTCGGGCCGGCGCAGCAGCGGCCGGTATTCGTCACCCGCGACCCGGAGCATTGCTTCGTCGTAGCCGACCCGCAAGTAGACGACCTGCGCGGACTTGAGCCTGACCGCCGTCTCCGGGTGCTCGGCCGCGCCGCCGCCCAGGGCGAGGACGGCCTCGGGACCGTCGATCAGGTCCGCGACGACCCGGTGCTCCAGCTCCCGGAACGCGGGCTCGCCGTCCTCGGCGAAGATCTGCCGGACCGAGCGCCCCGACCGCTGCTCGATGACCAGGTCGCTGTCGACGAACGGAAGCCCGAGGCGCTCGGAGAGCAGGTGCCCGACGGTGGTCTTCCCGGCACCCATGAAACCGACGAGGACGATCATGGCTATTTCCCCTGCTCGGCTTGCTTGGCCTGCTCGGCGACCAGCTCGGCGATGGCCTGCAGGGCCAGCTGGTAGGAGACCAGGCCGAACCCGGCCACCGTCCCGTCCGCCACCGCGGCCACCACCGAGGTGTGCCGGAACGACTCGCGCGCCGCCGGGTTGGAGATGTGCACCTCGACCAGCGGGGCGGTCCGCATGGCCAGGGCGTCCCTCAGCGCGTAGGAGTAGTGCGTGAACG